>Ga0209221_1000111_pt1 | contig 46754 bp, 41 predicted proteins | sample BlaSpr_A8_Ref_O2_FD_187989 | JGI IMG/M metagenome (GOLD analysis project Ga0209221, IMG submission 187989) | Forest soil microbial communities from Thunder Bay, Ontario, Canada - Black Spruce, Ontario site 2_A8_Ref_O2 (SPAdes) (version 2) | ecosystem: Environmental > Terrestrial > Soil > Boreal...
ACCGCGCTCAATGTCGAAGCCGCGGGAGTCGTTATGTCGCCGACTTCGGGGAGCTTGTCGCGCAGCTCCAGCACCATGCGCTCGGCAGTTTTCTTGCCGATGCCGGGAATCTTTGTCAGGCGAGCCAGGTCGTTGCCGCGGATCGCTCGTGTCATTTCGCCTGCAGCCATTCCGCTCAAAATAGTAATCGCTAACTTGGGTCCAATTCCGCTGACCGTGATCAACTTTTCGAACAAGCGCTTTTCCGTGAGATGAAGAAAACCGTAGAGGGCGATCTGGTCTTCCCGCACATGCGTGTGAATGTGCAGGGCAACTTCCGCGCCACATTCCGGTAATTCGGAAAAAGTTGGAATGCTGATGGTCGCCTCGTAACCCACGCCCGTGGTCTCAACCACGACATGGTTGGGATGCTTGGCGAGCAATTTTCCGCGCAGATGAGCAATCATGATCAGAGCTATTGTAGCTGCGGCGTTGAAAATGAAGACTTGTTCAAACAATGAAAAACGGCAGGGCCGCCCCTGCCGTTTCGTGGATCGGATTTCTCCGTGGTTACTTTTTGTTTACGGCTTTTTTCAACTCGGCCCCAGGGGAAAACTTCGCGACCTTGCGAGCAGCGATCTTGATAGTGGCGCCAGTCTGCGGATTGCGCCCGTTCCGGGCCTTTCTCTGCGAAATTGAGAAAGTGCCGAACCCAATCAAAGCTACCCGATCCCCTTTTTTCAATGCACCCGTGATGCTGCTCACGGCAGTATCAATGGCGGTTGTAGCCTGCGCTTTGCTGATTTCGCAAGCGCCTGCGATCTTATCGACCAGATCGGCCTTATTCATAGTTTCTCCTCGCAGGTCTCTTTCATACCCAGCACAATACCGGGAGGAAAACAGCTCTTGTCTGGGCCGGGAAACCTGATGGGAGGTATTCTCCTCTCTCTGCGCAGAATGTCAACAGTGAAAATCCGCGCCGGAAGCCTGTTTCGCACCCCCACTTTCTGGCATGGGGCGGTGAGAGCGGATCTTGAGGATCAGTGGTGAGTACAGTGGCCACTGACCACGTTTTCCTCAGCTCTCCACAAGCGTCGTAATCAGTGCACAGCTTCTACACAGTGGTAGCGTCTTTAGCCCTTGCGAGTGAGCTGCTTCGGAGCGCAAGGTCTTAAAGATACAATGCAAGAAGAATTGAGAAGAGTTGCAATGTTGACCAAGAGCCAAGTAGAAGTCTGCCCTTTATGTGAAGGGACGGGGTGGAAAACACTGCCGGTTATGGCGGGCGCGACCAAGGACCGTCGCGTGACGCGGTGCGACTGCCAGTTGCGGGCTCGGAATCAGAATCTGTTGGCGGCAGCGCGTATTCCGAAGCGTTACGAGCATTGCGAGCTTGCTAGCTACACAATAGATTTTCCGGGAGCTCATCCGTCGCTGGCATTTGCTCATCTCTCGGCCGCCAAGTTCGCACAAGAATACGATCCCCGGGATGGAACCGGACTGCTGATTGTCGGAAAGATCGGAACGGGCAAGACTCACCTCGCAGTCGCCATCACAAAGGAGTTGATCCTCGCTAAAGGGATTGCATGCCTCTTCTATGACTATCGCGAACTCTTGAAGCAGATTCAGAATTCGTACAATTCGGCCGTCCAGACCACCGAACTGGACGTGCTGCGTCCGGTGTTTGAAACGGACGTGTTGGTGCTCGACGAATTGGGCGCTGTGAAACCAACGGAATGGGTCTGGGACACGGTGAGCTTGATTCTGAATACGCGGTATAACGATAACCGCACTACGATCATTACCACGAATTTTGAGGATCAGCCGGCCGCTGGGACGAACGGCGCGGGGTCGGCTGTGCGAGCGGCTGTGAGAGCCGAAAGTCTTGGTGACCGCATCGGCGAACGCATGCGTTCACGGCTACATGAGATGTGCCGGATTATCAAAATGGAAGGCGAAGATTTCCGGCAAAAGTTCCGCAGCGCCAGCTTCCGATAATCGCAAGCAAACTTGCTTACAATAACTTCGTGCTGACTGAGCGCCTGGAATTTTCGCCGGAATGCGATGCGGAAGTCTTTTCCGCGGTCCCAGCCGCGCCGGCGGTATTCCTGCTGCGTGGCGGCGATACGCAGGCCGAGCCTTACGTCAGCAAGACGGCGAATCTTCGGCGCCGCTTGCAACGCTTGCTGGGCCCGGTCGAGGCGCGCACCAAAAAACTTAACTTGCGCGACCGCATCCGCACCATCGAATACCAGCCCACCGGTTCCGACTTCGAATCCGGATTCATCCTCTACAAAGTTCTTCGCGACACCTTTCCCAGGACCTATTCCAACCGGCTGCGCTTCCGCTTCGCGCCGCTGGTCAAGCTGCATCTCGAAAATGAATATCCCCGCGCTTCGATTACCACGCGCCTGGGACGCCTCCAGGGACACGCGCTTTACTACGGCCCGTTTGCTTCCCGCACCGCCGCCGAGAAATTCATGAATGACTCGCTGGATTTTTTCAAGATGCGGCGCTGCGTCGACGATCTACATCCCGATCCCGCGTTTCCCGGCTGCATCTATTCCGAAATGAAGATGTGCCTCGCGCCGTGTTTCAAGGGATGTAGCGATGAGGAATATTCCGCGGAGGTTTCCCGGGTGCGGGCTTACTTCGATAGCGGTGGAGAATCTCTGGAGCGCGAATTCGCGGCGCAGCGCGAGCGTGCGTCCTCCGATCTTGCCTTCGAAGAGGCTGCGGCGGTCCATGTGCGGCTGGAGAAATTAAAACCCGTCATCAGCCAGCTTCCCGAGATCGTTCACCGCCTCGACCGGCTATCGGCGCTGATCGTACAGCCATGCCATGCAGCGAATGCGGTCATTTTTTTTCGTATTCACGCGGGAGCAATTTGCGGCCCTGCGTCGTTTTGCATCCAGACGGCTGAGCATACAAAGTCTCAGTCGATGGAATCGCGCATCCAGGAAGCTCTCGACGCCTTGCCGATGGAAAAATTATCCGCGATCGAGACCATGGAACATCTTGCGCTGCTCAAGCGCTGGTATTACCGCAGCCGCCGAGCCGGCGAAATATTTCTGGCGGATGACAAAGGTATTCTTCCCATGCGCCGCGTCGTGCGCGGCATTGCACGGGTGTTTCGTGGCGAGGCGGCCGAAGAAAATGTTGCCGGGCCGCCGCCGACCACTGGAATCACCGAAATTCAGAACTGAACAATAGAATCGAAAGCGAACGGGAGAAACTCACTATGGCTTCCAAGAATCCACCGACTGCCAATCGACAGGTCAAACAACTCCGCGAGCATCTATTCGAACTGCTCAAAGGCGGCAGCGCCCATGCCGGCTACGACGATGCGGTAAAAGATTTGCCGGAAAAACTACGCGGCGTAAAGCCCGACGGCCTGCCGCACTCGGCATGGATGCTGCTTGAGCACCTCCGTATTGCGCAACAGGATATTTTGCAGTTCAGCCGCAATCCCAAATACAAGACTCCCAAATGGCCTGACGATTACTGGCCGAAGACCGCCGCTCCGCCCAGCAATGCGGCATGGAATAAGAGCGTGCAGCAGTTCCGCAAAGATTTGAAAACCATGCAGGATCTAGTCGCAAACCCTAAGACCGATCTATATGCCCGAATTCCCTGGGGCGATGGCCAGACGATTCTGCGGGAAGCCCTGCTGGTGGCCGACCACAATGCTTATCACATCGCTCAGCTAATCGATGTGCGGCGTCTGCTTGACGCGTGGAAGGGCTGAAGGCAGAGTTTCCCCAGCCAGGCTTTGTTTCGCATGAACAGAAAGACGTCGAGCTGCGCTCAGGGCAGGCTCGGGGAGCTGTCCCTACATAAGCAAATGTGAAGAAGAGCCGGCCTTTTTGGGGCCGGCCCGATTTTTTGCTGACTAATCCTTTACCGACTCGCCAGCGTTCAAGGCGCCACTGTGATGGTGACGGGTATTTCGTTGGTGAGCGATCCCGAAGTTCCGATCAGCTCAATGGTTGTGGTCCCGGTCGGCGCGCGCCTGCTTGCGCTCCATGTGAGAGTTACCTTTGAGCTGCCATTGGCCGGAGGCGTTACGGGGTTGGCCGAGGCCGTCGCCGAAACGTCGGTGGGGAATTCATTCACGCTCAAAGTAACAGCAGAATGGAATCCGCCCGTGCTGGTGATGGTAAGAGTAGTGGATACGCTGCCGTTGTCATCGATGGTGAACGAGGAAGGCGACAAGGACAGGGTGAAGTTCTTCGACGCCGAAGCAGCATTGATCGTGAGAGCAACGGTGGTGGTTGCCGTCAGACTGCCGGAGGTTCCAGTGATGGTCACCGTCGAGGTTCCAGTAGTAGCCGTGGAACTCGCCGTGAACGTCAGTACGCTGGTTCCAGTGGTGGGGTTGGTGCCGAACGCTGCGGTTACACCGCTGGGCAAGCCGGACGCGGCCAGGGTTACGCTGCCGGTGAATCCGCCTTTATCGGTCACTGAGATGGTACTGGTACCGGTGCTGCCTTGAGTCACTGAAACACTGCTGGGCGAAGCCGAGAGCGTAAAGCTTGGCGTCGCAGTAGCAGTTACAGTCAGGGCAAGAGTTGTAGTTGCGGTCAAGCTACCGGAGGTTCCAGTGATGGTCACCGTGGACGAACCGGTAGTGGCCGTGCTGCTGGCTGTCAGCGTGAGCACGCTGGTTCCAGTGGTTGGGTTGGTGCCGAACGCCGCCGTCACACCACTCGGCAGACCGGACGCAGCCAAGGTTACGCTGCCGCTGAATCCGCCTACATCAGTCACCGAGATGGTGCTGGTGCCGCTGCTTCCTTCTGCAATCGACAGGCTGCTCGGAGAATCCGAAAGCGTGAAGCTCGGAGTCGAAGACCCGGCCGCCAACAGGTTGATGATCCCGGTCGTATTTGGACTGCCCCAGCCGGTGCACAAATCGTAGCCGGTGATTCCTGAATAGGTGCCGCAACTACCGCTGGTTATGTCGTGGAAATAGGTGCCATAGCTTGAGGTCAGCGCCGCCGGGTAGAGGATGGGATCGATGAATCCGATCGTGTCCCCGTTAGCTGCTGCCTGTTGATTGGCCAGAGCCAGGTAAGCGGCCCACATGGGCGTGGCAAAGCTGGTTCCGCCGTAGTCGTTAGCCGTACAAGTGGTTTGGTCGGCGCAAACGTAGAAAGTAAAGTTCGCATTGGCCGCTACATCTGGCCCGTTGCGGTATTTTGTCGAACCCTTGTTGGTGGAAGTGATCACGCCCGAAAGCTGCTGCCAGGAGGGGATCGGGATGTCATCCGGGGAGATGCCGCCGCCGCTGTCTGCCCAGGCGGTTTCCGATTTCCACGGGCCTGCCGCGCTGGAGGTTGTCAGGTCCGTGCCGCCGACTGAAACGATATTCGCATCGTCCGCCGGCCACGCCTCATTCGATGCAGACCAGGCTGAACTGTCGCCGCTCGCGGCGAAGAAGTTCTGGCCCTGCGATGCCATCTGCTCAAAGTACGGATCCAGCGTGCTGGAGTCCGCCGGTGTCCAGCCCCACGAGCAACTGATCTGCTTGGAGAGTGGAGCGTCCGCATCCGAAACCATCGCGCTGATGCAGGAAGTATCGCTGATATTTCCTGATCCACTAGCGAGCACGTCGCCGCACACGTACATGTAAAGCATGGTTGAGCCGGGAGCCATGCCCATCGCCTGCGTCATGTCGAGCGTCTGCTCCGTGTCATCGCATGCGCTGCCGCCGCTATCGACGCAGCTCGTGCCGTACCCGCCCGTGGAAATGAGGGTGGGAGTGTAAGGTTCGGTTTGTCCAACGTTCTTGTAATACGTGCTCAGATCGGACAAATCGGTGCCCGCGAATTCGAACAGAGCAATGTTCTGGCCAGTGCCGGTGAGCGCGGTTCCGCCGTAATAGGCCGCGCGCATGTCGCTGCCCAAAAAGGAAGCAGAAGGACCGGAGCCGGTTGTGGCATGAGATACGACTTTATCGGGATCGAGTCCATTCGCCTTGGCGTAGTCACTCTTCTTCACATACATGGGATGCGGCCTGGAATCGTTGTCCAAACCGGTGATGTGCCAAAGCTGGAAGGGAAGGTCAACCGTGGGCTCGCGGTCCACCGCAAAGAATGTGCGGTCTTCCGCGAGGTCGCGATATTGACCCATGGTTACATGGAAAGCCTTCTCGATGTTGGCCACCGTGCCGGTCAGTTGCAGGTCTCTGCCTTCGAGATTTCCCTTGATGATCTCAAAGCCGCTGGCTTTCGCGAACGCAACCAGGGTATCCCAATCCTCCTGGCTGGGCCCGTACCGCGCGGTAAACTCCCGCGGCGTGAGGAACTGGTGGTAGGAGGGGTTTGTAGGATCCGCGACTTGTTGCAGGAAAGTTTCCAATCCGGTGCGATCGCGCAACGGCAGAACAATGTCAAAGTGCAAGGTCTGGGTCGGCGGGAGTTTTCCGATCAACTGCGCCTGGCCATTGGCCACCTCGGGGCGCACATGATGGGTGAGCAGGGTCTGCGACTGGGCTTGTGTGGGGATTCCGATCAACATGAACGCGGTCGCGCAGACAAGCGCAACCAGTCTGGGTAACAGGGGAGTGTTTTTCATGTTCTTATCCTCATTGTCCTTTCTTATCGAGCTTGCAAAGGTTCGTCGATTTGACGACCCTATGCAGACCATTAATCGCGGCATCTTAACGCACATCGAGTGTTTTGTTTAAGAGTTTTTGACAATCGTTACGAAAACGGAACTCGAAGATGGGAAAAGACTTACCGCCTCAGGTCTCGACAGTAGCCTGAATGGGGGAACACCTTAGGCCATCAGGACTAGACAGAGGATTTGCTCCGCGGGATCGCTTCCGGAACACGACTTTCACGCCTTCGCGCCAGCGCTCGTCAATCCCCACAAATTCCCATTCGATCTCCGGCGACACGTACTTGAGCAGCACATCGGTGGAGGGATGTATGCGCAGGGCCGGAGCCACCAGAAACAGGAGTGGCTTATCCGCCGCTAATTCTCGCCCTTCGAAGTATCCGAATCGCTGAAACTCGCCGCGCGAATGATGCCACTGCACTCGCGACCAGTAGTCGAGCCCTTGCAGCGGCAAGTGGATGTCTTCGTCCGCCTTCAGTTCCACGACGGCAAGGCGGCCCGAATGAGTGGTGGTGAGCACATCGATCATGGCGCGGTCCGCGGCGGAAAACGCCGGCACTTGCGAATACTGGCAGGACGCGTCCAGGCGGTCATCGAGCGTGGCTACATCGCCGGCCACAAGCGATTCCAGCCACCGCTCCGGTCGCAATCGCCACAATGGGTGATGGCGAGGCCCATACGGATGGCGGGTATTGCGCAAGCAATGTGCCAGCTCCACGAATGCATGCTCGTTCCGTTTTTCCAAAATCTGTTCTTCCGCACCCACGCCGAAGACGACCTCTTCCGTGCTGCAGAAAGATCCTGCAACGCTGCATAGGCGAGCTTTGGCAAATTCCAACCCACGCCAGCGAAAAACTACCTCCGACGCCGAAAGTACCTGAATTTCGCAGTTAGACAGAATTCCCTGCACCCTGGAAATCGATTCCCCGAAACGCGATCGAGCCGCCATCTCGTCAGCCGCGTGCACCAGCCGGGTGGCAACGTTACCGCGGTCGCTGCAGTCGATCTCAACTAATGAAGCATCCCTTTCATTGATCTCGAACAGCGACCACTTTGCCGCGTCGCGATTCAGATTCGCCATTCGCTCTCGCGACAACTCTGACGTGCCGTTGGGAATAAACAGCTTCAGCCCCTCCACCATCACGTTCGCGGATTGCGCCTTCCGGCAAACCTCGAGCCACAAAATTCCGAAGGTCAGTGCCGCGTCCACGGAAGATTGTGTTTCCTGCGCGTTGACGCCCAGCACCGCAAACCCCGAGTGCCCGCGCCGGATGAGCCCTCTGGCGTAGACCGGCCCAAATGATTTTTCCAGGTCGACTCCGCCCGTCAGCTTTATTACTTTGAAATCGGGAAAATTGCGGTCCAGGGTCCGGCGCAACTCTTGTTCATACGCCGCACGAACAACCCGGCGGGCGCTGGGCGAGCGACGATCCCGTTCCCGGCAGATCTCCAGCTTCAAAGGATGCGCGTGGCCCATGCGCTGCACGGCCAGCCGCAGGATGCCGTTTTTTACCTCGGCCTCCAGCACGCGCCGCACCGAGTTCCGCTCCGCGGACCATAAATGCAGAAGGCATCGGTTGTATTCCCCGGAAATGGAATACTTGGATTGCGCCAGATCGAACGCCACGGCGCCGTTTTCCAGAACCACTGCGCCGGCAGCCTCACTCAGGAAGTCCTGCACCGTGCGGGTTAAGGCTTGCGGCGTCGCCATGGGTATTTGCGGGTTCCGTGCGGATGGTGCATCCATTCTTTCGTTACCTGAGCGCCGGCGTCTGTGACATATGACCATCGTCATAGCTAGGCTGTGGATCGTTCCACCGATTACGGCTGGGTGCGTGTGGGATAATGTGGAAATCCCTAAGCTGAGTCCGGGCTTAAAGCGCGGACATCTAATGACTTGGTGAGCAAACCTTCATGAGCAACGGTCTGGATAAGCCTCTTCTCGATAAACAGCGATTTTTCTTCGATAACTACGGCGTCACGGAAAACGACCTGGAACGCTACCTGTCCGCGGCACTTTCGGCCGGCGGCGACTATGCGGATCTGTACTTTGAATATCTTTCTTCCACGTCGCTGATGGTGGATGAGTCGATGGTCAAATCGGCCTCGCAAGGGATTTCCGCGGGATGCGGGGTGCGTGTCGTCTCTGGCGAGCGCACCGGCTACGCCTACACCGACGATCTTTCCGCCAGCCGTATTTTGCATGCGGCACGTACCGCGGCGCTGATTGCCAGTGCGCCGGCGAAAACTTCAGTGGCCGGCTTCCAGAAAACCGCCGCCCGCAGCTTGTATCCGGTAACTTTGCCGTCCGTGGATGCGGAGATCACGGCCAAGGTGGAATTGGTGATGCGCGCCGACAAGGCCGCGCGTGCTTATGATCCGCGCATTCAGGAAGTTCGCGCCAGCTACGCCGATGAATTGCGGAATATTCTGGTAGTGGCTTCCGATGGAACATTCGCCGAAGACTCCCAGCCCCTCGCGCGCATGAACGTATCTTGCATCGCTAAAACTGAAAACAACTCGGCACGTGGCGGCTCCGGCGGCGGTGGCCGGGTGGCCCTCGACTTCTTCTTCAGCGATAAGAATCCTGAGTACTTTGCCAAGGAAGCGGCGCGCCAGGCGATCCTTCAACTCGACGCTCGCGAAGCCCCTGCCGGAGACATGGAAGTCGTGCTTGGCCCTGGGTGGCCGGGAGTATTGCTGCATGAAGCGGTGGGGCACGGCTTGGAAGCCGATTTCAATCGCAAGAAAACTTCGGCGTTTGCCGGACTGATCGGCAAGCGCGTAGCCAGCGAAGGCTGCACCGTCATCGACAACGGCACGATGCCGTGGCGCCGCGGGTCTTTGAACGTAGATGACGAAGGCAACTCTACGCAGGAAACTGTGCTGATCGAGAAGGGAATTCTGAAAGGTTATCTAAGCGACAAGCTTTCGGCCCGTCTAATGGGAATGGCGAACACCGGCAACGGACGCCGCGAGAGTTACGAACACATCCCCATGCCGCGGATGACCAACACCTACATGCTCGCAGGGCAGGATAATCCCGAAGACATTATTCGCTCGGTGAAGCGCGGCATCTACGCCGTCAACTTCGGCGGAGGCCAGGTCGATATCACCAACGGAAAATTCGTCTTCGGAGCCTCGGAAGCCTACATGATCGAAGACGGCCACATCACCGCCCCCATCAAAGGCGCAACTTTGATCGGCAACGGCCCGGACGTGCTGACTCGCGTCTCGATGGTGGGCAACGATTTGAAACTCGACGAAGGCGTCGGCACTTGCGGCAAAGATGGACAGGCCGTTCCGGTGGGAGTGGGCATCCCTACTATTAAGATCGACCGCATGACCGTGGGCGGGACTGCGAAAAAGGATCCCGGCGGATTTATGCAGTGACATCTGTCGCCGAGATCGTTACACTCCGGCGCCATTAATTGATTTTCTTCGCATCCTATAGAACCCGCGCGGATACTCCAGCCGAGGAGAGCGTTCCCACCGCCTTCTTATCAAACGAAACAAATGTCTCCGCCCCCAGCCATCTGCCCTCGTAGGCAATCACGCCATCGGCAAAATCCCCGCCCGCATCCAGCATCGCCAACCCCGCCTCGACCGTGGGACGATCTACTGCTACATTGCCTGCCCCGATCAGAGCGCGAATCGCCGCGGCTGCTTCCGTTGCCGAGAATCCGTACACGCGGCGCAGCACCCACACTAGCTCGCACAGGCTCGATACGGCGACGGCAAGGAGATCGGCACTGCGCAAGAGCTTAGCGGCGGCTTCCGCCTGCCTCTTATCGTCGCGTACCACCGCGCGTACCAAGACGTTGGTATCTACGGTGACTTTCATTTCTTGCCGCTGCGTGCCCTTCCGGCCCAGCCATCCGCGGCCGCCTCATTGATCTCTTCAATGGTAGCTACTTTCTTCGTTTTTCCCGCAAGGAACCCAATGAAGTCGTCGATAGTTCCTCCCGGCCGTGCCGCCCGGATGACGCCCCGGCCATCGGGAAGCAAATCCAATGCAATCTTTTCACCCGGTTTGATGCCAAGGTGTTCCAACACCTTCTTCCGAAATGTCACTTGTCCCCGGGTGGTCACGGTAAGGGTGGTCATAAGATGTCCTCGTCCCATCCCATTGTAATGCAAAAATGCATTACAAGCAATCGATAGAGTGGACTTCTGCGTTTTCACCAGCGGAACGAGGGATCTCCCGTGAGCACACCGCCGCCCGCCGCGAGCTTTCACCACTATCAGACAGTCTTCCGCGGCACTCAATTGGGATAAGATAAATAAAGACTTTATGCCTTCAACCGAATTGGAAACTGCAAGCCCCAAACTCGATACCGACCTCCGCTCCCTCGCCCAGGACATCGTCCGCTGTGCCATGAAAGGTGGCGCAACCGCCGCCGAATGCGTGGTGCGCGAAGGTGACGAATTCTCCACGCTGGTGCGCCTCGGCCAAGTCGAAACTCTCAAAGAATCTGGATCGCGATCCATTGGCGTGCGCGTGTTTAACGGCCAGCGAGCCGCCAGCACATATTCGAGCGATTTTTCAGCAGGCAGCCTCGACCGCATGGTAAAGTCCGCGCTGGAGCTCTCAAAGATCACCTCCGAAGATCCATTCGGTGGTATTCCGGAGCCTTCACAGCTTGGTTCACTCACCACCGACCTCGATCTTTATCACGAAGACGTTTACTCCCTGCCGGGGCAGGAGCGAATCGAATACGCCCGCCGCGCCGAAAAAGCCGCGCTCGACTTTGACCCCCGTATTAAGAATTCTGAAGGCGGATCGTTCGATGCCGCCACCGGGCACAAAGTTCTAGCGAACTCGCACGGGTTCGTCGGGGAATACCGGCGGTCTTATTGTTCGATGGCGGCGGTTCCGATTGCGCAGACCGATGACGGTGGAATGCAGCGCGATTACTGGTTCTCGGTAGCGCGCACTCTTTCGAAACTCGATTCGCCGGAGCAGGTCGGCAAAGTAGCGGCAGAGCGGACGCTGCGCCGGTTGGGCGCGCGCAAGGCGAAGACCGCGCAGGTGCCGATCATCTTCGATCCCATGGTCGCGACATCGATTCTCGAACACATTTTCGAGGGGATCAACGGCGATTCGGTTTATCGCGGGGCCTCGTTTCTGGCGGGGAAGCTGGGCCAAAAAATTGCCGGCGACAACGTCACCATTATCGACGATGGAACGATTCGCGGAGGCTTCGGCAGCAGCCCGTTCGATGGTGAAGGTGTGCCCACGCGTAGAACCGTGGTGATTGAAAATGGACTACTGAAATCGTATCTGCTCAATACTTACACGGCGAAGAAGCTTGGCCTCGCGACCACGGGAAATGCATCGCGTGGACTGGCAGGAACTCCGGGGATTGGGCCGGGAAATTATTTTCTACAGCCGGGGACCAGAACGCCGAAGCAGATGATTTCCGACATTAAAGAAGGGCTCTACGTGACCGAATTTTTGGGGCATGGGGCAAATCTCGTGACCGGCGATTATTCCCGGGGAGCCTCCGGGTTGTGGATTTCCGGCGGAGAGTTTGCTTATCCGGTGGAAGAGATTACGGTGGCGGGAAATCTGAAAGAAATGTTCTTCAACATTTCCGAAATCGCCAACGATCTGGAATTTCGCGGCAGCGTCGCAGCGCCAACCCTGCGGGTTGATGGACTAACCGTCGGCGGAGAATAATTCAGTTCTATAATTTGCTCCTATGCGGTTTGCTAAGATCGTGTTTTGGATCGCTGGCATGTGGGGCGTCGTAGTTCTTGCGCCTCTTTATTTCATGTTCGACTTAATCGGCCGTCAGGACCCTCCGCCGATCACCCATCCCGGCTTTTGCTACGGCTTTGTCAGTGTGGGATTGGCCTTCCAGATTGCATTCATCGTGATTGCCCGCGATCCAGTGCGCCTTCGTCCCATGATGGTTCCTTCCGTGCTCGAAAAATTCGGCGCTGGCGGTTCCTTCGTGGTGCTCTATCTCCAGCATCGCCTGACTCCTGGAGACCTGGTGCTGGGTTGCGTGGATCTGCTGTTTGGCGTGCTGTTCCTGGCTGCGTTCTTCAAGACCAGCAACTAGCACTCGATAGTACAATCGACTTGCATGGGCGGCTTCATCCAGCCAACTCCAACCACCGAAGAACCAGATTCCAGCCGGCGCATTATTTTCATTGCCGTCAGCAGCGTCATCGTCATTGCCCTGGTTGGCGCTTTTCTTCTGCGTGGCCAGCCGAAGGGCGCTTCCGGGCCGCCGCCCTATGCAACCAACCTCAAGCTTTCTGATTTCAAAATGAGCGCGGCGGAAAATTTCGTGGGCGCAACGGTTAGCTATGTGGATGGATCTGTCACCAATGCGGGCGACAAAACCGTCAGTCATGCTGCGGTCGAAGTGCAATTCAAAGATGACCTGGGCCAGCTTGCGCAACGTGAAGATATTCCCCTGCAAAGGTTAAAGACGGACGGTCCGTATCCGGAAGCAGTGGACTTCAGCCTTGCCCCTCTCGGCCCCGGTCAAAGCGCGACGTTTCGCTTGACGTTTGAAGGCATCTCCGCGCAATGGAACCATCAGGTCCCGGAGATTCAGATCACTGATGTTTCGGTAAAGTAGAAAATTCTCACCCGTGACGCTCACCGCGTCATCCGCGACCACTCCCGCTGTGTCATCCCGAGCGCAGCGAGGGACCATGGTGTTTGCCCGCGCTCAGATGCACCAAGCCAGAAACCGGGGTCCCTTGCTGCGCTCGGGATGACAGCCGCGAGCCTCTGGGAAATCATGAAACTCGATACAATGTCCACATGATCGAAACGAAACCATTCCGCCTGACCGAGTCGGTAAAAGCCGCTGGATGCGCCTCCAAACTAAGTCCGGCCGTACTCGATAAAGTGCTCGGCAGGTTGCCCAGGCAGTATGACCCGAATGTTTTAGTCGGTTTCGACCATGCCGACGACGCCGGGGTGTACCAAATTTCCGCCGATCAGGCGATCGTGCAGACCGTGGATTTTTTCACTCCGGTCGTCGACGATCCTTACACCTTCGGCCAGATCGCCGCCACCAATGCCTTGAGTGACGTTTACGCCATGGGCGGAAAGCCAATCACCGCGCTGGCTTTGGTCTGCTTCCCGGAAAAAGCGGAATTGGAAATTCTGGAACGTATTTTGGCAGGCGGTTTATCGAAGATGGTTGAAGCCGGATGTGTGGTAGTCGGCGGCCATAGCATTCGCGACGACGAACCAAAATTTGGATACGCCGTCACCGGACTGATCGATCCCAGGAAAATTCTCGCCAACGCTGGCGCACTGCCCGGCGATGTGCTTCTCTTCACCAAAGCACTGGGCACAGGCGTGATCTCAACCGCGATCAAAAAAGGTAAAGCGGAATCTGCGTGGATCGATGCTGCGGTGCAATCCATGACCACGCTGAACCGGCGCGCCGCCGAGGTCATTCAGCACGGGACCTTCCGCATCCACGCTATGACCGACGTCACCGGCTTTGGCTTGATCGGACATGCGCGCGAGATGGCGCTGGCCAGCGATGTGGCATTACGATTTTTCTCGAAAAATATCCCCATTTTGCCGGGAGCGCTGGAGTGCATTGGCGCCGGCTTTATTCCCGGCGGCCTCAACAACAATCGCGATTTCGCCGAATGTCTGGTCGGTTACGAAGATGGAATCGCAGACGACCTGAAAACACTTCTCTTCGATCCGCAAACTGCCGGAGGCCTGCTGATCTCGGTCGCACCCGAGGATTCCGTGCAGTTCATGCAGTCGCTCAATGCCGCGGGAGTTTCAGCGGTTCAAATCGGCGAAGTGGTGGCACGCACCAAGCCGCTGATCACCATCCAACGCTAAGCGCTGTCCAACCACGGTTCAGCGCTCGGTGCGCCATCGCGCCGTTCAGCTAATAAATTCCGCCCATCGAAGCCTGCGGTTGGTGCATCTCTATAAGTGGAACATCTCTATAAATTGTGCGGCAATCGTTCTAATTACTTCTGCAAGGAGTCATTATGCAATTTCGTGAACTTGGGCGCAGCGGACTGAAAGTCTCGGCTGAGGGCCTCGGCTGCATGGGAATGTCGGAGTTTTACAGTGGACGCGACGACGATGAATCCATTGCTACGATTCATCGGGCTATCGAACTCGGCATCACTTTTCTCGACACTGCGGATGTCTATGGCCCCTATAAAAATGAAGAACTGGTCGGAAAAGCTATTAAAGGAAAGCGCGACAAAGTTGTTCTGGCAACTAAGTTTGGCATTGTGCGCGACCCGGCGAATCCGAATGTGCGCGGCGTGAATGGGAAAGCTGATTACGTCCGGCGATCCTGTGAAGCCAGCTTGAAGCGCCTCGGCGTGGAAATGATCGATCTTTATTACCAGCATCGCGTCGATCCCAATACGCCGATTGAAGAAACGGTTGGCGCGCTCGCGCTATTGGTTAAGCAAGGAAAGATCCGGCATATAGGACTTTCGGAGGCTTCCCCGCAGACCTTGCGTCGGGCGGCAAAAGTCCATCCTATTACTGCACTGCAAACCGAATATTCGCTGTGGAGCCGGGAACCGGAGGAGGAGATTCTGCCGGCCTGCCGCGAACTTGGCATTGGATTTGTCGCCTACAGCCCGCTGGGACGAGGCTTTCTGACTGGGCAATTCAAGCGCTTCGAGGATTTCCCGGAGGACGACTACAGGAGATTTTCGCCACGATTTCAGGGCGAGAATTTCCAGAAGAATCTTGACCTGGTGAATCGCGTCGAAGAAATCGCAAAGGAGAAGAGTTGCACCCCTGGACAGTTGGCTTTGGCCTGGGTACTGGCGCAGCATAAAAACATTGTTCCTATCCCGGGAACCAAACGCCGCAAATATCTTGAACAGAATGTTGCCGCACTGGATATCAAGCTGAGTGACGAAGATCTTCGCGGGCTGAACGAGATTTTCCCCACGGGCGCAGCCGCCGGTCAGCGCTATCCCGAACACATGATGAGTATGGTGAACGGTTAGGATTTTTCTCTGGCCGAAAAAAATAAAGGGCGGCCATCAGGCCGCCCTTTTTAATTAAAACCGAGAATCGACTTTATGCTCGCGCGGGGCTTTCGCCGCCTTTCGCGATACCGCGGCCGGGCTCCGGTTTCAGAACTTGCTGCACGCCGTCATCCGGCTTGGAAGGCAACTTCATTGGAGGTAGTTCCTTGCCCTCCACCAGCAACATCACTTCGGAGGCATCCAGCACTTCCCGCTCCAGCAACGCGCCGGCAATCTTTTGCAGCGTATCGGGATTTCCTTGCAGAATGTTCTTCGCCGTCTCGTATCCGTAGTTCACCAGCTTGCGAACTTCCCCATCGATCTTGATGGCGGTGTCTTCGCTGTAGTCACGGTGCTGGCTGATCTCGCGCCCCAGGAAAATCTGCTCTTCTTTCTTGCCGAAAGTCAGCGGTCCCAGGTCGCTCATGCCCCACTCACAGACCATCTTGCGCGCCATTTCGGTGGCCCGTTCAATATCATTGCCTGCGCCCGTGCTCATCTGGTTGAGGAATAATTCCTCGGCCAAACGTCCACCCATCAGAATCGCCAAGTCGGTTTTCAAATACTCCTTGGTGTAATTGTGGCGGTCGTCGATTGGCAGTTGCATGGTCACGCCCAGCGCCATTCCGCGAGGAATGATCGTGACCTTATGCACCGGGTCGGAGCCGGGTAGCTTGGCTGCAACCAGCGCATGCCCAGCTTCATGGTAGGCAGTGACTTTCTTTTCCTCGTCGGAAAGAATCAGCGACTTACGCTCCACGCCCATCAGGACTTTATCTTTGGCGACTTCAAAATCGAACATCAGAACGGCTTTGCGATTCTGCCGAGCCGCAGCTAATGCCGCCTCATTCACCATGTTGGCCAAGTCGGCCCCAGAAAATCCCGGGGTTCCGCGCGCAAGAACCGTGAGATCGACATCCTCCGCAAGAGGAATCTTCCGGGTGTGGACACGCAGAATTTCTTCGCGTCCGCGAACGTCAGGCCGGCTCACCACAACCCGGCGGTCAAAGCGGCCGGGCCGCAACAACGCGGGATCGAGCACATCCGGACGGTTGGTCGCGGCCATGAGGATCACTCCCTCATTCGACTCGAAGCCGTCCATTTCCACCAACAATTGATTCAGCGTCTGCTCGCGCTCGTCGTGCCCACCGCCCAGACCTGCTCCGCGATGACGGCCGACGGCATCGATTTCATCGATAAAGATGATGCAGGGAGCATTCTTCTTGCCCTGCTCAAACAGATCGCGCACACGGCTCGCGCCCACGCCCACGAACATTTCCACAAAGTCGGAGCCTGAGATGGAGAAGAACGGAACGTTGGCTTCGCCAGCCACGGCACGAGCCAGCAAAGTCTTACCGGTACCCGGAGGCCCGACAAGAAGCACTCCCTTAGGGATTCTCCCGCCAAGCTTTTGGAACTTCTGCGCCTCCCGCAGGAATTCGATAATCTCGCGCAGCTCTTCTTTCGCTTCTTCTACCCCAGCCACGTCTTTAAACGTGACTTTCTTCTGCTGCATCGATAGCAAACGCGCCCGGCTCTTGCCGAACGAGAGAGCTTTGTTGCCGCCCGTCTGCATCTGGCGGATCATGAAGAACCACAAAGCTCCCAACAGAATGAGCGGCGCCCAGGTTCCGAGGAGCTGCAGCGGCCAGCTTCCGCTGTTGGCGTCGCGGATAGTCACCACGACTTTCTTGTCTCCCAGTTGCTTGATCATCTCGGAATCGTTCGCCGGGACCACGGTGTGGAAGGGAGTGCCGTCGGTGTATTTGCCGTGCAACTGCATGCCATCGATCAGCACGTCATGCACCTTGCTCTGATCCACATCACCCAGGAACTGGGAGAAGTTGATTTCTTTATCCTTCTGTCCACCGCGACCCTGCTGAATCACTTCCCACAACAGAAGGGCAGACAGCCCAATTACCAGCCAGAATGCTACGGTTTTGACTGTCGAATTCACCAAGAAACTCCTAAGCAACAGGGGTACGATCTAAATACTGCGATTCAGCCACACCCTGGAATACACCAAACCTTGAGTGCTTCACACTAAATTAGATGCCGCCTCGAGGGATTTCGATAAGGAAAATCCCCAAGTTCCTTTATTCTACATTTTCTTGGGCAAAAAGGCGCGGACAAGGTACCGAACTTAAGTCATCGGCGTGGCTGGGACTACCGCAAGATAAGGAATATTGCGATTTGTCTGCTCCACTGCGCCAAGCCCATAGCCGACCAGAAAAGCGTCATCCACCAGAAAGCCAAAGTAATCCGGCTGCAGCGCCACCCGGCGCGCCGACTGGCGGTCCAACAGCGTAACCAACTTGACCGAAGCGGCGCCTCTGGACCGTAAGTCGCTCATAAGAAATTCGCTCGTCACGCCGGAATGCACCAGTCCCTCAACCAACAGAATATGCTGGCCGCGAATATCTGGCTCGTGGCTGAAAAATATCTCCATCACCTCGCCCGCGGCTACCTCGCCTGCTGCGTTAGACGATTGCTTGCTGTATCTGGGCTTGATGAACTGGCAAATGACCGGAACGTCCATGGCGCGCACCAGATCTGCCATGAACATGAAGCCATTCTCCAGCACGGCGAGCGCCTGCACGGTCTGGCCTTGATAATCATCGGAGATGTGTCGCCCTAATTCTTTAACTCGCTTTTGAATCTGTTCGGCGGCAATGACCTGCCGCAGCGGCTCGGATTTTGTTGGATTCATCGAACGACTGCCTCCAGTCTGTTGTTCCCCCGTGCCTGCGTTTGCGATTTGCTAGTTGAATTCACTATCAGATTCCTCTTCGGGTGCCTCCCGGATCAAAATCGCCCGTTCTCCGTCTCTGGCGCGAAGGCTCGCGGGTACCGGAAAACCTCGCATCCACAGAATATCCTGTCCGCTCGTCACAACCGGCCAAAGCCTGCGATCAGGTTGATGCACATGCCGCTCCTGCAGGAGTTCCTTTACTTTCTTCGGGGCCTTGGTGTGCGCTGGCCAAAAGCGGTCGCCTGCACGCCAGTTTCTGACCTTCAATTGCGGCAATAACTCAGCGCGAAGAAGTTGCTGCGGATTATACCCTGCCAAATCCGTTTCCGGAGGTAGCAGCAAAGCTTCGATTACTTCCCCTAGCTCGGGAATAAAAACACGCCCCGGCACCGGCAGCGGATATTCATAATCCGGCACGCGCTCCTGGCGCCGCAAGTCAGGTGTGAGGAAAACAATGGCCTCGGGCTCACCTACCATCTTCCAGCCCAAGGGAAGGGACAACTCTCTTCCTTGCGGCCCGTCTTCGGCCGCGAAGCGCAGAATTTCATCGATGTGCTTGAATTCCAGCGGAATCCTAGCCTGCTCCGCAACTGCCTTAATCACACGTCTTTGCACACCTCGCGGCTCAGTCAGCAGCCAGGGCCGGCTGATGGACGCATTCATCACCGCTGGCCCTCCCTCTTCAAGACGTGCCAGTAATTCCGGGTCGAGTGATTGCTGAAGCGAAGCCTGTTGAAGCGAAGCCCTTGAGTGAAGCCCAGAGATCTGCACCAGCGGCTGCGAATCGCCGAATCCCGGCAGTCCGCGCATCCACTCCGGCTGCGCCCACTGCACTACCGTGCCCAGCCAACCCGAAACTTCATTGTCCCAGTAATCTTCTTCATCGCGCGCGATCGTGGATAGTTCCGACAAGCTCTCCACCACCGCCGGATTGAACTCGCGTTCCAGCAGAGGCAGCACGAGTTTTCTCATGCGATTGCGCGTGAACTTCGAATCCACATTGCTTGAATCTTCCCGCCAAGGCTGTTTGAGATCGATCAGATATTTCTCTAAATCGTGCCGCCGAACGCTCAGCAGCGGGCGCACGATCTCACCGCTCACGTTCCCATCCTCATTTTCGACCACCAGACGCGGATGGATCCCTCCGAGCCCCCGCATTCCTGTTCCTCGGACCAGTCGCATCAGCACGGTTTCTGCCTGATCGTCGAGCGTGTGACCGGTGACGATCTTATCCAGAACTCCTCGCCGATTTTGTCCGTACCGATCTTGTCCGTACCGCTTTTCTTCTTGCCGATGTTGCTCTTGCCGATCTTGTTCTTGCCGATCTTGTTCTTGAAAGAGCGCGGCTTCAGCCACAGAACGGATCGGGAAGGGCACGGCTTCAGCCGTGCCGTCAAGTTCGCCCGAAGATTCGGGCTTTAGCCCCGGAGGGACGCTTTCGGGTGGCGCAGCGCTTTCAGCGCTGCGATCAGATGCTTGGACCTCTTGGGCTTCAGCCCCGGAGGATTCCTGGGCCTCTTCCTCTTCACTTGCGCCCAACAGCTCTCGAAAAAATCCATACCGCAACCCACGCGCAGCGGCTTCTAAACCCGAATGCTCCTCAGCAGCCAACTGCGCCGTATCGCCGCTCGCAGCATAAAACTCCAACCCAAACTCTCGCGCAAGGCCCGCAACGGATTCCTGATCCGCATCGGACTCCGCCCCGCGCAGCTTATGGTTGAAATGAACGACTGAAAGGACGATGCCGAGTTCGCTTCGCAGCTCCAGCAGCACCCGGAGCATCGCCACGGAATCGATCCCGCCAGAAACGGCAATCCCAACTCGATCTCCGGCACGCAGCAATTCCTCGCGGCGGATGTGGCTCAACACGTTCTGCGCCAGGGGATGCACGGGAACATGGTATCGCAATGGCGAACTGGCGCTCGCCAGACAACCGAAAGCCTGCCCGAGCTTGCCGAAGGGGCCGGCTATCACCTACATGACCATCTATAATCCCGGACTTTTCTCCGCAATTAGCTTCTGAATCTTCGCCACAAACTCCGTCGCAGCCATGTCCTCGGTCTTTTCTTTCCCACGCGTGCGCACGTTCACCTTTCCCGCCTCGGCTTCTTTGTCCCCGACCACCAGGAGAAACGGAACCTTCTGCATGGCATGTTCGCGGATCTTGGCATTCATTTTTTCGTTGCGCGCATCCACTTCCACGCGCACGCCGATCGCCTTTAGTTGATCCGCAACTTTGTTCGCATAGTCCGCATGGCGCTCGCTGATCGGGATCAGCGCAACCTGCACTGGTGAGAGCCACACCGGAAATGCTCCCGCATAATGCTCGATCAGCACGCCGAAGAATCGCTCAATCGATCCATACAGCGCGCGATGCACCATGACCGGCTGCTTGCGCGAACCATCCTCGGCCACATATTCCAGGTTGAAGCGTTGCGGCAGGTTGAAATCGAATTGCACGGTCGACAGCTGCCACAGCCGCCCGATCGCATCCACCAGCTTGATATCGATCTTCGGCCCGTAAAATGCCGCTTCGCCGGGAATCGTCTTGTAGGGAATATTCAGACTCTGCAGCGCTTTCTCCAGCGAAGAGTTCGCCATGTTCCACTGCTCTTCAGTCCCGAGAAAACTCTTGCGGTCATTCGGATCCCAGGTCGAAAGCTCCACTTGAAACTGATCGAAGCCATACGCCTTCAACACCGCCAGCGCAAATTCGGTGCAGCCGACAATTTCTTTCTCCACCTGCTCGGGTGTACAGAAAATGTGCGCGTCATCCTGAGTAAAGCCACGCACCCGCAACAGCCCGTGCATCACCCCCGAACGCTCATAGCGGTACACCGTGCCCAGTTCGCCGTAGCGCTGCGGCAGGTCGCGATACGACTTCAGCGAATCCGCATAAATCAAAATGTGCCCCGGACAATTCATGGGTTTCAGCCGGTATTCGGCGTCGTCCAGTTCCATGGCGTCGAACATGTTCTGCCCGTAATATCCTTCATGTCCAGACGTAAAAAACAACTGCCGCCGCGCCACATGCGGCGTCACTACCAGCGAATAGCCACGCTTCAAATACTCCTCGCGCATCCAGTCTTCCATCTCTTTGCGGATGATGCCGCCCTTGGGATGCCAGAAGATCAGCCCCGGCCCGGCCAACTCCTGAATGGAAAACAAATCCAGCTGCTTGCCGAGCACGCGATGGTCGCGCTTCTTCGCCTCTTCAATCTGCTGCAGGTGGGCATCAAGATCCTTTTTCGAAAAAAACGACGTCCCGTAAATCCGCTGCAGTTGCGGATTCTTCTCGTCCCCCAGCCAGTACGCCCCGGCGATATTGAAAAGCTTGAACGCCTTGATCTTGCCCGTGGAAGGAATATGCGGGCCGCGGCAGAAATCGGTAAACTTTCCCGTGCGATAAATGGAAATCTTTTCATCGGGCTTGGTGAATTGCTCGATGAAATGGCACTTCATGAAGTCGCCTTCTTTTTTGAACTCCTCCAGGCCCTCGTCGCGCGGCTTAAATTCGCGCGCGTAGGGAATATTCTGCTGCACCAACTCCTGCATCTTCTTTTCGATTTTTTCCAGATCGTCGGGAGTAAACGCGGTTGGCCGGTAGAAGTCGTAGAAAAATCCGCTCTCGGTCGCGGGGCCGTGCCCCAGCTTCGTCTCGGGAAAAAGCTCCAGCACCGCCGCTGCCAGCAGATGCGCCGACGAGTGCCGGTACACCTCTAGCGATTCCGGATCCTTTTCGGTCAACAATTTAAGATCGGTATCTTTTTCCAGAGGCTTGGTCAGGTCAATGAGATCGCCGTTGGTTTTGGCCACCAGCGCCGCATCCGCCAGTCGCGGGCTAATCGACTTCGCAATATCGAGCGCAGTCGTCCCTGAGGGAACGTCCTTCACGCTTCCGTCCGGAAGCTTTACATGAATGCTGTCTGCCATAAGTTTGAGTACCGCAGGTGAATGAAGCTTTCAGTTTATTGAAGGGACGGAAGAGGGTCAAACGCGTGCTTGGCAGCTCGCGTAACGAAAGATTGGTATCAGGAATGAGATTTGTATCAGGGCATGCCTTCAGGCGTGCCGCCAATCACGCTCGATTGACGGCACGCCTTCAGGCGCTGTTAGACCACATCCTTCACATGCGTCGCCACATACCAGATGTTCCCAAACGGATCCGTCACTGCCGCGTTGCGATCCCCATAAGGCTGGTCGGTTGGCTCCTGCTTTGAAGTGGCGCCCGCCGCCAGCGCCCGCCGATAGGCCGCGCCGCAATCCGGCACATACACATAGAACATCGACTCCATGGGCTGGTAAGGCCCGTTGGCCTCGCCCATTTCAATATAGGTGTCGCCAAATCTCATCATCGCGTGATGAATCACTCCATCCGGCGAGGCATGCGTCTCCATCTCCTCTGCTCCAAAAGCCCGCTTCAGGAACTGGATCATCGGCTGCGCCCGCAGCGGGTGCATATATGCCTGCACATCCGGCGCTCCTTCCCACTTGTAGTTCCCTTGCGTGCGGGTCGCGATATACCAGAAATTTCCGAACGGATCTCTCACACTCGCGCCGCGCTCGCCGTAAGCATGATCCTGCGGAGCCGTGATTATCGTTGCGCCCGCCTGTAAAGCCTTGCGGTACGTGGCATCTGTGTCCTTCACATAAACGTGCAAGGCCGCCTTCATTAATTTACCGGTGAACTCGCGCCCCGGAACTCCGCCGCCGATCATCAGCATGGTATCGCCCATGCGCGCTTCGCCGTGCAGCCCGCCTACCGGACCGACGACGCGCTCCGTCTCCTCCGCGCCAAATGCTGCCTTGGCAAAATCCAGCAGCGCCCCGCCATCCTCGGCCACCAGGTAGGGAGTTAGCGTGCGGAAGCCGCGCGGTATCGGATCGACCTTCGGCTTGCCGCCTCCCTGCGCTGGAAGCTGCCCGCCCTCCGGCCCTCTCGTCATCCCCTCCATGCGCCGATGCATCTCCTCCACCGACAATTCTTCCGTCACCGTGGAAATGCTCCATGTGTAGCCGAAAGGATCAAGAAACGTTCCTTCACGACGGCCGTAAAACTGATTCTTAATCGGCAGGATCGTCTTCAAACCAGCCGCCACCGCTCGTTCGGCGAAAGAGTCAACGTCATCGACCTGGAGCGAGAGCAGCACCGGGGAAGAACCCAGGGTCTCCGCGCTGAACCTTCCGCCCTCGGGCCACTCCTCTGTTAGAAAAAGAGTCGAGCTTCCAATAACAATCTCGGCATGCGGGATGTCTCCGCCCACCTCAAAACGCGACTTCTCCTCAGCCCCAAACGCTTGTTTGTAGAACTCGATCGCCTTCGCTGCATCTTTGAAAGTTATTCTCGGTGTCGCCGTTGTGCTGACGGCTGCAACCGGCTCTGCAAGGGTGCTCATAGTCTTTTCTCCTCTCAATTCAGATTTCGTTAATTTAGATTTCAATCGTGCCTTAAATCCCTCGGTCGGCAGATCGCGCAAGCCCGCTGCCACGCGCAGCAATCCTTCCATCTCAGCGTCCAGCTTGAGCTTGCTGCCATCGTTACGCGCCAACATTGCATCCACGGCGCGATTCAGCCGCTCCGCTGTTTTTCCCTCGTTCCGTTCCGGTCCCAGAGAGCGCTTAGGCATTGGCACCCTCCATGCGCGCTTTCAAGCTGCTCAGCGCGCGGAATTGTAACTGCTTCACCGCGCCTTCCGTCTTGCCAATCTCCTTGGCCACTTCCTTAATGCTCTTCTGCTCCACAAACCGCAGCACCACCACCCGGCGCTGCTCGTCCGGTAAAATCTTTACCAGACGAAACAAAGTTGCCCGCCGCTCCACTTCCTCGTATTCCCCGCCCGCAGCCTCGACCGCTCCGATCTGCTCCGCATCATCCCCAGTGGCCAGCGGCTCGCGCCCCAACCGCTGCCAGCGGTCTGAAATCAAGTTCGCCGCAATCCGGTATAACCACGCCGCGAACGGAATTCCCCGCCACTCATACTTGTGCAAGTTGGCCAGCGCATGATGAAACACCTCCGAGGTCACATCCTCGGTCTCGGCCCGATCCCGCACCCGCCGCACTACATACGCATACACCCGCTCAAAATGATTCTCGTAAAGCTCCGCAAAGCGCGCAGGATCGCTCTGCGCTGCCTCGACCAGAAGCCGGTCATCCGCTTCTTTCTTCAGAGCCTTCAACGAGTTCTCCGTGCGGAGTAGTCTTACATGAAGGATAACGGGAGCCCGCAGAAAAAAGTTACGGTAAGTTTTCGGGGATCGGATGGCACCTCTGGTAAACGCGCGTGAGTATAGGTGTCTCCGCCGGGGGCCGGGTGCCCCATTTCTCGCGTACGTTGCGAGAAGTGGCGAGCGACGCAACTCCGTCCTGCCGATGCCAAAAATTCACAAACCCTGTGTGACGTCCAACCTTGCAAGCACTCGCAATCTGCGTCATCATCGACCCAAATCAGCACCCAGCTCTTTGAAATCCGAATAAGCGTTAATAAGGTAATAAGGCTAATAAGGAAATAAGGCAATAAGGCCTCCTAAATCATTTATCCGCAATATTTTGCGAATAAATTATTTCGATTCAAGATTTTAGCTGGATCTCAAGCGAGATCTTGCGTCGTAACCTCCCTGAATCCAAAGATTTAGGAGCTTGATCCGGAAAATAAGTTTGATCTGGATTTCGGCACGAACGAAGAGAGCCAGGGGCAAATTTAGGTCGAGAATGTAGCTGGCGCGTAGTAGAGATCCTCAAGGGCCTTCTGCACTTTGGCCGAAACCGCTTCCATATCCCTCAGTGTCAGCCCGATTGTGGAGATCGGCTCCCCTACCCGCATTTCCAGCGGTCGGGACTTGATGTGGTAAGTATCCATCGGCAGCAGTTCGTAGGTACCTACCAGCGCCACGGGAACAATATCCACTTGGGCTTTGATCGCGAGGAAAAATGCTCCCGGCAGAAAAGGCTTAATCTCGCCATCTGGTGTGCGTCCGCCCTCGGGATAAATCACCAGCGGCATCCCCGCCTTCAGGCTTTTCACCGCCGAGCGAATCGCGGCAATTGAATTCGTGGGCTTCTGCTGATCAATACAGACTTGGCCCGACCGCTTCAACTGCCAGCCCACCACGGGATACACCAGCAATTCTTTTTTGAAGACAATGCGGAATTGAAAGGGGAGGTAAACGTACAGGACCGGGATGTCCATGGCCGACGCGTGATTCACCGCATAGACATGCGCCTTCGAAGTATCGATTCTGTCGAGTCCGGTCACCTTCACCGGAGACATAATCGTCTTCATGATCAGCCACGACCAGGTCCGCGAAAACCAGTGCAGACGCCGCCCGCTCTTGTCGAACATCCCTCCGGGAAGAGCGACGATCCCGAGCACCAATGTGTAAAGCCAGATCAGAGGATCAAAAATGAAATAGGATCGCAGCCGGCTCAGCCATCCATAAGTTACGCCCGGCAATTCATGCGGACTGCGACGGGGCGCCGCGACTGATCCCGCATCCGTCTCTTGCGGCTCTACCTGCAATGGTGAATTCACTTCCGGCACTCTTCTATTTTAGGGGAAAACCGTCCCCGCCCATCAGATTTCCGCGCCTATAATCCGCATGACTTCGCCGACCAGATAAATCGATCCTGTGATCACCACGACCGCATTGCCAACAGCCAATTCTCGCGCCCGCTGTAACGCGCCTGTGACGTCTTCAACGGCTTCAACCTCAACCGCGGTGCGAGCCGCAGCTTTCTGAATCTCCTCCGGGGAAGCGGCGCGTGGATTATCCGGCCTGGTCGCAATCACGCGGTCCGCCAAAGGGAACAGAATCTCCGTCATCTCTGAGATTGCCTTGTCCCGCATTGCGCCGAAAAGAAAAATCAGCGACCGGTCTTCATAGCGCTCCGAGAGGGCCGACCGCAGCGCCCACGCTCCCGCCGGATTATGCGCCACGTCAATTACGATTTCCGGCCAACCCGGCGCGGCGATCACCTGAAACCGTCCGGGCCACTGCGTCTTGCGGATGCCGCGCTCTACGCTGGCGGCAGTAATGCCACTGAATCCCTGCTGATTCAGCTCCACCGCTGCGGCAATCGCCAAGGCGACATTCCGCAACTGATGGCGTCCCACCAATCGCGTCTCCACCAGAATCTGCCCGCCCATAACCTGTAGCGGATATCGATAGACATCTCCCGCCGTACTGCGTCCGGAATCAGGCACGCGGTAGTCGGCACTTCCAGGAGACACAGGCGGCACGTAGGGCACAGCATTCACGCCCCGGGCGGCCAGATCCATGATCGTATTTCCGATCACATCATTGGCCTCCGGTTGCTGGGGCAGCGTCACCACTGGAACTCCGGCTCTGACAATCCCGACCTTCTCGCGAGCGATCTCGCTCACGGTCTCGCCGAGATACTTCTGATGATCGAGCGAGATATCGGTAATCACGCTAATCCGAGGATCCACCACATTCGTAGCATCCAATCGTCCGCCCATGCCGACTTCCAATACCGCAAGATCGACTTTCTCATTGGCGAAATGCTCGAATGCAATGGCCGTCATCATTTCAAAGAAGCTGGGATGCCAGGGCAACTCGCCGCTTTGAACCAGGCTCTCAGCCGCACGGTCGATTCCCTCATGAAGCTGGGCAAATTGTTCGTCGCTGATCTCCTGGCCGTTGACGCGAATCCTTTCGTTAATTCGCACCAGGTGGGGCGAAGTATAGAGGGCAGTTTTCAAGCCGGACTCGCGCAAGATCGAAGCCAGCGTGGCCGCCGTCGACCCCTTGCCGTTGGTTCCGGCGATCAGAACGCTGGGAAATCTTCGCTCCGGATGATCCAGCGCCGCGAGCAAAACCCGCATATGAGCCAGGTCGAATTTGTGCGCGGGCGTCTGGGCGAGTTCGTGCCCCAGGGTGAACATTTGCGCGACTGCGGTTTCATAGGACATTGGAAAACGATGAGCGCTCACTTTTTTGACTCGGCTGGTATCTTCGGATTCAAATCCCGCAATGCAAGCGTTCGAAGAATGCTCTGCTGAGGGAGTCGATGCCGACAGCGGTTTTCAGGCCGCCATAAAATCCAGCGCCCGCGCGATATAAGGCTTGAGTTCTTTGCGCGGCACGACCGCGTCCAGCATTCCATGCTGCAGGAGAAACTCGCTGCGCTGAAATCCGGCGGGGAGCTTCTGGCGGATCGTCTGCTCTATGACGCGGGGTCCGGCAAATCCGATCAGCGCGCCAGGTTCCGCGATGTTCAAATCTCCCAGCATGGCGAAAGAGGCGGTCACGCCGCCGGTAGTTGGATCGGTAAGCACCGAAATGAATGGAACCTTAGCCTTATCCAATCTCCCCAGCGCGGCGGAAATCTTGGCCAGTTGCATAAGGCTGATCACGCCCTCCATCATCCGTGCCCCGCCGGAAGCGGAAACGATAATCAGCGGCGTTTTCGAATCGAGCGCGCGCTCCACTGCGCGTGTAATCATCTCGCCAACAACCGCGCCCATGCTTCCGCCAATAAAGGCATACTCCATCACACTGGCAACCACCGGCCGGCCCAACAGCTTGCCTTGCGCGTTGATTACAGCATCGTTCAGTCCGGTATCGGCTTGCGCCTGCCGCAGGCGCGACGAGTAGGGCTTCAAATCCACGAATTTGAGCGGATCGGTAGAGGAAATGTTTCCATCCGAAGTCTCGTACTGATTATCATCCAGAAGCTGCGCCAGCCTGGTCCGGGCGTCGATGCGAAAGTGCTTGTCACATTTGGGGCAAACGCTCAGATTCTCTTCCAAATCCTTTTTCCAGATGATCTGGCGACAGCCCTCACACTTCACCCACAAGCCTTCGGTACGAACCGTCTTCTTTCCCGAGGTATCCAGCTCTCCGGCTTCGCGCTTGAACCAAGTCATAAGAAATTGTTGATTTTGTGATTGATGATTGATGATTAAAAACCCTGCCACGACTTTTAATCATCCGTACTCAGTAATCCTGGCACATCTACGATCACAACACATCCGTCATGATCGGAGTTTTGATTCTACTAGAGGTTTGACGATATGGGCGGGAAGTTATAACCATCCACGCCGGCATTTTGAGGATTACGCCGGGCGCAGATATAGCGAAGCCTGCTGATTTGTGGCCCGAGTAGGCTCTTCGAGAGAGAGCTTCTCAATCATATGCGGGCTTATGCTTGCGGTTTCTGCCCGGAAAACTTTCACCCCTGAGTGCGTTTAGGTGGAGGATCCCGCGTCGCGTTTTGACGGGGATTTCGCGGTCGAACTCTGATCCTCCGAACCTTCCAGCAGCGGAGCCGCTGTGCGCAGGGCTTCGACTTGCCGCTTTACCTTGGCCAACTCTTGTTCTTTCGATCGCAGTAACTCCATTACATCTCTCATGAAATTCATTCTCCGATGATTGCGCTTGCAGATTGCTCTTGCAAAATGATACCGGGCAAGCTGCAGTTTCAATTAATGTAGGCCGATCATCGTTCGATAACAACTCACGAATGGGCACGTTGCGTTTTTCCGGGTTCTAGTGTCCGGAATGATAAGGATGACCTTTCATAATGGTAAACGCTCGATACACCTGCTCCAGCAAGATCACGCGAGCCAGTTCATGCGCCATGGTCATCTTGCCGAGAGAAATGACCTGTTGCGCTGCGTTGCGTGTGGCATCGCTAAAGCCGTCCGCCGGTCCAACCGCAAAGATCAAGGGCAACGGATTACGATCCTGATAGTTTCGAAGAAATTCGGCGAATTCCTCGGAGGAAAACTGCTTTCCTCGTGAGTCCATCACCACCAGAGTTGACTTGCTACCGAGCTGCTTGCTTTTGGTTGGTCCATTCTTCGAGGAGGTGGTTCGTCCGGATAATTGCAGCAGCGCGTTTTCGTCGCGCAGCGCCAGTCCTTCCACGGGGACATAGCGTTGAATCCGCTTCAGATACTCAAGGGTCAGCGCCTGCACCGCCGGCTCTTTCGGCTTCCCGATCCATGCGATCTTGATCTTCACGGGAGATGGACTTACTTCGTTCCAGAGGCCAGTAGCACCGAGGCTCCAAATTTAATTCGCAGCGAGCACATCTTGATGAAGCTGGGGCCAGTAGCTTTCAGAAACACGCTGAAATTGGATTTGGAAGAAATCGCCATACTGAACATAGTGAGCGTAGCAAGTTAGAGGGAGCCCTATGCTTTTTTGCGAACCGAACGTATTGCGGCAGCACGCTTTCGCGGCGCAGCTTTTTTCTTGGCTGCGCTCTTTGTCCTCGTAACCGTTTTCAATTCCGAGGGTTCAAGCCGCTTCGCAGTTTTCCATAAACGTTCGAGGTCGTAGTACTTGCGGGCCTTCTCGGAAAAGACATGGACGATGAAATCGACGTAATCGACCAGTATCCATTCTGCCTGTTTGTAGCCCTCCACGTGGGCCGGACGCAGACCCGCCGTTTTCAGGCGCAGCTCGACCTCGTCGGCGATGGCCTGAACCTGCCGCGGGTTGGTTCCGCTGCACAGCACGAAGTAGTCGGTGAATGCTCCAGAACCTTTCTCCATCTCCAAAATAGAAAGTTCTTCGGCTTTTTTGTCGAGGCAGGCCTGAATGGCCGCCGCTACTTGTTGCTTTAACTCATTCTTTTTCATGCAGAAAATTTCAGTCGCTCAAAGTTGGCTGTTAGTCCCTTGCTGGCCGTTTGCCGTTTGCCGTTCGTCGTTCGTAGAAGCTCCGTTGTTGAGCTCCCATTGTAAACGACGGAATTCCCACCTGAAGGCAGCGGCAGGAAATTGTTGATCCGTAATCTGATTTCTTGCGCACGGCCAACGACTAACGACCATTGCCTAACGGCCGTCTTCATACAACCCCATCTTCTTGATGTACTCAGCAACCGGGGGTTCCACGAAGCGAAGCAGTGGCTTGCCTGCGGCTGCAGCTTCGCGAATCGCGGTTGAAGAGATCGGCTGATGAACTTCATCCAGCAAGTGAACTGTCACTCCCCTGAGCGCTAACGTTCCCCTCGCCGCCTGCTTGTGAAAAGGCTTGGTGACTTCCGCTCTCGGGCGCAGGCTGGCTGGCAAGGCGTTCGCCACATCGGCCAGTGAATATCCCGGCCTGCTGGCGACCACAAACTCGCATTCTCGAAATAGTTCTTCGGACTGATGCCATTTCGCGATGTCCTTGAATGCATCGATTCCAATTAGGAGGAAGATACGGTCGGTCTTTTTGAGCGTTTGCCTAAGTAGTTTGAGGGTATCGATTGTGTAGTTGGGCTCGGGACCAGCAGCCTTTTTCGCTCCCCCTTTACTGAGACTTACGACCTGGACTTTCTCGGGCGATTCCAAGAGGGATGGAAGGAATTGCTTCTCGTCGAGCGTCGCCAGACAGAGCATGGCATAGCGGTGCGCGTATGGAGATAAAGGTTCGCGCTGCTTGTGCGGCGGCACATTTGCCGGTACGAACAAAATGCGTCCGAGCTTGCAATGCTCGCGCGCGGCACGCGCTAGGGCCAAATGCCCGCGGTGAATCGGGTCGAAGGTTCCACCAAAAAGACCGATGTTCATGCGTCCGCTTAGTGTCCACGTTTGCGGGTAAAGTTGGCAAGCGCAATCGCGCAATCTAATCCATGGTTAATTGCTAATTGCTAATTGATGATTTCTGATTGTTGATTAAAGGCGGGATGCAAGGGTTTTCAATCGCGCAATCAACCATCAGCAAATGCCTCCTGCCCATTGCCCGATTGCCCGCTTATTCCCCTGCCCGTTTGGCCGCCCTGGGCTACGTACCAAGAAATACACCTCCCGCGAATTTGGACTGAACTCCTGTAATCTTTCGCATCTAAAGGAACAGCACTAGCCTAGCAACATGCGAGTACCCCTCTCCCTACTCAGCATTAAACCTACCCGTGCGCCTATTCTCCGCTACGGCGTCGCAGTACTCAGCACCACGCTGGCTCTAATCCCTGCCCTGCTGTTGCCGAACATCGCCGAAAGCCGGCTCGCCGTCTTCGCGGTCGCGGTCATGGTCAGCGCCTGGTATGGCGGATGGAAACCCGGGTTGGTGGCCACCTCCTTCGCGCTGACGGTGAGCGCGTATTTTGCATTTTCAACCCGGCAAAATGCGGCGCAATTCCACTCAACCATGATCCGCCTGGCTTTATTTTTTGTCCTGGCGATTCTGATTTGCTGGCTCAACGCGGCACTGCGCGCCACCCAGGAGAGCCTGCGGCGATCCGAAATCAATTTCCGTTCCCTGGTGACAAACGCCCCGTATGGCATTTGCCGCTGTGATTCGTACGGCCAAATTCTGGATGTGAATCCGGCGTGGCTAGCTGCCCTGGGATATTCCTCGGCGGATGAGCTGTTGGGAAAGCACCTTGCCATTCTCTATAGCGATACTCAGCAATGGTTTGAACTGGCGGATCGCCTGCGCTCGGCCGCTCCTTTCACAGGGATGAGCGTCGAGTGGGTTCGCAAGGACGGCAGTCCGGTCGCGGTTCGGGTGTCGGGACGTTCTGTGTATGGCGCACGAAAAGAAAAAACATTTGAGCTCTTCGCCGAAGACGTGACCGAGCGCCGCGGCCTTGAGCAACAGCTTCGCCAATCGCAGAAGATGGAAGCTGTTGGCCGCCTGGCGGGCGGCATCGCGCATGACTTCAATAATCTGCTGATGGTGATCTCGGGTTATTCGGAATTCCTGCTGGACCGCATCGGTTCGGATCCCGCTCTTCGTGCTCCCGCACAAGAGATTGCCAGTGCCGCGCAGCGCGCTTCTTCCCTAACGCGCCAACTGCTCGCGTTCAGCCGCAAGCAAATGCTGGCACCCACGGTTCTCGACCTCAACGCGGTGGTAACCGAAAACCTGAAGATGCTCACCCGTGTGATCGGGGAAGATATCGATCTCGTAATGGTTCCGGCTTCCGGGCTGGGCGCGGTTCGCGCGGATGTTGGACAGATCGAACAGGTCATTATGAACCTTGCCGTCAACGCCCGCGATGCCATGCCTTCCGGCGGTAAGCTTACGATAGAAACTTCCAATATCTCGCTCGACGAAGAGTACGCGCGTTTCCATGCCCCGCTGCGCGCCGGGGAGTACGTTTTGCTTTCCATCAGCGACACCGGCTTCGGCATGGATTCGGAAACTCAGTCGCACATCTTCGAACCCTTCTTTACCACCAAGGGGCCGAAGGGGACGGGGCTGGGTCTTTCCACGGTTTACGGCATCATCAAGCAAAGCGGCGGATACATCTGGGTTTCCAGTGAAACCGGCAAGGGCACCACCTTCAAGATTTATTTGCCGAAGGTTGCGGAACCGGTGGAAACGCCTGTCCACCTGGCCTCGACGGCGGACAATACCGTCACGGAACCGGGAACTGAAACAATTCTTCTTGCGGAGGACGAAGCGAATCTGCGCTACCTGGCGCGGCAGTTCCTGGAGAAACAAGGCTATAGGGTGATTGAAGCAGCGGACGGCGCGGTCGCGATGCAGATCGCGGTCGCTCATGAAGGTGTGATCCATTTGCTGCTGACTGACGTGATCATGCCGGGCATGAATGGGAAGGAGCTCGCGCAGCGAGTTTCAGAAATTCGCCCCAACACCAAAGTGCTTTATATGTCCGGCTATACGGAAAACGTAATCGGACACAACGGCACGCTGGAAGCCGGAGTTCGTCTGCTGCAAAAACCGTTTACCCTGCAGGATTTGAAGATGAAAGTGCGCGAAGTGCTCGATTCCACGCCGACGCTTGACGTCGACACTCCGGCGAGAGCAAGAGCGGCCCAGGCGATGGGCCGAGGACGTGAACAAACGTCACCTTCCAGGGCTCCGCGGTTTTATCTGCAACTACCTCTGAAATACCGGCGGCTAGACGAAGAGAATTGGCATGACGGCGAAACCCGAAACATCAGCCGGTCAGGCCTGCTGTTCCAGGCGGAAGACGTTTTGCAGCCTGCGATGCAACTGGAAATAAATTTGGTGTTGCCCGCCGAGATCGCCGGACTTTCTCCCACTGAAGTGATCTGCCGGGGAGAAATCGTGCGTACGGTGAAATCCACAGCAGAAGAAATGCCGCCAGCGTTGGCCGCGAAGATTCTGCAATACCACTTTCAGCATGGGTCGCAGTTGCCGAGGGCGTAAGGGGAAGCGCGCTAGCTAACTTGCTTCTTGGTTTTGGGTCTTTTCTTTGGAGAGCGCGTCTTGGGAGAGCCTGTCGTTCTAGAGCGCGGCAGCGCACTCACTTCGAGCATCTCATCGGCCGGTTCCTCGATTGGCTCCGGCACATGCTTGCGCAGCATGTTGACTTCCTTGGCCATGGCGTATTTCAGCTCTTCGATCCCCTGGCCGGTGACTGCGGAAATTTCATAGAGCTGGAGCTTGCGTTTTTTGCAATATTTCTTCAGAGCTGCAACTTTATCTTGGTTAGCCACGTCAATCTTCGACGCGATCATGATCATGGGTTTCTGATCGAGCCCGGCTCCAAAGCTGGCCAGTTCGCCAAGAATTACTTCCACATCTTTCACCGCGTCGGGCCGTCCACTGCCGTCGCTCACGTCAACCAAGTGCGCCAGTAGACGTGTGCGCTCAATATGCCGCAGAAACTGCGTGCCCAGTCCGGAGCCGCTATGGGCGCCTTCGATTAGCCCAGGGATATCGGCCACTACAAAACTGATTTCGTTATTAAGATCGCCGACCGCAACGACACCGAGATTCGGCTCGAGGGTGGTGAAAGGATAGTCTGCGATTTTCGGTCGCGCCGCCGAGATGCGCGAGATCAGGGTTGACTTGCCGACATTGGGATAACCAACCAGTCCTATATCCGCCAACAGCTTCAATTCAAGCCGGTAGGTATGCTCCTCGCCGGGACGGCCCGGTTCATGCTCGCGCGGAGCCTGATGGACCGAGGTGGCGAAGCGCGCATTGCCGCGGCCGCCACGGCCGCCGTGCGCAATCACCATCCGCTGATCGGGGCCGGAGAAATCGAAAACCTTCATGCCCGTGTCTTCGTCGTAGACAATCGTCCCGACTGGAACTTTAAGGAGAATGTCCTCGCCCTCGCGCCCGGTCTTGTTCGATCCTTCGCCGTGACGCCCGCGCTCAGACTTATATTCGGGATTGAAGCGGAAATGCACCAGCGTATTGTGCTGCTCGCTGGATTCCATGACCACATCGCCGCCCTTGCCGCCGTCGCCGCCTGAGGGGCCACCGCGCGGAACAAACTTTTCGCGGCGGAATGCCATGCAGCCATTCCCGCCGTCGCCCGCCTTCACCCGGATTTTTGCCTCATCGATAAACATGGTTGCACTAGACTTTGCCAAGGAATCTTGAGTAATGGATGTTTCAGACCCGGATTGGGATTAATCCGGATCGCGCAGGAAATTCGCGCGTGGAAAACATAGAAAACAATTGATGATTGTCGATTGTTGATTAAAAGTTTGGAGCAATAAAGTCCTTCATCAACAATCAGAAATCATCAATCGTCAATTTCTTCGACTACTCCGCCGCTTCCACCAACTCCATCGGCTCGACCATCACGAACTTGCCCATCGACCCCTTGTTGAGGAATTTGATGCGGCCTGTGATCTTGGCGAACAGCGTGTCGTCCTTACCGCGGCCCACGTTCAGCCCCGGCTTCACGCGGGTGCCGCGCTGCCGCACGATGATGGTTCCTCCGGGAACAATCTGTCCACCGAATGCCTTGAATCCCAGCCGCTGCGCGTTTGAATCGCGGCCGTTTCGTGAAGTTCCTTGTCCTTTTTTATGTGCCATAGCTCATCCCTCGAACATTTTTAGAAAAACGCGGCTACCCGCCCCATTTCACTTTGCAACTATTTCTTCTTTGCGGGGGCCTTCTTTTTCGGCGCCGCCTTTTTCGGCGCAGCCTTCTTTTTCGCGTGCTTTTTTGCCGTTTCGGTTTCCGCTTTGTGGTCTTCCACTGGCGCAGCCTTCTTCACTTTTGGCTGCTTCTTGGCCACTTCGGGAGCTTTGAAGCTGTGGCCGTCAAAAGCAATCTCAGTAATGCGCACCGCGGTATAAGACTGCCGATGCCCGCGCAGCTTCTTGTACTGCTTTTTGCGCTTGTAATGGAAAACCAGGATCTTCTCGCCGCGGCCTTCTTCCACCACTTCGCCCAGAACCTTGGCCTCCGCTTCCGGTTTGCCGATCTTCCCCTCGCCGCCTGACACTGCCAACACCTCGGGAAAGTTCACATGGCCGTCGGTACCGGTAGCCAGTTTCTCCACTCGAATCACATCTCCGGGCGCCACCCGGTACTGCTTTCCACCGGCGCGGATAACCGCGTACATACGTCTGCCTCCGTTAAATGTCTTGATCAGCTCAGCAAAGTGACTCACGGCGCACACGGGCGCAACTACGAGGCCGCTAAGCTTTCTGTACGAGCTCTCTGCTTGCTGTGTTTTCCGCCGCGGCGATTCATCGGCCAAGGCGAGCGTCCCCAGAACGGGTCGGCGAGTACAGGCAAACTCAACCATTCTAGCGTGCGTTGTGGAAATCGGTCAACGTAACTTTGCAGAGCTGGGTCCCGTGTGCGAGAATTCAGCCGACTTTCGGAGGAAAAACTATGAAGCATCCCAGCCTGAGTCGCACGTCTGCCATTCCATTGTGTTTGATAATTCTCACCATCGTCGGTGTCGCCAAGCCGATGCCAAAGAAATCGGCACCCGCGCCCGCCGCCCCGGATAGGGCTTACATGCAGAAACTTTGGGACGGGTGGTCCACCCTCGACCCCAGTAATACCGCCAGGTTTTACGCCAGCGGTCCGCATACGTTTTACGATATCGCTCCGTTGAAATACAACAGCTGGGATGAATACGAAAACGGCGTAAAGGGCGAGCTCTCGAATTACAAGAGCGCGAAGTTCACGGTGAACGATGATATCGCCATTCATCCCCATGGGGATTTGGTTTGGGCCACGGCGACTATCAGCGAAGAGATGACAACTAAGGCCGGTAAGGTGGAAATGGGCAACTTCCGCTGGACCTCGATCTGGGAGAACCAGTCGGGCAAGTGGCTAATGGTTCACGAGCACGTGTCGGCGCCGATGCAATAAGGCCGGCCAAGAGGTGGGAACGGAATTTGCCGTGAAGGTTGAGGTGATCCCTGCCGCGTCAATAGGCTTGGGTGAAAAAGTAAATCGTCATGCCGGTTCCCACCAGCACTACAAAAACGCGCACCCAGGCCTGCGGTAACTTCAGGGCATAGTGCGCGCCGAAATATCCTCCGGCAATCCCGCCCAAAATCATCACAACGCCGTGCTTCCAATATATGGCTCGCGCGGCGATGAACGTGATAACCGCCACGCCATTGATGACCGTTCCCATCACGGTCTTCAGGGCGTTCATACCATGAATATCGGTCATACCAAGCGCGGCCAGCATGGCGAGCATGACAATGCCCATGCCTCCACCGAAATAGCCACCATATACGCCGACACAGAGCTGGAAAATGGTGGCACCCATCAGAGCGGCGGTGCTGGTGGAGTGCTCAATGACGGAACCGCGAGACCCGGCCAACTTGCGGCCAAAGGCAAAAAGCAAAGTTGCACCCAAGGTGAGCCAGGGTAGCACACGCATGAAAGTTTGTGCGGGAGTTTTCAGAAGCAAAACGGCTCCCGCCAGGCCGCCGATCAGGCTGGCTACAAGGAGGGGGACCATCACGCGCCGCGGCACGTTTAAGCGGCTACGATAAGCGCCGCCGCTGGCAACAGCGGCTGTCCATAGGGCAATTGTGTTGGTGGCATTGGCGGGAATCGGCGGAACACCGGTAAACAGAAGCGCAGGGAAAGCGATAAAACTACCGCCGCCAGCGACCGCGTTCAGCGCGCCGGCCAGCATTCCCGCGATAAAAAGAAAGATGGCGAATTCAAGAGTCAAGCTACTAGGTTTATCAGAACTTTTCGCTCTCGTCAGCATTCCGAGTCCGAGCGAGGTTGACAGAACTGAGGTTTTCCCCCAGAGTGTGTGCGAAGCGATTATGACGAAAAGGCTGTTTATCGTGGCTGCGGTATTGCTGGCCCCACTGTTGCTAATGGTTGCGTTTGCGGCGGGAGAGTGGCGGCAGATTGGAGCGACTCCGGATGGGGATCAGGTATCCGTGAGTATTGTCTCGGCCAGGAAAAATGGACTGCGCAGCGCCTGGGTTCGAGTGCAATACAAAAATCCTGTCAAATCTCCCCCAGGTAGCTCATTCGTGGAGCTGCGCGCCCGAGTTCGGTTCAATTGCACCACTGGAAGCGCAGTGACAAGTCCTGAATGGTTCTACTCCAAAGATCGAAGCGGCAAGCTGGTGGTCAGCAAAAAAATACGGCGAGATGACCAGTTTGGCCAGGCTTCTCAAGGAAACTTCATCGGTGTGGCGCGAGATTTTGTCTGCGAGCAGAAGTGAAAAGCAGTGGCCAGTGGCTAGTGTTCAGTGAAACCGTTTCCGTTTCGAATCTCGTGAAGACTAATTCAACTTTTCACTGATTGGTCGTTGGCCACTGATCACTGACCACTATCTCTCAAAGTTTTCCACAGCGGGCTGGCACCTCGGTAACCTTTCCACTACTTCCATCGGCCAGGCTTCCGTCATATCCTGATAATCGAAAACGCGGCGCAACCGCGGCACGAATTCACCACAATCTGTATGGATTCACTTCGTCTGTATTCGCTGGTCGCTGTAGGGAGCGCCATTGCTGTAGGGGCCTACGCAATGCTGCGGCGAAAACCAAAAAGCGTGGCCGATCTCGAGCGCGAGCGGCGGACATGGCTGGATGGCATTGGCCGCATTACGGACGGCACGGTCATCGACGTGAACGAATTGCAACCCGGCGACGGCCATCACGCCGCCGTGATGCTCATTTATAAATACGACGTTGCCGGCGTGTCCTACGAGTGTTCGCAGGACGTGACCTATCTGCGGCAATGGATCAACCTGCATTCCTGCCGTCTTGGCCTGCCAACATCAGTCAAGTACGATCCGCATAATCCGGGCAATTCGCTTGTCGTGTCGGAGAGCTGGATGGGATTGAGGCAGTGAATAGTGGTCAATGGTCAGTTGGGAATGATCGGTTGTCAATGATCAGTGGTTTGACTGACCACTAATCACTAGGCCCTGGCCACTGCTTAAATCTGAAAATCATAGTCATCCTGAAAAAGTTCCCGGGGAGAGATGTTTGGCGGGGAAGTTCCGTCGTCGATTGTCAGGTTCGGTTCCGCTCCCAGCGACTCGTGCGAATGATGTTGAAACTTCTGGCGCAACTCTTGCACTTCTTCAGCTAGTTTAATGATCACGTCCGAAAGAGGATCGCGAATATCCTTGGGATCGGTAATGACGACCCGCTTGCCGTCGCGCAACACGATATGCCCCGGAACTCCGACGATCGTGGAATTGGCCGGCACGCTGCGCAGCACCACCGATCCCGCTCCCACCCGGCAGTTGTCTCCAATCGTGATATTGCCCAGCAGCTTGGCTCCGGAGCCAACCGAAATATTGTTCCCCAGCGTAGGATGCCGCTTGCCCTTTTCTTTACCGGTTCCACCCAGCGTCACTCCCTGATAAAGGGTAACGTCGTTTCCGATGACAGCCGTCTCGCCGATCACCGTGCCACTTCCGTGATCAATGAACAGCCGGCGGCCGATCTCCGCGCCGGGATGAATTTCTATTCCTGTGAACAGGCGCGCGACCTGGGATACCCAACGCGCCAGAAACCGCATGCCATGCGACCACAGCCAGCGACTTAAGTGATGCGCCCAGACAGCGTGCAACCCTGGATAGAGGACCAGCACTTCCAGGTAGGAGCGCGCTGCCGGATCGGATTCGAAGACCGCAGCGACGTCTTCGCGGGCTGAGCGGAAGAAGCTGATCATCCTTAAGTTCTCAGTTCTTGATTTCACAGTTCTCGATTCTCAGAAAAAAACTACTCGCCACTAGAGAGCTAGGCCTCGTCGCTAATATCTGAGAATCGAGACTGAAAACTTCTTTCTGTTCCCCCTTGAACGTAGCTGAGGAGAGCAGGAAGTGCAAGATGAGACCGGGAAGAAAAGAAAACGAAAACTGGACGTTAAAAACTGCGCCTCTAGCTGCCGCCGGGAAGTCCACCGCTAGTCGCGATGGTGATACGGAGGTACTTATAAGGGTTTACTGGCGTATCGTTGATGCGGACTTCATAGTGAAGGTGCGGGCCAGTCGAGCGGCCGCTTAATCCGACGTAACCAATCACGTCGCCACGGTGAATATGCTGGCCCAGCGTCACTGCGAAGCCGGAAAGGTGGCCGTAGCGGGTCGAGATGCCATGTCCGTGATCCAACATGAGAGCCTTGCCGTATCCGCCCATGAAGTCAGCGAACGTGACCACGCCATCCGCCGGCGCGATGATGGGATGACCGTAGGCACTGCTGATATCAACGCCGCTATGAAATGCGCCCTCTCCATTGAACGGATCAATGCGCTCGCCGAAGCTGCCGGTGATGGGGCCTTCCACCGGCCACAGATTGGGCGATGAGTTGGCGCGGTACCAATCCGCAGTGGTAGCGTTCTTCGTCATCCCCAGGCTGATTCCGACGCTGGCAGCGCCGGTAAGAGCGGATGTACGAAGCGCGGTCAGTTGATCGAGGGAGGACTTAACATCGGAGTCCTGGATTTCTTTTTCGGAAGCAGTGACCAGGGTGGGCTGAGATTTCAACCCGTATAAAGCAGACACTTCGCTGGCAATCGAACCAAGGGAAGCGACCTGTACGTCGCGCTCTTTGGCGACTTCTTCCAGTCGCGAATAGCGATCCTTCAGCTGCTCTTTTTCGATGCGCAACTGGTTATAGTGGGAGACCTTGACCAGCATTCGGGTATAGGAACTGGCAATGCCGGTGAGGCTTAGAAAGCCGATCGCCGCGCCGATCACAAATACGTACAGATAGTGGAGAGGAATGGATATCTTTCGTAACTGGCCGTCATCTCCCCGGGCCACAAAAAGTATGTAAAAGCGTTTTCGCAAATATCTTCCCTATTCGTTTTCCAGATTGTCAGGTCCGGAAATCCAGGCCAAGTTCTGAGTTCCAGAAAGCCTGTTCGGACAACCTGACCGCTGCGCGGGAGCGTGTTCTCCTCTTTGGGAATGGAGACTCTTTTCGCGCCCTAAACGCCTGCCGTAAACGTTGGATGCTTGCCTCCATCCGGTCCGTTTCTCGGCAATTCTCACTAAAAGCAGCACTTAGCTCGAATTACAATTTGTTAAATGTCTGGTAAAAGGTAGCAAACTGGGTTCCCCCTGTCAACGTACTGGTACCCAAATTGAGGTTACCGAAGGTCGGGGCGTGGAAACATCCTGTGTACACCTTATCCAGGGGGATTTGGGCCAAGAGGCACTGTCCGAAAGGCCGTAAGGCGCGAGGCCTGAAACAACTTCCCTTATATTGATTCAGTGGTGAATTCCGAGAGAGCGCTGATACGCAAGATTCGCCTTCAGGCAAGGACTCGCCGAAACCGGTCCGTGGTCGCGGGGATTGGTGACGACTGCGCCGTGCTGCGACTGCCGAGCCAGATGGATACGCTGGTTACAACGGATTTCTCGCTGGAAGGCGTTCACTTTAGACGAGATTGGCATTCCCCGGAGTGTGTAGGACATCGTTGTTTGGCTCGCGGGCTCAGTGACATTGCCGCCATGGGCGGAGTACCGGTTGCGGCGTTTTTATCGCTGGCTCTGCCAGGAAACATGCGGCAAGTCTGGGTAAACCGATTTATGACGGGCCTGCTCAACCTGGCCGGCCATTACCGAGTAGCCCTTGCAGGCGGTGACACAGCGGAATCTCTACAAGGAATTCTGGCCGACATTATTGTGTTAGGAACGGCTCCCAAAGGAAAAGCGTTACTGCGCTCCAGTGCTCGGCCCGGAGATCGCATTTACGTGAGCGGGGAACTCGGCGGCTCGGCAGCTACCCTTGAGCAGTTACGTAACAGTCCTGCGAAGAAGCTGCGCGAGAGCCAATATCCAAGACACTTCTTTCCCGAGCCGAGAATCGAACTTGGCCGTATTCTGCGTGAAAACGGAATTGCTTCGGCGATGATCGATACCAGTGACGGCCTCTCGACCGATATTAGCCATATCTGTGAAGAAAGTGGCGTAGGCGCCGAACTTGAACAGGAAACGATTCCGCGAGCATGTATTGGCGAACCGAGTCGCCAGGTAGACCTCAGCTTTGCACTGCACGGTGGAGAAGACTACGAACTGCTTTTTACTGCTGCTCCTGGTAAGCGGCTCCCACAACAAATTGCCGGAATACGAATTACTCAAATCGGCAAAATCACTCGCGGAAACAAGATTTATTTGAGAGACGCGTCAGACATAAAGCGTAAGCTTCGGCCACAAGGCTGGGAACACTTCAGCAAGTAATGTTACCTCCGTTACCAGCCAGCATCCTCTTCTATACCACTGCCGCTGCAAACCGGAATAAAGTTAGCTCATGCCGTCCCCACGAATTATCTGTACTCGCATTTTTCTCATTGTGCTGGCGGTTTCCGCCGTATCCACAATTCTTTTCGCCGAAAAGAAAGCACCGCCTCCACCGCCAGCCCATGCAACCTCTCCCGTGCCAGCGGTGACGGATGAATATGTTCACAAGGAGTTCGGCGACGGCTGTTCCGTGCTGGATGGTCCTCCGCAATTCGTCGGCGACCTGGATGGCGACGGTGTCGACGATCTTGTCGTCGCAGCCCGCTGCAAGAATCCCATGGCCGACCAGGCTGAATACGGCTTCCGCGTTAGCGATCCCTATGACAACTTCCTTGGTTTCGGAGACGTAAAAGTTACCTCGACTTTCGCCTCTGACGAACCGGAACGTAGAGGCGTGTGTCTGCTAATCGTTCACGGCGTTGGAGCCGATGGCTGGCGGTCCGACAAACCAAAGGTCAAATTCGTGATGATCAACTTGCCATTCAAAACTGTCACCGTTAAAAGGCTGACGCTAAAAAAGAAGACCGTGCTCGGCATCTACATGGAAGAACGAGGCGAAGGCGAGCAGACTTCCTCAGTCCTCTATTGGGATGGGAAAAAATACCGCTACCAGCAAATGGGCGCGACGCTCGACTAAATTCACCGACGATTCCTGCGTAGGAAACGCCTGCCCTCAGCGCGAAGTCTACGTTCTTGGGGATGGACATCATCTCACCTGGCCTTGTCTGCTCGTCCCACCCGCTATAATCCCGCCATGAATCTTGAAGAGAAACTTGCAGAACTCAAGAAGCGCAACCACCTCGCAGAAGCGGGTGGAGGCGAAGCCCGCCGCGCGCGCCAGCATAAGGAAGGCAAGATGTCAGCCCGCGAGCGCATCGAGTTCCTGCTCGACGAAGGCACATTCGAAGAGACCGACAAGCTGGTCACGCACCGTTGCGATGACTTCGGCATGGCCGAGCAAAAATACTACGGCGACGGCTTTATTACCGGCTACGGCCGCATCGAAGGCCGCCTGGTTTATGTCTTCGCGCAGGATTTCACCGTCTTTGGCGGATCGCTCTCGGCCACCAACGCGGGCAAGATCGTAAAGATCATGGACCTCGCCGCTAAAGTAGGCGCTCCGGTCATTGGCCTGAACGACTCCGGCGGTGCGCGTATTCAGGAGGGCGTGGCCTCGCTGGCGGGTTATGCCGACATTTTTCTGCGCAACACTTTATACAGTGGGGTGGTTCCGCAGATCTCCGCCATCATGGGACCGTGTGCCGGTGGCGCGGTTTACTCGCCTGCCATCACGGACTTCGTTCTGATGGTCGATAAAACCTCCTACATGTTCATCACCGGGCCGGACGTGATTAAGACCGTGACCCACGAAGAAGTCAGCAAAGAGCAGCTCGGCGGAGCGACCACGCACAACGAAACCTCAGGCGTGGCGCACTTCCTAGCCCACGACGATGCCGAATGCTTGTCCATGGTGCGCGAGCTGCTGAGTTTTATCCCATCCAATAATTTGGACGATCCCCCGCGCAAGCCTTGCACCGATCCAATCGACCGCGCCGACACGGGGCTGGATAAAGTTGTTCCCGCGCAATCGAATCTGCCCTATGACATGAAAGACGTGATCCATGCCGTGGTGGACGACGCGTATTTCTTCGAAGTGCAGGAGCACTTCGCCAAAAACATCGTCGTCGGCTTCGCACGGCTCGACGGCCGCCCCGTCGGCATCGTCGCCAATCAGCCGGCCATGCTGGCCGGCACGCTCGATATCAATGCCTCGGTCAAAGGCGCGCGCTTCGTCCGCTTCTGCGATTGCTTCAACATCCCGCTGATCACCTTCGAAGACGTCCCTGGATTTCTCCCCGGCACCGCGCAGGAATACGGCGGCATTATCAAACACGGCGCCAAGCTGCTCTACGCCTTCGCCGAAGCCACCGTTCCGAAGATCACGGTAATCACGCGCAAGGCCTACGGCGGCGCCTATTGCGTGATGGCCTCTAAACACATCCGCACGGATGTGAACTACGCGTGGCCCACCGCCGAGATCGCCGTGATGGGGCCGGAGGGCGCGGTCGATATCGTCTACAAACGCGAACTAGACGCCGCCCCCAACCCGCAAGACCGCCAGGAACTACGTCAAAAAAAGATCGAAGAATTCCGCGACCGCTTCGCCAGCCCGTACGTCGCCGCCGACCGGGGATTTGTCGACGCCATCATCCAACCCCGCGAAACGCGGAAGAAGCTGATCCAGGCGCTGGCCATGCTCGAGAACAAGCGGGATAAGAATCCTCCGAAGAAGCATGGGAATATTCCGCTGTAAGTAGTGTGCCGAAGGATCCCCCTTTCCACGGCGCGGCGATAAATAGTGAAAGCTTGGCTGCGTTTGCGTTCTGGATGACGCCGCGGTAAGGGGATGAGGCGGGGTGCACAAAATAAGAGTTCCGAGGTGGTGTGGGGTCCATTCGTCTCGGCCAGTAGCTCGCGTTCGACCCTTGCTTGACCTGCTACGCAGCGTCCCTTGCGGGGTGCCGACGTGCGATCCTTGCTCGGGCTCCGGGCTCACCGCCAACCGGAAAAACCTACCCAACGCCTCGGAACTCTATCCTGCCTTCGACGTTTCTTCTTGTTCTCCTCGCCCAGCGCTTTGCTTATCGACCCTTGCTTGCCCTCCCGGTTCATTTGCATGAACCGAGTGACTGCGCTTGGGTCCCGGACGCCGCACCAACCGGAAAAACTTTAGAAGCTGTCAAAGAACGATTATGGTTTTACTCCTATTATTTTTGTAGTCAATGAAAAATGCGCGCTTATAACCTACGCATTTTCAGGCGAGTGCAGGCCATCCACAGGCGGGTGACAAGAAGTGGTGCAGCTGAGATTCGAAGTCAACGCAGCGGGCGTGAGTAGAGCGGCTTTTCGCGGTTTTCTTGAATCGGGATGAGAGTTGCATACCGGCGCCGATGGTTGAACCCAGTGTGAAAATCCAGCAGAAGGCTTGCGGGGCAAGGTGTTTGGAGGGACAGGCTTATTCTTCTTCCTCCTAATACTCGATCATGATGGCTTCGTCGATCAGCTTCTTGTCGGCTTCCTCGGAGCCTACCAGTTCGAAGGAATTCGTGATCGCGGCCTGTCCTTTGTCCACGCTGGTAATTACGTAAGAACATCTAAACCAGTGAGCTTCGGCGAGGTCAGTGGGCGACCAATGGGCAGGATGGTCAGGATGGGAATGATAGAAGCCGACGATATCCTCGCCGCGCTCGCGGCCCTCGCGCTGAATGCGAATCAGTTCCCGGGGATCGATGTTGTAGCGGTTCTGAGGAGAATCGGTTCGCGTGTTTCCGCAACGCGCGGTTGAGGTGACTACGCGAGAGCCGTCTTCCGCGACCTGGCCAAGAAGGACACCGCAGCATTCGTGGGGATAAGTTTCTTCGCCGTGCTTACGGAGGGTTGCGTAGTCTTTGTGGGTGACTTTCAGCATAAAAAATATTGCTGATTGATGATTGTTGATTGAAAATCAAAGGCTCGGGTTTCAATCAGCAATCGTCAATCAGCAATTTTCTCCTTCCGTCCAGAATCTCTCACTCAGGTACTTATCTCCGGAATCGCAAAGAATCGTAACAATCACCGCATTCGGCCGATCCAAACGCTCTGCCACGCGCAAGCTGCCGGCAACGTTCGCGGCGGCGGAAATTCCTACAAGTTGGCCGCACTCCCGGGCTAAACGACGCGTCATGGTGTAAGCATCTTCGGTGGCAATCTCGAGATTTTCGTCGGCCAGAGTAGAGTCATAGATTTTTGGCACCAGAGCGCTTGCCATGTGTTTGGCGCCTTCAATGCCGTGAAAGGCGGAGTCCGGCTGCAGGGAGATGCACTGTACGGCCGGATTCAATTCCTTCAGCCGCCGGGTCGTACCGACAAACGTGCCGCTGGTTCCCAGGATGGCGACAAAGTGCGTGACCTTTCCCTGGGTCTGCTGCCAAATTTCGTCAGCGGTTCCGTGATAATGTGCCAGCCAGTTGGCATCGTTCGAGTATTGATCGGCATAGAAGTAGAGATCGGGGTTGTGAGAAAAAAGCTCGCGGGCTTTACGGATGGCGCCATCGGAGCCATCGTCGGGATCGGTATAGACCACGTTTGCGCCGTAGGCGATGAGGATCTTCTTGCGCTCTTCGGAAACATTTCTGGGCATACATAACGTAACCGGAAATCCTTCCGCCGCGCCCAACATGGCGTAAGCGATGCCGGTGTTTCCGCTGGTGGCATCGAGCAGAGTTTTTCCGGTGGAGAACTGACCGGTGCGGCGGCCCTCAATAACGATGTTCGCGGCGGCACGATCTTTCACCGAGCCGCTAGGATTGTGCCATTCGGCCTTGCCCAAAAGTGCGACGCCGGGCAAATGTTCGGTGAGACGATCCAGGCGCAGCAACTGAGTGTTGCCCACTCGATCCAGCAGACTCTGGCCCAGTGGCGAGCTGGGAAATCGCAGAGCCGCAGGTTCAGAAGATGTTGAGGTCAACTTGATCGAACCTCCCATGCGCGGAACGATTTTCCCGTGACTAACGTAATATGCAAGAACGCCCCAAACAGGCTATGTAGTATGGTGTGCTTAGATGAAGATAAATTGCCAGCCGATGCAGCGCTAATTCAGCTGAGACTCTTTGCGTCTGGGTTGCATCCTAAAAGATAGAGAGAAGAAAACGAAATGCCGAAAGTCATTGAAGCAAAAAGTTACGAGGAAGCGTTAGCCTGGCTGCGCGAACACGGGTTCGATGTGACCGACGCGCCCGGCACGAACGGCCGCGTATTCCTACGAAAATACAACGTGTCGGCGGCGATTCAGAAAACTGACGACGACACCGTCAAGATATTTGCCTATCCCGGTTATCTGATTGGCAGCGAGATCTCGAAACTCGTAAACAAAGGCTACCAGCAGTTCATGAAGACCTCGAAGACGGAGGTGCCTGCCACGGCCGAGCACCTCAAGGCGCTGCAATCTTTTTCCGAGGA
>Ga0209221_1000112_pt1 | contig 46028 bp, 41 predicted proteins | sample BlaSpr_A8_Ref_O2_FD_187989 | JGI IMG/M metagenome (GOLD analysis project Ga0209221, IMG submission 187989) | Forest soil microbial communities from Thunder Bay, Ontario, Canada - Black Spruce, Ontario site 2_A8_Ref_O2 (SPAdes) (version 2) | ecosystem: Environmental > Terrestrial > Soil > Boreal...
AATACCTTGATTTCGTCTCGGAGCAATGGGGTGAGGCACTGTCCAGGCTAAAGGCGTTCATTGAAGATTGAGGGTAGAAAAACGAATAGCCTAAGTCCTGGTTAACGCGGTGATCTCAATGGGTCGATGCCACACCATCTACTATGAAAGTTCTGTTCAAAGGTGGTGTGTATGACTCAAGGAAAACGGGTGGCGCTTTCTGCGGCGCAGCGGACCGAGCTATGGAGTCGTTGGAAGGCGGGGCAGTCGCTGCCAAAGCACGATTGGTCCTGTTCAACGCCGCAGTAGTAGATGTGGATGTCAAGTTTCCGACTATGCGATGACGCCTGGCGTAGGGCAGCCTGCTTCTGCCATCGGGCAGTGACTGCCCAGTGTATATATTGCCCGCATGTGTTCGGCGCTGTAAACTGGGGTTGTCCGGTCTCGCGACGGTCCCAACTGGCGGGAGCGACGGTATGGCAGTGTCACAGTTTGATAATCCGATCGACGTGTCTTCCGTCAAGTTTCTAATCAAGTCGATAATTTCTGTGATTTTTTGGGTCGGCGCAGCTGTCTGCGCGCAGGCTCAAAATGCTCAGCCGAACAGCACCAACGAATCCTGGACAGCCACTTCGCAAGCTTCCTTACATAATACCAGCCCATCGCGCACGACGGACAGCCACTTCCGTTCGGGCAACCAGAGTGTGGATAAACAAATTGTGGAAGCGTTTGGGTCCAATGGCCGGTACCAGCCCAGTTTCGAAACCGAGAAGGAAACGATTCATGTAGATGCCACCACGACCCGTACAGTGGTGCGCAGCTACAGCTGGGATGTGAATGGACAAAGGAATCTGCAGCAGGTAACGGAAGAAGAAGCGAGAAGCTCGGCATGCGGCGATGTCCATGTGACACGCACGACCTCGGAATCTGATGGGAACGGAAATCTTCAGGTTATTCGACGCGAAGTTGCGGACACGAGAAAGACAAGTCCAGCCGTGCAGGAGACGAAAACCACGACTTACCTGCCCAACGGTAATGGCGGTTTGACTCCATCCCTGCAGACGCAAGAGTTGCAAAAGCGCATCGCCGACCACAGGGTGGAGGTTAAGAAAACATTGCTACAGCCAAATTCCAGCGGAAACTGGGAGGTCGCAGAGGTAAAAGAAACCACACTCAAGGAAGGCGACAAGAATCGAACCAGCGAAGAACGGATTTCGCGCCCCGATTCAGAAGGCGGACTTTCAGAAGTCTCACGCACCGTCGGTAAGGAGACAGAAAACGCCGCCGGAGAAAAAAACACCACGGTCGAGACATATTTTACGAATGCCCCTGGAGTGGCTGCCGACGGCGGTCTGCGTCTGAACTGGCAAGTAACCACCGTCGAGAAAACGAATGCAGGTGGAAAAACAACCGAGCAGCAGGGCAAGCAGCCAAATCCGAATGACACGAACGGTGGTCTGCAAGTCACTACAAAAACAAAATATACAGTGCGGTACGCCGCCTCCAGTACGGAGGAAACCAAAACCATTCAAGAGCGCGACATCAACGGCGCATTTAATGTGGTTTCCGCCGAGGCGCGCAAATCAGACGAGGCTCCTGCGGCGCAGGAACAGTTGGCACCCTCAGAAAAACCCAAATAGGATCAAACGCGCGATATGACGCTCCCGGGTGATTCCAGACACTCCGTGCCCAGTCACGCAGGGTCCCTCACGCGGCGCGAGTCTACGACGACGAGAGAACCGGGACCGCCATAGGCGTCATTCAACGACATTTTCTGCGCGATCGTACTCAGGTGACAGTTCTTCGCAGAAAAATTGATCGAATTCCTTGGGTCCGGTCCTTGGGGCCTAAACCATCAGCTCAGCGATGCAGGATGTGCATGACCACAACCAGGATACCGAGAACCAAAAGGACCGCGAGCAATAACCTTTCGCCTAGTTCCTGTTTGAACGTGCTGCGACTCATATTCCGGGTGCTCCTACGGTTACAGGGTTATAGCCTGGGGAAAATGGGGCAGGGGCCATAAACGTACGCCCCGACCAATATTAAGTCAACCCGGCTACTTGTTCGGGGGAGTGACGTTGAGCCGACGCAGCACGGTTGCCGCAATCGAATATGGCGGTCACGATGGGCAAGGTCGGTCGAAAAGTGGCCTAGGGATTGGCGGTCCGAGGATTTTCAGAAATGTCCGGAACCCTCGACGTTGGCGCAGGGTCGTTATTCGGTCAGTCGCTATTGGATCGTCGAGTCTCTCTGACCAAGCAAGCGTCGCAGCCGCACCTCCCGTCTCTGACGGTGAATTAACCGCGGGTCGGAGTCAATTTCCACGCCGCACTTGCCACACGTATTCCTCCTGGTGCGGGTCCATTGGAGGTCACGTTCCTGGACGTTTCGCCCGGGTCCCCGGTTCGACTCGGATCTCATCGCAAAATGGTGAGATATTCAGGTAACACTTCCCGCGTTCAGCACGTATCAGTATAGTCCGTCGACCACGAAGATGGACGCAACTAGACTCGAAAACGTGACCATATCGTGTAGGAAGCGGAGACAGAGTGCGATTTAATTTGCCCGAACGACAAGAGCTACAACATGCTAGGATGGCGAACTGCGTCCTATCGAGCAATCCCACAGTACGAGTATGCTGCATCGAGTTCACCAGCGTTGCCCGACTAGGAAACGGTTTAGAAGCGTATTCGAAACCTGGTGCAAATGCGCAGAAGACCCCAAAGGCTGCCGTGCTACCGAATGAATACATCACTGGGTTCGAGCCTTTCGAACGGCTGTTGAACGAAATCTTTATTGAACGGATAGCGTGTGCGTAAACTTGGACTTATCGTCAAGCGCGAGTACTTGACCCGAGTCAGAACCAAGGGCTTCGTCCTCGGAACGATCATTGTCCCGGTGCTGGGCGCAGCCTTCTCCTTGTTGACTATATTTCTTGCGACGCAGCAGCCCGCCCATAGCATGCGCATCGCGATCGTAGATAATTCGGGGACGCTCGCGGAGATCGTCAGCAAGGGTTTAGACGCAAAGTTCGACGACGGTCAACCGGAATTCGACATTGTTGACGTGATTTTGCGCCCAGCATCGCCCGACGCCGTTCAGCAAGATCTGCGCGCCCGGATCAATGCCTCAAAGCTTGATGCGTACCTATGGATTCCCCAGGACCGGAGCCGATCGATCGAACTGCATTTGCAGAATCCCAGCGCCTTCGATTCCAATGGCCCGCTCTCAAGAGCCGTGAATCAGGCGGTGATTTCCGAACGGCTCAGCGAGCGCGGTATCCACCTGGACGACATGAAGAAAATGCTCGGCAGCAAAGACCTGAAGCTGCTGAAGGTGAGCGAAACCGGCGAGGCGGAAGAAAGAGGACAGACTGTCGGGATCGCCGTCGCGTTAGTGTTGCTGCTCTACACCGCGCTGCTGATGTATGGTGTGATTACTATGCGTTCGGTCCTCGAGGAAAAGACCACACGGACGATGGAAGTCCTGGTCTCCGTTGTACGGCCCTTTGAGCTTCTCTGTGGGAAAATTCTCGGAGTGGCGGCGGTTGCCTTCACGCAGTTCGCAATATGGATGATTTCGGTCGCGCTGCTGTTCTCTTATGGCGCTCTGGCCAGGTTGGGGATGGGTGAGGGATCCCCTATGGCAATGGTTCACGTCCCGATTTCTTTGGTGCTCTACGCCGTAATGTATTTCGTCGGCGGATATTTTCTGTATTCCTCGATGTTCGCCGCGATTGGGGCGGCTTCCTCGAACGACCAGGACGCGCAGCAGTTGCAGTGGCTGGCCATGACGCCTCTCGTCTTTTGCATGTTGATCTGCAACGTCATCCTCAACGATCCCAGTTCCAAGATTTCCGTCGTCCTGTCGGAGGTTCCGCTCTTCTCGCCAGTCCTGATGGCGCTGCGCATCTCGCTGAAGACACCTCCCGGGTGGCAGATCATCCTTTCGGTGGTCCTGCTGTTTCTCGCGACTGTGGGCGCAATCTACGCCTCCGCCAAAATTTATCGCGTGGGAATCCTCATGTACGGGAAGCGTCCATCTCTTGTCGAGATGTTCCGCTGGCTGCGCTATTCATAACGGATCTCGATTTTGTGTTCGGTGTTGAGTTGGCGACCGAATCTCTGTCGTAGTGTCCAGCGGAGAGACGTGGAGTCGCTACTGCGAGATGACCATCTGAGAAGTGCTTTGCATCGTAAACCCCGAAGGCAAAAGCGGAAACAGAAACTGGAACGAGTATTGCACCTCGACCTTGACCACGCAGCCGGGACTGTTGGGGTGAGCTGCGCATGCAGCCAGATTGTTCGGCGGAGCGACCCAGGTAGTCGTCGTGGTGACCTTGGTGGGATCGAGCCCGATGCCGGTCGAAAGACTTTGTACGTAGTCATCTACATCGGAAGGTTGCGCGGGACACTGAGACAATACCGGCGGGTTCTGTGAACAAGCAAAACCTCTGACGCTGGCCCAGCGAGTTGCTTCGCGGGCGGTATTGGAAACGAAGTGATAAGTGTAGAGAGCAGTCCCGAAGCCTACCACGCCGAACATCATTAGCAGCAGCACTGAAATCATCACGGCGCTCTCTAGTAGCGCGCTGCCACGCGCGCGCGCACGGGCCAGCTGGGGGTGCTTGCGCAATTCAAGGTGAGGGCACGCGGCGCTACGCGAATAAGCATTCACAGCGGCGAGAGAAATTGGCGACCGAAGCGTGCGTTTCATTGAGCGACCCGCATGAGTTCGGTGCTGTCACAAGTGATGGATGTGGGTATTCCTGGATACTTAAACAGCGAATTAAATTTTCCGGTAACGGTGACTTTTACATAGACCAGCGCGTGATTGGGAGACGCACAACCGGTGGCCGGGCATGCGCCGCCGATGCTCGATCCGGTGCATCCGCACTCGTGCTGAACCGTTACTTGTAACTCGGAAAGATTCTGGCCATCGTTCTCCGCGGCGGTGCGGATCCCGGCAGTGTCAGCGGCGGTTGCCAAATTTTGCGCGCCGTATTGGGCACCGGCGCGGGCCGCGTCTGCGACCAGGATGCTGTAGAAGGCGTATCGGCCAATTTCGATTATTCCGACGGCTAAGAGCAGGAGAATGGGAGTGACTAGCGCGACCTCCAGCAAGGCTTGACCTGATTGCATGCGGCGCCGTGTGGTTCGGCGCGCCGCAATCTTCACGGGAGATGCGATTTCTGATTTCATGGAGTTGATCATCTTCATTCCACGAGCACTGCGTTCTTGATCGGAGAGCCGTTCGGCAGCGAGGAGAAGTTCGACGGAAAATCCATTGCAGATGGGCCCAATGTGAGCGACTTCGCCACCGCAATTGTGTACGCGGCAGTGTTGTTGCCAGTCGCTTTGATTGTCAAATCTGCTGACGGGAAATAAAACGACCCTTCGAACTTGGAGCTTTGCGAGGGGTTAATCATCGCGGTCGAGGTATTACCGGGATTCTGATAAAACAAGATGCCCGCATCGGCTCCAGTGGTTGGGGCAACTAGATTAACTGTCTGTGTGGGGTTCAGTGTCACGGTGCCTCCCGAGGCTCCGATATACAGCGTGACACCTGTGCCGCTGACGGTTCCGTTTCCGCTGAAAGTGAGTCCACCGCCCGTGATCGTGTAAGTCCCGGGATTGAGCGTTACGTCTTGCGTGTTGGCGATTGAGATGCCGCCGCAATAATTGCCCGGATTCAGGATCACCGGTGTCGTTCCGTTTACGTTACCTGCACCGCCAGCGAGACAACCTCCGGCCGCCGGTGGCTGAAGATAGGACAGCGGGTCTGCCGCGGGCACAATGCCGGTTTTCGGGGTGGGGTGGTCAGTTCCGCTTCCGGTCTTGTTTCCCACGACGCCAATTTCGCGTGCCGTGATGCTGCCGTTGTTGCGCAAATTTTCATTGGAAATAATGCCGCAGTTTGTAGCGCTGACGGCGCCGTTGTTGGTGATTCCGCCGTTACTGGTGCCGATCGCATACATGCAGTTCTGAAAATTGCCGCTCAGATAAGCCACGGCGCGCGCGGTTACGGTGGCGGAGTTCACGCCGGCAATCTTTACGAAAAATGTCGGCTGGATTTTCGTAACCAGCACTTCGACGTAGCCGGCAACGCCTGTATGTGGTCCATCGTTCGGCGGACTATAAACTGTGACGGTTACATTATCGGCGCCGTCGGTGAAACCGTTCGAAGCAGAATCGGTAGTTGCGCCGGGGCAGTTTCCCGTCGAACAGCCGCTATAGGGAATCTCGGCGGCGCCGGCGATCGCGGCGCTATCCGCGGCGGATTGCTGCAGGCGCTTTTGATAGCGCAAGAAACCCATGTCGATTCCGAGGCCTGCCGCCAGGATGAAGAGAGTAAGGCCCATGGCGGCCAGCACTAGAGCCTGTCCAGCCTCCTTGCCTCGCGTCATCGATGAATTGTCCGGCTTCATTACTGCTTTCTCCGTGAAAATCTGGGCACGACGGGTTCTAGTACTGCCACGCGCCGCCCGATAGAGCGGACTAAATCCGTGCGAGAAAAAATGTCGAAAGTTTTGCCATTTTTGTTGCTGTCATCGTTACCTTCTAGAAAAACTTTAACTCGTGCCGATAAATGAAAACTTCGGGACGCGTCTAATGCTTGATGTAGAAGTCCCGCGCCTACAGAACTTTCCTGCAGCGCTACGAGCGGCTGCAGAGCTGCTTGCGAATTCACGGCAACACCCGGCTGCATGGTGCGCTTGTCACCACGGTCCTGACCACGATCTTCACCACAATCCTCCCTAGCACTGCACGCCGCGTACCAGAGTATCTCCTAGCGCCAAAGTTGGAACTCGATGCTGACATCCTTTTCTGACTGAACCGGTTGGCCGTTCAGCAACGCCGGTATAAAACGCCACTCGCGAACCGCGGCCAGTGCAGCGGGAACGAGCACGTTCGGGCCACTCAATTCTCGCGAACTGCTGACGCGACCATTCGTTCCAATTTGCAGGTGAACTGTCACCGTCCCTTCAATGCGCTGGACCTTTGCTTCACGAGGGTAGAGAGGCTCGACACGGTAAAGTAGATAGCTGTCAACACGGCGCTCGACAACGCGCGCGGGTATGGAATTGGTTGTGGGGGACGGGGCCGTAGCCGGAGCGACCGAAGCTGGAGCGCGAGTACCGGCAGCCTGCACAGACCACACCGGTAGCGACGGGACAGCAACATTTTGCGCGTCACGCTTCGCGGCTTCTGGCGACGGAACGATCGCGGGAGGTAGCGCCACTGCGATGGGATCGGCTTCGCCGCCCATGATGTGAGACTTAGGATTTTCACGGCGATGCTTACCGCGAATTTCTTTTTGCGGTGCGCGTGAAGCACTTTCGGAATTCGGTGGCTGCGTTCTGGAACGGGAAGCTTCAACTGGCATCGCCGCGTGGTCCGACGACGCGTCATACGTTACGGATGTTGCGGGCGTAGAGGGCGACGGAGACGAAGCTGCGGTATCTCGTGTATGTTCTTCCGCGCGCAACCGATCAGCGCGATCGCTCTGCAGTTTTCGCGAGATTGCCATGCCCACGAACAGGAAAACCACAGCGACGCAGGTGCAGATAACTGCAATCGTTCCCCACTTACGGAATTCTTCCGAGAGGAACGGACCCGGCGCCGCGTGACGGGGCTCCGGCGATTTTAGCGCCGGACGCGCGGCGCCCGGAACAGGTTCAGAGAATGCGGGCGAACTTACGGGTGTGTCATTGTCTTTGCCTGCGCGCCGACGGGTGGCCGGCTGACAGGTTTCCGGATTCTTAGCCGGATGGTCCGAGGAATTTTCCGAAGGCGTGGAGCCGGGCTGCGGAGCAAAATTGTCGCGACCCGTCGAGGTTTTCAGGAGATCTTTGAACGCCTTCTGATTCGCACTTGATTCGCCCGGATTTAAATCGCCGAATAGAGGGAACCACTCCCCCCAGCTACGATCCTGCCCGTCATAGGCTGGGGCGGAGGAAGCTTTTGTCGTGGGAGCGTCAGCGGCATTGCGGGAGGCCGAATCGTCGCGGGACGGGGGCTCGGGAATCACTGTTTCCGCCGAAATCCAGTCCGCGATTTCCATGCGCGCGTCGTCGGTCAGGTCAAGAAATTGCAGGCCTGCTTCGGTCTTCGACGGACTGAGCCAGGTTATCTGGGCGGTGGCGGCAATTCTTTTTCTGGATTTTGGCGGCTGGATGCGAAGGCTGACGCGAGTGAGGCCGATGAGCGGATTGAAAGCCTGGAACGCAAGGCCCCTTGCGCTCAGGTCCAGCACCATACCCCCGTTATCGGAACCGACTTCCAGATACGCGAGAGAAAAGATTCGCTGCCGGGTGCTGCGGCGGCGCTCGCCCGAGCGCGGGAAATCTTGAGAAGTTGATGGAATGAAGGTCTTGTAGGTTTCGTCGGGCTTAGCGATCGACTCGGTGGATGGGGCGGGTGGGGGTTGGATACTAAGGCCCACAGCCGGCCGCGGAAGGATCGGAGCCGGCAGCGCTGTAGGCGGTGGTTCTTCCGTTGATGGAGATCGCGCCGCATCGGACACGTTCTGCGAAAGGGTGATCGAGCTGTCCGGTTGAACCTTTGAGTTGCTGGCGCGCGCGTGAGTCTTATCGTCAGTTGAGATCGGACTCTTCGGGGCAACGTCCACGGAATTCTTGCGGAGAATGGCGTCGGTGAGGCGCTCGATATATGTGCTGCCCACGGCCGGGCGCGGAATTTCGTCGGTTTTTTTCTGAATTGGCGGCGCGTCCTGCGAAGGCGAATTCTCAGCCCAGAACGACCATTTTCTGCGGCGAGGCGGTTCTCCTTCCGGATGCGGTAAGTCCTGTGATGGAGATGGCGGCGCAGCCAAAACTTGTTCCGAGCGCACGATGGGCTCGACAGGCCGCTCGATTGGGCGGTTGGCGGGCACGCGAATCTGTCCGTTACCTGGCGCCAGATTCTGCTGGGGATGGTTCACAGATGGTTCACGAAGTATGGCTTTAGTGTGCAGCACAAGATTTCTGTTGGCGATTGACGGGCTGGGCAATTCGTCCGGTATTTTCTGAATTGGCGGCGCGGCCTGCGAAGGTGAATTCTCGAGCGGGCGAGACGATTTTCTGCGCGGCGCGGGCGTTTCCTCCGGAAAACGCGCCGGCGAAACTTCCGCGGTTAGCGGACCGGCGGAATCGGGGGTTTCGCTTCGTTCCCGAGGGCCCCCTTCGGCGGAAATCCAATTCGCGATTTCAATCCGGGTATCGGCCTCGAGTTCAAGGAATTGTAGGCCTGCCTCTTTCTTCGATTCACTGAGCCAAGCAATCTCAGCCTGAAGGTCGAGTCTCTTCCTGGGTTTGGGGGGCTGGATGCGCAGAGTGACGCGAGTGAGGCCCGAGAACGGAGCGACCGCCTGCAGCGCGAGGCCAGTCTCACTCAAGTTGAGCAGAATGCCGCCGTTGTCGGAATCAACTTCCACATAAGCGAGCGAAGGCAGACGCAGCCGTGGGAGGCGACGCCGCTCGCGCGCGCGCCGAGATTCCTCAGATTCGAAGGATGTTGATGGCATGGATCTCAAAACGCCGTGGCGGAACGGCCGCGGCAGAATAATTTGCCGCGGAGAATACTTCAAATGGCTCCGCGGATTTAAGGCGAGCGGATCGTTTCTTCAAGCCGCTCAAGAAATACAAAGCCCTAGGTGAAGGCTCGGACAGCGAAATGGTGAAAACCGCCAGCGCGCATGGTTAGCAAGGCACGGCCCAGATTTTCGGCGGTATCCCCCGGACTATTTCATAGCAAGAACAGGCCCAGTAGTTCTGGGCACTGATGTTTGTGTGAGCGCTTGTGAATAAATGAGATAGCGAACCATGCCAGAACTTTTTGGCCCGGTGGCGAATCGCAGCGTCTCCGAATGAGGACGCATTGCGAGGCTGGCAATCTCCACAAATGGACAAAATTCGGCTATGGACCGCATCTTCAGCCTTGCGAGGGGCTGAAGCGCGTGTGCAGAGCGTGGAAATTGCACGGGCCGTTCTTGAAGCGAGTGCCAGGGAGCTGGTGACGGTAAGGTCTTCGCAATGGCAGGAGAGTTGCACGAATGTTGCCACGCCGCGAGATGTAAAGTCGCAGTGGAGAAGATTGAAAATGCAAGAGATGGAACTTGGGACTCCTCAAGAAATCGAACAAACAGGAATTGAAAGAGGGCTGCTGGAAGACCTGGCTCTGAAGATTCTGTATCTGAATGGTGAGGTGTCGCTGTGCGGTCTGAGCGAGCGCATGTGCCTGGGACTCGGTGTGATCGAGGAGATTTTCAAGTTCTTCCGGAAGGAACAGCTGTGTGAAGTAAAGGGCATGATCGGAGGAAGCCACCGGATCGTGGCGACAGCGCAGGGAAAACTACGCGCTACTGAGCTCCTGTCGCGGAACCAGTACGCCGGGCCGGCGCCGGTATCGCTGATGGATTATGGGACGCGCGTGCGCATGCAGAGCGTGCAGCAAACGCAGTTGCAGAGAGCGGACCTGGTTCGAGCATTTCACCCGCTGATTTTGGATGAAGATCTGATCTATCGTTTGGGCACTGCGGTGGTGTCTGGCACTTCGATTTTTTTGCACGGACCTGCCGGGACCGGGAAAACAAGCATCGCTAACAGTCTTCCGGCGATCTACAAAGATCAAGTATGGATTCCGTATGCAGTGGAAGTTGACGGTCAAATCATTACGGTTTACGACCCTGGCGTTCATCGCCAGAGTGAAGAGGCCGCGCCGGAGGATTCTGATAGGAGATGGGTGCTGTGCCGCCGTCCGCGGGTGATTGCCGGAGGAGAGCTTTCGGCGGAAATGCTGGACCTGCAGTACAACCACGTCGGCCGGTATTACACGGGTCCACTGCAGATGAAAGCGAACAATGGCGTGCTGATTATGGACGACTTCGGGCGGCAAAGAATGCGGCCGGTTGAACTTTTCAATCGCTGGATGACTCCGCTGGATCGTCGCGTGGATTTTCTGACGCTTCCAGGTGGGAAGAAGTTCGAAGTGCCATTTGATTTATTCGTTGTTTTTGCGACCAATCTTGATCCCAGCGAGCTCGCAGACCAAGCCTTCCTGAGGCGAATTCCTAACAAGATCAGGACGGACTATGCGACTCCTGAACAGTTCATTGAGATCTTCCGAGTGGAATGTGCGACGCGGCTATTGGACAGCGACGAGGGCGTGGCGGAGCACCTGGTGAAGCTGATCACGCAGGGAATGAAGCAACCGCTCTCACACTGCTACGCGCGGGACCTGATCAACCAAATCTACTGGGCGGCAGCTTATCTTGGAGTGGAACCTCGCCTCACGCGAAGCACGCTGGAGCAAGCCTGCCGCAATTATTTTCTACCCGCGGAAAAAAGCTAACGCCCCACTTTTTCGCTGGGAACTTCCAGGTAGCCCACGATCTCGTCGCGGCTAATTCTGGTTGCGACGAGTTCCAGCGGGGCTGTGCCGCGCGCTAGAACGAACACAACGACCTCATCCAGAACGCGATTCTTCAACTCGATGCATTTGCTGTCCACGTATACGCAGACGGTATAGCGCTGCGCTTTCGGGTCGGTGTTTTTCAATTGCAGTTCGACGGGGCCAACGGATTGATGGTCCGGCCCGCGACTGAGCTCAAATTGCAATGCAGTGCGGCGGGTCTGCGCGAGCAGTTGATTTAGTTCGTCGCGTGTCTGCGCAATTTCCCCCTGTTGCGAACCGACGACTCCGACCACGTCGGTCAGACGATCGGATGTGGCCTTCCAGGCTTCGCGGTTCACGTTATCAGTGTCAGCGGACGCGGGAGCGGGCCGGGGCGCAAGCGGCTGAGCCGCTGGGCTGGTAGTTCGCTGCGGATTCAACGCGCTCGCGGCCGAAACTTGATAAGCCGGTTTGGAGCGAATGTTTGACGAAGGCACGGCCGCTTCCGTTCTAGATGGCGGGAGCACCGATTCGTACGCCGCAGTCTTGTGCCGCTTCTCCATTTGATCCATGCGATCTTTCATGTCCGCGAGCTGTTGTTGAATTTGCTGGAGGCTGTTGGAATCAGCGGACGCCCCGCTCTCCCCGGCATAGGAGAGAAGCTTGTAGCCGATGAAGGCGATCCCGATGACCGCGATCGCGAGAATTACCAGCCCCAGGGCGCGGGGCTGCTGCGGCGCAGGCTGTTCGGTCGGGGCGACGAATACTTGCCGGTCAAAATCGATACCTGCCATACTCGGCTCCTTCAATTCCTCGGGAATTGGAAGCGATTTCTACTGAGCTGTAACATGCGTGGGATATCGCGCCGTCAGCGAGATCGCCACATCACGTGTTTCGCGCGGAAGCAAATCCACCACGCGCGTTGCGGAATCCAGGCGCGGTCCCCTCATTTCGATTTGATATTTTCCCGGAGCCATGACGAGCCGCAGTGGACTATTGCCTACGAAAGCGCCATCCACAAACAGTCGTGCCGTAGAGGGCGTGGAGTGCGGGAGCAGCTTGCAAGCGTTCTTGCCCGCGTATTGTTCCAGCGCTTGACGATTTGGCAGGTCCGAAGGAGACCCCGACGGAGCCGCGAGGTGCTGTGGTTTCGCCGGATCCTGCGCTGTCGTTGCCGGCACCGCCGACGCGTCTGACTTCGTTTGGACCGGAGCTGCGCCGGGAATCGCGGGAGATTTCTCCGGGTTTGCCGCCGATGATTGGGCGCGCGCGACAGCGGAACAGAGCAAAATCAGCAGACACACTGGCAGCACGGACAGCGGGGACGCTGCGAGACCGCGTCGAAATGGAAGAAACGCTCTCATGAGTGCAGGTAACGAGACGCTAGCTTGATTACCAATCACGGTCCATGCAGAAGTAATACCAAACCAGTTTCGAATTTACTTCGTCCCGATTGCAAGCCTAATGGTTGCAGAGAGCGACCCATGGTTGCAGTGAGCACGGGCCATATGTGCCGCAGGCACAAGGGTTTGGTTACCAAAAGCTGCCGTGGCGGAGGGAGGAGCGTCCACGAATGGTGACAGTCGCCTGAGCATCCGGTCCGGAATGGACAGACAGCGCGCGACTACATGGAGTTTAGGCCATTGGCTCCAGATTTGCTTGAGGCTAGCACGGCCTCGCAGCATTTCCTTCGGAGTAGTTTGTTCGACCGAGCCGAAGTAGCATAGCAAGCGGCAGCGCGTCAACACGAGTAAACGAACTGTGGACCATTCAACATTCGCCTGGGCACAGAACTCTATCCTGCGGATTCCTCCCTCTGCGGTCGGACCGCATAAGGCCGCTGGGGCTGCAGCCCTGATCATACCGAACGCAGGCGGCAGGTCGCCGCGATTGCTGTTGCCTCCGGCGAGCGCATTTGCCGGAATGTGGGAATCGCTTTTGCTGATTTTTTCGCGCGAGGACCAAGCGTCTTCGCGCCGAACGGTTTACCTGTTCCGGCACGGCAACGTAGGGCGCGCGCCAATGCCGGGAAAGACGGTAGGCGCTTCGTTCGCATTGCATTGTGGCGCGCTGCTGCTGGTGATTTACGCTAGCCACGCGATTCCTTCCACTGCCGCAAGCTTGGCAGACGAAGCGCCGACCTACGAGATAATTTACTATCCGTTGCCGCCTGCGAATTCTGCCAAACCGCTGCCGCGCATCACGCCTGCTGGTCCAGGAGCGCACCCCGGCGACGGCGCATTCCGCGAATCGCTGCCTGCGTTCGGAAGCAGCGCACAACAACACGAACTGCGAGTGGTTTCGAACCCCGCGCATCCCGACAATTTCAGGCAAACGATTTATCAGCGTTCATCGCCGCCTGATCTGCGCATTGAATCCGAGATAAAATTGCCGAACGTGCTACTGAGCGCTCCTGCGGGAGTGCCAAAGCCGCCGCTGAATGCAAACTACGCAAGCCCCACCCGCGCGGCGCGCAAGGTGACCTCCGATGAAGCGCCAACGCGCGTGGCGCAAGGCTCCGATTCACCGCTCGCCACGTTTCTGAAACCCTCCGTGACACAACCGCGCCTACCAATTCCGGTCTCAGGCGCAACGAAGCCGACGTTGAACGGCGCGGCACGCGGGCGTAGAGATTCAGGTAGCGGGGAAGGTGCGAACATTCCCGACGGCACTGACTTGCTGGTGCTTGGCGTGGATCCTGCCGGACCAGCGACGATGGTGAGTATTCCTGCGGGAAACCGCTGGGGAAATTTTTCAATATCTCCTGCTGGAAAGGAACCAGGGTCGGTGGGGGGAGTGAACTACGGGGTAGTAGCTGGAGGGAAGGGCGGAATCGGCGCGGGCGGGGACGGCAGCACGGGGCTGGGTGCTGGTGGCGAAGGAGGCGGGGGCGGGAATTCGGGGACATCCGGCGTGATAAGCGTCAAAGGGGCGGAAGGCGGAAGCGGGACGGGCGGGCAGCTGGAAAATGAATTCGCGTTGAGCATGGTATATCCGGTGCCGCCTACCTTCACGGTGCGAAAGAATTCTCTGGTGGTTGCCGTGGGACCTATGGGCGGCGGTGGGTTGGACGCGTACGGAGCGCTGCAGTGCGGAAAGATTTACTCGATTTTTCTATCCATGCCGGGGCAGAGTTGGGCGATGCAGTACTGCGTGAAAAGCAGTACCGCCACAAAAACCACGACGGACTCTCGCGGGACAATTGTTCATCTAGAGCAGGGTCTGGTACCCCCTGACGCGGAAGCGCGATTTGATTTTCGCCGGCTACCGGTTCCGCCGGAGAGGGCTTACAAGAAGATTGTGCTGAAGGGCACGCTGAGGGATGACGGGGTGGTAGAGAATCTGGAAGTCTTCCAAGGCGTTGTACCGGAGATGGATGCAGCGGCGCGCGCGGCATTCGGACAATGGAGGTTCAGGCCGGCGATGCGCGATGGCAAGCCCGTGCCTGTGGAAATCTTAATAGGAATTCCGATCGAGAATTCAAGCAAAGCTTTAAGTCAGTAGCGCGGTGCAGCGGAGCAGAACCGGACGATGTGCGCATGTGATTACAAAGGAGCGCATGGCGGGATCTTGCGGTCTTTTTTAGAATTTCGTTGAGCGATGGGTGCAACTTTAGGTAACACAAAGAGCGGTCAGGGTACGATTACATCCGTACTTGTACCGAGCATTCGGGAATTAACATAGCAAAAGTATGCAGATGATTCGCACCTGCACGGCGGTCCCGCGGGTTCGTCGCGCTCGCGCCCTTGACTTCACCTTCCTCATCTGGTTGACTGCGATCAGCTTAGCTGCGTGAATTGATTTTCGCCCAATAATCGCTCCGTTGGCACACCGCTTGCGGTCCGTAAAGCCCTTGCAAAATTGTTCTCTCGAAGCTGTAGGGGGAGAGAGCGATCTTGCAGCCCAACGAACTGAATCTCTGACGGCTCTTCCTGGACGCCGACGTAGTGGCGCTGGTGTGTGCACAGCCGACCTATGGCGTGCAAACCGGCACCTGAGGGCGCGAACGTTGACAGACGAAACCGTACACGTGTGTTTTGTAAGCCAGGATGCGGGACTGACGGGCGCGATTGCGCGAGCACTCGGGAGCGCATTTGAATATAACGTTTCCAGCGAATTCGAGTTCAGCAATCTGAATGAATTGCGCGAGTGGTGCGACGTGGTGCTGCTCGATCTACGAGCGGCCAGCACGCAGGGAGATTGCGAACTCGGTTTGCGGCTGATTGACGCCTGGTGCAGGATTCCTTCGCATCCTCCAGTGGTTGTGCTCCATGACGGCGAGAACCGCGCACTGGCGCTACGGGTGACGGAACGCGGCGCATACGATAGCGTTACGAATCCCCCGAATATCGTTGAACTCCGGCTCATTCTACAGCGCGCCCACCGGTTTCACGCTGCAGAGAAGGAATTAACGCGCCTACGCAACAGCGAGCGAAATGATGGAAGGCTGCACGAGTTGCTAGGCACCGCGAACGTGATGCAGGATCTTTTCGCGCTGGCGAAGAAGATCGCCCCGTGTGATGTGAACGTTCTGATTACCGGAGAGACGGGGACCGGTAAGGAATTACTGGCGCGAGCGATCCACAAGATGAGCGGGCGCAGTTCTCGCCCGCTGGTCGCGTTTTCCTGCGCCAACCTGCCTGAATCCCTAATCGAAGACGAGCTGTTTGGCCACGAGAAAGGTTCGTTTACAGGGGCTTTTGCGACTCGTCGCGGCCGAGTGGAGGCGGCGGATTCTGGAACGATGTTTCTGGATGAGATCGGCGATTTGAGTCTGGGGTTACAACCCAAGCTACTGCGCGTGCTGCAGGAAAGAAGTTTTGAGCGACTCGGCAGCAACGTGAAGATTGATGTGAATATTCGCCTGGTGTGCGCAACGAACCGGAACCTGGCGGCGATGGTGCAGCAGGGAAAGTTCCGCGACGATTTGTATTACCGGCTTAATGTGGTTCAGATGCATCTGCCGCCGTTGCGCGAGCGCCACGACGATATCCCGTTGCTCGCGCAACATTTTCTGCAGAGTTTTGCGGAACGATTCAAAAAGAAAGCCAAGCGGTTTTCACAGCCAGCGCTGCGCGCGCTGGAAGAATACAGCTGGCCCGGAAACGTGCGCGAACTGGAGAACGCGGTGCAGCGCGCCGTGGTGCTTTGCGAAGGGCCGACGGTGGATATTTGGCAACTGCCTGCTACGATTCGCGGCAGCGGGCCGGAAGCTCCGCCATTCAACCAGTCCTACGAGGAAGAAGTACGCCAATTCAAACGCAGGCTGGTGCTGCGCACGCTCCGCGAGTGCGGGTGGCGGAAGGCGGAAAGCGCACGCACATTGCGCGTAGCGCGCGGGTATTTGCACCGGCTGATCAGCCAATTGGGAATTCAGCAGGTGGCGGAAGATTTGCCCATTGAGAAGAGCGAAGAAGCCCCGTCGTCCCGCCAGATTATGTGACGACAGCCGGACGAGACCGCGCAAAATGACTCCCGCCAGGGAAAACCTCCACGCCGCGAATCCTTTGAGTGACTCCGCATTCGCGATGAAAGTCTGTTTTCCGTTCATTTGCAAAGCGCAAAATGGGGATGGCGGTTGGGGATACCAACCGGGTTTAGATAGCCGGGTCGAACCGACCAGTTGGGCAGTCCTGGCTTTGCGGGCGCTCGAGAGCAGTGCACCTTCAACCGAAATTTCTGCGCGGGGTTTGCAATTCTTACGGAATGCGCAGCTGGCGAATGGTTCGTGGCCAGCGTCAGCGGAAATGCGCAGTGGATGTTGGGTGACTGCGCTAGCCTGCTGGGCGCTCGCCGCGGACGTGCAGGCGCGCGCGGCCGTGGCGGCCGGGGTGAAATGGATCTGTAACGATTGGCCGCGTGACGGTTCACTGTGGAGACGCTGGCGGGGCCGCTTGCTCTCCCATCACAAAATCGCCAAACAAAATGATTCGTACCGCGGTTGGGGATGGACTCCGCAGACGAGCAGCTGGGTGGAACCCACTTCGTTTGCGGTGATCCTGCTTGCAATTAGCCCGATAAAATCTTTGCCGAAGGCCGCCGCGCGGCGGCGCGAGTTGGCGCGACGGATGCTCTATGACCGCATGTGCCCTGGGGGCGGCTGGAATTGCGGGAACCCGATGGTCTATGGAGTTGCGGGTGAGCCGCTGATCGTGCCCACTGTGTGGGCGCTGCTTGCGCTGCATGATGAGCCCGACAAGCCTGAATTCATCATGAGTCTGGATTGGCTGGAGAAGAACCTTGGGAACGCGCGTGGCGCAGGTTCCTTGGCGCTGGCACGGATTGGAATGGAAGTGGCGGGACGAAAATGGCCGCATGGGGCGCCGACGATTGCGGAAATGTATGGCCGGAACGAATTTCTGCAAAACATTGCGGTAGCGTCGTGGGCCTGCCTAGCGGCGTGCCAGCGGCACGAGTGGCTCGCGGGCGGCGTGGCGGAATGCAGCTGAGCCATGCGCAGACCTGATATTGCACTGGTGCCGTCGTTCCAGCGGGCTACCTCGCGCGTGGTGATTCGCCGCGCGGCCGACTATGAGCAGGACCTGGCCGCGGTGATCTACGAATCACTCCGCGCGTTCGACCTTCCCGTAAAAGACAAAACTGTGCTCTTGAAGCCGAACCTTGTGGGCTTCGATCCTCTATGCGAAATGAACACGCATCCCTATGTGATCGCCGCTACGCGAGAGAGTTTCTTACGCCTGGGCGCCGCGCAGGTTCTGATTGGTGACGGACCGGCGATGGATCGCGACACGGAGGCAATCATTGAATCGGTGCGGCTGCGTGAATTTACCGGACCGCTGGGGCGGACATTTGTGGATTTGAATCTGGACGATGTGAAGCGAGTGTTGCTGAGCACGCACGCCTCACGATTGAAAGAGCTGTACCTGCCGAAGACAGTGCTCGGCGTGGACTTCCTGGTTTCGATGCCGAAATTGAAGACGCATCATTGGGCAGGCGTTACTTTGTCCCTGAAAAACATGTTTGGCATCGTGCCAGGGAGCTGCTACGGCTGGCCCAAGAACGTGCTGCACTGGGCCGGAATTGACAATTCAATTTTGGATATAAACGCTGCTTCGCGGCCTGACTTCGCGATCGTGGACGGCATCGTGGGCATGGAGGGCAACGGCCCGGTACAGGGAACGCCTAAACCGTGCGGCGTGTTAGTCCTTGGTGACGACCCGGTGGCGGTGGATGCGACGTGTTGCAGGGTAATGGGACTGCGGCCTGAAAAAGTGAAATACCTGAATGCTGCGGGGACTTTGCTGGGGCACCTGGATGCCGCGAAGATTCACCAGCTCGGCGAGACGGTGGCGTCGGCGCGGACCCCCTTCGCAGTGCTGGATGCGTTTAAAGAGCTGCGAGACCCCGGGGCGGGAGTTTGGAATTAGAAGTGCCATACCCCGATTGACAGGCCGCACTGTACGCCCCAGCTGTATCCAAAAGATGACACCTGGGTCCGCAGTCGTGTCCCCGGGGCAGAATTTCATCCCGAGCGGTTGTCGCATCCACATTAGCTGCCAGTTCAGAGCGCAAATATGAGCGAAGCGGACATCGCGATACGCGGAGAGGTTCCGGGCGGGTCGGCGCACAGCCGAGCGGTCGCTGATGTGGCGTGCGAAGCCGGCTCGGATGTGAGCGCTGCGGCTGATTTAGGTGCCGCGCACGCAGGCAAGATTGCCGGGTGGTTGCGTTGGCTGTGCTCGTTTCCGGCGATGCTGGGGGCGCTGCTGGTGGGCGCGACTTTTACGGTGATGCGATCGTTCAGCGTTGATCCGGATATGTGGTGGCACATCAGGACCGGCGAGCTGATTCTTTCGACGCACCGCTGGGCGACGACCGATCCGTATTCGTACACGGCGGCTGGGGCTCCGTGGATGTCCTGCGAATGGTTGGGAGACGTTTTTTTCGCTGTGGTTTACCAGGTTGGCGGGCTGCGCGGATTGGAGGTGCTGCTGGCGGTGCTAGCCAGCGCGGTGATGTTGGCGCTTTATGGATTCGCGACACTGCGTTCGGGGAATTGCAAGGCGGCGTTTCTGGTTTCGGCGGTGTTGCTGGCGCTGGCAACTGCGTCTTTCAATTTGCGGCCGCAAATGCTTGGTTATCTATTTTTGATTTTAACTTTGATCGCGCTGGAGCTTTTCCGGCAGGGAAAGCAACGCGCGGTGTGGCTGCTGCCGGTCTTGTTCTTGGTTTGGGTGAATATGCACGGCTCGTGGATTGTCGGTTTGGCGACGGTTGCGCTGTATATCGTCGCGGGCCTGGTGAGTTTTCAAATCGGCAGCCTGGAAACGCGACGCTGGACGAACGCGGAGCGGCTGCGGCTGGAACTTGTTTTTCTGCTCTCGCTGGTGGCGGTTCCCATTACGCCGTACGGGGTGCGGCTTGCCGGCTATCCGTTTACGGTCGCTTCGACGCTACCGATCAGCGTGGCAAACATATTGGAGTGGCAGGTGATGCCGTTCAATCTGGGGGGCGGCAAATTATTTCTGGGGCTGCTGCTGGGATTTTTCCTGGCGCAAGTGGTGTTTCGGTTTTCGTGGCACGTCGCGGAATTACTGCTGTTTTTATTTGGCACGGCGATGGCTTGCTTGCACGTGCGTTTTCTGCTGCTGTTTGTGCCGTTCTTCGCGCCGCTGGCCGCTACGATGCTGGCGAGGTGCATGCCTGCTTACAACAAGCACAAAGACCAGTACCTGTTTAATTTCGCGCTGATGGCGGGCATCGGCATCGCGCTAGTGCATTACTCGCCCTCCAAGGCGGACATGGAGAAGAAAGTCGGCGCGCAATTTCCGGTGCAAGCCCTGCAATATATGCGCGGGCATTCCGTACCGGGCCCTCTTTTCAATAGCTACGGATTTGGCGGATACATGATCGAGGCCGGCTACAAAACTTTTATTGATGGGCGCAGCGAATTGTTCGAACAGACCGGCGTGCTGGGCGACTACATGCACATGACGCTGCTGAAACCGGGGGCGCTGCAGGTGCTGCGCGGGTACGGGATCCAGTCTTGCCTGGTGGAACGCGATGAGCCATTCGCGACACTGTTGGCGTCATCGCCGGATTGGAACAAGGTCTATTCGGATCAAGTGAGCGCACTCTACGTGAAGCGCGGCGCGAGCAACGCTGCGACGCCGGCGTTGGCGCCGGCGGAAGGCGCGCCGCTAACGATGACTTTGGAGGTGAGGTAGCCCATGCCGGAAATGATTTCCATCGTCGTGCCGTGTCTGAACGAACAGGAGGTGTTGCGCGAGACCAACCGCCGGCTGCTCGCGGTGCTGGAGCAGTTGCCGCTGCAGTTTGAAATTCTGTACGTGGACGACGGGAGCACAGATGCCACGCCCGATATCCTGCGGGAATTTCAAGTGCTTGACGAACGGATTCGCGTGGTGCGCTTTTCGCGGAACTTCGGACACCAACTGGCGATCACAGCGGGATTGGAACACGCTTCGGGCGACGCCCTTGCGATCATTGACGCCGATCTGCAGGATCCACCGGAGCTGCTTGCGGATTTCGTGGCGAAGTGGATGGACGGATTTGACGTGGTGTATGGAGTGAGGGCGGAAAGGGAAGGCGAGACGGCGTTCAAGCGGGGGTCGGCGAAGCTTTTCTACCGCGTAATCGGCAGATTGTCGGATACGGAAATTCCGGTGGACACCGGGGATTTCCGGCTGATGAGTAGGCAGGTGGCGGATGCTTTGCTGGCGATGCCGGAGCGCGACCGGTTTGTGCGCGGCATGGTGAGCTGGCTGGGATTTTCGCAGGCGGCAATACCGTATCGCAGAGAAGCGCGTGCCGCGGGAGTGACGAAATTTTCGCTTTTCAAGATGATGCGTTTTGCGACGGACGGAGTCGTCTCATTCTCAACTCTGCCATTGCGTCTGGCTACATGGGTGGGATTCGCCGCTTCGGGGATTGCGATATTGGGCATCCTGATCACGGTGGTTGAGAGGCTGCTGGGCGTCGAAGGTCTGGTAAGAGGCTGGGCAAGCTTGCTGGTGGCGATTTTATTCCTGGGCGGCGTGCAGCTGATCTGCATGGGAATTATTGGCGAGTACGTTGGGCGGATTTACGGCGAATCGAAACGGCGGCCGCTGTATGTGGTGAAAGAGCGCATGGGATTTGAGGCGCGTAGCGCGGCGACCGGGACGGTGGCGCGGACGCGCGCCGCGACTGCCGGCAAGCGCTAGCGTCAGGCAATATTTGGCTTAAACATATGGCGTCGGACACAATCACACACCAGCGCGAGGCCGCGTTTCACGACGCATGGGCCGGCAGCACGCCAATTGACGACGTGCTGGTGCGCGAATGTTTCGAGGCGCCGACGGCGCTGGAAAATCGCTTCATACTGAGCCGCATGGGCGATCTGCGGGGCAAGCGACTGCTGGATATCGGCGCGGGCCTCGGCGAATCGTCGGTGTATTTCGCGCTGCAGGGAGCGCAAGTGACGATGACGGACATCTCGCCGGGTATGGTGCAGACGGGGCGGGAACTGGCGCGAAGATATGGCGTGGAGGTCGAAGGCATCGTATCGGAGGTTGAGGATCTCGGCGTCGCTGCGGAGACGTTTGATTTCGTTTACATCGCCAACACCATTCACCATGTGCGCGACCGTGATGCGCTGTTTCAGAAGATCCATCGGGCGCTGAAACCGGGCGGCCGTTTCTTTTCGTACGATCCGCTGGCCTACAATCCCGTGATCAACATATACCGCCGGATCGCGACGGAAGTGCGGACGGAAGATGAAGCGCCGCTGACGCGCGCGGATTTGCGCCTTGCGCGGAAGTATTTCCCCAACGTGCAGCATCGCGAATTCTGGATTACCACTCTGCTGCTCTTCGTGAAGTATTACTCTGTGGACCGAGTGCACCCGAACCAGGATCGCTACTGGAAGCGGATCCTGCGAGAAACGCCGGAGAGCCTTCGCTGGTGGATGCCGTTGCGCGCCTTGGACAGGGCGCTTACGCGATTGCCGCTAATGCGCTGGTTGGCGTGGAATATGGTTATGTGGGGCGAGAAGGAAGCGTCGCGTCCCGCGGTGGTACCTCGATAGCCGTTATGCGCGAGCCAGTGCAGATGGACCGCCGAGTTGTTTACAGCTTCATGTTCTTGATGCTGGCCATGAATGCCGCGGTTTTATTCACTTCATGGAAGGACATCAAGGCTGGGAAGAACGATTTTCCGGTTTTTTATTCCAATGCGCAGATGGTGCGCGAAGGGCAAGCGGCGCACCTGTACGATTTCGCGGCCGAAAATAATTTTGTGCATCGCGTCAGTGACGTGGCGCGCGCTCCCAATAACCACTTGCCGTACGAGCTACTGATTTTCATCCCTTTCGCGTATTTGCATTTCGGCGCGGCCCACCTGCTGTGGACTTTCGTCAGTCTGGGAATGGTGGTGGTCGCGGCGCTATTGATGTGGAAAGCTCTCTCCACCGGACTGAGCCTTCGCCCCACTTTATTGACGACGCTGGCGTTTTTCCCCGTGTGGTATTGCCTGCTACAAGGACAGGATTCGATCCTGCTGATGCTTTTGTTTGCGATTTCGTTCTGGTTGTGGAAACGCGGGCGAGAGGATGCGGCAGGTTTTGTGCTGGCGATGGGTTTGTTCCGACCGCAACTGGTGCTGCCTTTCGCGCTAGTGGCATTCCTGGCGGGCAAGTGGAAATTTGTTCGTGGGTTTGGTCCTGGCGCCGTTCTCGTTTTGCTCGTCTCTGCGTCGCTAGTCGGAGTTCACGGCATGGCCGATTACGCGCGCATCCTGTTGTCGCAGGGAACGCAGGGCTCCGCGAGTGCGCTGGCCCAACAATGGCAGATTCACCTGGGCCTGATGCCGACGCTGCGAGGCCTGTTGTGGATCATCCTGCCCGCGTCCGTGCCAGGCAATATTCGCAATTTCCTGCTGCTTTCCGGAATATTGGCGGGACTGCTCTGGGCAGTCAGCGCCCTCCGCGGCGTCAAGGATGGAGTAGGGTTCGACATGGCGTTTGCCACGGCCGTCGCGGCAGTTGCGCTGGTAAGCTTCCACTCGCTTCCCCACGATTTCAGCCTGATGATTCTGCCGCTGCTGATCGGCGGGGGCGTTTTTGCATCGGCGGACGATCGAGCGGAGCGTGGTAATCCGTACACACGGGTGACGGTGGGATTCTTGCTGTTTTTCACACCTCTGTATTTCGTGCTGATTTTTGCGGAAAAGGTTGGGCTGTTGGTTCTTCCCTCCGTGGTGTTCCTGTGGTTGATTGGCAGTTGGGCGCGCAGCGGTTTACCTGCGCTGGTGGCCCCGCAACGCAGAGTTGAGCCAATTACGATCCTGCCATCTAAGGCTTCGTGTTCTGAGGCGGAGCCTGGCGTCTAACCGGGGCTGGGTGTGTCTCCTGCCGGTCGCCTCGTCGCAGATAAGGGGCCGGGAAGAACGTCAACAAACCGCGCGCGGCCGAGGCAACGCGTGTTCACAAGCGGTGACGCTTTTGAGGGCGACTGCATGCGTGGCAGCGAAGCTTCCGAGTCAGCTGCCGGAAGTATTGCTTTTTGAGCAAGTTAGATGTCGCTGGTAGCGCCCATGGATTGGTGCCGTAGATGCATTGAGGGAGGGAGCAGCAAACTGGCTCCCGTGTCGTTTACCTTACATCAGGAGAGGCAAAGAAAAATGAAGACTGTACTAGCACGACTTTGGAAGGAAGAAGAAGGGCAGGACCTGACAGAGTACGCCCTGCTGTTGGTTCTGATTGCGTTAGGGTCAATGGCCGCTCTTGGCCCGCTCGCGGGTGCGATTAACAACGTTTTTACTAAGGCCGCAACGAATCTGAATGGCTCCTCCACGTAATCGTCGCCGCTGGTTCGGCGTGTAGCTGGACACGGCGGGCTGAGGGCCGTCGGGAAGACCTCGAATTTCCGGCGGCTGTTTTCTGTCTGGATCATTCGCGGACATTCTCTAAAAGGGACGAACATGAGAACTATCCTGGCAAGGCTGTGGAACGAAGAAGCTGGGCAGGACCTGACGGAATACGCGCTGCTAATAGTTCTGATTGCGTTGGGGTCAATGGCAGCTCTTTCGCCGCTTGCGGGTGCGATCAACAATGTGTTCACGGCCGCCGCGACGAATCTCACGGGCGCCAGCACTTAGTCGGCTGAGCCGGTTTGCCACTAGGCTCAGGCACCGAAGGCGCGAGGCCGTTCACAGGCGAAAATTTGCAGGGCCCCGCACTCTCGTCCCGAGCAGCGCCGATGGAATCCGACGGTAGCGGGGTGTGAGTGGACGCGGCACGAGCCACGATGCACCGGACCTTGAATCAATGATGAGCGCAACACAGATCATTTGGGCATTGGCCCTCGCGCTGGCGCTTTCGGCAGCGTGGACGGACTGGCGCACGCGCAAGATTCCGAACTGGCTTACGGTTCCGGCACTTCTGCTGGGTCTTACCGTTCATACCGTGATCGCGGGCTGGCCCGGCGCCAAGACCGCGCTCGAAGGCGCGGGCCTGGCTCTGGCTCTGCTGCTTCCTCTAGTGCTGCTCCGCGGATTGGGAGCGGGCGATTGGAAATTGATGGGAGCGCTGGGAGCTTTCCTGGGGCCGATTCTACTTATGTACGTGTTGCTGGGAAGCGTGCTGGTGTCGGGATTGATGGCGATTGTGGAAATGATGAGGACGCGTCGAGTGCGAGAGACGATACGGAATTTGTCCGTGCTGGTTCGGGGATTTCTATCCTTCGGGCTGCGCAAGAATCCTGAAATTTCGCTGGATAACCCGGGACTGCTGAAACTGCCGTTTGGAGTGGCAGTGGCGGCGGCCACGGTGATTTGTTACTGCGCGGCCCGCTGGGCGATATGAAGCTGGGGCAAGGGAGAAAGTTTTATGAATCGTAACCGGATGCTCATCGGACTCGCGATCGCGATCGTGGTCGCATTGTTCCTGAGCACGTTTGTGTACCGCGCTTTCCAGAGCGCCAGCGCCATCAAGCCCGTCACGACAGAGCATATCGTGGTGGCAGCGCAGCCGTTGCAAGTGGGCACGCGAGTGGATGCCAGCAACCTGCGGCTGATTCCGTGGCCTTCTGGTGAGCCTGTGGCCGGAATGTTTACACGGATCTCAGATTGCGCGAACCGCGCGGTTATCACGCCGCTGGCGGAAAATGAGCCGATCCTGGAAAGTAAACTGGCAGCAACGCAATCCGGCGCGGGTTTGCCCGCGACCATTCCGGAAGGAATGCGCGGACTTTCCGTTGCGGTGAACGATGTTGTCGGCGTTGCAGGGTTCGTGATTCCCGGAACGATGGTGGACGTGCTGGTGACGGGGAGACTGGCCGACTCCGGCCACGGCGGCGAACAAAACATCACGCGAACGATTCTGGAAAACGTGAAGGTGCTCGCCGCTGGACAAAAGATCGAGCAGGACCGCGAAGGAAAGCCGCAGAACGTGCCGGTGGTTACGCTGTTGGTCACTCCGGATGACGCGGCAAGGCTGACCATGGCCAGCACCGAAGGAAAAATCCAGTTGTCGCTGCGTAATACGGTTGACACCAGACTGCTGATGCCAGCGTCGGTGCTGCAGGATTCATTGTTTTCTGGAGGAGCGCCGGCGCTGAAGCGCCCGACGGCCGCGAAGTATGTTCCGCCTCCGCCGTCACCGTACGTAGTTGAGGTGATCACCGGGAATAAGCGCGAAAACAAGAGTTTTCCAAATCCGTAACCCATTCCGGCGGCAACGTGGCTGAAAGTTTACAGGGGAAACAAGTGTCTGAGTTCAACCGCACGACAGTTTACAACCGCGGCATCCGAATCGCACTGGTTGGTGTGCTCACCACCGCAGTCATGTTCGCTGGTGTTCACGGCGCGATCGCGCAACAGGTTCAGCAAAACGCGGCGGGAATGCCAGCCATGGTGAACCCCGTTCCGGCTGCGACACTGCAGACGGCGGCTAGTGTTCCGCAGACACAACCAGCTGCGACCGGATCCGAGGGCCCTCAGACGCTGCACCTGCTCGTGGGGCGTTCGCTGGTGATTTCATCACCAGCGAAGATAAAGAGAGTCTCACTGGCCGACCCGACCATTGCCGAAGCGATCGTCGTGAGCCCATTTCAGGTGTTACTCAACGGGAAAGCGCCCGGGGGTGTTTCGCTACTGCTGTGGGATGAAGCGGATCAAAGCCAGGCGTTTGAGGTCTCGGTGGACATTGACATCCTGGGATTGAGCCAGAAGATCCACGAGGTCTTTCCGTCGGAGCCCGTGCAAGTGGAGACCTCAAGAGACATCGTGATTCTGTCCGGCCGGGTCTCGTCCGCGGCGGTGGCCGACAAGATTCTGGAAGTCGTCAAAGCCGCTGCGCCGAAAGTGACCAGCCTGATGGAAGTTCCTGTCGCCCCGACCGGTGAAATTCTGCTGGAAGTGAAATTCGCGGACGTGAACCGGACGCTGGAACGCCAGCTGGGCATCAATATTTTGAGCCTGCCGGGAGCGAAGAATATCGGCACGATCTCCACGCAACAGTTTTCGCCTCCTCAACTGGTTACTCCATCCACGGGCGGCACAAGCGGAACCGGTTCAGATATTGGTTTGAGCAATCTCCTCAATATATTCATCTTCCGGCCAGACATCGATTTTGCAGCCACGATCCAGGCGCTCGAACAGAACAACGTGCTGGAAATCCTGGCAGAGCCAAATTTGATGACGGAGTCGGGGAAAGAAGCCAGTTTCCTCGCGGGCGGCGAGTTTCCCTTTCCCATATTGCAGGGAACAACCGGTTCAGGATTTGCTGGGATCACGATTCAGTTCAAAGAATTCGGTGTGCGCCTGAACTTCACCCCCACCTTGACGGCTGACGGGATGATTCATCTGAAGGTGAAGCCTGAGGTCAGTTCGCTGGATTTCACGAATGCGCTGACGATCCAGGGCTTCTTGATTCCTGCATTGACCACCAATCGGGTGGAGTCTGAGATGCAATTGCGGGATGGCCAAAGTTTTGCCATCGCAGGCTTGCTGGATAACCGCGTCACGGATCAATTCAGCAAAATTCCCTGGATCGGAGACGTTCCGATTTTGGGCAAGCTTTTTCAAAGCCGGTCGGTGACGAAGAGCAAGAACGAACTGCTCGTCGTGGTGACGCCGCGCATTGTACGCCCGTCAGATGCCGCGCTGCCGACGCCCGCGATGCCGAAGCCTTTCCTCGGGCCGGCCACGCCGGCGACAACATCGTCGAAGTGAGCAAGCCCCAGGCGGTGCGAGCAACGTTGCAGAAAGAGACTCAGGGGACCGGGGAAATCGTTCCATGGTGACGGTTGCGATAGCCAGCGGAGAGACGACGAGCTCAGCGCAGTTAGTGGCTGCTCTACAACAGACTGGCATTGTGAAGTCGATCAAACAGTGGACGATTCCTTTGGACCGCTTTCCGGATTCCGCGGATGCATTGCCAGACATCGTTTTTCTGGACTTGTCGCGCGATCCCGAAACGTACTTCGCCTTTGGCGCGCAATTGCGGCGCATTCGTCCCTCGATAAAGCTGGTGGCGGTGTCCGCTGTGGTGCCGCCAGGACACCAGTTGATGCTGGAAGCGATGCGCAGCGGCGTGCAGGATTTCCTACCGAAGCCGGCGAGCCCGGAAGTGTTGAATGAAATGCTGGCGCGGTTGGCGCAGGATTCCTTGGAAGCAAAGGACCGGCCATCGCTGGATAAGTTGATTGTTGTAATGGGATCGAAGGGCGGGGTGGGTGCGACGACGGTAGGCGTCAACCTCGGCGTGCAGCTTGCGACATTTGCTCGAAAGCGCGTGGCCTTGCTGGATTTTGCCCGGCCGCTTGGGAATGTGCACTTGCTGCTTGATCTCCATCCCCGATTCACGGTTCGCGATGCCGTGGATAATTTGGATCGTCTTGACACTCATTTTTTTGCAGGTCTGATGACGCAACACAAGACCAAACTCGAGATTTTGGGCGGCGCGCTTCAGCCCGAGGAATGGCAGACCATTCCGGTGCCGCCGCTGGAGCGTGTGGTCAACGTGGCGCAGAACCTTTTTGACGTGGTGCTGTTGGACATGGGGTCACAATTCTCGTCTGAGTGGAGCCCGATCCTGCGCATGGCTCGCATGATTCTCATCGTGGCCGAGGCGAATGTCCCGGCGTTGTGGACGCTCGAGCGTCGTCTGGTGGCGTTGAAGGGCTTCGGAGTCGAGCCCGACCGCGCGCGCATTATCATAAACCGCTGGCATAAAGGCGATGACGAGGTCTTACGAAGCGTTCAGAAAGATATAAATCGCCCTATTTTTGCTTGTCTCCCGAACGATTTTCGCAAGGCCTCGGAATCCGTCAATCTGGGGACCCCATTGATGGAAAACCATAACAATGTGCTGAGCGGGCGCTACCGGCAGATTGCTTCGCAATTGACCGGAACGGAATGTCCGCCGGCTTCGAAGAAGAGCGCGCTGAGCGGTTTCTTTTCATTTCCGACGAAAAGGTAGAAAACGATGTCACCTGTTGCTCCGCCTATCACACGAACGGATTTCGGCGCCGTAAAAACCGCGATCCACCGAAAACTGATTCAAAAATTGAATCTCGATCGCCTGACGGAAATTAATCGCGAAGAGGTTCGGCGTGAAGTCGGTCACATCCTCGAGGCGCTGGTTGTTAGTGAATCCACGCCGATGAATCTGCAGGAACGGGAACGCCTGGCGCAGGAAGTTCTGGATGAGGTCTTTGGACTGGGCCCGCTCGAACCGTTACTGGCCGATCCCACGGTTTCCGACATCCTGGTCAATACCTACAAGCGCGTGTACGTCGAGAGAAAAGGAATGCTGGAACAGACTGCCGTTCAGTTTCGAGACGATGCACATCTGATGAGCATCATTGACCGCATCGTTTCCTCGATCGGCCGGCGCATTGACGAATCTTCTCCGATGGTGGATGCCCGGCTGGCGGATGGATCGCGCGTTAACGCAATCATCCCCCCTCTTGCGGTGGACGGTCCCTGCCTGTCAATCCGCAGATTTGGCCACGAACGATTGACCGCGAACGACATGGTCAACAACCATACGCTGACGTCCAGCATGCTGGATTTGCTGCGTGGCTGCGTAAAGGCCCGGCTGAATATTCTGGTATCTGGCGGTACGGGCGCCGGGAAGACCACATTGCTGAACGTCTTGTCCTCGAATATTTCCAGTCGCGAGAGAATTGTCACGATTGAAGACGCCGCCGAGCTGCAACTCAATCAAGAGCATATTGTTCGGCTGGAAACCCGTCCCGCCAATATCGAAGGCAAGGGAGCCGTCCACCAGCGTCAACTGCTGATCAATTCTCTGCGCATGCGCCCCGATCGAATCATCGTAGGTGAGGTGCGGGGTGAGGAAGCGCTGGATATGTTGCAGGCGATGAACACCGGTCACGACGGGTCACTTACTACCATTCACGCAAACTCACCGCGTGACGCGCTGAGCCGGCTGGAAACCATGGTGGCTATGGCGAATTTGAGCATCCCTGACTCCGCCATTCGGCGGCAGATCTCCTCCGCGGTGGACCTGGTGGTACAGGTGAGCCGCCTCAGCGATGGAACCCGAAAAGTTATCTGCATCTCTGAAATTACGGGCATGGAAGGGGACGTCGTCACCATGCAGGACATTTTTGTATTTCGGAAACGAGGGATTCGCGAGAACGGCGAGGTGATCGGCGAATTCCTGCCCACGGGAATTCGGCCGCGGTTTGCGGAACGCCTGGTGGTCACCGGGATCCAGTTGCCGATGGGCATGTTCGAAATGCCGCGGATTCATTAGGGAGTCGAAGATGGCGCTGCTACTTTCCGTTTTGACGTTCTTGACCGCCGTCGCGGTCATCGTGCTGTTGTGGATGTTCATGGGCACTGACGCCAGCCAGGAAGTTGTGAAGCGCCGGATGGAGTCGGTGCGCAAGGCCGAGCGGCGCGGCGACGTCTCCATCAATTTGAAGCTGGTCAGGGACGAAATGCTCAGCAGCGTGCCGACGCTTCATCGGATGCTGCAGCCGTGGGCCTGGTCATTGCGCCTGCGGGATTTCGTGGCGCAGGCAGGAATGAAGACGAAGCCCGCGAAAATTCTGCTGGTGAGCGGGGTAATTGCGCTGGCATTGTATCTAATCGCCGGGCTGTACTTTCCGCGGTTCCCGATCCCGTGGCTGGTGGGGATATTTGCGGGAATTGTGCCATTTTCGATGGTTGCGCTCAAGAGGCGACGGCGGTTGCGCGCATTCGAAGAGCATTTTCCGGAGGCTTTGGATTTGCTGGGTCGCGCGGTCCGCGCCGGGCATGCGTTCACCACCGGACTTGAAATGATTGCGACGGAATCGGCCGAGCCTGTTGCCGGGGAATTCCGCACCGCCTTCGAGGAACAGAATTTTGGCCTCCCCTTGCGCGATGCCCTGTTGAATATGACCGAGCGCGTCCCGCTGGTGGACGTGCGATTCTTTGTTACGGCGCTGCTGATTCAAAAAGAGACCGGCGGAAATCTGGCGGAAATTCTGGATGGCCTTTCGCGGGTAATCCGTGACCGCTTCCGAATTTATCGCGAGGTGAAAACGCGAACGGCGCAGGGCCGATTGACGGCGGCCATTCTGATCTCGCTGCCGCTGGGGGTGATGTTGGCGCTGGAGTTAATCAACCCTACCTATCTGCGCGTGCTGTTCGAGGACCCAGCCGGCCCCGCGGTTCTGGCGATCGCGGCCACCATGCAGGTGATCGGGTCGCTGCTGCTATGGAGAATTATTCACTTTGAGGTCTGATCGGCTGTAAGGAGAGAAGTCCATGCTGTGGATGGTTACCACGATTACTTTCGTAGCAACCGTTGCTGTTCTGACGGCGCTGTTCTACGCGCTTGCCCCCGGTGGAATCGGGATCGCGGAGCGACTTTCGCGCTTGATACAACCGCCGCGGCAGCAGCAGGTCCGTGACACCAGTTTTTCCGACAAACAGAAAGAGCGAGTGCGCGACACGCTTGCCGCCGTCGGGGGATTAGTGACGTCCGGCACGGCGGCGATGGGTTCGAAGGATCAGCTCCCCATGGTACGAGCAGGTTACCGAACCGCGAGCGCCATGTCTGCAATGCGGGGTCTGAAAATTCTGATGCCCATCATTTTTGTGGTGCTGGCATTTGCTACCGGGATTTACCGCGTGCAGGTGGTGTTCGTTCCTTTATTGTGCGCGATGGCGGGCTATTTGCTTCCGGATCTGTGGCTGATGTGGCGGGTGCAAGCACGCCAGCATCGCTTGCAGCTGGCATTGCCGGACGCTTTGGACATGCTGGTGATTTGCGTCGAGGCCGGACTGGGATTGGATCAGGCTCTGCTCCGCGTCGCGCAGGAATTGCGCATCACTCACCCGGAACTGAGCGAGGAATTGCAGCTGGTCAATATGGAGATGCGCGTCGGCAAGACCAGGCTGGACGCGATGCGGGAACTTGGCCGGCGCACCGGCGTGGAAGACATCAAGGGGCTGGTGGCGATGTTGATCCAGACCGAAAGATTTGGAACCAGCATTGCTCAATCCTTGCGAGTTCATTCGGACGACTTGCGTATCAAGCGGCGTCAACGCGCCGAAGAAATGAGCGCAAAGACGACGGTGAAGATGGTGCCGGCGCTGGTGCTATTTATTTTTCCGGCTTTGATGGTAGTGATTCTGGGGCCTGCGGTGATCACTTTGGTGAGGCAATTTTTGCCGACGCTCAACAGGTGACTAGAGCTGAACGATCCTACGAAGTTCGTCGGATCGAATATTTCAAAAAAAGGAGCAAAAAGATGGACAACGTTACACTGATTCGATTGGTGGCAGGAGCTTTGGCAGTTGTAGTGCTCTTTGTGATCATTTGGCGCCGTAAGCGCAAGATCGTGGAGTAGGTGGTAACACGTCGAAGGGACCCCGGAGATTCATCAATGAACAAGGCGCGTGAGGGCGGCAATGGCAGAGCTGCGACTGACAACGGCCAAAATGGCCACGTGTACATCTACAATAAGACCCGAGAGACGTTCGTGGCCACCGAGGCTACTATTGCGGACAGCTACCTCCGTCGTCTTGTCGGACTCTTAGGTAAGACCAAGCGATGGGCGCAGCTCGGTCGTGGGCTTTGGATCGTTCCCTCGCGCGGGGTTCACACCATTGGGATGATGTTCCCGATCGACCTGATTTTCCTGAGTAAGGAAAAGGAAGTCGTTCACGTTGAGGAACACCTGCGGCCATTTCGAATCTCGGCTGTATCGCTGAAGGCGACAAGCGTGCTGGAACTTCCAGCGCATACGGTATTCCGTACGGGTACGCAAGTAGGCGATCGAATGGAGATCGCGCGACTGAACAAGCAGTGAGGCGGGAAAAATCATGAAAAACTCTGGTTTGGTGGGAACGGCATGCTTGTTTCTGGTACTGTGCCAACCGGCAGTGGGTCAGCCGTCTGCGGCCGACAGCCCGCACAGATTTCATACCCGGCACCCGGAGAAATCGAACCCCCATTACAAGGATGCGTCGCACAGGCATGGGCCCAGCAATCATCGCGCACGCCGGCACAGCAAGCCTTAGATTCGGGCTTGATTAATTTCCGAGCTTGCCTTTCCACTCGCGCCGTTAGCAGGGCCTGCGATCTTCGGTGGCTTACCGTTCCCCGCGAGAGCGTGGCGCGGAACATGGCGATTGCTTGAGGCGCCCGGTTGCGCTTTCAGCGAAAAAGCAGTATAAACCTGGTAAGGTCTTTGCCGTATGAAAGACGTAGCCTCAGTTCGCATTTGAAGGTCCTGCCATGATGACGATACTAAAGGGTCTTTGGCGTAAGCAATCCGGGGACGACGTTGCGGAATATGCGCTTCTGGTGGCCATGATCGCCTTGGTAGTGCTCGTGGCTCTCTTCTCCTTCGGAACATCCAACGGAAAACTGATAAGCGACGCTGCAAGTAGCCTTTCGTCCAGCGCCTCACGCCTCGGTGGGAGCTCGAGCGGTGGTGGCAGCCAGCCCGGAGGTTCGGGCCAAGGCGGCGGCCAGTCTGGGGGCGGCAGCCAGGGCGGAGGCGGTCAAGGCGGAGGAAGCGGCGGAGGAAGCGGCGGGGGGAGTGGCGGCTCCGGGGGAACGCTCCCGACCAATCCTACGCCCATCAAGTAAGACCGGAAGTCTCTGCCGCACGAACCAGCGCATAATGTTTCCCCCAACCTGCGTCAAGACCACCCTCAAACCTCCAGGCTAGCCGCAGGATTAGCGATTCGCCGCGACTCTTGCATCCACAGAGTTGGTCCTTGCGAAGCCGCCTAGGTAAAATTTTCAGCATGGACACATCCATATACTAGATGCACGTGCGAGCGTCCTCATTTGTGAACTGTATTGCGGCGTTCACCACGCGCTTTCTTCCTAAGATGTGGCGAGTCAGTAATTTGCTTTTGCCGTTGGGAAGGAGATCCAGATGCAATGCGTTCTCCCGCTGCGCGGAAGTTTGCGCCCGCACGGGGAGCGTCCATCTCTACCGGATCCCGATTCAACCTGATCACGACGCCGTGATGGGGCGGAGGTAGCCTAGAGCCAATGCCGTCCAAGATCGTTGTGCCATGGAAAATCATTGACCGCTTTCTGTTGCCGAGCATTTTCTTCTTAACCTCGCTGGTAGCTGTGCTGACGTTCTGGCAACTCCTGCTCGGCCATCGGCGCGAGGAGATACATGCTGTAACAAACGAGCAGGCGTCGTTTGTGAAGTCCAAAGTGGAAGCAGAGCTGCGCGAGCGCATCATGCCGTTGCAGGGGCTCGCAGCGCAGTGGAGCACGCTGGACAGCGACCGCGAGAAGAAATCCGCGGCTGCACTGATGATGAGCGGCTACCCTGACTATCAAGCCGTCGAATGGGTAGATCCGACATTTCATGTGCGCTGGGCCGCGTCCAGTGACGCAAATGAGGGTGATCGCGGCGCCAGCCCAAGCGCAGATGCTGTGCAGCAGGTCGCGTTTCAAGCTGCGGGGCAGTACCGCGATGTGATGATTACGCGTCCCGTGAATCTGGCGCAAGGGGGCCGGGGCCTGCAGGCCACCGTGCCGGTGTACACGTCTGGAAAACTGAGCGGCTTCATGGTCGGGGTATTCCGCTATCGTGAACTGATCTCCTCAATGCTGCGGGATGTGGCGCAGGGATACTGGGTGGCTTTGTACGATGGAAGCGAGCAGATCTATGGAGAAGGGGCCAATCTAGCGCCGCGAGACGCGCTTTGGGCCAGCGCCGTCGACATACAATTTCGAGATCTTTCGTGGCACGCGCAAGTTTGGCCGAAACCAGGGACGATCACGTATGCACTGTCAACGCTTCCCAAGGTAGCCTTTGTGGGCGGCATACTGTTGTCTGCTCTGTTGGGATTCGCGGTGTATGCGGCCGAGACCGCGACCCTGCGCGCCAGGGAAGCACTTGCGGCGAATAAGGAACTCAAATCAGAGATTGCCGGACGCGAGCACGCGGAGGCGGCGTTACTTCAGGCACAAAAGATGGAGGCGGTGGGCCGCCTGGCTGGCGGCATATCTCACGACTTCAATAATCTGCTCACGGTTATCCGCGGCCATGCGGTACTTTCGCTCACGAGAATCGGTTCCGACGGCGCATTACGCCGCGAATTGAACGGCATTCTGAAGTCCGCGGACAAAGCCGCCGCGCTCACCAGACGGCTACTGGCCTTCAGCCGTAAGCAAGTGCTGCAACTCCGCGTACTGGATGTCAACGCGCTGGTGGCTCAGGTGAACGAGTTGTTACGGCCCGTGATGGGCGATGACATCGAATTGATCCTGGACTTGGCGCCCGACTTGGGCCACGTCAAAGCCGATGCGGCGCAGATGGAACAAGCCATCATGAATCTCGCCTTCAATGCGAGAGACGCCATGCCCCGCGGCGGTAAGTTGAAAATCCAAACCATGAACGCTGATTGGAACGAAGAGCTGATACTCCGCCACGAGGGTGCTCAAGCGGGTCCACACGTGATGTTGGTGGTGTCTGACACAGGGTACGGCATGACCGACGAGACTCTCTCACATGTCTTCGAACCTTTTTTTACCACCAAGGAGTCCGACAAAGGAACCGGGCTTGGGCTCGCCACTGTCTACGGAACGTTGCGGCAGAGCGGAGGATTTGTACGCGTTGCCAGCAGGGTCGGCGAGGGTACGACGTTCCGGATCTATCTGCCGCGCGTTGCAGAAGCGATTGAAGCCGTCGAGGCGCCCCCCATCGTGCCGCATCAATTGCACGGCGCCGAAACAATCCTCGTGGTTGAAGACAACGATGCGGTGCGTCGCATCGCTCGCGAATTTTTGAAAATGAAGGGATATGCGATCATTGAGGCCCGCGAAGCGACCGAAGCGATTCAGATCATGGAGAACCGTCAGGAGCGTATCGATTTAGTGATTACGGATGTCCTTATGCCGGGCATGAAGGGGCGCGAACTTATCGAGCGGCTGGCCGAGCTACGCTCCGATTTTAAGGTCCTGTACATGTCTGCCTACACGGAGGATGCCGCAATCAATATCGGGGTACTGAGTCCCGGAACGGAGTTCATCGAGAAACCATTCAGCCCCGAGGAACTGGCGGGGAAAGTGTGTCAAGTGCTGGGGCGGACACCGTTGAGCCGGCACGCCAGCGCAGCACAACTGTAAATCTCGGGCAGATGGAGAGCAGCAAAAGCGCTGCCCCATAAACTTGGACTGCGTTTTTGCAGAGGGTTCCTAGGACGATTCATTTCACGCTGAGGCGTGACGCGTGTGGTACGCCGCAAGCAGAGGTGATCCATGAACAATCGCACCGTATGGCTGGGCGTTGGCTTCGTCCTCCTCTCTTCGTGGGCAATTGTGCACCTTCACGATGGATACCAGCTGGTGCTATTTTGCTGCGCGATGGGACTACTGGTCTATCTACTGGAAAAGTTTGTCAAGGCGTGACCTCTTGTGGGCCGTCTTCTACGAAGACAATACAAGTAAGAAGAGGTGGGTCCTAGAGTTTGACTATTTTGAATCCCTCGGGTCAATTGACACGGTGTTCGTGACGGCCGATCCAAATCTTGGAACCTATCATCCGAGTCGTCAGCAATCGCTCTTCGCCTACCTGGGCGGAGCTCCGAATCATCCTTAGTGGTTGCCTCTTTCAAGTTTTCTTCTTCCCGTGTGGCCAATTGCCTTAATCCAGCCGAACTTGTTCGAGCTTTCTTATCGTGGATGATTCGGCGCCGACACGTACCGTCGGTTGGATTCTTGTCGTGCTACAAGTCGAGCTGTCGTTGCCCGTCAGCCGGTCCGAAGCAATCCCGGGACTTAGAGCATCGGACGCTGCACACATGGACGAGCGACGAGCTCCACGGTTCCTGAGAACGATCATGAGGCCGTCTGGGACGTCCGACGAACACTGGAATTTCAACGGTAAGTTGGCTCGTCCACAGGCTGACGGGGATGCCATCGTTTATAGCTCCGGACCGGAGTTTCTCGTCCAGGACGCCGACGCGTGGTGGCGTTGTTTTGATGCGGCCCAGGTCAGTGATTCAGAGCTCCGAGAGGTGGACATTCTCCTGGAGAACCTCACCTCTCCGAGATTTGCGGTGCGAAGGGTCCGCGGTGTCGAATCGCCTCGAAACTTCGCGCAATACGTTCGGACCGAAGGATGGAATCCGGTAGATGCGCGGCTGCGAATCTCGAATCTGCCGAAGCTGGTTCGGCTGGTATCTCTGTACAACGTTCCAGCGCTCGGAGCAGCAGGACTCCGTCCGATTTGAAGCTCGGCACCGCGAATTCGAGAAGATGACCCTGGACGAGGTGCAGGTGTATGGGGGCGTGCGGATGGTGGAAGACCGCCGGCGCATCGAGGGAAAACCTCCCAAGGTGCGGTTCTTTACACAAGAAGAGAAGCGGGAATGGGAACGACAGTATGCGAGTCAGCTGAAAGCGAATGGCGAAGATGTGAAGGTCGTGCAAGAGTCGTTGCGACACGCCAACAGCCGGATCACCCTCGACACCTACACGCAGGCCAGCACACCAGCCAAGAGACGGGCACAAACGAAAGTTGTCGGAATGATTTTTTGCAAAACAGACTCAAACCGCAAACGCAGGAGGAGGGAACTGATGCCGCTTAATGTTCCTTTCTGTTCCCGCGCTCAAAGGCCACGCTTTCCGCAAGTGCTAGAAAAGAATGGCGGGGACGACGGGACTCGAACCCGCGACCTCTGCCGTGACAGGGCAGCGTTCTAACCAACTGAACTACGTCCCCCGCGTGGGGTGAAACAGGCTTGAAACTTTGGCGGGCGGCTACGGATTTGATCCGCGGACCTTCCCGTTGCAAGCGCGAACCAACAAACTATAGCACAGCGCGGAACCGTTGATAAGTCTCGCAAAAAACGGAAGGCGTGACCGAAAAATTTTTCTGCGCTACAGAAGCCCTGATTTCCTCGCGTGCTCCTGCAATCCAAGCTCGTCGTCCGGGCTGTCTTTCGGCGTTTTAAGTTCCGCGTACAACTCTCGGGCTTTTCGGATCGCCGTTTCGTTTTCGCGTCCCGGCACCGTGTCGCTGTGGCCCGCGACATGAGACATGAGAATTGCTGCTGCCAGGAAAATCAACTCGTCGTTTTCCATCTCGGACGCTCCGCTGCCCGTGCACGTTGCGCATTCGGTCTTCCGCAACTCGCTTACGGTCGATTTGCTGCGGGGGTGGGTGGTGGGCGGTCACGGATTTGAACCGCGGACCTTCCCGGTGTAAGCGGGATGCTCTAACCGCTGAGCTAACCGCCCATCGAGCCGCACCATCGTAACAGACTCCGGACGCCCCGCGCTAGACCCTCACGTCCCGCCACGCAAGTTTTTTTTGCGCCGCAATCGCGCGAAAATCCGGCCGAAAATCGCCGCAAATCCGCCTGCAAAGTCTGCACAAAATATTTCGCATTTTCTCGCTCGCGATACGCCTGCCCGACGTTCGCTAAGTTATTCACAGTAATACACCTGTCCCTTAGTACAGGGGCAAAAATTAGCCTGTCCTTTGGTACAGGTTTCCTCGCGCCCTATCGGCTGTTAGCTGATTCACTACGAGCCGCGCACCGCTGACTTTTTTCGGCACCCTCCCATGCTACGCTGGCTAATCGGGTGGGTTCTAGTACCACTCCCGGACACTCATGTCTTCTCGACTTGGTGAAATTCTCGTAAAAGACAGTCTGATCACTGCCGATCAGCTTCGGCAGGCGCTCGACCACCAGAAAAAGACTGGCGGTCGCCTCGGCACCTGCCTTGTAAAGCTCGGTCTGGTGAGTGACGACGACATTACCGCCGTCCTCTCCCGTCAATACGGCGTGCCCTCCATCAATCTTAAATTCTATGAAGTAGATCCCGCGGTCATTAAACTCGTGCCGCAGGAAACCGCCATCCGCTATCAGATCGTCCCGCTATCCCGCGTCGGCTCAACTCTTACGATCGCGATGACGGATCCGACGAACGTTTTCGCGATGGACGACATCAAGTTCATGACTGGCTTCAACGTCGAGCCAGTCGTCGCCTCCGAAACCGCCATCAGCGAAGCGATCCACAAGTTCTACGGCGATGTCGAGAGCGTGGAACAGCTCGACAAGGTAATGAAGGACCTCGCAGGCGACGAAGCCTCCCTGGAACTTTCGGCCGAAGAAGCCGAGATGGACCTGGCCACCCTCGAGAAAGCCGCCGAGGAAGCTCCCATCATCAAGCTGGTCAACCTGATTCTCACCGACGCCGTCAAGCGCGGCGCCAGCGACATTCACGTGGAGCCTTACGAAAAAGAATATCGCGTGCGTTTCCGCGTGGACGGCATTTTGCAGAACGTCATGGCGCCGCCCATGAAACTGAAAGACGCCATCACCAGCCGCGTCAAAATCATGGCCAAGCTGGACATCAGCGAAAAGCGGCTGCCGCAAGACGGCCGCATCATGATCAAGTACCTGAAGGACGGAAAGAAAAAAGAACTCGACTTCCGCGTCTCCACCGTCCCCACGCTCTTCGGCGAAAAAATCGTTATGCGCTTGCTCGATAAGGAAAACCTGCGCTTGGATATGACCAAGCTCGGTTTCGAGCAGGAATCGCTCACCAAATTCGAGCGTCAAATTCTGAAGCCGTACGGCATGGTGCTCGTCACCGGCCCTACGGGTTCCGGCAAAACCAACACGCTATATTCCTCCGTCGCGCGCCTGAATACTTCGGAAACCAATATTATGACCGCCGAAGACCCTGTCGAATTCCAGCTGCCCGGCATCAACCAGGTGCAGATGAAGGAACAGATCGGCCTGAACTTCGCCTCCGCTCTGCGCGCTTTCTTGCGCCAAGACCCCAACATTATTCTGGTCGGCGAAATCCGCGACTTTGAAACCGCCGAAATCGCCGTAAAAGCAGCCCTCACCGGCCACTTGGTGCTTTCTACGCTACACACGAATGATGCTCCTTCCACCATCAGCCGATTGATGAACATGGGCATTGAGCCGTTCCTGGTGGCTACTTCCGTGAACCTGATTTGCGCGCAGCGTCTGGTGCGCCGCATCTGCGTCGGCTGCAAGGAGCCTTTGCAAATTCTCCCGCAGGCGCTGATAGACGCCGGCTACACGAAAGAAGAAGCGGACAAGACCGTCATCCAGCACGGTCGCGGCTGCAGCACCTGCAATAACACCGGTTACAAAGGACGCGTCGGTCTCTACGAAGTCATGGAAATCAACGACGATTTGCGCGAGCTAATTCTGGTCGGCGCGTCAGCCCTCGAAATCAAGAAGAAAGCTTTGGAAACGGGAATGATCACCCTGCGGCGCAGCGGCCTTATCAAATGCGCGCTCGGTCATACCACTCTCGAAGAAGTCGTGCGCGAAACAGTTCTGTAAGCGGAGGAAATATGGCTGGCATCACGTTAAGCGAACTCTTGAAGAAGATGATCGAAATGTCTGGCAGCGACCTGCACCTTTCCACCAACAGCGCGCCGCGCATTCGCGTGCACGGAAAATTGCGCCCGTTGGATATGCCTCCGCTCACCGCGGCGGACACCAAAGCGCTCGCCTACAGCGTGCTGACTGACGTGCAGAAGCACCGCCTCGAGGAAAACCTCGAACTCGACTTTTCGTTCGGTTTGAAGAGCCTGGCGCGCTTCCGCGGCAACATCTTCCATCAGCGCGGAGCCGTAGCCGCCGTGTTCCGTACCATTCCCTGGGAAATCAAGACTTTCGACGCTCTCGGCCTGCCCAACGTAGTGCGCGGCCTGTGCGATAAGCCGCGCGGCCTGGTGCTCGTCACCGGACCTACCGGCTCCGGTAAATCCACCACGCTCGCTGCCATGCTCGACAAAATCAATAACGAGCATGAAGAGCACATGATCACCATCGAAGACCCTATCGAATTCCTGCACAACCACAAAAAGTGCCTGGTCAATCAGCGCGAAGTGCACTCGGACACGCACTCCTTCTCGAATTCCTTGCGCGCTGCACTGCGCGAGGATCCAGACGTAGTCCTCATCGGCGAAATGCGCGACCTGGAAACCATTGAATCCGCTCTGCGCATCGCCGAAACCGGTCACTTGACCTTCGCCACGCTGCACACCAATTCCGCCGTCTCCACCATCAACCGTATCGTGGACGTTTTCCCCGCGCACCAGCAGCCGCAAGTCCGCGCGCAGCTCTCCATGGTGCTCGAAGGCATTCTTTGCCAATCACTGCTTCCCAAAATTGACGGCCGCGGCCGCGCCATGGTCATGGAAATCCTCATCCCCACCGCCGCGATCCGCAACCTGATCCGCGAAGACAAAATTCACCAGATTTATTCAGCCATGCAAACTGGCACGGGCGCCTCCGGCATGCAGACCTTTAACCAGAGCCTGGCCAATGCCTATTTCCAGAAGTGGATCACCCTGGAAGTGGCTCTGGCACGCTCTTCGAATCCCGACGAATTGCAAGACTTGATCAACCGTGGGGTGGTTTCGCCGCAGCAGAATGCCGGCAAGGTACCTGTCCGCCGGTAAACGAGCTGGTAAACGATTTCATAAGCGACGCAGCACGTTACGCAGCACGTGACAAGGATTAGAGGAGGTAACCAGTCATGCCAGTATTTACCTATCGCGGAACCAACAAGACGGGCGCGACCGTCCAGGGGGAACGCACCGCGGGCACCAAGGCCGAGGTGAAGGCCACGCTGGCGCGGGAGCAGATCAACGTCAGTAAGCTCTCTGAGAAGGGCAAGGAATTCAGTATTCCTTCCTTCGGCGGCAGCGGCGTGGATTCCAAGGAGCTGGCCATCTTCACGCGCCAGTTCTCGGTGATGATCGACGCTGGCTTGCCGCTCGTGCAATGCCTGGAGATTCTCGCCGGGCAGCAGGAGAACAAGACCTTTCAGAAGGTCCTCAATGGCGTGCGCGGCTCGGTCGAAGGCGGCGCCACTCTGTCTGCCTCCATGAAGCAATTTGAAAAGATCTTCGACCCTTTGTACTACAACATGGTCGAAGCCGGTGAGACGGGCGGTATTCTGGACACCATTCTGCAGCGCCTCTCCAGCTACATCGAAAAGAACGTCAAGCTCAAGCGCGCCGTGCAGTCCGCGATGATCTATCCGATCGCGGTCATGAGCATCGCCGGCGGCGTCATCATCCTGCTGCTGTGGAAAGTCGTTCCGATTTTCACGCAGCTCTTCAACGGCTTGGGCGTGGACCTGCCGCTGCCCACGCGCATCGTCATTGGGATGAGCGAATTTGTCGGCAGCATCTACGGTTTCATCATCGCCGCGTTCTTCGTGGGAGGCATATTCGCCTTGAAATCCTGGTACGGCACTCCGCAAGGCCGCTTTGCGATTGACACCGTCATCTTGAAAGTCCCGCTGGTCGGCCCGTTGATGAGAAAGATCGCCGTCGCGCGCTTTACCCGCACGCTCGGCACCTTGATCTCCAGCGGCGTGCCCATTCTCGAAGGCTTGGACATCACCGCGCGCACTTCCGGCAACGCCGTGGTCGAGCGCGCCATCATTGCAACGCGCAAGGCCGTCGAAGCTGGCCGCTCGCTCGTCGATCCCCTCAAGGATACGGGCGTGTTTCCCGGCATGGTTACCCAGATGATCGGCGTCGGCGAACAAACCGGTGCGATGGACGCCATGCTCCAGAAAATCGCCGACTTCTACGAGGATGAAGTGGACGCAGCCGTGAAAGACCTGCTCACCGCCATGGAGCCCATCATGATCGTCGTGCTGGGCGTGGTCGTCGGCGGCATCGTTATTTCCATGTACCTGCCGTTGTTCTCGTTGATCGGCAAACTGGCAGGCCACTAGAACCCGTGCGGCTCTCGCCCGCATCCGGGCGTCCCGTCACGGGACGCCTGCGCGTGCGCTGGCAAGTTTCCGCGGCGCGGCAGGATTCGGGTACCAGATGATTCAGGTGCCAGACGATTCAGGTATAGGTTGCACGTGGCGCTGTTCGCGCCAGTAGCGCGGTGAAAAATCTGAAATGAAGTCCACACCCAATGTGAGTGAATGGCTATCGTGGCTGGGACGGGTACGCTTCCTGGGCATCACTTTCCTTGTGGGTATCGTCATCGCCGCGCGCCATCTGACTCCCATGCCTGTGCCGGTTCGGGCCTTCGTGCAGCTGATCGCGCTCTGGTACACTCTCGCTATTTTCTGTGTCATCCTGCGCCGCTGGGTTCCGCTCGCCGGCTGGCACGCCCCGCTGCAGATTGCCTGCGACCTGCTGCTGATCACTGGCGTCGTCTACGCCACCGGAGTGCAGGATAGCTACTTCGTTTCGCTCTACCTTCTCGCGATTCTGATGGCCAGCGTCCTCTTTTCCCGACGCGGCGTTTTCCTAGTGGCCGGTTTCGCCTTCGTTCTCCTCGGCGGCGCGCTCGAGCTTACGCTCTACGGTGTACTTCCGCGCACCGCCAGCTCTACGCCCACTCTGCGCATGCTCGATTCCTGGCTCGCCAGCAACCTGTTCGCTTTTTTCGCCGTCGCATATCTCGGCAGCCTGCTCGCGCAAACTCTGCGCAAGAAAGGCGTCGAACTCGAAGCTAAGAGCGAAGAACTCAAAGACCTGCAAACTTTCAATCAAGACATCATCGAATCCATGCGCGGCGGCTTGCTGACCACAGACATGGAAGGCCGCATCCTGGTGATGAATCGCGCCGGCGCGGAAATCACCGGCACCGGTTTCGGCCTGCATCGCGGCGAAAAAATCGCCGACCTTTTCCCCGGCTTCTGGCCCGTCGAACGTGACGAGCAGGGCAATCCCCTCGCCGCACGCAAGGAAATCGAATACAAGACCGCCGAGGGCAACTCCCGATTTCTGGGTCTCTCTATCTCGCCGCTGCGCACCGCCCAAAATCAAAATATGGGCTTCGTCTATAACTTTCAGGACCTCACCGAACTGAAGCGCCTGGAAAGGGAAGTAGTCACCACCGAGCGCATGGCCGCCCTGGGCCGGCTCTCCGCCGCCATCGCCCACGAAATTCGCCAGCCCCTGACAGCCATGTCCGGAGCCCTGAAAGAACTCGCCCGCCTCGCGCCCCTGGATGAAGACGACAAGAAACTTGTCCACATCGTCAGCCGCGAATCCCAGCGCCTCAATCAGATCATCACCGACTTTCTCGACTATTCCCGCGTCAAGTCCTACCACTTCGCGGACGTTGACGTCGTCCCGTTGATTGAAGACACGCTGCTGCTCCTGGAACACGATGCCAGCTCCGCCGGCAAGCTGCGCATCGTGCGCAATTTTAAAGTGCGCAGCCTACGCGCTCGCGCCGATCGCGACGCCTTGAAGCAAGTCTTCTGGAACCTTTGCAACAACGCGCTGCGCGCCATGCCCGCCGGCGGCGTGCTTACCGTCAGCGTCGCGGCAGACGATAACTGGGTGCGCATTCAGATAGGCGACACCGGCATCGGCATTGACCCGGCGCAGGCCACGCGCATCTTCGAACCCTTCCAGTCCGGATTCACCGGGGGCACAGGCCTCGGCCTGGCCGTCGTGTATCAGATTTTGCAAGCGCACCGCGGACGCATTCGCGTCGAAGGTGAGAAGGGGACCGGCGCCGACTTCGTCGTCGAAATTCCTCGTGCCGTCGCGCGCCCTCGCGCCGCCGCGCCCAAACTGCAGGAACCTCGCGAACATGACGAGCGCCTTCGCGTAGTAGGGAAGGGGTAGCGCGCCATGGCCCACTTACTCGTTGTTGACGACGAACCCTCCATCTCCGAGCTGCTCGAAATCAGCTTTCGCAAGGAAGGCCACAAGGTCGAAGTCGTCTCCAACGGCCAGGCCGCCAAGCGCCGCCTCGCCGCACAGGTCTTCGACATCGTAATCTCCGATATCTGCATGCCCGATATGAACGGCGTCGAGCTGCTGCAATATTCCAAAGAGGTCTCGCCTAGCACGATCTTCATCCTTATTACTGGCGTGCCCACCGTGGACACCGCCATTGACGCCGTGAATTTCGGCGCCGATCGCTACGTCGTCAAAGGCGATCGCCTGCTCGATGAGCTGCGCCCCGCAGTGAAACGCATCGCCGAAAATCAGGCTCTGCGCAAGGAAGCCGGCGAACTTCGCCGCCAGCTCCGCCGCTTTACCGGCTTCGACCACATCATCGGCGCCAGCCCGAAAATGCGCGATCTCTTCGACCTGATCGAAACCATCGCGCCGCAGTCCAGCCGCGTGCTCATCACCGGAGAAAGCGGCACAGGTAAAGAACTCGTCGCCCGCGCCATCCACGAAAATAGCGCCCGCGCGAAAGCCCCCTTCATCACCATCAATTGCGGCGCGTTTCCCGAAACCTTGCTCGAATCCGAACTCTTCGGATATCTCCGCGGCTCCTTCACCGGCGCAAACGAAAATCGCCGTGGCCTTTTCCAGGCAGCCGACGGCGGCACGCTCTTCATGGACGAGATCGGCAACATGAGCCTCACGATGCAAGTGAAGCTCTACCGCGTCCTGCAGGAAGGAAAAGTTCGCCCGCTCGGCAGCACCGAAGAAAGCGATGTGGACGTGCGCGTCATCGCCGCCACCAACAAAGATTTTGCCAAGGAAATTGCCGAAGGCCGCTTCCGCGAGGACCTTTATTATCGCCTCAGCGTGATCCCCATCCATCTGCCTGCCTTGCGTGAACGTCGCGAAGATATTCCGCTGCTCGCGCGCTCGTTCCTGGACCGCTATTCCAAGTCCATGGGCAAGAAAATTGAAGCGATTGACCCCGAAGCCATGCGCCGCCTCGAAGTTTACGACTGGCCCGGCAACGTTCGCGAACTAGAGAACACCATCGAGCGCGCCGTAGCGCTGGAATCTTCGGCGCGTATTTCCGCCGACGCGCTGCCGACCCGCATCCGCGATCATTATCAGGAAGAAGTCTCCAATCATTCCGGCAACGGCCACAGCAATGGCGACGGCAATGGTAACGGCAACCGTTCCATCCTTCCCGCCGAAGGCCTCGATCTCGAAGTCTATATCCAGCAGCTCGAACGCTCCTTCCTCCTGGCCGCTATGGAACGCTCCGGCGGAGTTCGCACCCGCGCCGCCGACACCCTGAAAATGTCCTACCGCTCCTTCCGCCACTACGCCAAAAAATACGGTATCTAGCCGCCCGCACTCGCTGCGCCAGTTTTCGTGGCACAGGCAATCCTGTGTCAAGTTCCAGGACATGCTTTACACATTGTTATCCGGACATCCTTTACACTTTGCGCGTCAGCTCACCCCGCGGTCCACTGCAGTGGACCGCGGG
>Ga0209221_1000118_pt1 | contig 44514 bp, 32 predicted proteins | sample BlaSpr_A8_Ref_O2_FD_187989 | JGI IMG/M metagenome (GOLD analysis project Ga0209221, IMG submission 187989) | Forest soil microbial communities from Thunder Bay, Ontario, Canada - Black Spruce, Ontario site 2_A8_Ref_O2 (SPAdes) (version 2) | ecosystem: Environmental > Terrestrial > Soil > Boreal...
TTTGCGTTGCCTGCTTTCTGAATCATTGCATTTAGTTTCCGCTGGGTGATAGGTATTGCGATAACGGAGGTAAGCCCGGACAAACTGGAAATCCGAGCCACTGATTTGCGGCGGTGGTGACAGCACGATCAACAACACCAATCGGTCTAATTCATCAGTCTTGGGATACTCATGGTGATCGCAGCGACGAAATTGGCGAATTCAGGGGGTTAATCGGGCTGTTTCCGCCTCCCGTGATCTGAAGAGGCCGCGTGTTCCCGTCTACGCTCACGCTGTTCGTGAAGCCCAAAAAGAACGGCGGACCACCGCCAGAAGTGCAACCAAGATTGCAGAACCATGCGTACGCCGCTTGCGATTCCGTGTCGTGATAGGCGTACGTGATCCCGATTGTTCCGTCCACGTGACCATTGAAATTCTGCACGACAAACAGCGGCACGATACCACCTTGCCGGTATGCACTGTCGACTTCGAGCGAAATTCCGGGACCACCATTCGCCAATTCATAAAACCCCCGGCGGTTCCACATCGAATCACGGATCGTAATCGTTCCGACGCTACCCGGCACGCCGCAGCACTGATTGATGCCTGCAGCGGCGTAGAACATTGGCGTCCATGACGAGTCGATTATCTGATCCGGACCACCACTGAAGAGCGTTTCGTAAAGCGCGTATCTTGCGCCACCAGGACGAACGATCAGGCCGATGCCGGCCGTGTCGAGGGCGTTTCCTCCCGTGATGAACGCGTCTCTCCACCAAGTCATACCCCAACCCGCATCTACGAGCATACCAAGCCCATTCTGCGTCGGCGTGTAAAACGTCAGCTCGTCAAAATTATCGGCGCCGGGCTGTTGCCCATTACCGAGCGAGCTGACATACACGCACGGATAGGCCCAACAGTAGACGATCGGCGTGCCGGTAGATGCGAACTCCGGCGCACCCAGGTTGCTCTTGCCCAACGTTCCCGTCCACGTGACATCCGAGCCCACAATCAAGGGCTCCATCAATACAAGATCGCCCTGCTGCCACATTGTGACCTTCCAGGGTGTCCCGACTGCAGAGTTGATCACGTACTGAGAGTTCGGCCGATCTGACGGAATCAAAAGCGGCCTCGTGCCAGCAGCTGCGGCCAGCCCAGCATTCAAAGCTGGAGCATTATCGAACCGAACCAACGCGTTCGTGATGGTGCGCGGCAAGGCGTCTGCTAGGTGCAAGACCGTCGTCCGACCGCCGCCATCCACGCGAGTCGTGAACAGCGAAGGGGTCGGTGTCGTGGCATTACAGTCTGCGTCTGACACGTACCAGGGCAGCATCGGATGGTTCCACCCAAAGTCAACGAACCGCCTCGACGCTATTCCTCCCTGATCCTCCCCGTAGAAGGTATTCGGCAGGCTCGTGCCAATGATGTGAAATACTGAATCTCCGGGCCGTTCGGCACAAACAAATACTTCATACGCCGACGTCACACCTGAACCTCCCGTGATCGGCGGCCATGTAATTGCATTGCCCGCATAGTACGTCGCCACTCCTCCTCTGCCCGATGAAATAACCGTTCCCTCCTTAGCCGCTGTCTGCGCAGATTGCGGAACGTTGTTCACTAGAAACGAAGTGGGACCGGCACTCGACACCGGAAACCAACCACCGGCTAACTCGGAGTTCGTCATTAGCGTCGCGTGAAACAGTGCGTCTTTGACTATCGGGTTCGGCTGGCTAGTCGTAAACGACAACGTGTTTCCTGTAAGGCTCCACGAGGCAATCTGTATCCGCAACGGTCCCAGTGCCGCGGGCCCAGTGGTAATCGTCGCAATCGGACTAGCCGCTGTCTTCGAACCATGAACGTCCCGAGCGAAAAGTCTGTAGGCATACGTCGACGAGCCACTCGCGCCAACGACTAGCAACGCGTCTGGGACCGTCAACGTAGCTGTGATGCCAGGGGTGACCATCGGAGATTTTGGTGTGGCCATCAGCGGCATCTGGCCAGCGCCGGCTATCGTGATCCCGTCACCAGGAATCCCATTCGCACCCTGCTGAAATAAATTCGTTCCGACCGTGATGGAATTTCCTGACCCGGAGCCCGTCGTATTGATTTGAACCGGTCGAGCGCCGAACTGTCGAAGATCGATCCAGGGAGGATCGAAAGCTAACGTCGGCAGACTGCCTAGAAGAATCAACACCGCTATGTATCTACCTAGCTTGTTCATCCGAGCACCTTACGACGAACGGGACGGACCTCCGGAGCCCTATCTCTCAGCATCGTGTCTGCGCTGTAATCAGTAAAACTCCGTTGTGTGGTTCCCATAAAAATTCCTGGGAGACTGTACCTAAATTACCGAGTTTCTCGTGCCAGCGACGCGGCGCTATGACCTGCGGTGTCCGAAACGGCCCTTTTCCATGTTCCTTCAGGCGAGCTCCGAAATGCCCGATACAGTTTAGCTCGCCGAACCGATGTCGTCTCGACATCATCGGTTTGCAGCGCCGAGACACCCATCCGCATTAGCTCCGCGAAAGTACTCCTAGAAACCGCTAATAGCGAGTTCGCTAGTCCTAAGGCTCGCAGCGCTAGTACCGCATCGCCTCCTCTATATAGTCAGATAAGGAGATTCTCGCCATGCGATGCGTATGTGGATCTGTTCGGAACACGCTGCTGTTCCGTTTTCACGGGCGAATCCTTGGTGTGGTCACTATCTTGGCCGTAATTCTCGGACTGCTTAATGTCGGGGGCTGCGCCGGAGGTTTTGAAGGCGCGAAACCGCAGCCGCCCTTGATTGTCACGCAGCCCGGCAACCAGACAGTGAAAGTCGGACAAACCGGCACCTTCAGCGTGACTGCGACCGGTACGGGTCCGCTGACTTACCAGTGGTACGTAAACGGAGTTCCGATCAGCGGCGCGACTTCCAGCACCTATACGACGCCGCCGACTGCGGCGGGCCAAAGCGGTTCGGTTTATACCGTCACCGTCTCGAATTCCGTAGGCAGTGTGACCAGCGGCCCGGCAACGCTCACGGTACAAGTCATACCTCCGGTCGCCGGGAGCTTGGTACCGAGCAATGCAAACCCGCCCTATAACTCTCCGGTGATGCTGATTCCCACGTTCTCCGGAGGGACGGCCGTCATCGGTTCGACCGGCGTCGGGAGTTCCGATATTACGGCGTCCGCTGCGAGCGGCGGCTCGTACCCTACTCCGGCTTTGACTTCCACCAAAACGTACACGCTGACGGTTACGAGTCCGCAGGGCACTGTGGTTTCGACGACATGCGTGGTAACACCAACCCCGGTCACGATTACGCCGATCGTGCCGGCGAATCAGACCACCGCGCCGGGCCAACTTACGTTCACGGCAACGGCTAGCGGCGGTTTGACGAACGGGTTGACGTGGACCGCATCCGCAGGAACCTTTAGCGGAAACGTTTGGACATCACCCACGTTGCCCGGCACTTACACGATCACCGCGACCAGCGTGGACGAACCGTCTGTGTCCGTAACAACGACGAGCACGATCAGCGGTCCCACGATCACGACCCAACCGGTTAGCCAGCACGTTTGCACCGGATCGAACATTGTGCTGAGTGTGACCGCCTCGTACGCGGCCAGTTACCAATGGAACTTCAACGCCACACTGATCCCAGGCGCTACTAGCTCGACCTACACTATTCCGACGGCGGCTGCTGTTAATGCGGGAAATTACTCTGTGACGGTGACGAATGGAGCCGCGAGCGTAACTTCGGCAGTCGCCACTATTGCTGTGGGGTCGCAAATCACATCGAACCCGGCGAGCGTGACGATACTACCAACACAAACTGCCGTTTTTTCAGTCGCGGCACAAGGACTGAGCCCGTTTACGTATCAGTGGTACCAAATCCCTTCGGGCAGCGCCACCGGCTCTGCCATCCCTGGCGCAACATCCAACGTCTACACCACGCCACCGGTGGACAGCAGCTACAACGGCGCTCAATACTACGCGACGGTTACGGATTCCTGTGGAACCACCCCACTCACCAGCACCGACGCCACGCTAACGGTAACGACCGGAAATGCTTCGCCTACCATCATCACTCAGCCGGTTGGCGCAAGCGTCGCGCCGGGCGGTACTACCACGTTTAACGTCGTGGCTTCCGGCACACCAGCGCTCAGCTATCAGTGGTATGTGATTCCCGCGGGACAAACGACAGGTGTCGCAGTCGCGGGAGCCACGTCCGACAGCTACACGGTACCGAGTTCCGCGACCGCGATCACCGACGATCAGAACCAATACTACGTCGTCGTGACGAATGCCTACGGCCAAGCAGTCTCACAGCCGGCAACTCTTGCAGTTGGCAGTGGAATCCTGATCACTCAGCAACCGGTAACTCAGTATGTGGATGTGGGATCCACCGCGACTTTTCAAGTGACGGCGGTTTCCAACCTACCCTTGACGTACCAGTGGTACGAAGCCGCTCCCGGCAGCTCTAGCTTCACCGCCATCCCGGGAGCGACTAGTCCAACATACACATCCGGTCCAGCCGCTAGCACGGATTCCGGTTCCGTTCTCTATGTCATTGTGAGCAATGGGGTCACGGCGTCCGTCACGAGCGTCTCCGCGGGCCTGTTCGTTGGCGCCTTGCAGGGCATTCCGAATCTTTGTGACTCGAACTGGTCCCCACTGGGCAATGCGGTGGCGGAAGCGGGATGCAGCTACCAATTAACAGCCGCAACGAACAACCAGATCGGCGTACTGGTCTGGCCGAATCTGATTTCCACGGGCGACATCCAGCTCAGCTTTACGATGACGCTCAGCAATCCCAGCACTGTTCCTGCCGACGGCTTCACGGTGGTTTTCGGCGATCCCTCGTTGGGAGCAACCACCACGAGCGAAGGTGCGCCAGGCATGGGCCTTGGAGCAAAGGGAATTCCCGGCACCGTATTCGGCTTCGACACGTATCACAATTCCGGCGACCCACCAGTTCCCTACGTTGGCGTGGGTAGAGGCGAAGCTGCACTCTTTGAAAATCCGTGGTTCAACGTCAATACGAGCATTCCAGTGCTCGTCGCGGATGGCATGACCATTTCGCACGACTACACCATAACCATCGAGCAGGGACAAATGACGGTGACGCTAGACGGCGTGCAGGTAATGTCTGGATCAGTAACGGTTCCGGCGGTAGCTTATTTCTACATCACCGCGTCCACGGGCGGCTCATACGAGCAGGCGGTGATCAGTAATGTGTCAGCCACCGTTTCGGTGCCGTCGAATTGATGCGAGGCGCTTGAGGAGAATTGCGAATGCGATCGTTCTTATTGGCCACAATTTTCTTATTCGCAGGAAGTACGGCTGCGGTGGCGCAGGAATCGTCCAAAGGGGATGTAGGAGCGACGTATGAATGGGTGCGCGCGAATGCTGGTCCCGGACAGTGCGGATGTTTTGGGATGAATGGTGGAGGGCTATCGGCATCATGGAATTTCCACGATCGCTGGTCTCTGGTTGCGGACATCAGTGCACAGAACGCGAACGGCGCTCCCACTGCAGGAAGCTCATTGACCTTGGTATCGTATTTGGCCGGAGCGCGTTACAGACTTCCGCAACCATGGTTCGAAGGGAAACATAAGCCGGAGCCCTTTGCACAAGTCTTGGTGGGCGCCACGCATGCCGGCGGCGGAGTCGCTGGAGTTGGCGACGGTTCTTACCAGTTTGCCAGCCGGATTGGCGGAGGTATTGACGTACCGCTGAGTTCCCGGTTCGCGCTGCGAATTGTTCAGGTGGATTATTATTTGACAACTTTCGCGAACTCCACGAACGACCACCAGAACAATTTATTGGTCGGTGCCGGCATTGTGTTTCATTGGTCCCGCTAGGAAACAATTTCCGGACGAGCACTGCGATATCTTGCCTCGCCCGAAGAACTACCGCTTTCTAAACATAACGGCGTCTCCCAATGACTGGCTATAACAGGGATCATGGCCTACGAGCCGCTAGAACCTGATTGATGTCATAACGACTCCGGCCGCACTACGGCCCGAGTAAACTGTTCGGTGAAACTTCTGCACCAAGCCGACGAACCTATTCTCCGCCGCCCGCAAGAACTCGATAATTCTCCCGTGCATCGAGAGGAATTAGGGGCTATTGCAGAACTAATTTCTCGGAAGAGGTACGGACCGGCGCGGGCCGATTTCGGGACTCGAAATTACGAACGGACGCGTGGAAATATGGAATTGATGGTTTCGCAGGCGCATTGTTCGATGCGCGACGAACCGAGGTCGTTAGATTCCTGGTGCCTTCAGGATATACTCACAACTCCCGGTCTCGTTTGCGGTTTGTCTTCGTCGATCGGACGGTCTTCGAGTTATTAAGATCTGGGCTCAAAGGGGAATCGAATTCGTGTGTGGAATCTGCGGCGCCATCGGACTGGATCCGAAAGTAAACAGCGAGGCCGTCGTCCGCCGCATGCTCAATGCGATCGTTCATCGCGGCCCCGATGAAGAGGGATTTCTCGCCGCACCGCCCGTCGTCGTTGGCGCGCGCCGCCTTAGCATCATTGATCTTCCCGGCGGCTCGCAGCCTATTTGGAACGAAACGGGCACGCTTGCCGTCATCTACAACGGCGAAATTTACAATTTCCGCGAGTTGCGCAAGGAACTGGAAGACAAGGGCCACACTTTCATTACGCGCTCCGATACGGAAATAATCGTCCACGCCTATGAGCAATGGGGCGAACAATCCGTTGCCAGACTGCGCGGCATGTTCGCGCTTGCGATAATCGAGATGCCGCAAGGTCGCGGCGGCCCAGCAACCGCGGTGTTTCTCGCGCGCGATCCACTGGGCATCAAGCCGCTCTATTACGCGGTGGGTGGCGGAGGCCTGTTATTCGCCTCCGAAGTGCGCGCTCTGCTCGCCAGCGGCTGTATTGCTCCGCAGCTTTCTGCCGCGGCGGTTCCTTCCTATTTGCTGTTCGGCTCCGTCAGTGAGCCCATGACCATGGTCGAAGGCGTGTTCTCCCTTCCGCCCGGACATTTCGTGAAAATCCACGCGCACGACCCGCGCCGCGCGCCCGAGCCAAAGCTCTACTGGGATTTCGCTAAGGAGTTTTATCAGGACGAGGACGCTGAAAGCGGAACCGCATACCAGGAAGAATTCGCCTCCGCCGCCACCACCGTTCGTTCGCTCCTCGAGGATGCTGTAAGAAGTCACTTGGTCGCGGACGTTCCCGTTGGCGTGTTTCTCAGTGGCGGCCTGGACTCGACGGCCATTGCCGCGCTGGCCAGCCACGTGCAAAAAGGCATTCACACTTTCACTGTTGCCTTCCCCGACGCCGAATTCAGCGAAGCGGAAATCGCGCGCAAGACTGCCCAGCGCCTGGGGACCGAACATCGCGAGATGACTCTCTCGAGCGGTGACATGGAAGCGAGCCTCGATGAAGCCGTCGCCTCCTTCGATCAGCCCAGCATGGACGGAATCAATACTTATTTCGTTTCCTGGGCGGCGCGCCAGGCGGGATTGAAAGTGGCGCTCTCCGGCCTGGGCAGCGACGAACTTTTCGGCGGCTACACTTCCTTTCGTGCCACGGCGCAGGTCACGCGGCTCACGACCATGGCCCGCTTCTTCCCAAAACTTGCGCGCGAGCTTGCCACCTCCGGCATCAAACGCTCGAAAGTTTATCGCGGCTCCCCGGACGCATTTCGCAAAGCGTTTTCCGCATGGCTCGATCCCAACCTGCTTCCCTCGCCGTATTTTTTCACGCGCGCGCTTTTTACTCCGCAGACGGTCGTCTCGCGCTTGGGCGATGATTCCGCTAAGTGGGACGGCATGCTGTGGTCGCGTTGGCTGGCGGAAGCCACGCGCCAATCGCGCCGCATGGACCGCTTCACGCGCATCTCCTGGCTCGAGCTGCGCTCGTACCTCGTGAACACTCTGCTGCGCGACACTGACGCCATGAGCATGCATCATTCTCTAGAAGTGCGCGTGCCCTTCCTTGACGGGCCGCTCGTCGAATATGTCTTGGAGCTTCCCGAAGCGCTGAAGCGCAATCCCGCGCGCCCGAAAGCCTTGCTCGTCGCAGCGCTGAAGGATTTGTTGCCCGACGAAATCGTGAAATTGCCCAAGCGCACTTTCACTTTTCCATGGGAGACCTGGCTGCGCGGCAAATTGGGCGAACGCGTCGCGGTGCAGCTCGGCGATTGGTCGCCTGCGCTGGAATCACGCCTCGATGGCCGTTTCGCGCAAGCCGTCTGGAATGATTTTCTGCGCGGCCGCACGACGTGGTCGCGTCCCTGGAGTCTCTACGTGTTGAATGAATGGGCCAAGCGCAATCTGCGCGTCCCAGAGCCGGCCGCCCAGCCGAAGAGCAACACCGCCGCAGCTCACGTTGCCTGAACTGGCAATGCTGGCCGCGCCCACTTGCCCGAGCACTTTGCAACTCGGCCGTTGCTAAAGTGGAGATGCGCGGTGGAAATCCAACCGCACGCCGCTTCCAACTTTGATACTCTCGACTGAGTCTTTACGCGTTCATCGTCTCGCATCGTGCACGGTAAATAATTCATCGAGGCCCAGCGCTTGCCCGACAACCTCAAGGCCCCAGGCGCCCCGGCGCAATTGCTGCAGAATTCAAAGCGCGATGAATTGCTGCTGCTCATCAATTCGCTGAATCCCATCATCACTGTGGAAACCACGGAAGAGGAACGCCTGGAAGGCTTGCTGCGCTCCATCTCCGTACAGCTCGTCGCGCCCCTCTACACCTGGAGCGTCACTACCGGCCTCGCGAAGCTGAACGGCTCGCCACTTTACGGCACCGCCGAGCCCGAACAAGCGCTCGCCAATATCGCGCTCATTGCAGACGACGCCATCTTTCTGCTCAGAGATTTTGCGCGCTATTGTGACAAAGATCGCATCAGCCGGCGCCTGCGCGATCTGGCGGATAAATTCCGCAGCGCGCGGCGCTCCATCGTGATCGCCGCCGCCACGATCGAATTGCCGCCGGAACTGAAAGGCGATTCGGTTCCGTTTCAATTGGGATTGCCCGATGCGAACGAATTGTCTCTCTGCGTGAATCAAGTTTTGACCGAGACCAGCCGCGATGGCCGCGTCCTCATGACTCTCGACGCTCCGGCTATCGCACAACTCGCGCACAATCTGGTGGGCTTGACGAAAGATGACGCCACGCGAACGCTTCGCCGCTGCTTGCTTGCGCGCGGCGTGGCCGATGCCACTCTTCTTGATGCGGTGCTGGACGCCAAGCGCGCCGCGCTTCAAGCGGACGGTGTGCTGGAGCCGGTTCGCCGCGATACCACTTTCCTCGATGTCGCCGGACTCAAGCATTTGCGCGAGTGGGTTGATAAACGCCGCAGCGCGTTGACTCCTGAAGGACAGCGCTTTGGTCTGGTGCCGCCGAAAGGCGTCCTGATTACGGGCGTGCAAGGGTGCGGAAAAAGTATGGCGGCGCGCGCGATCGCCGGAGAGTGGGGCATCGAACTGGTGCGGCTCGATGCCGGATCGCTTTACGACAAGTACGTCGGCGAAAGCGAAAAGCGCCTGCACAAAGCACTGGAGCTCGCGCAGAAACTCGCGCCCGTGGTGATGTGGATTGACGAAATCGAAAAAGCCTTCGCTTCGGCGAGTTCGAGCGGTGACACGGACGCGGGCCTTTCCCAGCGTCTGCTGGCCACTCTGCTCACTTGGATGCAAGATCACAAGAGCAGTGTTTTTCTTGCGGCCACCTCCAACAATATTTCCAGTTTGCCGCCTGAGATGCTGCGCAAGGGCCGCTTCGATGAAATTTTCTTTGTGGATTTGCCGGACGCGGAGGCGCGCGGTGCTTTGTTCGCCATTCACCTGAAAAAATGCGGCCGCGATGCGAATGCGTTCGATCTGCAGAAACTTGCGGCTGCGACCGATGGATTTTCGGGCGCCGAAATCGAGCAGGCCATCGCCTCCGGCCTCTACACCGCGTTCGGCCAAAAGCAACAGCTCACCACCGAAATTCTGCTGGCCGAAGTTCACAACACTCAACCACTCAGCGTTACTCGCACCGAAGACATACAGGCCCTACGAGCTTGGGCAAAAGACCGCGCTGTTCCCGCCGACTGAAAAACAATCCGCGACTCGCGCAACTTGGAATAGGCCTGCGTGCGGCGGGTGAGGCTGTGCCAGGAATGACCTGCGTATTTCGTTCGACGCGTTGCTCGGGTGCGTAGAAACGCCTACGATCACGCTGAGGTCGCACTGCAGGCGGGCAGAAATGCTCAAAAATAGCTGATTAGAATTAGCCGCCATTGTTTGTTTTCTGGAAGTTGCGGACGTTGCTAATCGCCGCGATGTTGATTAGAAATGTGCGTAGGGTTCGCGATGAGGCAGCGATGAGTGGCCTCCGACTGGTGAATCGAGATCCGTGCCGCGCGCATCCCGGCGAGCTCCGAGCTGCTGATTGGCGAATTCAAGCCACCAGTCGAAACGCCCGAAAAACTAGCGATTAGGTTGGGCCGCATTTGTTTGTTTTCAATCATATGCGCCGGTTCTTAATATTTTCGTCGGTAGCGATAAACATTTGCCGAAATGCGCAACAGAAAAATGGAAATGAGGAGCGTCCCACGTGGCGTGACCGGCGGGCGCGGTACGCCCTTCGCGCCTGCCACTGGCAGGCTCTATGGGCAAACGATCGTGTGTACGGTTTCATATTTTTGTTTTCGCTGAAATGTAGCGCAAAAACGCGAAGAAAACAGCTGGACGAACGTCCAGACGAAGTATAGAAAAGGTCCAGAACCAGTACGAGCTGTACGAAATCTGACCGCAACCTGTACCAATTGTGGCGAACAGGTTCGGTGCAGGTTTTTCCGGCGCGGGCGGTCGAGCTGGCGCTGGACGGGCGTTGAGACAAGCGTTCGATCGGCGGCTTGCACGAGGCCGCGTCTAACCCACGCTCTTCAAATACTGAAGGGCACGGCACGTTCCAAATCTAGAACGTTCGCTGCGGTGATGTGGGAGGGTGCGTCGACCGCTCATTTGTAAAATCGAATAGAATCCGCTCTTGCCGGCTTCGGCGAGAGATTCTCATCGACGAGCGGCGTTCCAGAGAACTCGATTTGACCTTGAGACCTGCGATTCGGCACGCAACGCGGTTACTTTTCGCCGATCAAGTTGACGACGTTGCCGGTATTGGTTCCCTGGAAGTAGCCGCCGACGATGGCGAACCCGTCATTCAGCTGAGGATTCTGTTGTTGACCCGGGGCAGCCAGGAGCGGACGGGGCAGGGTGTCGCCTTTCACGCGCGTGCCGACGAACACAAAGCCATCGGACGAACTCTCGCCTGACCCAAAGGCCGTGATGATGAATCCCTGGTTCGCCAGGTTCATCGCTGTGGCCCCGACCTGATCGTAAGTGGCGATCGCCGTCTGCGTCTCATAAACGGTCGAGGGATCGTTCGTCCAGCCATACGAGATGAACGTGATTTGGCCTGCACTAAAACTGACTGCTGTAATGACGCGAGCCTGAGCGCCTTCCTGCGTTGCAGCCGCCTGGAAGTTAGCCGGAGAAACTGTCTGCGTCGTGGGACTGAATCCGCCGGACGGAACGGATTGAATCTCTGATACTGCGAAGGCGCCATCGACGGACTCGACGTCGAGAGAGGTGACCACGGTGTGCGAGTTCAGGGAAGTCAAGTCCGCGGAAAAACCGGAGAGTTCGTCGCTCGAGTAAATCATACTCAGGCCAGAGACATTCATGGGGAGTTGGAGGACGTTGAGCAACCACGCGCAGTCGTTGGGGGTTCCCTGGACGCAGTCGGTTGGTCCCATGAAGATAGGTGTTCCAATGGCATTGCTGAAAGTCAGCGTATCGAGGACGCCGACATCCGTGAGTTTAGCTGGGACGAAGCCGTCTGCTGTGGACGGCGCGTCCACTTGTTGGAAGCGCAGATCGCCCGCCATCGGAGAGCGAGGGCCGACGTTGAGAGTGGCAGACTGGCTAGCGACCGAACTGACGGAGTTCGAGATCTTGACGTTGAACTTCGAGCTGTTATCACCGGGGACGACAGTCGGCGTTGTGAAGGAGGACGAGGTGGCACCGTCGATAGGCATACCGTTCTCGCTCCACTGGAAACTGAGGGGAGCGGGCCCGGTGGCCAGCACGGTGAAAGTGCCCGTTTGACCCACTGGAACGGTGATGCTTGCGGGCTGAACAGTGATGAAGGGCGCCTGCATCATGCTCATACCGCCCCCGCCACATGCGGACAGCACGAGCGTGGCAGCAAGAGCGATAATCGGAAGGAAATCCCCGAGAGTCCGACGTTTCATGGCTTACCTCAACAGAGATAGAAGGGCTGTAGAGAACCCATCGCAGGGATACTTGACGCAGGGTAGCACGCATTGGTTGCGGATGATCACGCAGTTTGGATTCCGAACTTTGGTATGCCGGCAGCCGGCTCGAAGGAACCTTTCGAGGCGCATTTGGCGCGTGTTTTCGACGTGATCACTCCTGAATCTCACCAAGAGCGCATCGGAGCGCGGGCAACTCAGACAGGGCGATAGATAAGGCGACTGCGGGCACGCACAGCAACGTAGGGTGCATGTCTAGCTCCAGACCTCCGCATATTTTTTCGATTTATTCGTGAGACAGCGAGGCGAATTTCCGCCACAATATTCGGGATGGTTATCCTGGGCATTAACGCTTATCACGCCAACGCCTCTGCCGCGATTATTGCGGACGGGCGGCTGCTGGCGGCCGTGGAGGAAGAGCGGCTGAACCGCGTGAAGTATGCGGCGGGGCTGCCGGTGCGCGCGATTCAATATTGCCTGGATCAGGCGGGCGTAAAACTTTCCGAAGTGGACCACATCGCGATCCCGCGCAATCCTTGGGCGCGGCTGGGAACGAAGCTGCGTTTCGCGATGCGCATGCCGAAGTTCGCTTTGGATCGTGCGCGGGTGATGAAGCGCTTTGCTGGAATTCAGGAAGATCTGGCCGCGGCTTTTGAAACTCCCGCGGAAAAGATGCGCGCGCAATTTCATCGCATCGAACATCACACCGCGCATCTGGCCAGCGCCTATTTCGTCTCGTCGTTTGAGCGTTCGGCCGTGCTTTCCGCGGACGGGCTCGGGGATTTCGCCAGTTCGATGTGGGCGCTGGGCGAAGGTCCGCGCATAAAGCCGCTCGGCGAAATCACTTTTCCGCATTCGCTGGGGATGTATTACACGGCGCTGACGCAATACATCGGCTTCTGGAAATTTGGCGACGAATACAAGGTGATGGGCCTGGCCGCGTATGGCCAGCCGGAATTTCTAGATGAATTTCGCCGCATCCTGTATGTGGATGCGCCGCTTTCGTTCCGCCTGGGCCTGGAATATTTCACGCACCAATCGCAGGGCGCGGACATGACGTGGCGCGATGCCGATCGCACGCCCGTTCTGGGGCGGCTTTTTTCTTCGTATCTCGAACAGCGCCTCGGGCCTGCGCGCCAGCCCGACCAGCCGCTGGAGCAGCGCCACCACAATCTTGCGGCGAGCATGCAAGCGGCGCTAGAGGAAGTGCTGGCCGCGCACTGGACTGCGCTGGCGGAAAAAACTGGCGAAAAATCGCTGTGCCTTGCTGGCGGCGTGGCGTTCAATTGCGTCGCGAACGGCAAAATATTCGACCACTCGCCGTTCGAGCGCGTTTACGTTCAGCCGGCTGCGGGCGATGCGGGGCTTTCCGTGGGCGCGGCGTTTGCGGTGAATCACCAAATTCTGGGCCGGCCGCGTGAATTTGTGATGGACCACGCCGGATGGGGGCCGCAATTTTCAGCGCAGGAAATTCGCGAGGCCGTGGACAAATTCGCCGCGTCTGGTGAAGATGTGCAAATTGCCGAGCATCTGGACGAAGTGGCTTTGCTTCGCGCCACGGCACGGCACATCGCCGAAGGCAAAGTGCTCGGCTGGTTTCAAGGCCGTGTGGAATGGGGGCCGCGCGCGCTGGGGCAGCGCAGCATTCTGGCCGACCCGCGGCGCGCAGAGATGAAGGACGTGCTGAATCGCCGCATCAAGCACCGCGAAACTTTTCGTCCGTTCGCGCCTTCCATTCTGGAGGAAGCCACCGGCGAATTTTTCGAGAAGACACATCCGTCGCCGTTCATGACTTTCGCTTACAAGGTGCGCCCGGAAAAACGCGCCGTCATCCCGGCGCCCACTCATGTGGACGGCACCGCGCGGCTGCAAACCGTGAGCCGCAAGGCGAACCCGCTCTACTGGAGGCTGATTCGCGCCTTTGGGGATCTCACCGGCGTGCCGGTGGTCTTGAACACTTCGTTCAACGACAACGAGCCGATCGTGTGCCGCCCGGACGAGGCGCTGGATTGTTTTCAGCGCACGCAGATGGACGTGCTGGTGATGGGCAATTTCGTGCTGGAAAAAAAATCCGTCGCCGCGGGCGATGGAGAACCCGCCGCACGCGGCGCCAGGCGCGCGAAGTAAATCGCCCGCATGCACATCCTGCTGCTGAACGAATACTATCCACCTGATACTTCGGCCACCGCGAAAATGGCCGCGCAAGTGGCCGAGGCTTTGGCACAGCGGCATCAAGTCACCGTTGTCGCTGGACGGCCTTCCTACGATCCTGAGGCGCGCTACCCCTACGCTGTGCTGCGCCGCGGCATGCGGAATAAGGTTACGGTGGAATGCGTCGGTTCGACTGCGTTTCCACGGCACCAGATGCCGCGGCGGGTTGCGAATTATCTTTCGTATCTCGCGCTGGCTGTGCCGCGGGCGCTGGCGCTTCGTCCGGATATTATTCTGGCGATGACCGATCCTCCTGTCGCGGGAATCGCCGGGGCGTTGATTGCGCGGCTGGCTGGGAGGCCGTTCGTCTACAACATCCGCGATTTGTACCCGGACATGGCGGTGGGCGGCGACATCGTGCGCGCGGGGAAATGGGTGGCGCGCTGGGAAAGTTTGCACCGGTGGGCGTTGAAGCAAGCCGCGCGGGTGATTGTGCTGGGCGACGACATGCGCGAGCGCATCCTGGCGAAGGGCGTAGCGGCCGAACGAGTTGTGGTGGTTCGCGACGGGACGATGCCTGCAACGACGCCTGCAAAGACACCGGCATCCGCGGCCGCGCAAGCGGCGGATCAGAGCGATCCGGTGGTGCAGGAAATCCGGCACGGCTTTCCGTTCGTGGTGCTGCACGCGGGAAATCTGGGATTTTACGGAGCGTGGAACACTTTGCTGGCGGCGGCAAGAATCCTAAGCAACGAAAATACCGGTTTGGTGTTCATAGGGGATGGCGCGAACCGCGCGGCGCTGGAATCGGCGGCGCGCAACTTGGCTAATGTAAAATTCGCGCCGTTTCGGCCCGTGGGGCAAATCGCGCAGGTGATGATGGCCGGCGACGTGCATATCGTCACGGTAAAACGCGGATTGGAGGGCGTCGTAGTGCCCAGCAAGTTGTACTCGATTCTGGCAGCGGGGCGTCCAATACTAGTGGTCGCGCCGGCAGAATGCGACGCCGCGCGCATCGTGGTGGAATCCGGCTGCGGCGTAGCGGCTGATCCCGACGATCCTGCCGCCGTCGCCGCGGCGATCCACGAACTCAGCGCTCAGCCTGCGCGCCTGGCGGAAATGGGCCATCGCGCGCGGGAAACCGCGGCCAAATATGCTAGAGTTGATGAGCTTAAGCGGTTCCTCGCCATCGTGGAAGATGCCGCGCACGACCGCAACCCGTGAGCAGGCCGCGGTGGCGCATCACGCGAACCCAGCGCGTGAAAATGTGGCGTGAACACGAAGCCTGAGAACAACGCGCGAAAAAATGTTCAACCACTCTGAGCTAGTCGCCTTCGCCGTCGCGCTGCTCGCGTCGCTGGGCCTCACCGTGCCGATTCGCCATCTGGCGCTGCGTTACGGGATGGTAGACAAACCCGGGCCACGGAAAGTTCACCTCAACCCCATCCCGCTGCTCGGCGGGATCGCCATTTATCTGGGTTTCGTGCTCGCCGTGCTGCTGACGCGGCATGACGCGCCCGTGCAGCAAATCATCGGCATCCTCGCGGGAGCCACGCTGCTGGCGATCGTCGGCTTCCTCGATGACGGCGGCCTGCTGCATCACCAGGTAAAACTTTTCATCGGCATGCCGCTCGCCGCCATTTTCCTGATTGCTTCCGGGATTCGCGCGCAACTTTTTTCGCAATTTATTCCCGGCATCGCGGGCTTGGTTCTGGATTGGTGCCTCACCGTATTGTGGGTGGTTGGGATTACCGCGGCCTTCAGCATCCTCGATCACATGGACGGCCTCTGCGCCGGAATCGCGGCTGTGGCCGCCGGCTTCTTCACCATTTCGGCCTATGCCAATGGGCAGACCATGGTCTCGACTCTGGCCGCCGCCACGCTGGGCGCCGCACTCGGTTTCCTGCGCTGGAATTTCAATCCGGCGAAGATTTTTATGGGCGATGGCGGCGCGATGCTTCTGGGTTTCCTGATGGCGACGCTCGGACTGAAAATTCGTCCCGATGGGGCGCTTTTTCCGCACACTTGGCTCGTGCCGGTGCTCATTCTGGGCGTGCCGATTTTTGACACTACGCTCGTTTCGATCTCTCGCGCGCGGCGGGGCCTGCTGCCCTTCACCTCTCCGGGCAAAGACCACACCGCGCACCGCCTCTCGAATCTAGGGTTGGGACATCGCGGCGCTGTGCTGGTTCTGTACGCGTTTGCCATCGTGCTGGGATCGCTGGCGCTCGCCGTGGCGAATTTTTCCGCTGCAACGGTTTACACGCTTGCGGGCCTTCTGGTCGTCGGCGCGCTTGCCGCTGTGTTCATCCTCGAAGCGTTGCCCTATGAACGGCAGGTCAAGCTGCATAAACCTTCCTCCGCGTCGTGAATCCCTTGAAAGATTTGTGAGTAGTGATTAGTGAGTAGTGCATAGTGATCCGCGGTGCGTTGTGCGGGTGCGCAGCGCCAGTGGCGCAGGCCTATCTGCGGTGGGCAGGCAATCCTGCGCGAGAAGATTTGAGTTAGCGGACTTCGAGCAGGACGAGAGCGTCGGGTGCTAGGTGCAGCGCGATTTGGCCGCTGCGGAGAGGCACTGTTTCGGGCTTGGGCAATTGGGCGGCTTGGCGCAGAGTTTGGATTTGAGCGGTTGTGGGATATACGGGACTGCCCATTGATGCATAGGCTTTCAGCAGCGAGCCGTGATCGGCGTCAACTCTGTACACAGTGGCCTTCTGGCGCCCTTTGAGTGAATTCAGCTGCAGAACTACTTCTTTTGATTCACTACCGCCTCCGACAACTGGGGTATTCCAAACTGCTATCACGATGGCGCCATCGGCGCGACGTGTGGCGATTATGTCATCGGCGTTCGCGGGAATTCTTGTTTCACCCAGGCGGTGGAGGAGTTTGAAGGCGTTAAACGCCGGTTTGGGCAGCCCGTCTTCGGCGATCAGGCCGTAGCCGCCGTAGATGGGACGCTTTACGACACCTTGTTCTTCGAAGACGTCGGAAAATGTCCAGTAGCTCATCATGTCCACCAAGCCGTCGCACTGGCGAATGGTGTCGGCCATCCAGGGTCCCATGTAGGTGGAGTCGGTGACGTCTGGTTCGTTCATGTAACTGGCATTGAATTCGCTCCAGATGAGCGGGAGGTTGGGGCGGGCGGAAGCGGCGATCTGATCATGAACTTTACGTACGGCGCGGCAGACCATTTGCGTGCGCGGGATTTGTTCGTGGGTGCCGAAAACGTCGGGAGCGGAATCGTTGCCATATACATGCGACGAGACGAAATCCACGGGGACATTTTCTTTTACGGCGTGCTGGATGAAGCGGTCGGCCCATGCGGCTTGGGCGGTGGCGGGGCCGCCGACGCGCAGGCGCGGGCTGAGTTGTTTCAGGGCGCGGACGGCTGAGTCGTAAAGCTGGAAGTAAGTTTGTTCTTTTGGAGCGCCGGCCCAGAAATCGAGATTGGGTTCGTTCCAGACTTCGAAATACCACTGCGATACTTCGTCGAGGCCGTAGCGGTCCACGAGATGTTGCGCGAACTGGCGGACCAGCTCGGCCCATTTTTCGTAACTCTTGGGGGGCGAGACGTTGGGCTTGTACCAGAAATCCTGATATTTCGGTTCGGCAGCGAGCTTTTTGGGCATAAAGCTCAGCTCGACGAAGGGGCGGACGCCGGCTTGCAGCAGGCCATCGTAAATCTGGTCCACGTAGGAAAAATTGTAGATGGGTTTTCCGGCGGCGTCTTCGTCGTAAACGCCTACTTCATCGTGGAAGATTGCGTGGAAGCGGATGTATTTGACGTCCGTGGCGGCTTTCACGTCGCGCAAGTCGTCGCGATAGCTTTGGCGCAGGGAGAGGATGGCGCGGCCGGAGCCGAACATTTGTTCCCAGAAGTGGGGGAAGGGCTGGCCTGGAGCGCGGACGTCTAATTGGATTGTTTCGGCCGCGGGCTGGGGATTTAGCGGTGCGGGTTGCTGCGCGGATGCGGATAACGCGCAAGAGGCGATCAGGAACCACGCGAGGAGCGTCTGCTTCATTTCGTGAAACCTCACAGAAAATCAAAGCGCTGCCGCAGCAGGATTAGGATGGCATAACTTCCCGTGCCGCCCCAATATTTTTTGATTTGGGCCTGCGGGTCCGCAGAAAGCAGAACCTCGACGAGCAGGTAGCCCGCACGTCTAAAGCGAAAGGCTGGCGTTAATTCAGAGGAGGCGGCGCTACTGGCTGGCGAGCGGGGCGGCGCAAAGGAAGGCCCTCAACATGGGCGCTAGTCGGGGGTATCATTAAGCGGCGCGTCCCCCCGCGCGAACGGCAGCAGAGGACAATTCGGGACAAATCGGGATATGGGTTCAACAGATCCAAGCCCCCGGGCGAATCGGCGCCTCGATACGTGGAAAGAGATTGGCGCGTTCTTCGGCCGGGACGAGCGCACCGTGAAGCGCTGGGAGACGACGCGCGGGTTGCCGGTGCATCGTGTGCCGGGGGCTGGGCGGGCGAACGTTTATGCCTATACCGACGAACTGGCGGAATGGCTTAGCGGGACCAAAATCAGCGTGGAGAATGAAGCGGAGGTGAGCTCTGAGGCGACGAGCGGAGTCACTGCCTCTGAGCCTGACGGCGAGAGCAGCGTCGAGGCGAGTGGTCAGGCGCGCGCCGATGTGAACGCGGGCTTCGTTGACCGGCGCGTCGGGGAGCGACGGAGCGGGGATCGCGTCTTACCCGGCAGGCGCAACTGGGCGGCGGGACGATATTTGGCCGTTATTGCGGCGGTGTTGGTGGCGGCGTTAGTTACGGTGACTGTCGCACGGCGCGCGCGTTCCGACCGCGCGGTGCGAGCTGGCGCGACGAGTGCGACCAACTGGGGAGGTGGCACGGGCGCCGCGGGTGCGCGGCACCACGCTCCTGATCCGGAGGCGGAACAACTTTACTTGAAGGGAATTTATTACTGGCAGAAGCGCACGCCCGCGAGCCTGAACCAAGCGGTGGATTATTTTACGCAGGCTGTAGTGCGCGATCCGCAATACGCGGAGGCGTACGCGGGGCTGGCGGATTGTTACAACCTGCTGCGCGAGTATTCGCTGATGCCCGCGAACGAAGCATACCCGCGCGCGCAGGCTGCAGCGAGACGCGCGATTGCACTGGACGATTCGCTTTCTGACGCGCATAGCGCACTAGGGTTTGTGGATTTTTACTGGTCGTGGGACGTGGCGGGAGCGCAGCGCGAGTTTGTGCGGGCGCTGACGCTGGATCCGAATTCGGTGAACGCCCATTATTGGTATGGGACATATTTGCTGCATCTGGGGCGATTTTCGGAATCGCTGGAAGAAATTGAAAAGGCGCAGAAATTGGATCCTCATTCCACGTCCATACTGGCGGACAAGGGATTGGTGCTGTTCCACTCGGGCCAGACGCAGCAGGCAGCCGAACTGCTGAAACAGCTGGTAGCCGCCGAGCCGGATTTTCTTTCTCCGCATAATTACCTGGCGATCATGCATCTGGAGCAAGGCGAATACCCGAAATACCTGGCGGAACGCAGGAAGGCCGCGACGCTGCTGCATGATCAGGCGCGATTGGACATTGTGACCGCGGGCGAGAAGGGATTGGCGCGCGGCGGGGCACAGGGAATGTGGAGCGCCATGTTGAAAGAGCAGCAACGGCTGCGCGCCGAAGGCAAAGAATCCGCTTACAATCTGGCGCGGACTTACGCGTTGCTGGGACGAAAGCAAGAAGCGCTGGACTATTTACAGACAGCTTACCAGCAGCATGAGACGGAGCTGGTGAGCATGCGCGTTGACGGGGGGCTTGCGAGCCTGCACGATGAAGCGCGCTTCCGGGAAATTCTTGCCGAAGTAGGTTTGCCTGCGCTGCCGTAGCCTCTGGCTGCTTGTTGGATTCGCGAAATGCATACGACACGTAGAATCTGAGCTTCCAGGCGACAAGCACGAAGGGAATTTACCGCGCTGTTACATCCGATCCGTGGGACCCTGCGTACAACAGGCAGCGGAAGTTCCGACGGGGCGGTTTCGTTCTTGCCTGGCGCTCCCGCCGTATTTGACCTAGCAAAAAATCAGACAGGAGCGTGAAATCATGAGCACAGAAAAGGAAAAGGGATTGGTGTGTTCGGAGGCGGAGCAGAAACAGATAAACAGTCGAAGAGGCTTCTTGCAGCGGTCTGTGATGGCTGGAGCGGCGGGCGCCGCGGGACTGAGCGGCCTTTTGAGTCTGGGGTCGCCAACTGCAAAAGCCATGAGTGCCTTGGGTGGCGACGATCGGGACGAAGAGCGTGGCGATGTGAAGAAGCGCGACACGGACATCCTGATCGCGGCGGAAATTGCAGAAGCGCTGGCGGTGACGACGTACACGCACATTATTGAAACGGCGCCGTTTTTCGGGCGCTTGCCTTCGGACGATCAGGGATACCTACGCGGCGCGCGGCAGGAAGAGATGTCGCACTACCTGCTGGAGCAGTCTGTCACCAGCCAGCCATCGCCGTTTACTTCGTTCTTCTATCCCAAAGGGATGTTCGAAGACGCGCAGACGACGTTGAATGTGCTGGTTACTTTGGAAGATGCGTTTATCGCGGCTTATCTGGTGGGGGTGCGCAATTTCAGCACGCGCGATTTGAGGGTTACGGCGGCGCGCATCATGGGGATTGAAAGCGACCACCGCACGCTGGCGCGAGTGCTGGGGCCTGATGTGGCGGCGCAAGATGGCGGGCCGATTCAGAAAATCACCGGCGCGCAAGGTGTGGCGGAAAGTGTTGCTCCGCCCAACAACAATGGGTACGAGCGCACGCTCTGCTGGACAGAAATTGATCAGGCAGTCGAGGCGCTGACGCCGTTCGTGGACATCACGGCGGCTAAGGCGGCGGGATTCGACGTTGCAAAATCATTTGGTTTCGATCCGTTCACCCCGAAGTTGCCGAATGCTCTGGGAGATTTCATCTCGTTCGCGGGCTGCTAACTTTGGGTCGAGTGCGGGCGAGGACGCTGATGAGTGACGAGCCTCGCCCGGATTTCCGAGCTAGAAGCGGCCTTGTGGGGTGATGGCTTTTCCTTCGACGCACTCGTAGGTCTGGCCCGCGGCGAGATTCTTGTGTTCTTCGGTATTGCCGCTGGGCCATTCGATCACGACGCGGTCGATCTTGTCGCGCTTGCCGAGGCCGAAGGTTACGGGCAGCTCGGATTGCGAGAGGTAGCTGGAGCCGCCTTTTACCAGGCGTTCTTGGGTTGAGCCTTCGTGTTCAATGCGGACCATGGCGCCTATCGCGTCGCGATTTGATTTCGTGCCGGTGAGATGGAAGCGGATGCTATGGTTTCCGGCTTGCTGGTCGTTGCGGTAAAGATAGGCTGGGCCGTTGTTGGTGGTCATTAATATGTCGAGGTCGCCGTCGCGGTCGAAATCGGCGTAGCAGAGGCCGCGGCCGACTTTGGGCAGGATGAACGCTTCGCCGGTGGCTGCGGCGACGTCTTGAAATTTCCCCTGGCCATTATTGAGGAAAATCTGCGGAGGCTGGGCGTAGCCGACGTTGCCGCGAATGTTGCGGACGGTGTCGTCAATGTGTCCGTTGGCGACGACGAGGTCCAAAGCGCCGTCGAGATTGGCATCGAGGAACGCGCAGCCGAATCCTAGCGTGTTTTGCGACGCGAGGCCTACTCCGGCTTGGACCGCGACATCGTTGTAGGTGCCATTGGCGGCGGGGCGGTAGAGGCCGATCATTTCGTTGTCAAAATTGGTGATGGCTACTCCGGGGAAACCGGAGTGATCGAAATCGGCCGCGTCCACACCCATTCCGGCGCGCGCTTTTCCTTCGGCGCTGAATGCTATGCCGGCTTCGACCGCGACATCTTTGAACGCGCCATTGCGTTGATTGCGATACAGCTTGTTGGGCTGGGTGTCGTTGGCTACGAGGAGGTCGGGCCAGCCGTCACGATCGTAATCGAGCATGGCGACACCTAGAGATTTTGAGCTGGTATCGAAGATGCCGCTTTTGGCGGTGACGTCTTCGAAAGTTCCGTCGCCGCGATTGTGAAAGAGCCAGCAGGTTTCGCCGCGGTAGGCTTCGGGCGTGCAGTAGGATTTGTGTTTTCCGTCGAGGCTGCAGAATACGTCATGCTCGGCGGACCACTTCACGTAATTGCAGACGAAGAGATCGAGCAGGCCGTCGCGATCGTAATCGAACCACAGGGCCGAGGTGCTAAAGCCGAGGCGGTTGTCGAGGCCGCTCTTGGCGGTGACGTCGGTGAAGGTGCCTTTGCCGGTGTTGCGGAAGAGGCGGTTCTGGCCGACACAGGTGACGAGAATGTCGGGAAAGCCATCGTTGTTGTAATCTCCGACGGCGACGCCCATGCCGTACATTTCAACGTCGAGGCCGGCGCGATGGGTGACGTCGGTGAAAGTGCCGTCGCGATTATTGCGATAGAGGCGGAGCGTGTTGCGCTGGCGTTTGTGCTGCGGCCAGTCCATGCCGTTGATCAGCAGGATGTCTTGCCAGCCGTCGGCGTCGTAATCCAGGAACGCGCAACCTGAGCCGAGAGTTTCCGGGAGAAGTTTGCCGCCGTAGGCGCCGCTATTGTGGCGGAACTGAATACCGGCAGCGTTCGTGACGTCTACCAGACGGAAGCCGGGAGTTGCGGCGGATTGGCCCGCGATAATTTCGGACGCGTGGAATGCGTTTTTGGCGCGTGCAAGCGGGGTGGCAGCGAGGCCCGCCATTCCCAGCAGGAAGGACCTGCGATTCACGAGATATTCACCAGACCGTTGCGAATGGCGTAGACGACTAGCTCGGCGGTTTTGTGAATGCCGAGCGCGTCCATAATATTGGCGCGATGGACGGCAACGGTGTTGGCGCTGAGGGAGAGGCGATCAGCGATGGCTTTGTTTGAATTGCCTTCGACGATTAATTGCAGGATTTCGAGTTCGCGCGGGGTCAGGCCGGAATTGCGTTCGCCTTTCAGGGAAGGCGCGCGTGAAACTTCTGGCGCGAGGACGATTTCTCCGGCGGCGACGCGACGAATCGCGGAGCCCAGGCCGAGATCGTCGGCATTTTTCAAGATGTAACCGCGCGCGCCGGCATCGAGCGCCTGGCGGACCAGCGTGTCTTCGGAATGCATGCTGAGCATGAGGATGGCCTGCTTGGGAAATTCTTCGAGGATCAGGCGCGCGGCGGCGAGGCCGCTCATGGCGGGAAGCGCGCAATCCATCACGATCACGTCGGGACGCAACTCGCGCGCGAGGCGCACGGCGTCTTCACCGTTGCTGGCTTCGCCCGAGACTTGCAAGTCGCCTTCGTCCTCGAGCATGCGGCGGAAACCGCGGCGGACCAGGCTGTGATCGTCCACCAGTAGCACGGAAATCTTATCCGACATTCGCTTCGTTGCCCTCCCGCGGAACTCTCATGCGCACCAGAGTCCCGCCTTGCGGCGGCTGCGTGAATTCGATGGTGCCGCGAAGCAACTCGGCGCGTTCGCGCATGGCCACCAGGCCGATGCCCGAGCGCGCAGCGACGGCGACGCCGCCTTTGCCATGATCTTCCACTTCAAGATCGAGCGCTTCAGCTGAAAACTGCAGGCGGACTTGAGCTTCGCGCGCGCCGGAATGGCGGGCGACGTTGTTCAGAGCTTCCTGCAACACTCTGTAAACGTGAATAGCCGCGGCGCCGTCGAGCGCGAAGGGCACGCCGGACTTCTGATAGCTTATGTCAATTCCGGTCTGCTTCTCTACCGTGGGAATGTACCAGTCCATGGTGCTTTCGAGGCCGGTTTCATCGAGCATCACCGGATGCAGGGCTTGGGAAAGGCTACGGACGTTGTTCAGGGTGGTTTGCGCGATGTCGCGGACTTCGCGCAAGTCGGTATGAAGCGCTGAGCCTTCGGGGATGCGTTTTTCGGAGCGGGTGAGGAGGGAGCCGACGGCGGTGAGGATTTGGCCGAATTCATCGTGCAGCTCGCGGGAGATGGAGCGCAGCATGGATTCCTGCGAGGAGATCAGTTTTTGCGCGAGTTCGCTGCGTTGCTGGGAGAGCGCTTCGATGCGCGCGAAGAGCTGGCGATTGGCGCGGATCAGATAGAGGCTGGTGAGGAGGATCGCGGTGAGCGTGGCCGTAAGAAATAAATAGACCTGGCGCTGCACGCGGTCGTAAATCTGCGCGACTTGGGTGGCGGCTTGCTGCTCGCTTTCGTTGTTCTGCACCAGCAGACGGGAAACGGCTGTGCTGAGCGTGGACTGGCGGGCTTGCAGCGAGAGGCGAATCTGCGCGCGGGCTTCGGCGTCTTTGCCGGCTTGCGCGAGAGCGAAGGTACGGTCAGCGGCGTCCCAGAATTGCGTGAGGGAGTCTTTCAGGTATTGAGTTTGTTCCGGGGTGCGGCGGGCGATGGTGAGCTGTTCTTCCGCCTGGAGCGCGCTATCGAGGTCGGTGCGAATGCGTTGAAATTGCGCGGACCAGGCGGTGAGGGGATAAGGCTCGTCGTTATCGAGCATGTCGCGCATGGCGAGGCCGAGGGAGTTTAGGTCGTTCTGCACGCGGAGAAGTTGCAGAGAGTCGCGGCGATTGTGTTCGACGAGATTGTTCTGCAATTCGCGCAGGCGGGAGATTTGCAGGGTGATGTACCAGGAATAGGCTATGACGGCGGCGATGGTAATGATCAGGCCGAGCGACAAACCGGTGGTAGGGGAGCGTTGCGGCGAGCGCGCCATGGAGTGAAGGATATAACGCCATCACGGCTGGCACTATACTGAATCCCGGGCGGACCCTTGCCGTGCTGCGATGACCGCCAGTCGCAGGGATCGCAGGTTACCTGGTAACTGATGGACCGCCCGGATGTGTCATTACTGGATTTCGCGTACGAATTCCGGTAGGATTTCGTGGTTTTGTTCCACCGCCATTATTCGGTCAGAGCCCAGGAGATTCGGATGCCCAAGAACGGCCACGCACCAAAGACTTTGCTGGAATCGCTAGACGCGCTGGTGGCGAAGCACCACCTGCTGAAGCACCCTTTTTATAAGGCTTGGACGGAAGGGCAGCTTTCCAAGGCGGAGTTGGGGCTTTACGCGGAGCAGTATTACCAGCATGTGCGGTCGTTTCCGGAGAATTTGAAGCAGCTCGAGGCACGCACGAAGAGCGACCGGAATCTGAATGCACTGGTGAATGAGAATTTGGCGGAAGAGCTAGACGCCACGGCTCCTCACCCGCTGCTGTGGCGGCAGTTCGCGCAATCGCTGGGAGTGAGTGACGCTTCGTTGCAAGATGCGCGGCCGTTGCCGGGAATCGCGGCGTTGCTCGATACATACGATGAAGTGGCGGCGCAGGGATCCATGACGCAGGCCGTGGCGGCGTTTTACGTCTATGAAGCGCAGGTGCCGGAGATTGCTAGCCAGAAGATTTCGGGGTTGCGGCGGTTTTATGGGATTACGGAGCCGCGCGCGCTAGCGTACTTCGCGGTACATGAGGAAGCAGACGTGCGGCACCGCGCGGCTTGGCGGGAGTGGCTGGTGCGGCAGAAGAATGTGGATACGGTTGGGGTGCTCTGTGCAGCGGAGCGCGGGTTGAAGGCTTTGTGGGGCGCTTTGGATGCGGTTTATCCGCAGGGTTGCATTTCGAAGAATTAGAATCCTTCTAAAAGCCGGGCCTATTTAGAGCGGTTGATGTCGTGGCTGAAGCCACGCCCCACAAAGCAACGTCAACTGCGTCCACACCGCGAAGAGCTGACCGTTCGGCTTTTATTTTTCCTTCTTCAATACTTTCACACCGTTGGGTCCGGCGATAAATGCTTCTGTTGCGAGCTTCAGGAACAGGCCGTGTTCGATCAGGCCTACTACGTGATCGAGATGGTGTGCGGTCTCTTTGGGATCGTTCATCGGGCCGAAGGCACAATTCAGGATGTAGTGGCCGCCGTCGGTGATGTAGGGCTTTTGGTCGTCTCCAAGACGCAGCGTGGGTTTGCCGCCCAGTTCCGCAAGTCTTCTGGCTGTGACTTGCCAGCCGAAGGGCACGACTTCCACAGGAACGGAGACTAGCTCGCCCAGGGATTTGACCAGTTTTGTGTCGTCGGCGACTACCGCCATGCGCTTGCTTGCCGACGCCACGATTTTTTCGCGCAGCAGTGCGCCGCCGTGTCCTTTAATAAGGTAGAGAGGGCCGGGAAGGACTTCGTCGGCACCGTCGATCGTGAGATCAATTTGAGTGTGCTCGGCGAACGAGGTGAGCGGGATCTTTTCGGTGCGAGCCTGGTCGGCGGTGCGGTCTGAGGTGGGTATTCCGACGATGCGCAGGCCTTCTTCGGCCACTCTGCGTCCGATGGCTGAGATCGCAAATCGGGCGGTTGAGCCGGTGCCGAGCCCGACGACCATGCCGTCTTCGACCAGCCTGGCGGCAGCTTCGCCCGCTTCTTTCTTCCGTTGATCTTGTTGCGAGAGTTCCATCGGTCCTTCGCTCGTGAAGTGTGCAACGGTGGACATCATAGCCGGAGACGCAGGCGTTGCCAATATTCGCTTAGCCGTTGCCTCCAAGCTGCATCATTTGAATCCGGCTTTGGATTCCGCGAAGGTGTCGCGAGCATGTTCGAATCCCAAAGGGTTTACGTGCACTGCGCCACGAAACGGACGGTCGATATCCGCGATGGCGACCAGAGCGAGCGCGAGCAGGAACGAGAGCGAGAATACCTGGATGGCGTGGAGTTTGAAATTGTCGGTGCCGAATAAACACGAGGACAAGGTGGTGAGCACACCACCTACAATCAGGACAGTCCACAAGATACCAGGGAGTTTTGATTTGCTTTGCAATTCGCGCAGGCGGCGATATTCCGTCATGTTGGTAAGTTCGGTCAGGACGTGGTTCCAGGTGGTTTGTTCACCGAGGCTCGCGGGCTTGGCCTGCATGGTGGTGGTCCACATTTGCTGGACGATATGGTGGGAGTCTAAGCTCAAGTTGCCTTCATACATGGCGGGCCATTCTTCGTTGATCATCGAATCGGCATACTGTCGCGAAAGTTTCTGAATCTGATCGCGATCTGCAGGAGCGAGGCCTTCGGAGAGGCGGAACACGTTGACCAGAGAATTGGCTTCGGAGTCGGCATTCATTTCGGCGGTATTGAAGTCGGTCCAAACGGCGTAGAGCATGAAGCCCATGATCACGGCGTAGGTGGTGCCCAGGACGCTGACTTGCCAACCGATGATTTCATTGTGTTCGCGGCGTTGGCTGGAGGGCCAGAAGTAGCGCATCAACAACAAGAACACGAGGGTGAGCAGGACGCAAAGCAGGATGATGAAAACGCTTTGAGTTGCAGTCAACACGTTTGAATTCCTCCCTTGCAGGCGTACTGCCGGAAGCCGCTGGGCCAGATGTTCTATCCGCCGAGGGCGAGCTTAACAGAATAATTTTGGCGAGACGATACGTGAATGATTTGAAACCTGGAAAACGCCGAGTGGCGCGATGCGAGGAGAAACGAAGCGCGAGTTAATCGTCGAGGAGACTGCCACCCGGAGTAGCGGCTGGGCCGGGGGTATCGTTGCCGCCGAGGGAGACGAGCAGGCGGCGAAGCTTGGCGCGATCTTCCAGGTTCATGCCTACCATTTCGAATCCGGCTTGGTGCGAACGCACGAAGCGCACGACGGCCTGCATGCTGATAGAGCGCAGGCCAGCGGGGATCTTCAGTGTGGCTTCGGTGCCGACAGGAAGCTGCAGTTCGCCGCTGAGAAGGCCGCCATCGAGGCTGAGGACGCTGATAGCGGAAGAATATTTTCCCTTTGCGGAGGTGACCACGGCGGGAACGTTGCGCGGCAGGCGCACGCGCCGATAGCGGCGATGACGCACGAAATCGCGTTCGGGAATCGGATCGAGCGGCGCGAGCTGAAAGACTCGGGTGTCCAGGCCCGATTGCGGCAGGAATTCCTGAATCCATGCGGGATCGAGCTTGACGAGGGCCTGGGCTGCGGCCATGCGAATTTCGTCGGCATACACCCAACCAAAAGTTTTGCGCTCTTCGACAAAACGGCGCAGGTGCCCGGCAGCGGCTGAAGCGCGCATGCGGCCCAGCGCTTCGATGGCTTTCACGCGCAGGTACTCGGGGCCCTGCGGCATTATTTCGCCTTCGGCAAGACGCAGAAGCTTGGATGAGGTTTCGGGGTCTCCGCACATGCCGATTTCGTCGAGCGCGAGCGGGACAATCATGACGTCGAACATTTCGAGCGAATCGGAGAGAAGCTTGCCGCGTTCCGGGGCGCCGGCGGTGGAGAGCTGGCGCACGACGGCATCGTGGAAGCCGCGGCCGCCATCGCGAAGGCGTCGCGGCAGGAGTTCGTCCACTGACGCAGGATCGAGGCGACTGAGGAGGCCAATTACGGTGGCTGCTTTCGCGGGCGCGTCATTCTTTAGCGATTCCTTGAGGTAACGCACGCACGGTGCGCCCACGGCTTTGGCGAGATGGACGACGCTTTCGCGTTCGGTGCGGCGCGAGGTGCGCGCGAGGCGCACGGCAAGATGTTCGGCCGCGCCCTGCGGCACGCGCATCAGCACGCCGACCAAACCATCTGGCATGGATTCAGCAACCATGGCCTCTTCGATGAATTCGGGGATGCGATTATCCACGCCGATGCGCGGACGCAGAGTCTGCACCCAGCTGGGGCGCGAGCCTTCCAGATCGGCGAGAGAATCAAGAGCCTGTTGCACGGCGCGATAGTAACGGCGGGCGGCGGATTCCTGGCTGAGGCGGACGAAGGCAGCACTGAGAAGAGTTTGCAGCTCGGTGTCTTTTTCCTTAGCCATGGCGAGGCCGATCTTGGCGATGGTGTCTTGCAGGCGCTGGCTGGCGGCTTTGCTGTAGAGCTCGGCGAGCTGCCCCAGGCCGATCGCGGCTTTCTTGCGAGCCTCGGCGTCGGCGTTGCCAACGCACGATGCGTAGTGCAGCAGGATGTCACCGGCGGCGTCTGATTCGCCGCGGCCCATGAGTTCTTCGACGTACTGCTGAACGTTGCGCGGCGGAATGCACCACGCTTCCGAAGACATCAGCACGGTTTTCTTGCCGGAGTCCGGCACGGCGGCCCAGAACTGGCGATCGAGAACGTCGGCGTGCGATTCCACAGACATTCCGGCGTGGGCCAATTTTTCTTCGCGCGATTTCAGGAGTTTGCGAAGAGTGGTGAGTTCGTTGCCCATGCGGTCGAGCATCTGGCGGACCGCGTTGACTTTCACTTCGCCGCGTTGAAAGCGATCAATGGCGAAACGGATGGCGAGATCTTCGGCGAGACGGAGCATGCTGCTCTCGTCCATTTTCGCGTTGGGTGATTGCGCGGCGACGGTGGCGAGAGCCTGCTGGAGCGTCACTTGCGCATTTTGCGGGAGCGCCGAAATTTTTAGACGCCAAGCCAACGGATCGAGATCCGGATTCTTGGCCGTTTGCGCTTCGCCAAACTGTGCGAGCAGTCTGAGCAGGCTGTGCAGCTCGGCTTCTTCGAGCTGGCCGATTCCGCCGGCTAAGCCAGAGACGCCGCCTCCGCCGTGACCTGTGCCAGTGCCGGAGCCAAATGCTGCTGCGCCACTGAACATTCCAGCGCCAAGACCTGGGCCGGTACCTGCTCCCGTTCCGCCGACAGTGCCGCCGCCGAATCCTGCGCCGGAGCCTGTGCCTGTTCCAGTCCCCGCGCCGGTGCCGGTGCCGCTTCCTCCCGCGTAGAACGAGCCGGGTACTGTTCCGCCGCTGCCTCCGGTTCCGGGCACGCCTGAGCCGCCGTGCTCGCCTTCGGCTGCAGCAATCAGCTGAATCATTTTTTCGGGGCTGCGGAACCATTCCTGAATGCGGTCGGCGTCGGCGCCCAGAGTCTTTGCGGTGAGGGTGGCGGCGACGCGCGCGTCGGAAAAGCCAGAGTCTTCAGCGACGAAGCGAATTTCGTTGACGCGGATACCGGAATGGGTGCGGTTGGTGAAGTGAACGGCGAGGCGATCGGAAAGGGTCGCAGTCTTCGAGCCGGTTTCCATGAAGCACTTAACGAGATTGGAGAATTCCGCACGCTCGACGCGAGGCAGGAAACCGATGCTGGCCACTCCGGAGGCGTTGAGAAAATCCGCGAAGTTGCGTTCGGCGGGGCTGGATTCGAGCGGGACACCGTCTAGGAGGAGTTGTGAGCCAGAGGCGCCCAGGAGCAGGCCGCCTGGCCCGGCGGCGTTGACGGCTGCCTGGAGCTCGGACCAGGCAGAGTCGAATTGGCCAGCGGAGCGGGAATGCTCTAAACCATAGAGCCGAGCGTACTTAAGCAGTACATTAAGACTGCGGACGAAGGCCCGGGCGTTAGGGATTGTTGGCTCGCTCTGCATGGTTAACTCGCGAGAGACAGGTGCCATACGTTTCGACTCGCGACAATTGTGTACTAGGACTGCTGATTATGGAAATAGTACGGAAGGCCTAGGGTCGCGCACTAAACAATAGGGACCGTGGGCGTTACGAGGCGAGGCGGATCTCGATTTGCTGACCTTCGAGTGCCGGGCGGATGCGGCGAATGACTTCGCTGGCCCACAGTTTTTCGCTGAGGAGGACGAGCGAGCCGTCTTCGAAATTGCAGATGGCGCAGAAGGCGTACCTGGGGAAGGCGGTGTGGTAGGCGTCCACGCCGCGCCGGGCTAGTTCGCCTTCCAGGGTGGGGTCCGGTTCAGGGAGCGGACCTCCTGCGCGGGCGCCGAAAGTTTCGCCTTGAAAGCGGTCTATCAAAGGTTCGAGGATGGCGAGATCGGGAGCTGGCACAGCGAGGGAATGTTTGGTGGCTTCGCGGAAGGGGATCTGGTGGCGCTGCAAATAATCGCGCAGACGATCGAGATGGCTGAAAAAATCGAGCGCCCAGATTTCGGGAGCAGCGATGGCGGGCAGCACGCGCGACCAGATTTTGGCCGCGTCGGCGCCGCGGATGGGCTCGCGATTTTCGTCGGCTTCGGTGAGCTCCAGGCCCATGGCGCGGACGTCGTCACCGAGAGCGAGCGGTTCAATTTCGAGGAGGTACACGGATTTATTCTTCCATCGCGCCGGGAACGTCTTCTGCAAGCCCGGACTGGGGGAATTTATTCTTGAACTCGGGAGATTGTTTGCGAACTTCCAACCAATCGAAGAAAGCGTCGGGCGTCTCCAGCCAGATTGCGAACCAGTGGGAGATTTCTTCCTTTTGGGAGCGCTTGGTGGCGTCTACTTTGTGATTGCGCGAAATCATTTCGGCGCGGCGGCGGCCGAGGCGCGCGACTTCGCGGACGCGTTCGGCGGCGGGTTGTTCGTGTTCGAGCAGGAATTTTCTGAGGAGCTCATCGAGGCGCACCAGGCATATTTCGGCTTCTTCGAGAGTGGAAAAATGGAGCAGGTCGGTGAATTCCTCCTCGTAACGGCCGTCGGTATCCGAGCGTGTGGACCACACCACGCGCAGGCCTGCCTCTTCGAGCACGCTGACGATATAGTCGGGTGAAGTTTTTCCTTGCGCGCCGAGTTGAGCGATCAATTGGCGGCGAATCTGTTCGATTTCGGCGGGGGTATAGCGCGGCTTGCCAAGGCCCTCCGCGACTTCCAGGATCAGCGCTTTCTTGGTGGGCGATCCGCCTTCGTGATGCGCGTCTGAACGGGCGGGACTCACGACGGCCCTCGATGCGCGGGTTGCTTCTGGTCGGCCACGGGTTGAGCATCGCGGGAGAGCAGGCTGCGATAGCGCGCGACGTTGCGATTGTGCTCGGCGAGAGTTTTGCTGAAAAAATGTCCGCCGGAATCGTTGGCGACGAAATACATGTAGTCCGTGGTGGCAGGAGTGAGCGCGGCGCGCAACGACGCTTCGCCGGGATTGGCGATCGGGCCGGGAGGCAGGCCGGGATTTCTGTAGGTGTTGTACGGCGAATCGATCTGCAAATCCTTGGCGTGCACGATTTTTACCGGGTGACCTGCCAGTTCCAAAGCGTAGGCGACGGTGGGATCGCACTGCAAAGGGCCGCCACGCTTGATGCGATTGTAAAACACGCCGGCGACGAGGGGACGCTCGTCTTTGCGCGGTGTCTCGCGTTCCACCAAGGACGCAAGAGTGACGACCTGGTCAGCGGTGAGGCCATCGGGAAGACTCGCGGTGCCGGAGGAGTTCAGAGATTCCCAGACGGCGCGGAAATTCTGGACCATGCGTTTAGCGGCCTGTTCGCAGGTGGTGTGATGCGTGAATTCATAAGTGGACGGAAAGAGGAAACCCTCGAGGTTTTGCGCTTGTGGCGCCAGATCGGAGATCAGGGTGGTGTCTTTCGCGGCGTCGAGAAAGGCATCGCGGGTACACACGCCCTCGCGATCGAATTCGGCGGCGATATCGAACATCGTCCAGCCCTCGGGGATGGTGACGGTATGCACAAAAATTCTACCCTGGGCGAGCTGCCAGAAAACTTCACGCGAAGTTACCGGGTGATCGAAAAAATATTCACCTGCGTCCATCGGCGCGCGAAAGTGCCAGACGCTGAACAGCGTGAAGGCCAGGCGGTTGCGGATTACGTCGTCCTGGCGAAGAATTCCGGCGATGGCCCAGCGCGATTTGCCATGCGGAATATCCACGAAAACTTTCTCCGGGCGATGACCGCGATAGGGACGGCTGATTTGGGAATCGAGCCAGCCGGCACCTGCGCCGATTGCAGCGATCACCAGAAGAGCCAGGAGGCCGAGCCGTCGCATCGCGGGTTATTCCTTCTCCGCCGCTGCGGGTTGCAGGCGGCCACGGTGACGTTCGAGGTACTCGCGCAGAAAGATGGCGGCGGCGACGTCGTCGAGCGACGAGGCTTTTCGGTGCGCGGCCGATCCGGTTTCAGCCGTCATTTGCGCGGCCTCCCAACTGGTAAGTCTTTCGTCCACGAGATGCACTTCGATTTTTAGCTCCTTGCGCAGGCGCGCGGCAAAACGCGAAGCTTCCTGCGCCATTTCGCCCGCTTCGCCGGTGATGTGCAGCGGGTGGCCCACGAGGATACGCGCGACACCCTCTTTTCTGCAAATTTCGCGGAGGCGACGGAGATCATCGCGACGATTCACGCGGTTCATCACCAGGAGCGGTTGCGCCGTGAGCTGCAATTCGTCGGAGATCGCCAGGCCGATTCGCTTGCGGCCGTAGTCAACCGCGAGAATCCGGCAAGGCTTGGATCCCGGCGAAGCAGCGGAGCTCTCCCGAACAATGGAACGCGGGCTGGCTGTCATATCCTTCCGCCTAGTATACGCGATGCGCGCCACAGGGAGCACGGCGGGAAGCGCGTACGAGGTCCTTGAACGATTTGCTCGGTTATGGAAGCGAGGGTTCGCGGCCGCGGACGCTTTTTTCCCAGAGCGGCCAGAAGCCGGCTTCCTTCATGTCTTTATCGAGCTTGGTGTCGCGCAAAAGTTGCTCGATTTCGGCGCGGGATTGGCGCGGACCGATGCGCTGTTCGGCGTCAGCAAGGGCGAATGCGGTGACGGCGGCAATTCCTGAATGGCGCTTCAGCTCGGCAATATCAACTTTGTCGAATGTGTCGGAAGCGGCGTGATAGTTGAGCATGTAATTCGCGGGGTCCTGGTTGGCGACGAGGTTGGGGACGCCTTCGATGAGGAAATCAAAGTTGTCGGTGTCCATTCCTGCGTCCATGGTGAAGTCCTTTACGCCGAGAGAGGTTAGCGGCTCGAGGGCGGCGCGAACCGCTGCGACGATATCTTTGCGGCCGCCCAGTGCGTAGCCTGTCACCTTGCCGTTTCCTGAATCAAAAATGATGGCAGCGATCATATTATCCAGCTCAGCGCGGTGTGCGTGCGCGTAGGCGGCTGAGCCGAGCAGGCCCTGCTCTTCACCGGTGAAAAGGAGGAAGCGAATGGAGCGGCGCGGGATGGTGCCGGAGGCGTGGATTACACGCGCGGCGTCAATCGCCATGGCGGCGTTGCAACCGTTGTCGAGCGCGCCGGTGCCGAGGTCCCACGAATCCAGGTGCCCACCGAGAACCACGAACTCGTCGGGCTTTTCGCGGCCACGAATTTCCGCGACGACGTTTTCGGAATCCACCGGGCCGGTGATGCGATTGGGCATTTCGAAATGAACGTGAATTTGTTGCCCGGCCGCCAGAAAACGCGCGATGCGTTCGGCATCCTCTCTGGCCACGACGGCTTGGGGCATTTTCTCGACCTCGCCATTTACCGCCAAGGTGTGGCGATACAGAAGCAGATTGGGTCGCGACGACATCCAGAGAACGGCCACGGCGCCAGCTTTGAGCGCGCGATCAAGAATGGCAGGGCCGATGGCGTATTCGTTCGTGAGGTCTTCCCACGTGACCAGGAAATTCGAGTGGATCAGGATGATCGCGTCTTTCGCGGCGGCGCCTGCTTTGGCGAAGCCGGCGTCATCACCCATGCCGGCGTCCACTACGTCCGCGGTGATGCCGCCTTCGGGAGTGGGTGGCGACCAGCCTATGGAAACCAGGCGAACCGGAAAAGGCGCCGGGGAAAGAATTTCGAGATGAGTGTGGCCTTCGGTCCAACCGATGGGAATCGTGAATTTTTCGGTATGCACGTCGTCAACGCCCGCGTGACGGAAGGCTTGCACGGCCCAGTCCGCCGCACGGTCGGCTGCCGGCGTGCCAGTGACGCGACCGCCGATCGTGTCGCTGAGATAGCGCAAGTTTTCTTCAAGCGGCGAGGGACCCAGCGCGGACTGGATCATGGTGGGTGCCAATTCCGCACAAGATTTTTGGACGGAGCACGCACCCGAACCTTGCGGCACCTGCCGCGAGAGCGGTGCAGGCTTAACGGGCGGGATTTGGGCGCTGGCTGCGAATGCCAGGAGCAGCAGACTGTGGACAGCAGCTACGAGCTTGATGGTTCTGTGCAAGGGTTGGGCTCCCTCATTGGAATTTCCGCGTAACGATTATAGGGGAGGAGTGTAACCCGAAAACATTTTCCGGAAATGGATTCGTGATGGTGGAGGCGAACAGGCCTGATCGGATCGCTCACGATTTCTATTGCGCGGAGCCTGTGGATAAGTTGTGCGTTCGGAAGAATTTGCAATGCTTGAGCAGTTTCTACCTACGGATTCTCGAGCGCGGAGCTGGCGGGGTCGCACATGTTTCTCATTTTGAGCCACTTAAATAATTTCCGGTTTGGCAGAGCGCCTGCCATGGCCCAGTGCTGGTTGGAGAGTGACCGTCACTATTTCAACCGGTTGAGCGGCAGCCGGATCGTGTCGGCACGGAGCGGTTTTCGTCAGTGTTTTACGCAAGTCGAGATGTAGACATACCGTCGGGCAACAAATAATTGCAGATAGCAGGTAAATCCCAAAGCTTAGCCGCGTGCAATCCTGGGCAAGCAGACGGAAGGCTCACTTTGAAAAAGGTTCGCGTTTTTCCAAAGCTCGTTTCCCGAGAAGAGAAGCAAGAAACGAATCACCCGAATCTGTTCCTTTTCTGCGAATCATCCAGCGGTACGGCACAGTTTCGGGCGACGGGGGGCGGAGACCTGGAGTGCACCGTGGAACGCATCGCCGGGCTGCTAGCGATGCAGTGCCTGGTGCGTGGCCAGAGTCCCGCCGACTTTCAGGTGCTGGTGCCTGCGGAGCAGTCTCTGGTGGCACGGCTGATAACGCGGACGGACGAATTGCTAAAAGAAGGCCGCGCGATTGCGTGTCCGACATCGTTGAGTGCGCGGCAGAGAGAAGTGCTGGACGCGGTGGTGAGCAACCGAGCAAACAAGGAAATCGCCTCGCGGTTGAACATCACCGTGCGCACAGTGAAATTCCATGTGTCTTCGCTGTTGAGCAAGTTCGGTGTGGAGACGCGCTCCGAGCTGGCACGCAGGGCCGCGGGATTCATGCGGCCAACGCTGCTGGAAAATGAAGCGAGGACTCCGGCGCAATCGAGTAAGGGAGGCCGGGATCTGGTTCCCGAGCAAGCCATGCAGAAGACGGCGATGGCGATGGCCAATGGTTCGCGCAGCCTGCGGTTTCCTGGACGCATTCTTACCGCGTAAAAAGAAAAGACAATAGCTCCAAGAGAATTCGTTCGCTGCTTCTCGCGGCCGGGGAATTCCTCGCGCAAACTAACTCGTGGGTTTTCGTCCGGACTCGGTGATCGCGTGGAGTGAGGTGTCGCGATCCTCGTAATACTTCCGGTAGTAATTCCGGTAGTCGCCTCCGCGCACTTCTGTCAGCCACTTGGTATTGGTGCGATACCATGCAACGGTTTGGTGCAGACCGTCGTCCAGGGGGATTACGGGCTTCCAGCCAAGCTCCCGCTCGATCTTGTCGCAAGTGAGCGCCTAGCGGCGGTCGTGGCCGGGGCGGTCTTGCACGTGCGAGATTAGCGATTCAGATTTCCCTGTGGCGAGAAGCAAACGGCGCGCCATGGTGAGATTTTCGACGACATCCGCGCCGCCAATGTTGTAGACCTCACCGATACGTCCGCACTCGAGAACCGCCAAAATTCCACGGCAATGATCCTGCACATGGAGCCAATTGCGCTCTTGCTTGCCATCGCCGTAAATGGGCAGGGGCTTGTCGTCCAGCGCGCTCGCGATCATGAGCGGCAGAAATTTTTCCGGAAACTGAAAGGGGCCGTAATTGTTGGAGGCGCGGGTGATGACCGCGGGAAAACCGAAGGTGCGGACGTAGGACCTGACAATCAAATCCGAGCTGGCCTTCGAAGCGGAGTAGGGGCTGCTGGGCTGCAGGGGCGAACCTTCGCCGGCAAATGTGCCGGGTGCCATGTCGCCATAGACTTCGTCGGTGGAGACGTGCACGAATTTTTCGATGTTGAGCTTGCGTGCGGCCTGGAGAAGGACGAAGGTGCCGGTAACATTGGTTTCGATCATGGGCGCCGGATCGTAGATGCTGCGGTCCACGTGCGACTCGGCGGCGAAATGAACGACGCTGTGGCAGCCGGCCATGGCAGCTTCGACGGCGGCAGGATCGCAAATATCACCCTTGATGAAACTGTAGTGCGGATTGCTCGCGACGGAATCCAAGTTTGCGAGATTACCCGCATAGGTCAGTTTGTCGTAGTTAACGACGGAATAGCCCTGCGACAAGCCCAGGAGGTGAGTGATGAAATTCGATCCGATGAAGCCGGCGCCCCCGGTGAGGAAAATCTTCATCGGGCAGCTTCCTCGGGAATAGGCGGCCAGGTCCCGCAGCTGCGGGAGCCGCCCCTACAAGTGTGGAGAGGCGGTCCGGCGCAGGACGAACGAGTCATCTTGTGGTCACTCATTTTTGCCTTGGCGCTGCCACGGTCACTGATTATTGCGAGGAGCAAGTCGAATCGCAATTGAACTGTTGAGCGCGGTGATTTCCGCAAGCTCGAATGAGCTAACTCAGAATTGCTTTGTGGCTCTGGTATCGAAAAGGGGTCCAACGGTCGAGATTGATCCAGACGTACCCTCCGACTGCGAACAGGACCGACAATCCCAGGTAATCGAAAGAAAAGGAACGGCCGCTGGTGGAGACGAGGAGCCACTCTAATAGGAAGGCGGGAATCAGGAACCAACATGCCAACCATACACGGGCGGCAAATTTCAGAGGAGTCCGATTTCTTGCGGCGATGCCTAGGATTGCGCCCGGCAGACAGAAAACCAGAATGTAATAGATGTAGTTGTAGCCTTCGAGTTCAGCGGATTTGACGAGGCGTATGGATTTCGCCAAGGCCGTTCCGGGGCCGAGGCGGTAGGTTAGCGGCTCCCGTTTGCCGTCAAGGAACAGCGAAAGATTCGAGCCATCGTATGTATATAGGATGTCGCGGGCGCGGCCGTCGGTAAATACTCCCGGAAAATACCATGCCAGAATCGAATGGCTTGCCGACAGCGGATCGCGAAACCAAAAAACCAGGTAGCCGTCTTCCTGGCGGAGAGTGAGATCGGAGAAACCCGAGGGTTGCGAGATGGAAACGATTCTGCCGTCACCTTCAGCTCCCTGGGCAGGGGTACAGAGCACCCGCACTGTGAATTGATTGGTCTTTTCCAGATTGAGGGTCAGATCCGGTACGGCAACCTTGGAAGTGAGCCAGGAGGCGCCGTCCAAAACGAGCAGGCCTGACGCGGAAGTCGTGGGAGCGGCGGGAAACCAAGCCAGCTCGGAGGAAATCCGCCTTTGATTGCGAAAGGGCGGTCCGGCGGAGAAATCATAGTCCACGAGCAAACCGGGATTGGCTGCATCCGCTGCCAGGCCGGCGGATACTTGCTGCGCGACTTCGCTGCGGAGCGCGAGATCCCAGATTTGCACGGCATTGACCGTGCCCTTCCACGGAAACTTTCCCGAGGCGTCGTTGCCCACAACCAGCAGAGCGTCCGCGCGCCAATCGCTCAAGCGCGTGCTTTTTTGAAAGCGATAAGAAGCTGCGAACCACAATGTGAAGTAGATCAGCAGAACGACGAAAGTGCGTCGCAGAGTAAGCAGAGATCCGAGCCAGCTCTCACTGTTGGACATCCAGTCCAGCACGCGTTTTCCGAGCAGTTCGTACAGAACACAACCAACCACCGAGCCAGAGCCGTTCGTAAAGACGTCTTCCCATCCCGAATCGCGCGGAGGAATGTAGATTTGAAAAAATTCGATGCAATAGGAAAAGAACGCGCCAGCCGCCAAAGCTAGCGCAAGAGTGAACGCGCGTGATTTTCCGCGTTCCCGGAGCTTCGCTGCCAGACCAAAGCCGAAAGGAACAAAAAGCAAAACGTTCAAAACGACGTCCAAAAGACGACCCGCCTTCAGGCTTCTGCCCAAAAGGAACGGAGAACCACCGCCGGGCACCGCGGCATGGAAGTCGAAGCGAAAGGGGTAGAGGGTAAGAAACAGGATACCGGCGGTCGCGAGCAGCAAAATTCGGATTGACCAACCACGCTCGAGCACCAAAGTGGACATTTCAGTGTGTTTGTCCCGCATTGCGCTCGTTTGTGGTTCCTCAAGAAATCGCAGAAAAGTCTAGCACACCAAGCATTCCGTCCGTTTCGTTCACCAGATTCCGTTAGCAGCTTCGCCAACAGTCTTAGGACGGCCAGCTGACCCTAAGCAAAACACCCTGCGTAACTCATTGCCAGGAAACGACTACGCCTACCTGTACGGGTGAGTAGGTCAGGTGCGTGATGGGCCGGCTGAACAGGCGAAGAGACTTGAACTAACTCGGTTCCTCTGACCAGTAGTTGTGGCTCTGGTGCGGTCCCTACACTGGCCGTGACATGAGAGCCCATAGCCAAGACCGCGCAGTTCGGACCAGAACATCAAGTTCGCAAGACGGAGCGGCGGTTAGCCGGTCATCCACACCGGTCGTTCTGATCACGACGCTAGCCATGATCCTGGCTATTGTGGGGCTCTCCAGCTGTGCCGGCTACACCAGTTCGCCGAAGACCCAGCCTTCTAATCCGGGGGCGGGCGCGGGCATACTTTCGCCCAGCGTGACGAGCGTGAGCTTCGGCAGCGTGGCTGTTGGGAATACCGCGGCGCAAAGCTTGACTGTAACGAATACAGGGTTGGGAACAGTGACGATTGGTTCGGCGGCCATGACGGGTGCCGGCATCACCGTGGTTGGCGGGAATCCTGCTGGGACAATCGGGGTGGGCCAGAGCAGCACGATACAGCTTCAGTTCGCTCCGATATCTGAGGGCGCGATAAACGGCAGTTTGACGATAGTAAGTGATGCGTCTAATTCTCCGCTCGCGATTGCGATCACCGGAACGGGGACGCAGGCGGGTTTGACGATCGCTCCGTCGGCGTTGACGTTTGGAAACGTGATCGTCGGACAGAGCGGCACGCAGAGCGTGAAGCTGACAAATAGCGGAAACTCCAGCGTGACAATCAATATGGCAACGGTGGCAGGAACCGGCTTCGGAATCAGCGGGCTGTCTCTGCCAAAGACATTGACGGGAGGAGAAAGCCTCTCCTTCAGCGCGCAATTTGCACCCACAGCAAATGGAGCGACGAGCGGCAGCATCACCTTCACTGACAACGCGCCAGGCTCACCGCAGATTGTGAGCATGGTCGGGACGGGCGTGGCTACGAATTCAACCTTAGTCGCGAATCCGGGAAGCGTGGCGTTTGGGAATATATCGGTGGGCGGCAGCAGCCCGCAGACAATCACTTTGACGAACAATGGAAATACGAGCGCGACGATTTCTGCGATTAGCGCGACCGGCAGCGGGTTCAGTGCGACGGGTCTATCTGTCCCGTTGACGCTGGCGGCGAGTCACAGCACCACCTTTACAGCGCAATTTGCGCCGACCACTGTCGGCGCCGCTTCGGGGAGCATCCTGATCACCAGCACCGCGAGCAATCCTACGGTTGCGATCGCACTGAGCGGGACCGGCGTGCAGGGCAGCCTGACCGCGAATCCAACGAGCATCAATTTTGGCAGCCTGCTTGTCGGCGCTAGCGGATCGGTCAGCGTAACTCTGAAGAACACGGGAACGGGCAGCGTGGCAATTTCGCAGGGCAGCGCATCGGGAACTGGATTCAGCATTACTGGACTAGCCGCACAGACGCTGACCGCGGGACAGAGCACATCGTTTACCGCAAAATTCGCACCAACCACCGCCGGAAGCGCGACTGGTAGTGTTTCGATTACCAGCAATGCGCCGGGTTCGCCGCTGGCGATCGCCTTGTCGGGAACAGGAACGGCTTCGCAACCGCAACTAACGATCAATCCTGCTAGCGTGACCTTTGGCAGCGTATCGGTGGGAAGCACAGGGTCGCAGACCGTAACCTTGACGAATTCGGGGAACGCTTCATTGACGGTGACCCAAGCGTCGCCTTCGGGCACTGGATTCAGCATGAGCGGCGCGAGCATGCCGATGACGATTGCCGCCGGCAGCAGCGCGTCGTTTAGCGCGAAGTTTTCACCGCCTGCCGTGGGAAGTGACTCGGGCGGTATTTCAGTCGTGAGCAACGCTCCAGGCTCGCCCGCAACGATCGCATTATCCGGGACGGGAATAGAAGGTCAACTAGGCGCGAATCCATCGAGCGTGAATTTCGGTTCGGTAGCGGTGGGCAGCAACGGACCGCAGTCAATTACATTGACGAATTCGGGCTCGGGAAGTGTGACGATCTCTCAAGCCACGGCATCCGGCACGGGCTTCAGCATCAGCGGATTGAGCACTCCGCTGACGTTGGGAGCTGGGCTGAGCACCACATTCAGCGCTCAGTTCGCGCCGACGTCTGCTGGGAGCGCGAGCGGAAGCATTTCGATCGTCAACAATGGGGTCAATTCGCCGCTGACAATCCCCTTGAGCGGGACTGGGACGCAGGCGCAATTGGCCGCCACGCCAACCACAGCAGCGTTCAGCAGCGTGACGACTGGGACGAACAATTCGCAATCCATCAGCCTGACGAACGGCGGCACAGCGACGGTGACGATTTCTTCGGTGACGGTTTCCGGAGCCGGCTTCAGCACCACGGGGATTACGGCGCCGGTGACAATCGCGTCGGGTAAAGCTGCGACGTTTAATGCGGTGTTTGGACCGAGCACAGCCGGGAGCGTGACTGGTTCAATAACACTGGTCAGCAACGCGCCTACGTCGCCCATGACGATTTCTCTCAGTGGAACAGGGGTGGCTGCGACGCGTGTTCTCGGACTGAGCACGTCGAGCCTGGCCTTTGGAAGCGTCAACGTGGGAAGCAGCAGCTCATTGACGACGACGCTGACCAATAATGGAAATTCGAACGTGACGATTTCAGGCGTAACCGTGTCGGGAACTGGATACAGCGACAGCGGCGTAACGTCCGGAGAAACGCTGACGCCGAATCAGTCCGTGACGATCACGGCGCAATTCGCGCCGGCGGCTGGGGGGCTAGTGAACGGAAGCGTCAGCATCGCAAGCAACGCGACGAACTCGCCAGCAGGGATTACGCTTTCTGGCACGGGGGTTGCAGCAACTCCCCACTCAGTGGCGTTGTCCTGGACCGCCAGCACGTCCACGGTGAGCGGCTACAACGTGTATCGTGGCACCACATCGAACGGGCCGTACTCGACGAAGCTGAATAGCTCGCTGGTCACGTCGGTGGGCTACTCGGATTCCACGGTTGCGGATGGAACGACTTACTTCTACGTGGTCACTGCGGTTGATTCCAGTAACGTGGAGAGCGTGGATTCGAATCAGGCGACTGCCATTGTTCCGTAGGCGTGGCCGGACGAACAGGATTTGGAAAGCGCAGTAAAGCACAGGTTCTAAGGCGGTTCGGAGCTAATCGGGCGGCCAAACAGATGGTTGCCCGGGCGTTGCAGTGCGAACCCTGTCCTCGTGTACAGGGTAATGCCCCTGTCCCAAGTGTGTACCCTCGGCCAGTAGTTCTGGCAATCTGCCCCATCGGACAATGCGCGTAGTGATTACACGTGCCCCCAACCTGGAGGGAGCTCGCGTGAGTGGCGCATTCCACTCGCGGCAATTTGCTCTCGAATCCATCCTTCGCGGAATTTCCGCGGCTGTGACTCTGATCGTGATCCTGGCGACCTCTGGTTGCGTCGGCGTCACCGGTAAAGGAACGACTCCTGTCGTCACTGGCGTGGCGATTGAGATATCGCCCAGTACCGTGAGTTTTGGAAATGTGGCGATGGGACAGAGTGCGACGAAGACTGTGACGCTAACCAACACCGGAACGGAAGCGCTGAGCGTTTCGGGGATTGCGGTAGCCGGCGCAGGATTCACTGCTTCGGGTCCGCACCTGCCAATCTCGCTGCCCTCGGGGCAGAGCACATCTATTTCTGCGGTATTTAAACCCACCACGGGAAACGCGGACAAGGGGACGATCACAATCACCAGCAATGCCGCTGGTTCCCCGTCGCTCGTTGCGCTGAGCGGGACCGGCACCACGGGCACGACGCCTGCTGCGGCGCTGACCGTTACGCCAAGTACAGTCGCTTTCGGAAGCGTGGCGGTGGGAAGCGAACAGTCGCAGACGATTCATGTGGAAAACACCGGCGGCGAATCTGCTTCGATTTCCAAACTGACGGTTTCCGGAACGGGCGTGAGCGTTTCGGGAATCACGGCGCCGATGACATTGGCTGCGGGGCAAACAGCGAATCTAACGGTTTCGTACAAGCCCGTAGCCACAGGGACGCTTGCGGGCAGCGTATCAATCGCCAGCAATGCAACCGATCCCAGCGTGGTCGTCGGAATAAATGCGACCGCAACATCTTCGACTCTAGCGGCGACTCCCTCGTCGGTCAGCTTCGGGAACGTTGCGGTGGGCAGCGACACGACTCAAACGATCCGCCTGCAAAACATCGGCACTTCGCAGGTGACGATTTCCGCCATCACGCCTTCCGTTTCCAGCATCGCGATTTCGGGAGTTACGCTGCCTATTAAATTGGCGGCTGGCACGAGCGCGACTCTTACAGCGGCGTACAAACCTACGGCCGCCGGCAGCGTAGCGGGCAAGATTACGGTTACGAGTAACGCCGTGGGTTCACCAACGATCGTTGATTTGAGCGCTACCGCCGCGGCCGCTGCAGTGCAACTGACGCCGAGCGCATCGAGCTTGAGTTTTGGAAACGTGACGGTGGGATCGTCCGGCACCAGTCAGCTGACGGTGAAGAGCACGGGAAACACGAACGCCACCATCTCGAAAGTGACGGTCAGCGGTACCGGATTCGTTCTGGGAGGCTCCGCAGCGAGCGTGATCCTGGATCCCAGCCAGACTGAATCCTATACGGTGAACTTCGACCCTAAGGCGGCGGGCGCTATAAGCGGGACCCTGACGATCACCAGTAACGCGGCGAACTCGCCTCTGAATATTGCGCTCTCCGGGACTGGAGTTACCACCAGTGCTAGTAAACATACCGTGGCGCTCACATGGGAACGCAGCAGCACCTCAAGCGTGACTGGATATTTCGTGTATCGCGGTACGAAGCCCAGCGGGCCGTTTGCCCAGCTGAACTCTTCGCCGGAGTCGAGTCCGACTTATTCCGACGGCACGGTTTCCAGCGGCCAGGTTTACTACTACTACGTGACCGCGGTGGACTCCAGCAATATCCAGAGCGCTGATTCGAACGAAGTGTCTGTAACGATTCCCGCGAATTAATCCGCCGGCAACTCCTGGTGGGTTCTTGGTTCTGCTTTCTCTGTGTAGTGAAATCCAAACTACGCTTTTGAGGTGTTTGCAAGCCGCGACGCCCGCGCGGGTCCAAGCACATACTCGGATGATTTGT
>Ga0209221_1000122_pt1 | contig 43860 bp, 37 predicted proteins | sample BlaSpr_A8_Ref_O2_FD_187989 | JGI IMG/M metagenome (GOLD analysis project Ga0209221, IMG submission 187989) | Forest soil microbial communities from Thunder Bay, Ontario, Canada - Black Spruce, Ontario site 2_A8_Ref_O2 (SPAdes) (version 2) | ecosystem: Environmental > Terrestrial > Soil > Boreal...
TGAATCCGGCAGAGCCGGTTGGCGTTTGGCGCGTTATGAGCCCGACGAGCTACCAGGCTGCTCCACCCCGCGTCATAGATAGTACGCGACTCGCCTTTCTTCTGCAACCGCACCGTCCGCGATCTCGATGGCAACCGGAATAATATTTCTGATTGCAGCCATGATCTTCGGTGTCTGAACCTCGCCGCGCCACACTGCAAAGATCAGTTTTCCTTAGTCGGTGTCCCTTCTTCGTTTTCAGACAACCGCCGGATTGCGTGATAACATCCCCAAATCTTGAAGCGCAATAACACTCTCTTATCCGTCCTGGTGCTATCTGGCATCAATTTATTGAACTTTTACGATCGGCAAGCTCCCGGCGCCCTGGTCGAGCCGATGCGCAAAGAGTTCCACCTATCCGATACGAAGATCGGGCTGCTCGGTAGCGTGTTCATCTGGGTTTATGCCCTGGCTGGCTTGCCCCTGGGCCGGGTCGTGGATGTTTGGAGCCGTAAGAAACTGCTCGCCATCGGAGTCGCCGTCTGGTCCGCGCTTACAGCTGCATCGGGGTTGGCCACTAGCTTTTCGTTTCTATTGTTCACGCGCCTCGGTGTCGGCGTTGGCGAAGCTGTCTGTGCGCCGGCAGGAACCAGTTGGATCGGCGATCTATTCCCGGTGAAGCGCCGCGCGCGTGTTCTGTCTCTATTCATGCTGGGCGTGCCGGTCGGGGGGGCGCTCAGCTTCTTATTGTGCGGCCCGATCGCGCAGCGGTGGGGCTGGCGGACAGCGATGGTCAGCGCGGCGGCGCCCGCCATCCTCCTGGTGCCTCTGTTGCTCCTTGTGCGGGAACCGGCCCGCGGTGCATCGGAAGAGACTCTCGCCGCCGAGAGCAAGGGATCGTTATCGACTCTTCTGCGCGTCCCCACCTTGTGGTGGATCATTTTGTCCGGCGCGTTGTTCAACTTCAACATGTACGCTCTGGGCACCTTTCTGCCGGCGTTCATGACTCGAGTGCACGGATATTCCGTCGCCCATGCCGGCGTAACCAGCGGAATTGTGTACCTCGTTGGGGGCGTTCTTGGGGGCCTGCTGGGCGGTTACCTCGGTGATCGGGTCTCCAGCAATGCGCGCAACGCCCGTCTGTGGATGGCCGCTATAATCGCGCTGCTCAGCGCTCCGATCATGTTTTACGGCATCAGCCAGCCGGCGGGCTTCGCAGCTAGAGCCATCGTGGCCATCGCAATTGGTTACGCGGCGTTCAATACTTACTTCGCATTTGTTTACTCGTCGATTCAGGACATCGTGCCTCCCGATCAGCGTGGCTTCGCGATGTCCGTTTACTTCATGGCGATGTATTTGTGCGGTGCCTCGTTCGGTCCGCTGTTGACGGGGCGTCTCAGTGATCTGCTGGCCCATCGCGCCATGTACGCGGCCGGTGCGGTCAGTTTGGAAGCATTCCGCGCCGTCGGCTTGCAGCGCGCCATGATCGTCATGCCGATTCTGTCGGTGTTGCTGGCGATCGTTCTCTATTTGGGTTCGCGCACGATGACCCAAGACGTCGCGCGACGGGACGCGAGCATGCAGGATCCTCACGGCGGTGTCAACGTCATCCAGAGTTGTTGAGCGGGTCGCGTAGGCAGGGTTTCAACCCCGATGCTTACCTTCGCGAGCGCTGCTACGAGCCGCATTGATAGTTTTGTATTACGAACCCGCCAAGCAGAAGGGCAATAAAAAAAACGGCTCGAGAGGAAATTCCAAGGGCCATCAGCCCGCGCCAACTACCAGGAACTATAAGGAGTGCTTTCAAATGGCGAGACTTTGTCAGACGCCGAATTCACATCACTAACCCCATAACAACTCTGCTCCGGACTCAGCGCGATATCGTCGGACTTCGTCACCCAGTCCGCCGCCCCGGTCATCGGATCCTTTGGCACTGTCCGCAAATAATTGTTGCTCACCAGCTCGTCCAGCGAAGTCGGTCCGCATTCCTTGTCGCGCGTGTAATCCTGAACGGATTGTCGCAGCACCTTCAGGTCCGATCGCAACGTCGCCTCGCGCGCTCGCACCACCATCTGCTCGAACTTCGCCGTGGCGATCGTCATCAAAATCACAATGATCGCCATCACCACCATCACTTCCAGCAAAGTGAAACCGCGCTGCGCCGCGCCGCGCGGCCTCAGCATCGTACTCGCGTCAAATCTTTCGCGCATGATTTCCTCGACCGCCATAGCAGTTGAATCTACCACTCCGAATATTTCGTCCCATCCATCGCCGTTCCGGATGTTTTCGAATACACGTCGAAAACGTCCTGCCCGCCCCATGAAGTCGAATCGGTGTCATCCTGCACCGAACGTAGTCCCCAATCCTGGCTCTTGGTGAAAGGATCCATCGGAATCTTCCGCAAAAAACGAATCCGTTTGTCAGTTGCGGTTCCAGTCAGAGGAGTCGGCTTCGTCAGCGCGTCCAGGCTCTCCGGATATCCTTCCGTTCCGGCCTTTACCTGAATCTGCCCTTTGTCCGACGCGTCCTTATACCGGTCGATCGCGTCGCGCATCTCCCGCAAATCCGCGCGCAGCTGTTGTTCTTTGCTCCATCGGATCGTATTGCGCGCCAGTGGAATCGACGCCGTCGCCAAAACCAGCAGAATCGCGCACGCCACCACCAATTCCAGCAGTGACATTCCAGCTGCGCCACCGCGCCGCCCGCGGTTCAACGAAAAAGGCAGGGCGGGGAAGTGCCGGCGGGCAAAAAGGGAATTCGATTGGGAACGATTCCAGTTCATCATGACTCACTGCACCTGGATCGTGGCTTCTCCGGAAACGATCGGAATCGTCTGCTGCTGCGAATCGTGTGCGTTCACTTGCAGAATTTGCAGCCGCGCGGTTCCATGACCCACGGCGCGCACCACGAACCCAAACACCGTGCCGGTTCCATTCACCCCCGGCGTGTTCGGTTGCCGCGTCGCGGAAACGATCACCTGCCCCTGCTGCTGATCAATTCTCTGTACCACCGCCACCTGCTGCGATCCGCCCGACAAAAATCCACCGTCGCGAACTTCTTCCACGCGTATCACCGCCGGGTCGTAATGAATCATCAGCGGAATCGAATACAGATCGTGCACGTTCGAGATCGCCAGGCCCAACGTCGTCGTGTCGCCGGCCTTCAACACCACCGTGGCAGGCTCGAAATGCAACTGCGCCGCCGCGCCCGTGTCTTGCGCCGGAGCAGACGTCGGCATCGAAGTCGGCGTCACACCCGGCGCCGGCGCTACAACTCCAGAATTCGGACGCGCTGCCGGCGCTTCTGGCGCTCCAGCCGGTGCCGCGGCCGCCGGCGGCTCATCTCCTCGATAAACGCGCACGTTCGAATCGGTTCCCGCCGCCATGGATTGCAGATTTGCAGCCGTCAGCGACGGCAAGCGCAGAATGTGCGGCGTCATCACGATCAAAGTCTCATCTTCTTCGATTTCGTGGCTATTATCCGAAAACAAATACCCCATCAGCGGCACTTCACCAAGTCCCGGGATTCCATTGATGTTTTTTGTGTCCGTGCGTTCGATCAAGCCCGCCAAAATGTTGGGCTCGCCTTCCTTCAGCCGCACGTCAATTTCCGTTTTCTTTTGTCCGATCACCGGCTGGTTGATGCCGCCGATGTTGCTCGTGCTGGTAATTTGCGATATATCCACGGTTCCCTTCAAGCTGATGTCGCCATCCGGATGCACCCGCGGCGTCACCTCAATATTCACGCCCACATCAATGTACTGGAATTGCGTGTTCACCAGGGGGTTCACCACGCCGGAACTTCCCGTCACGCCAACGCCTACTCCAGCCTGAAAGCTGCCCGTCGCCACCGGCACCTTAGAACCAATCTTCAGCGTGGCCTTCTGGCCATCCGTCACCCGCAACTCCGGATCCTGAATAATCTTCGTGCGGTCGTCAGTAAGAATGGCGTTCGCGGTAGCCCCCGGCAAAGTGAGTGCAAAATCCGAAGTTCCCAGGTTCTTCAACTGGCTCAGCAAAACCTGCGGAATCGTTGAAGTGGAAGTAGTAGTCGTGCTCGAAGTGCTGGTCGATGTGGAAGGTGAGATGGAAGACCGCGGCGTGAACGCCAGCGAAACCGTCTGCCCTGGCAAAATCCCCAGATCCCGCAAACGATCCATGCTGGCGGTCAGCACTTGCACGTGAATCAGCACTTCGGGCTTGGCCTTGTCAATGTCCCGTATGATTTTCGCGGCCAGCATCAGTTTGTCCGGCGTATCGCGGATCACGATCGCATTCTGCGCGTTCACTTGCTGCAGCCGGTGCAGGTCCAGAAGTACGCGTAACCCGTTCACCACTTCCGTCAAATCTTGCGGCGTCAACGTATTCGAAAGATAAAATGTCTGCACCACCTCATCTTCCAGATCCTTGCGCTTCTGCGGCTGGTCCTGCGCCACAAATATGATGTTTGATGTGATCGGCTTCCAGAACGCCTTGCTTTCCAGCGACACCGCGTCCAGCGCCTGTTCCAGCGTCACGCTCGGAAAATCCACCGTAATGCGCCGCGAAGTGAAGTCCGGATCAAATATCACGCTCAGTCCGGCCAGCTTCGCGATCGTCTCGTAAACCACCCGCGCGTCATTCGTCATCTTCAACCCGTTGATCGGGTCGCGCGATAGCGGCTTCAGTTCCGGCGGCTGCGCCAGTATCTGCTCGTCCGGCACAGTCGCTGGGTTTAAGGATGTAGGCCTGCTCGCCGCGTTCATCAGCTCGATCGTACGCTTCACTTCCTGCTCGGCCGCGGTATTCGAAGGATCGATCAGCTGTGCCTTCTGGAATTCGCCCAATGCCAGCTGCAGATCGCCGTTCTTAAGCGCTTTTTTGCCTTGCTGCACGTGGAATTGCCCGGCGTCGTAACGCGCCTGGGCGGCAAAGAGCTTGAATTCGGCGTTATTAGGGTCGGAGCGGGCAGCGCGTTCGTAGTGAACTAGAGCGGTGTCGTAATCCTGCAGCGCGGCGGCCTTGCGGGCCTCCTCATAGTCCTGATTCCCCTTGGGACAGCCACTCAAAAGCAGGGCTGTAGCCACCAAAATTGACAGATATCCGCAACGACGCAAAATCACTCCTCCGACTGGATTAGCTGGTTCCAATCGAGTCTAGCACCCGTCCTAGGATGCAGCAAGGAATCCCCAAAGTTGTGTTAGACGTATGGATAATAGAAGCGCCTCTTAGGTTTTCTATGAAAATTTCATTAATTCCCGCGCAGTAACGCGGAAATCCGTCATCATCTGCGGCTTGCAGCGGCTCGCCCCCGGCAGCTATGATAGTTCTGCCGTGAAACCCAAGCCTGATAAATCCCAACACGAAGGCGTCAAGATTGTTGCGCAGAACCGCCAGGCTTCCTACAACTACCATCTGCTGGACAGCCTCGAAGCCGGCATGGTCCTGGTCGGCACCGAAGTCAAAACCCTGCGCGAAGGGAAAGGCACTCTGCGCGAAGCCTATGCCGAAATTCGCCTTGGCGAGGCTTGGCTGGTAAACTGCCACATTCCCGAGTATCTCTCCGGAGGTTACCGCAACCACGATCCGCTTCGAAAACGAAAGCTGCTACTCAACCGCCGTGAGATTGACCGGTTGCTCGTCCAGACCCAGCAAAAAGGCATGACCATCGTCCCCACCAAAATCTATTTCCGGGACGGCATCGCCAAATGTGAATTGGCCGTGGCGCAGGGCAAGAAATTCCACGACCGCCGCGAATCCGAAAAACAAAAAGAAGCTAAACGCGAAGCCAGCGAAGCGATGTATCGCTCGCGCCGCCGCTAAAAGCGAAAGGAAGACATGCAGATTCAACTCGAAAATCAACCGTACACTTCGATTCAGGCCGACGCCCTCGTCACCTACATCTTCGACAAAGAAAACAAACTTGATGGAGTCCTGGCCGACATTGACCACGCCATGGACGGCCGCCTCACCGCTCTCGTCGCCGCCGGCGAGCTCACCGGCAAGTCCCTCGAGACCGTTCTCGTTCATTTCCCCGAAGGCCTCGACGCCAAGCGCCTCCTCCTTATCGGCGCCGGCAAGCCCGAAAAATTCTCGCAGTCCGACTTGCGCAAAATCGCCGGCACCGCGCTGCGTTACCTGAAATCCCGCGGCGTGAAAAAATTTGTTTTCCTCGCCCGCGAAGGCGAACGCGGCTCCGCCGCCGCACAAGCCGTCACCGAAGGCCTCGGCGTCGCCGATTTCGAATCCAATAAATATCAAACCGAAAAGAAAGCCAGCAAAGAGATTCAGTCTGTTCTCCTCGCCGGTTTCGACGCCAATCAGAACGGCAATCTCCCCGAATCCGTCGAACACGGCCGCGTCATCGCCGAGTCTCAGAATTTCGCGCGCGATCTGATCAACGAGCCCTCCAACCGCCTCACCCCGCGCATGCTCGCAGCTCGCGCCGAAGCCATGGCCAAGGAAGTCGGCCTGGGCGTCGAAATCCTCGACGAACGAAAAATCTCCGAGCTGAAAATGGGAGCACTTATCGGTGTCGCGCAAGGCAGCGTCGAACCGCCCCGCGTAATCGTCATCCGTTACACGCCCGAAAACGCCCGGCCCGACGCTCCAGTCCTCGGCCTCGTCGGCAAAGCCGTCACCTTCGACACCGGCGGCATCTCCATCAAACCCGCCGACAACATGGAAAAAATGAAGTACGACATGGGCGGCGGCGCCACCATGCTCGGCGCCATGCGCGCCATCGCCTACCTCAAGCCCGCAGTCCCGGTGATCGCCGTGATCCCCGCCACGGAAAACATGCCCGGCGGCCGCGCTCAGAAACCCGGCGACATCCAAGTCGCCATGTCCGGCAAAACCATCGAAGTCATCAATACCGACGCGGAAGGCCGCATGGTCCTGGCCGACGGCATCTTCTACGCCCGCAAACTCGGCGCCACCCATTTGATCGACGCCGCCACCCTAACCGGCGCCATCCAGGTCGCCCTCGCCAACGTCCACGTCGGCGCCTTCGGCACTCCGCGCGAATATCTCGATCAGTTTCTCGAAAGCGCCAAAGCGGTCGGCGAAAAAATGTGGCCCATGCCCATCGACGACGAATACCAGGAAATGATCAAAAGCAATATCGCCGACATCCGCAACACCGGCTCCGGCAAAGGCGGCGGCGCCATCACCGGCGCCTGGTTCATAAAAGAATTCGCAGAAGACACCCCATGGATCCATCTGGACATCGCCGCTACCTGCTGGGTAGATGAAGGCAAACCCTGGCTAGCCAAAGGCCCCACAGGCGTAGCCATCCGCTCAATCGTAGATTTTGCGATGAAGCTTTAGATTTCGACGCAGAGCCACGGTAGGGGCGCTGCTTGTGAATCGCTCCCGCAAAGCGGGACCGGTTCGAAGGGCTGCGCCCCAGCTTGCCAGGATGTCAGCCGCACCGGCTCTTAGCAGTTGAACTTGAATTTGTAGCTGCCAGCTGCGGCGGGGCGCCTTCGCCGTTGCCTTTGCATCTGTAGCAGCCGCCTGCTTTTTCTTTTCAGGCGGGCGTTGTTGACGTTGCCGTTGAATTTGACGCCGCCTCTGAATTTGTAGCGGCTGGGTTAGGTTCATCGAACCGGGCAGCCGTTGCTTTTTGCCGTGGTTTTCTCTGGGCCCTCTGCGTCTCTGCGATAAAAATTTCTTCCCACCGTTCGCTCTTAACTCTTAACTGTCAACTTTCAACTGCACTTCACATCTTCTCCGGCGCCGTAATCCCCAACAACCCCAACGTCGTCACCAGCTGCTCCCGTACCAAAGTCGTCAAAAAAAGCAAGAACGCGCGCTTCTCGGCGTCCACCTCCCGATTAATATTGTGCTTGTGATAAAACCCATTAAAGCTCTGCGCCAATTCAAACCCAAACCGCGCCACCGCAGCAGGCTCTTGCGTAGTCAACGCAAGCTCAAGCCGCGCATCCAAAGATCCCGCAAGCAACACCAGGTCCCAAATATCCTCATACTCCGGCGAAGCCAAAAACCGCGAAGCATCCAACTCCCCGCTCTTAATCCGCGCAGTATTCCCAGCATCCTCCACAGCCAAGCCAGGATCCATCTCCGCACCCTTGCGCAAAATTCCATTCACCCGCACCACCGCATACTGCACATAAGGCCCTGTCTCGCCCTCAAAACTCAACGCATCCTTGAAATCAAACGCAATCACCGTCGAACGCGTAAACCGCAAAAGAAAATACCGCAACGCCCCAATCGCCACCGCATGTGCAATCGCCGCCCGTTCCTCCGAAGGGCTCTCCGGATGCCGCGAATCCACCTCCTCCCGCGCGCTAGCCTCCAATCGGTCGAGCAGATCATCCGCCTTCACCCCCTGCCCTTTCCGCCCGCTCACTTCAACGTAAGGCCGTTTCGCATCCTCTGGCGGAATCTCGTACCCCATCTCCAATGCGCAACGCGGCGTCAAAGCCACCACGTTGTAAGCAAAATGTTTCAAGTGATCCGCCTCATCGTTGTAGCCGAGCGCCCGCAGCCCCGCCACCACCACCTGCTGCGGATAAGACTGCCGCGAATCAATCACATTAAAAACTTCATGCGCGTGACCAAAAGCCGGCGCCCCAGGATCGTCCCGCTCGCTAGCAGTTATCCAAGCCTGATGCCCATCCGGATGCTCATAAAAACGGTGATAGTGAAAATCCCGCGCCAGCAATCCAAACTTCCAAAGATGCAGCGCAATATCCTTGCCGACGTATGTCACAGTTCCAGTCGAACGCACAATAATCTTCGCCTCAGCCTCTTCCGGCGGTTCCTCATCCGCAGCCTCAGCTCCTTCCGCGGCCGGCTTCGCAGCAGCCTCCTTGTCGGATGGCAGCTCCATCACCCAGCACCCGGCATTCTTCCCCGAAGTAGCCAGCTGCACTGCCCCGCTGCGCTTCAACATCTCAAACGCCGCATCCCAAAATTTCAAATGCAGTATGTCGCTCTCCTGCGTCAGCAAATCGTAATCAATTCCAAGCCGGTCGAGCGTATGCAGGTGGCAATAGTTAATCGCCGTAGCGACAATCTCCCCCATCTTCGCCGCGTCGCCGTGACCCTGTTCGATCTCCTTCAATATTTGCCCGCGCAATTCCAGCCGCGCCTTGTCCTCCGCCAAAAACAAAGTTACCCGCGTGTACAGATCCCAGCACAGATAATCAAATTTCGGCTCCTCAGTAAGCGCCCGCACTTCCGCCAAAGACTTTTTCTCCAAGTGCAGAAATCCCAGCACTACATCCGCCACCTGCACCCCGGTATTATCAATATAGTTCTGCACCTCCACGCGTCGCCCCGAATGTCGCAACAAACGCGCCAACGTGTCGCCCAGCACCGCATTCCGCAAATGCCCTATGTGCGCAGCCTTGTTCGGATTGATACTGGTGTGCTCCACCACAGTCTTCGTCGCGCCAGCCTCCGCCGTCACCGCCTGCCGCCCCGCCTCCTCCGCGGCAGCCCGGAAAAATGCCGCGCGATCAAGAAACGCATTCAAATATCCGCCGCCCGCCACTTCCACCCGCGCAATCCCCGCAATCGGTTTCAGCGAATTCGCGATCTCCTGCGCCAACGCCCGCGGCGGCTTCTTCAATCGCTTCGCCAACTCGAAACAAACCGGCGACGCCGCCTCCCCCATCGAAAGCTTCGGCGGCCGCTCCGTAACAATTGGCACATCCGTCTTATAACGTTCGTGAATGTGATGGCGCAGCGCCTTGCGAAACCGCTCTTCGACGGCTTTATACACGTGGCTCCCCATGCAAAGTGAATCCCGCGATTATAGGTAAACCCGCAGAAAGCGTCAAAGCCGCCCGCGCTGGCAGCGTTCTGTTTCGCCACGCAAATGCATCGCGTAAGAGGCTCGGTTCCGCAATGGGATCGCCGATTTCTCCGCCCAATCCCCGCGGGCCGAGGTCATCTGGGAGTGCGGCGGCTCGCCGCCGCTTTTTACAAGCCGAAGCTTGCTTCGGCGCTCGTACCACAGCGCAACCCGTTCCCACCGCGCGGTTTCCGCGAGCTCTCGATGTGCTCGCACGCAATTGAGGACCCGACCGTTGCGCCAGCAAATTTGACAGCATTGAAACGCCAGACTAGTATCATTTTTTCTAGTTTCGACGGGATTCGCGCCAGCTCATCCAATGAAAAGCATACGGCACGCATATTTCGACTGTTTTTCCGGCATCAGCGGCGACATGGTTCTAGGCGCCCTGGTGGACGCCGGTGCAGATCGGCGCGCCATCGAAGCCGAACTGCGCAAACTCGGTCTCGAAGGCTGGGAAATTTCCGCCACAAAAGTAAAGCGCGGCGAAATCTTCGCCACCCACGTGAAAGTCGAAACCAGCGTAGGCCATCATCACCGCGGCCTCTCCATCATTCTGCAAAGAATCGAAAACGCCAAACTCGCCCCCCGCGCCGCAGCCAGGGCCACCAAAATTTTCACCCGCCTCGCCGAAGCCGAAGCAAAAGTCCATCAACTCCCCATCGAGCAAATCCATTTCCACGAAGTAGGCGCAGTAGATTCCATAGTGGACATAGTAGGTGCGTCCATCGGTTTTGAGCTGCTAGGAATCGACGAATTTTCCTGCTCCGCACTCGACGTAGGCGCAGGCCAAGTAAAAACCGCCCACGGCCTGCTTCCAGTCCCGGCTCCAGCTACAGCCGAGCTGCTCAAAGGCGCCCCCATGTTCACCAGCGGCATCGCCAAAGAATTAGTGACGCCCACAGGCGCCGCAATCGCCACCACGCTCTCCACGCGTTACGCCGAAATCCCAGAAATGACTCTGCAAGCCATCGGCTACGGCGCCGGCACCGCCGACCTGAAAGAAAAAGCCAACGTCCTGCGCCTCCTCATCGGTGAAGCCGCACTAAGCGAACCCGGCGAATACTGGGATGCGCCCGTCACTGTAATCGAAACCAACATTGACGACATGAGCCCGCAAATCTACGGCTATTTCGCCGAACGCGCGCTAGAAGCCGGCGCCCTAGATGTATTTTCATCCCCAGTACATATGAAAAAGAACCGACCCGGCCAGCTCGTAACAATCCTGAGCGAGCCGCACAACGTCAGCCGCCTGATCGATCTGCTATTCCGCGAGACCACCACCATCGGCGTCCGCACCCACGACGTCCGCCGCAAAACTCTAGCCCGGGAATCAGTGACAGTAGAAACGCCTTTCGGCGAAGTCCGCATGAAAATCTCGCGCCTGCACGGCTCAGTTCTCAACGCCACGCCCGAATACGAAGATTGCCGCCGCATCGCCGCACAAAAAGGGATCGCGCTGAAAGATGTACTGGCGGCCGCCACGCACCAATTTCAAAAATGGGTCGAAGCCCAACCTGAATTGTCGGATGCAAGCATGCGCAAGGGAACCGGCGGCCCGTAGCGTAGCGTTAGAGTGAGTGTGAGAACCCAGGAATCTTTGTGGGTCGTGGCTTTAGCCACGACATAGACCGCCGAGAATCCGAGCGGCTTTAGCCGCTGCAGTTCCGCTTTTGCAGTTCTCTCACAGCCACTTCGCCGGGCAGCAGCGATGTACACACACAACCTTTTGCATTTTGCACTTCAGAAGAGGATGATGAATCTGTGAAAATGTCGAACACCAGCAGCGGCCGACCCAGCGCCCTCTCCCCGGCGCTCACAGCCACTCGCCTGCGCGCCGCCTGCCCCCAAAATCGCCAATTTCTATTCAGTACAAATGAAAGGTCACGAATCACTACTCACCAATCACTAATCGCTACTCACCACCACGGAGTTCAAATCCTTCATGCCTGATCCCAAACCGAAATACTACCTCACCACTCCCATTTATTACGCCAACTCCCGCCCCCACGTCGGCTCCGCCTATACCACCATCGTCTGCGACGTGATCGCCCGCTACAAACGCATGTGCGGCTTCGACGTAGCCTATCTCACCGGCACCGACGAGCACGGCGTCAACATCGAACGCGCCGCCGAAAAACTCGGCATCTCCCCAGCCGATCTGGTTGACCGCAACCAGCAAATCTTCCGCGATCTCTGGAAGCTCCTGGGCATCAGTTACACCGATTTCGTACGCACCACCGAGCCGCGCCACGCTGTCGCCGTGCAAAATCTAGTCCGCCGCACCCAGCGCGTCTCGCCCGAGGCGATTTTCAAACGCAAATACGAAGGCCGCTACTGCATCTACGACAACCTCTACGTCAGCGACACGCCGGAGCCGGCCGACTGCCAGATCTGCGGCCGCCCGGCCGAACTAATCTCCGAAGAAAATTATTTTTTCCGCCTCTCCGCGTACCAGGAAAAACTCCTGCAGCTCTACAAAGACCAGCCCGATTTCGTGCAGCCGGGTTTCCGCCTGAACGAAGTAAAAAGCTTCGTCGAAAGCGGCCTGAAAGATCTTTCCATCAGCCGCAAGACAATCAAATGGGGCATCCCCTGGCCCGGCGATCCCGAACACGTCTTCTACGTCTGGTACGACGCGCTCACCAGCTACATGAGCGGCATCGGATTCGTCGACGGCGAAAAAAAAGACAGCGACCGCTTCAAGAAATTCTGGCCCGCCGACGTCCACATGATCGGCAAAGAAATCATCCGCTTCCACGCCGTCTACTGGCCCGCGTTCCTCATGGCCGCCTTTCCAGATAAAAAGTTATCTGACTACATGCCCGGCAGAGTTCAGGCCCACGGCTGGCTACTCTTCGAACAAGAAAAAATGAGCAAGTCCAAAGGCAACGTAGCCTACGCCGAGCCGATAGTAAGGGCCCTGGGCAACGACGCCCTCCGTTACTACCTCCTCCGCGAGGTAGTCTTCGGCCAGGACGGAAATTTCAGCAAAGACGCGCTAATCACGCGTTATAACGCAGACCTAGCGAACGGCCTCGGCAATCTCTCTAGCCGTACGCTTACGATGATCGAAAATTATTGCGGCGGCGTTGTCCCGGCCCAATCTCCGGCGCCACCGAGCCTTCATGAGTTATCGTCCACAGCCTTTTACACTACGATTCGCAACTCGTATGACAAATTCGAGTTCTCGGATGCGCTAACGATAATTTGGGGCCTGGTTGCAATTGCTGACAAATATCTCGCGGAAGAGAAGCCCTGGACGCTCGCGAAGGATCCTGCGCAGAAGGAAAAATTGGAGCAAGTGCTGTACGTCGCCGCGGAATCGCTGAGGATAGTCTCCGCTCTAGCCCATCCCGTGATTCCCGACGCGACGCAGAAGATCTGGGAGCAGCTTGGCCCAGCAGGAAAGATCGAAAACGTAAGCATCAATGATTTGCAATGGGGTGGATTAAAGCCCGGAACGCGAATCGGAAAGCCCGAAGGTGTCTTTCCGCGCGCTGATAAGAAGGAAATACTGGAGAGGATCGAAACCATGGAAAATGAAATTCGCAATCCAGGCAGCAGGCAGCCCGCAGCACCCAGCGCCGACTCTGCACCGACCGCGCCGATAATCGCCGCCGTGACAGGAGCGGCCGCCGCGCCTGCGACCCCAGCAAAAATCGGCATCGAAGATTTTGCCAAAGTCGAACTCCGCGCCGGCATTGTGAAATCCGCCGAGCGCATCCAGGGCGCCGACAAACTCCTGAAGCTTCTAGTAGACATCGGCGACGAAGTCCGCCAAGTCCTCGCAGGCATCGCGCTGTCTTACGCCCCAGAAGACCTGGTAGGCCGCAAAGTAGTGATCGTCACCAATCTAGCCCCCAGAAAAATGCGCGGCCTCGAATCCAACGGCATGTTGCTAGCCGCCTCAGTAGGCCCCGACGGCAAGCCGGTCCTCTGCACCTTCGCCGAAGATGTCCCAGCGGGCGCAAAAGTAAAATGACAGCTGGTGAAAACGAAAACTAAAAATCGCTCTCTTTCCATCGGGTGCGATCGCTCGATTCTAGTAGCGCCGGGGCGCGTGCCGGTACGAAGGCGTCTCGTGAGCTCATCTTGCGCGAAAGTCCAATCGGGAAACGTAGGGGCGGGTCTCAGACCCGCCCCTCGTCTCGGTCGCCGCGGCAGCGCCGTAGGTGCGACACAGCCTTGGCTGAACATCTAAACAGAGCCACTCAAAAGCTAAGAATAAAAAACGGGGCAGGATCAAAATTGGAAATAATTGACTCGCACGCGCACCTCGAATCCGAAGACTTCGACGCCGACCGCGCCGAAATGCTCGCGCGCGCGAAATCCGCAGGAGTGCAAAACATACTAGCTATCGGCAGCGGTGGTTCCGGCCCAGACCGTCTCGATGCCGCCATCGCAGTAGCGAAGGACTACGACTGGATCTACGCCACCATCGGAATTCACCCGCAACACGCCGCCGAAGCCCAAGAACAAAACTACGCGCAACTCGACGACCTGGCGAAGAATCCCAAAGTAATCGCCTGGGGCGAAATGGGCCTCGACTATCACTACGAGGAACCGCCGCCCGAAATCCAGCAACCAGTTTTCCGTCGCCAACTCCAACAAGCCCGCGCTGCGAAGTTGCCAATCATCATCCACTGTCGCGACGCCTGGGACGACTGCCTCGCCATCCTCGAAAAAGAATGGTCCCCCGCAGGCCTCGGCGGAATTCTCCATTGCTTCACCGGCACGCTCCGCGAAGCCCAGCGCGGCCTCGAAATGGGCTTCCTGGTTTCCTTCGCCGCAAACATAACGTACCCAAAATCGCAGCAAATCCGGGACGTAGCGCGCGACCTGCCCCTCGACCAAATCCTCACCGAAACCGATTCGCCGTTCCTTTCGCCCCAGGGCCGCCGCGGCAAAAGAAATGAGCCCGCCCACGTAGTCGAGGTAGCGCAGACGCTTGCGAATGTGAGAAACTTGGGCCGCGAAGAAGTTGCCGCTGCGACCGCGGCCAATTTCCGGCGGCTTTTCCGGCTGGGCGGCCTGGGGACTCCTGCCCAGCCAAGGTGAACCTCAAGGATGGCTTTCGCTGTCCAACTTGCAAAAGGTATTTTTGATCTCGTACGCGACGATTTAGCGCTCGTCGAATGCGAAATCGCGGCGCAAAACAGCGCGGCCATCGAACCCGTCTGCGAAATTTCCAGTTATCTTCGCGAAGGCGGCGGCAAACGCCTCCGTCCCGCGCTTCTGCTTCTCGCCGCCGGCGCGTCCGGCTATCGCGGCGAAAGCGCCATCCGCCTCGGCGCCGTAGTCGAAATGATTCACAGCGCCACGCTGATCCACGACGACGTGATTGACGGCGCCGATACCCGCCGCGGCCGCCCCAGCGCCAATGCCCGCTGGGGAAATCACATGAGCGTCCTCGCTGGCGACTGGCTGTACATGCAGTCCTTCGAAATGGCGTTGCAAGAACGGAATTTCGCCGTGCTCGATATTCTGATTGACCTCACGCAGAACATGGTCGAAGGCGAACTTCTCCAGCTCACGCGCCTCGGCCAGATTGACCTGAACGAAGCCGAAGCCACCGAGCTCGCCTACCGCAAGACCGCGTGCCTCTTCAGCGGATGCGCGCGCCTCGGCGCCGTGCTCGGCAAGCAGCCGAAAGAAATCGAAGACGGCCTCGCCGATTATGGTCGCAACGCCGGCCTTGCTTTCCAATTAGTTGACGATTTGCTCGATTTCACCGCGTCGCCCGAAAAATTGGGCAAGCCCGTGCTGAGCGACCTGAAGGAAGGCAAAGTCACGCTGCCGCTAATTTTCGCGCTGGAAGCGCAGACGCTCGCCGCAGCATCTGACGGAAATGGCCAGGCGCACGCAAACAGCGAAGGTCGTCGCTTGGTCGAAAAAGTTCTGGAAGAACGCGATTTCCGCACTGTCCGCGCCGAGCAAATCGCCAAGCTCGTCCGCGAAACTGGTGCGCTCGAACGCGCCACGAAGCTCGCCAAGGAATACGTGCAGCGCTCCAAAGCCAGCCTGGAAGTATTGCCAGACACGGAATATCGCCGCGCGCTCTTGGCCGTCCCCGATTTCATCCTCGACCGCGAAAATTAATTTCGCAGCTCACTCGGGCTTCGCAGCAGGAGCCGCAGCACCAGCAGCGGGCGTCTTGCCAAAACGCACTTCGTGCGCAATCAGATCGCTTCCCACCGGCTTCGCATGAATCACTACGCGATCGCCCACTTTCAAATCCTTAATACTCGCGCTCGCGCCGCTCTTCACGAACGAAGTATCCGGCGCGATCTTCACCACCTGCAATGAACCGTCCTGCGCTTGCACTGTGATTTCGCTGTCAGTGATTTTCGTCACCGTGCCCAGCACATGTTTATCCGTGCCGTGCGCCAGCGTCACCAGCGAAAACGCCAAAATTAGCAGCATTGCCGAACCGATTCTGCGCATATTGATTTCTCCTCTAATGTGAGTGTGATTTCGTCTGCCCATCTGCAGCAGACGGCTCGTTCAAGAACTCGTTTTCCATCTGCTCTTCCTTCATCTCCGCCGGGCTGCGCGGATTCATCCCCTTCATGTCCTGCAAATCCTCGTCCGTCAGTTTCGGTAGATGGCGGACGAACAGCACCAAATGCCATGTGTCGTGATCGTTCGTCCCGCCAGATCCCCACGCGGGCATTCCAGTAAAACGCACGCCGTTCTCGATGATGTAGTAAATCTCTCCATCGGAAAGATTCTGCGTCCGCGGCAAACGCATGTCCGGAACGCGCGGATAAAGCTTCTGGCCCATCTCCGTCGCCCCGCTGCCATCATTCCCATGGCAACTGGCGCAATGGTCCGCGAAATGCCGCCGCGCTTCCACCAGCAGCTCCGGCGAAGCTTGCATGGGATTGCTCAACTCGCGAGCGCTGCGCGGAATGGCCCAGCGTTGCACGGCACTCGCCAATCGAGATTCCATCGCGCCAGGCGTGCCGCGCGCGTTCAATCCCGTCGCGCACAGCCAGGAAATTCCCACGATCACCACGATCAGCGGAACAGCGAGCAACAAAAGCAACCGCTTGCAGAACGTTTTCACCATGCTCCTCGTGCCGCCGATCCGCGCGGTCCGCCTCCGGTGATAACCAACTTGTTGGTCCTTTTCCTCAGTAGTGGAACCTCCACTTGAATTCGACGTAGATTTCCCGTGGATCGTTGTAATGAAATCCTCCAAATGTCAGGCTGTTGTCCAGCAGCACGCGCCGGTTCGCCACGTTCAGCGCGGTGAAACCCACCGTGTATTTCTCGCCGAAGGACTTGCCGAGTGAGATGTCAAAGGTGGTGTGCTGTGGCAAATAGTTCCCCGGAAACTGCGCATCCGGCATGCCATTCGTGAACCCCGATCCGTAATAAACATTCGTCGAAGCGAACGACTGCCAAGGCAGCGTCGCCGTAAATCCTGCGTTCAACGTATTCCTCTGGTCGTGGTCCACCGGCGAATACCCCGGCGGTACAAAGAGTGGGCATGTTATCGGATTCACTGGGGTAGGGCAGATCAGGCCCCCGGTAATCGGTCCGCTAGCCTGCGCAATCTGATTTGAATAGGCCAGGTGAAATTGCCCGCGATTCCACAGCCGCGGCGAACGCAGCGTGAGTTCCCAGGCTTGAATCAAAGCCTTGTCCCAGGTGATCGGTGCGAAGATGTTCGATTCCCCAATGTTGTTATGATCCAGCCAATTCCGCGCATAGGTTTGAAACGTATCGGCATCCAGGGCCCAGCCGCGAAAAGGAATCGTGACGCCAGCCTGATACTCCACGTCGCGTTCGCCGTGCAGGGGCGCAAAACCTAAATTCTGGCTGTTCGCCAGATCGAGCAGCGGGCCTGTAACAGTCAGCAGCGGTGGTGCTTGATAGAAGTCGCCATAAAACGCGCGAAAGACCCAGTTCAGGTGCGGCACCTTCACCGCGATCCCCACGCGAGGGTCCACGTGCGTTTCCACGATGTCCGCGGTGAAGTGCGACTCCCGAAAGCCGGCGATCAGCGTCAGCCACGGTGTCACCTTGAATCTGTCGTTGACGAAGATTTCCTGGAGTCCGCCAGTGATGGCAGATGAAGAGGGACCGAAGTTTTGGCAAGTTGCGCCGCAATCGGTAAACACGTTATTGAAAAATTCACTCTGATGCTGCGCGAATCCGTACGCTCCGATTTCTATGTCATTCTTCCAGACGTGCGCGCTAACCGACGCTTGCAAACCTCCGTAATTTGACGTCTGGTCCACATCCGTGATCACCGGGACATCGTTCGGCCCGCCGCTGTAGCTAGCCTTGTTGTAATGATAGAAGGGTGAAACGGTCATCAGCAGGTTCGGATTAAATGTGTGCACCCACGAGAAGGTGACGTAACCATCGGGTTCGCGTTCACTATCGCGCAGGCCGAAGCTGGGGAAAACCTGATTCCCGGCTGAGTTGGGATTCGGGTCGTAGGGAATCTGGTAATAATCCTGGCGCAGGGACGCAACCAGGCGGAATTGGTTTTTAGAGTCGGGATTGAATATCAGCGACGTGAATCCGCCAAAGCCGTTTTCCGCGTCGTGAAACACCTGCCCGATCGGCGCCTGCAGGCCGTAGTTGCTGCGATTCGCGTTTACGCTGACGTAGTAAGCGAAGCGCTGGGTGTGCCCGCCGAAGTTCAGCTGATCGTTGGTTTGAAACCAATTGCCGAAAGTCGTGGTCAGCTCGCCCTCGTTGTTCCGCTCGAAACCGGTGCGCGGCACGATATTGAAGACGCCATAAGTGCGGTCTCCGTAGTCCGCGTCATAGCTGCCGCGCTGCACTTCCAGATAATCAATGTCTTTGGGATCAATCTGCGGGCCCAGATTGGTCGCGATGTTCGTGTTGGGTATGGGCACGCCGTCAATCAACCAGTCCACCTGGTGACCGCCGCGCATGTGCAACATGTCGTGGGTCACGTACGAGCCCGGCACGTAATCCGTAATCATCTGCAATCCGTTCGTACGGTCCGCGCCCGGGGTTTGCGCGATGTCCAGGCGATCGACCAGCGTGGTGGGCGTCACCGAATCCACGTTGGCCACTTCCGCCTGCCCCACCACCACGGTCGTTTGATTCACGCTCGCGATGGCCAGTTGAAAATGCAGTATCGGTGATGAGCTGGAGGCCACGGTAACGTTCTGCTCCGCGGCCTGGAAGTTAGGCGCGGTGATGCTGATTTTGTAATCGCCTACTGGCACCGACGTGAACGAAAACTCGCCGTTATCGTCCGTTTGCGTCGTTTGAGACCAATCCGAAGTAATCGCCTGCAGCTTTACCGAGGCTCCGGACACTGGCCGGTGCTGCGGGTCGTGCACCACACCCTGTATTTTTCCGAAAATCGTGGCGTGCAACAGCGGGCCACAAAGCAGAAACACCGCGAGACACAAGCAGAAAATGAACCTACGCACAAAGCCTCCGTCCTGAATTTTTATTTTTTCAGTGCTTGCGGACGAAGCTAACTGCGCGGCGGTTGAAAAGGACCAGCGAGGAATCCAGCGGACAAATTGCCAGCAGGGAACTGCGAATCGGCAAAACGCGACGCTTTCGGCCGATCAATAAACGCCAGCGAGGAAGTTCTGCCTGGCGGGAACGGTGCGAACAAACCATAATCCATGCTTTGTTCACCGGATCTCATGCTGCACTCCATCATGTGCCCCGCGGCGCCGTGATGGCACGCCATGTCGTCCTTCGGAGGCTCTGGCGAAGAATTCCGAGCCGGGGCATGATGATGCGAGCCATGCGGCAGGCAGCACATGCCATTGCAATCCGGCATGCCCGGATCCACGGCGCGCGCCAGCAAAGCCAGCGGCATTGCCAGCAGGGCGACAACCACGAAAATGGCCTGCACCTGTCGCATCGCCAAAAACTCTACCACAGCCGCACTCGCCTGGTAAACCGCAACCCACGCTCGCGCCGCGAGATATCTCCGCCAGTCGTTTGCGCCCAGAAAAACATCGCGGTACGCTCGCAGTATGGCGCTCCCGTTTAAACTAATCTACGACCACCACTACGACCTGAACCTCGGCAACCACGTATTCCCGTCGCAAAAGTACCGCCTGGTTTACGAACGCCTGTTGCACGGCGGAATCGCGCAAAGCAGCGATTTTCTTTCACCGCAACCTGCAAAAGATGAAGACGTCCTGCGCGTCCACAACCCCGAGTACGTCCGCAAACTAAAGACCGGCTCGCTCTCCTACGCCGAAGTCCTGCAACTCGAAGTCCCGTACTCTCAGGAATTGATCCAAGCCTGCTGGCTAGCCGCCGGCGGCTCGATTCTTGCCGGCCAAAAAGCGCTCCAGGACGGCTGGTCCGCGAATATCGGCGGAGGATTTCACCACGCCTGTCCCGATCATGGCGAAGGCTTCTGCGTTATCCACGACGTAGGCATCGCCATTCGCCGCCTGCAATCCGACAAAGCAATTGGACGAGCGATGGTCATAGACACCGACGTGCACCACGGCAACGGCACGGCCACAATTTTCGCCAACGACAAAAACGTCTTCACGCTTTCGATTCACCAGCTCCATAACTACCCGTTCGTCAAGCCGCCATCTACGATGGACATCAACTTGCCGGACGGCGTAGGCGACGAAAATTATCTCGCGCTCCTCGACGAACATTTGCGCAAAGCCTTCTCCGATTTCTCGCCGCAGATTATTTTTTACGTCGCCGGAGCCGACCCCTATCGCGAAGATCAACTGGGCGGCCTCGCGCTTACAATGCAAGGGCTAGCGCGACGCGACGCCCTGGTAATGGACTACGCGCGCAAAACTAAATCTCCGCTCGTGATCACGCTGGCAGGCGGCTACGCGCGCCGCGTCGAAGACACCGTGGCAATTCACGTAGGCACGATCGTCGCAGCGCGAGATGCAGCAGGGAAGAAAGCCGCCGGAAGCTAGTCGTAAAGCCGCGCCGCAACACGGAGAGGGATCCATCGCCCGCTTCCGCGGGCTCAGGATGACGGCCGAAGGGCAAAATTGAGTCTGAGTAATTAGGGTGCTGCGGTGGATGGCGTGGTTCCAACCGCCGCCTGAATCCCATTCGTAAGATTCTCCGCAAATCCTTCTGGCGGATATCCATTAATCCGATAAGTAATCTTCCCCGCGCGATCCACAATCAAAACCGTCGGCAGAGACTGCACCTTCACAAACTCATCCAACCCGTCCGCATAAACCACCGGCACATCCCACTTCTCATGACTCAGAAATGGCGCCACCAGCGTTTCATCCTCATCCGTATTCACCGCGTAAAAAACAATATCGCCATTTCCCACATAATTTTTAGCGACCTGCACAAACTGCGGCTCCAGCTCCCGGCAAGGTCCGCACCAAGTAGCCCAAAAACTCAGCACCAAAACTTTTCCTCTCTCCGCCGCTAGCGGCACACTGCTCCCATCCAATTTCCGGAGGACAAACGCGTAAACGTCCTTAGCGTTTTTGTTCCCCGCAGCAGAACCATTCGCAGCTCCACCCGCGCCCAGAGTTGGAACCGCGCCCAGCAAATCGTATTGCGCCAGAACCGCCGCGCCCAAGCCGTCCTCGCTCCCGTGCAACTGCCGCCACACATTCCCGAGCCGCTTGCGAATTTCGCGCCGGTTCACTTTCCCCACCGGCCCGTCTTCCGGCAGCACAAACGCCAGCAAATATTCCTGCGCCGCCGTCGCGTACTCCCGCCGCAGCTCCGCGATCTCCCCCAGCTGTTCCGCGGCGACGGCATTGCGCTGCACCACGTAGCTCATGCGCAAATCCTTTTCGGCCGCGGCATCATCGTGCTGCGATTTTTCAATTTGCCCGCGCAGATTGTAGAGTGCCGCGCGCAGCTCGTCGTGGTGCTGCTGCCATTCCGCCGGCGAAACGCGCGGAGGCTTTTCCGCCGCCGTCGTTTTATCGATGCGATCCAGCACCCGGCTGACGTAGCCGGACGCGCGCGTCAAGCTGGCGTCATCCCCTTGTTTCTGCAGCAAGCTCACGGCTAGCATCATGATTTCGGAATCGTCCGGACGCAGCGCAATTAGCTCTTCGGAATATTTCAGCGCGCAAGCGTCGTCCTGCACCTGCTCGCAGGATTCCACCAGCGCGCGAAACACTCCCGCTTTTCTCGGCGCGTCCGGAAAACGCTGCAAATAACGCTCCAGATTGCGCACCAACGCCCCACGATCGTTCCCCGCGTCCGCGATCGCTTTTTGCAGCTCCATTTCAGGGTCCGCGTCTTTCTTGGAAATCGCGTCAGATGGTGCTTTTGCCGCACTTGCAGGCGGGGCAGCATTTTGCGCGCGCGCACACCACGCCCCAGCGAAAAAAATCCCGGAAACCAGCAGCAGAAAGGAACAGCGGCGAATTGAAGTGAAGCTTTTGCGGGCGGTTGGCGATGACAACTAAACCCTCTCAGAATTGCCGCGGTCGCTGCACTCAAAACGCAATTCTAGCGCGAAAGTGCAAATCCAAGCGGGGATTTACGAACATCAATCACTTCAGTGACACGCTCCCGGAAGACGTCTGCACCTCCACGCGCGCTTTCCCATCGCCCAGCCTCGCGCGTAATTCGTGTTTTTCCGAAGTCCCCTCCATTACGATGGGAATCGCCGCATCAATGTCACCGGAATTCGATCGCGCCATCAAGCGAAAACTCGCCGACGGCGAAACTTGCAGCACCACGTCGCCCGAACTGGTGTGAATATCCCAGTAATTCGAGCCTGCGGGATTTCCTTCGATCACCACATCGCCCGAAGCGGTGCGCAAGCGAATATCCGCCGACGCGCCCTTGATCGTAATGTCTCCGCTGCCCGTGCTGGCTTCCAAGGAGTCGCCGGGATTGTTGATCTCCATGTCGCCCGAGCCGCTGTGCAGGCGAACCTGGTTGTGCACGCTGTCCAGCGTGATATCGCCCGAACCGCTCGTCGCTTGCACCTGCCCTTGCACCTGCGTTAGATGTATTTCGCCGCTGCCGGTAAGCGCCTGGACGTCGGCGGTGATGTTTGCAGCCGTGATTGCGCCGGAACCTGAAGTGAAATTCGCTGGCCCCTTGATGCCGTCCACTTCCACGTCGCCCGAGCCAGTGGCCGCGTGAATTTCTGCGTCGGCAGGCACCATGATCGTGTAGTCAATCGACGCGCCGCTGTTACTGTGCGAGCCCGAGCCGCCGATGCGGATCAAGTTGCCCTCCTGCGATATCGGAGGATTCGCTTCCATCTCGCGCACGCGTTCCTGGCTGCCTTTTTCAGACCATCCATGCGCCTGAATTTCCCCGTGCACACGCACTTCGCCCGGAGTTCCGGTGCTCACGTGCGAATCGCCGCTGCCATTGGTGAGTTCAATGCGCACCGGGCCATTCACCGTGAACGTTTTGTCGAACGTTCCTTCGGCGCTGGGCTCCGTCCTGCAACCCGCCAACAACAACCCCGCGCAAGCCGCCGCTGCAATCCATCTGAATTTGTGTAAGCGTTTCATCGTGTGTGTTCGCCGTTTAGAGGCTGGCTTCGCTGGCGCGCGCCACGCCAGCGCCCGGCCACCCTTCCTACCAGAGATATACGAGAAAGCGCAACCAGAAGTTCCCGCGAGGACGACGGTTCCAAGACGGCCGTCACTTGATCTTCAGGAGGGCATTGAGCGAACCCTGCCGGTAACCATCCAAATCCAAAGTCACAAACGCAAATCCCGCGCTCTTCACGCCTTCGGAAATTTTGCGCGAAATCTCCGGATCAAATCCCCGCGCCAGCTCTTCCGCAGCGATTTCAATCCGCGCCAGCTCCCCATGCGCCCGCACGCGAAACTGCCGAAACTCCAGCGCGCGCAGCACGCCTTCAGCGCGGTCAACCTTCTCCAGCAGCTCCGGCGTCACAGCGGTGCCATAAGGCACGCGCGAGGAAAGGCACGCCGAAGCCGGACGGTTCCACGTAGCCAATCCCGCCCGCTGCGAAAGAAAACGTATCTCGGCCTTATACAGGCCCGAATCCAGCAGCGGCGCCAGCACGTGATGCTCGTGCGCCGCGCGATGCCCAGGGCGGAAATCGCGCGTGTCGTCCGCGTTGATTCCGTAAGCGATCGCCGCAAACTCGCGCCCGCGCGCCAGCACATCCATCTGGTCAAACAGCTCGTCCTTACAGTGATAGCAGCGGTCGGCGTTATTCGCCACGTACAGAGGATTTTCGAGCTCGTGCGTTTCGATGAACTCATGGCGCAACCCGGTCGCGCCAATGAAAGCCTCAGCCTGCTCGCGATCGTGACGCGAAAAACTAGCAGACAGCGCGGTAATCGCGAGCGCTCGCTCGCCTAGCGCCTGATGCGCTGCCCACGCCAGATACGCAGAATCAGCTCCGCCGGAAAACGCCACCAGCACCGATTCCACACGCCGCAGCGCAACAAATAAATTTTCCTGTTTGGCAAGGGCCTGCGCGGCGTCTACCGCCAAAGCAGCAGCGGCAGCAGCGTTCGTGGCAATCGGCAATCGGGGAACGTTGGACATAGACGAGCCAGTATAACTGAATTCCGCCTACTGAAAATCCAGCAGCACATCTACTTTGGCGTTTTGGGGATCCAGCTGTAAAAATTTCCCAATCTTGTCGTAATGCACCGGCAGTCCCGCAAACGCAGCCTTAATCCCCGTGTTCACGAAATCGTCGTATATGCTTTTATCGAACACCGCGCCCGGCGCGATGCTCCACGCTTTCTTCAACCGCCGCTCGCCCTCGATCGAGAGTCCTGTGAGCACCAGTTTTCCCATGTGATACTGCGGCCCTTCGTTAACGTCCGCCACGTAGATCACCCGCTTGGTCTGCTCATCAAATTGCGGCGTGGGATTCAAACCCGCATCCAGATATCCCAGCTGGGCGTACGCCGCCCGCGCCGTTTCCCATAGTGATTGGATTTTATTTCCGTCGGCAGGGTCGCCCGGTAGCAGCGCGGAAAATTTATTCAAGTCTTGCGCCGATACGGAATCGTTGCCTTTCCACTGCACGCCGCCCCACGCATATGCCACGCCCGGATCGATCGGTGCTGCGACAATCAGCTGCCCGGAAAGCGGGCTCGTGGGATTCGCCGCAAAATGCGCCACCGGCTCTCCGAACTGGACCTTCAAGTACGCACGCGCCAGATACGCCGGGCGCACTTGCTCGAATTCGAAAAGTTCCACGCGGCTGCGCGAGTACGGTTTGCCGATCAAATCCGGTAGCCGCTCCTGCACCACGGGATTGCGCTGCGCCGTCGGATCGGAAAAATCCACCTTCTGGATCGTCAAGTCCGTATTCTCGACGCGAAATTCCTGCACGCTTTGATTGCTAAAAGGATGCGCGATCACTTCGTGCGAGACGCGCGCGTGCACGTTCCGCGTATCCAGCAGTTTTTCCAGCGCCTCGGTTATCGCGTCCAGCACGGTGCCTTTCGACGGCGCTCCGCCATCGAACAAAATTCCCGAGGCTTTCAGCCCGGCGGATAATTCCTCGTCGCTGAACCACGGAAAATTATCGAACGTCACCGGCAGCGCCGGCCCGTCCGAAACCTGATAGGTGACTTTCACGCCGCCCAGGACCGTCGCGAATTTGTATTGGATATTGGTAAAAAGGCCCAGCGCAGCCAGCTTGTCCGCTGCTCCCTGCAATTCCTCGCGGCCCACGGTCGCGCCGGGACGCAGGCCGATCACCGCCGCGATCTGCTCGGAAGTAAATCGCATCGAGCCGGCAAACACCACGGAATCCAGCCGCGCCGTACCCGTACGAGCATTTTGCGGCGGCGCCTGAATTCGCGAAGCAGACAGCGGCGTGAATACTGCGCCCAGCAATAGACACGCGAGAATGAGCGATGAAACCTTGCGGAAGAAGCGGTAGCGCATCATCTCGTAATTCTAGAACACAGAAACCGTAAGGGGAACCTGCGAATTGCAAACAATAAGCAGAATTAGAAGAAATGCCGAGCCGTTCCGCTATTCCACGGTAACGGATTTGGCCAGGTTGCGCGGCTGGTCCACGTCGCAACCGCGCCGCACCGCGATGTGATAAGCCAACAGCTGCAGCGGCACAATTTCCAGAATCGGCGCCAGCAATTCCGGCGCCGCCGGCACTTCCACCACATGATTCGCAATTTCGCGCGCCTGCCGATCGCCCTCCGTCACCACCGCGATCACGATTCCGTCGCGCGCCTTCACTTCCTGCATGTTCGAAACGGTCTTCTCGTAGCGCATCATCGAGGCCGGATCGGTTTCGTCGCGCGTCGCGATCACGACTACCGGCAGATTCTCATCAATCAGCGCATTCGGCCCGTGTTTCATTTCCCCCGCCGGATATCCCTCCGCATGAATGTAGGAAATTTCCTTCAGCTTCAGCGCGCCTTCCAAAGCGATGGGGTAATGGATACCGCGCCCCAGATACAGAAAATCCGTGTGCCGGAAAAGCAGCCGTCCCAGCTCCTCCAGCTCCGCGTCGTGCTGCAAAATCGTCTCAATCCTGTGCGGAATCCGCGTGAGTTCTTGCATCAACGTTCTCGCAGCTGCGGGAGTGTGCTTGCCGCGCACTTGCGCGAGGTACAGCGCAGTCAGCATCAGCGCCGCCAATTGCCCGGTGAATGCCTTCGTGGAGGCGACGCCAATTTCCGGCCCCGCGTGCGTGTAAATCGTTCCATTGGCCTCGCGTGTCAACATCGAACCGACCACGTTGCAAATTCCTAGAATCTTTGCGCCTTTCTGCCGCGATTCCCGCTGCGCCGCCAAAGTGTCCGCCGTCTCGCCCGACTGGCTGATGGCAATCACCAAGTGATGTTTATTCACGATCGGATCGCGATAACGGAATTCGCTGCCGTAATCCACTTCCACCGGCAGATGCGCCAGCCGCTCGATCATGAATTTGCCGGCCAACGCCGCGTGCCAGCTCGTTCCGCACGCGATAATCTTCACTCCTTCGAAATTCCGGAATTCCTCCTCGCTGATATCCATCTGATCCAGAAATACTTTGCCCGTGTCCTGCGAAATTCTTCCCAGCAAAGTATCGCGCACCGCGCGCGGCTGCTCGAAAATTTCCTTCTGCATGAAATGCTTGAACCCGCCCTTCTCCGCCATGATCGGGTCCCAGGTCACGTGCTGCGGCTTTCGTTCCACCGGGTGTCCCTGGAAATCCATCACGCAAACGCCCTGCGGGGTCAACACCGCAAGTTCGCCGTCGCCCAGAAAGAACACGCTGCGGGTATGCTGCAGAATTGCCGGAATGTCGCTCGCTACGAAAAATTCCTTTTCTCCCAGCCCAATCACAATCGGCGGCCCCATCCGCGCCGCCACAATCTTCAAAGGATCGCGCGTCGAAAGCGCCACCAGCGCAAAGGCCCCCGTCATCACTTTCACCGACTTCAGCACCGCAGCTTCCAGCGATGCGCCGTCGGAATACTTCTCAATCAGGTGCGCGATGATTTCCGTGTCGGTTTCAGTGACGAATTTGTGCCCTTCGGCAATCAGCTGCTGCTTCAACTCCAGATAGCTCTCAATAATTCCGTTGTGCACCACCACAATCTCGCCGCTGCAATCGCGGTGCGGGTGCGCATTCTCTTCCGTCGGACGCCCATGCGTGGCCCAGCGCGTGTGCCCGATCCCATACACGCCTTCTAGCGGCGTCGCGCGAATGGATTCCTCCAGGTTGTGCAGCTTTCCCGGCGCGCGCCGAATTTCCAGCTTGCCGTCCTTCTGCACCACCGCGATCCCGGCCGAATCGTAGCCGCGATACTCCAGGCGCTTCAGCCCATCGAGAATCAGCGGCACCACGGGTTTCGTGCCAATGTAACCAACAATTCCGCACACGAGATTTTGCTCCTGGAGGCTGTCTTGCAACCAAATCCTTACAACCAAAACAAAGCGCAGCCGCGCCTATAACGCGGTAGGGGCGAGTCGGGCGACTGCGGGACCCGACCGCCTTTGCGGTCGTTATTAAGGTTAGCACATCACTTGCATCAGACAACCTCACCACCCCCGCAGGCGCGACAGGCGCTACGTCGAAAAATTAATTAGGGATACAGCAGTTTGTCACTCGAGGATTTCAAAGCGGAATTCTTCAATTACAGGATTCGTCAGCACGTCCTTCGCGATCCGTTCCACCTGCGTCTTGGCTTCCTCGCGGCTCATCCCATCCAGCGCCAGCACAAAAAACTTTCCCTGCCGCACATCTTTCACCGTGGAATATCCCAAAGACGACAAAGCTCGTTGAATGGTCTGACCCTGTGGATCCAGAACCGTGGTTTTCAGCATGACCCAGACATGTGCTTTCATCCGAAAGATTATACCAGCCCCGCCGAATCCGCCGCCGCTCGAAAAGCCACTAAATATTTTCGCTTCTCGTCCGGCGGCAAAAATGCCGCGTGAAAACTTTGTTCCAGCAGCTTCACCAGGTGCGGCGTGGAAACTCCCAGCCCCGCCACTTTCGAATATTCCGTCAGCAAATCGGTGTGAAACATTCCCGGGTCGTCCGTCGAAAGCGTCACTGCAATCCCACGCTTCAGGAAATCCGGCAATGGATGATCGCTCAGCGTCACTTCGACTTTCCCCACTTGGCGCGCCAGCGCTCCCGTGCACAAATTGCTCGTCGGACAAACTTCCAGCACCACCCGTCGCATCGCCAGCGTATCCGCAAACGCAGCGTCGCGCATCACGGCAATCCCATGCCCGATTCGCTCGGCTCCCAGCAGTTCGATCGCTTCGCGCACCGAATCCGGCCCGCCAATCTCCCCCGCATGGCACACAATGTGCAGCCCACCCTGCCGCGCCAGATCAAATGCCGGACGAAAGTTAATCGTGGGATACGCCAGTTCGTCGCCGCCCATCCCAAACGACACCACGCCCAATTTCTGCAGCTGCCCGGCCCAGCGTGCGACCTCCTTCGCTGGATCAGGTCCGAATTGCCGCGCCGCGTCCAGAATAAACGCCGTACGCAAGCGCGCAAACGGCACCGACTGCGCCGCTTCGCGAATCGCCGCGACGGTCGCTTCCAGATTCTGCATCCGCCGCAAAATCACGCCCGCGGAAATCGTAAATTCCGCGTACACCACGTTCTGCCGCACCAGCTCTTCGCACAACTGCCGCGTGATCAGCGCATAATCATCCGGGGTGCGCAGGAACGAAGTCACCCACTTGAACATATCCAGAAATCCACTAAAGTTGGAAAAATTGTAACGCGCCGCGACCTCCTCCGGCGTAAGCGTCACACCATGTCGCGCAGCCAATTTCATTGCCGTATCCGGCCGGATCGATCCTTCCAGATGCAAATGCAGTTCTGCTTTCGGCAGCGCGTCAATGGCCATGGGCGGCCGGGCTGTTTGTGTTGGCGGATTCATTTTATTGCTGCGGCAATTGCGGCCGTCCCGCGTTGATCCAGGCCGTCAACCAGTACGAGCCTACGTCAGTGGCAGCATCGGAAAGCTGCCGCACCAGAATCGCTCCGGCCAGCGAATAGAACCTGTCGTAATACTCCTGCGAGTACGCGGAAAGCCCTTCGTGCGCGCGCCGGTCGGCCAGCAGCACATTTTCCAGCCAGGAATGAGCAGTCATACAAAGTTCGAAAGCATGGTCGGTAGGATCGTGAATGAAGACGGCCTCATTAGGCTGCACAAAAAAGAAAAGTTGATAGCGATCCACCAAGCCGCTCGAGAAGCGCTCATTGACCCCCGGCTGCGCGGAAAGTTTCCCATCCATATTAATCGTCGTGTTGAATGGATCGTGCGCCGCGTTCACATAGTGCGCCAAAATCGCGGCAGACACGCGCACCTGATTCCAATCGTGCTCGCGAAATGCGTCGGTAAGCTTCTTGCTGTAGAAACCGATCTCCCACGGCAGAATTCCGTATTGCTCCAGCACTCGCCGGTTGAATTTCGTGCTCGCCGTATTGTACTCGCGCGGCAAGGCGGAGAAGGGAAATGGCCCGTAGTGATCCAGCTGAATGAAATCCGTATGCCGCGCCGTCCCGTTTTTCGCTGCGTTTTCCTCCGGCCCCACGTGCTCCACCAGAAATTGCCGGTTCGCGTAAAAAAAAGGCTGCATCTCCTGCGGCAAAGTGTCCACCGCGCGATTGGTCACTAGCCGGTCGCCCGTTTCGCCCCACCCAAACAACGGCGCCAGTCCGAGGACCAAAATCCCCGCCGACAAAATACCCGCGCGTTGCAACGAACGGCGCATTACCGGAGTTTATCCTTATCGGCATCCGCCTGGATATTCGCGTCCGATAGCTGGCTGTGGCGGCGCCCGTAAAAATAATAAAATACCAATCCGATCAGAAGCCACACGAAGAAACGGATCCAATTGGTAATCGGCAGCCCTGCCATCAAAAGCAGGCAAGTGAGAATAGTAACCACCGGCGCTAAAACTCCACCCGGCGCGCGAAATGCCCGCGGGCGATCTGGCTGCTTGTAACGCAGGATCAGCACGCCCCCCGCCACCAAAGCAAATGCGAACAAAGTTCCGATATTAGAAAGATCCGCCAAAGTTCCGATGTCCAGGAGTCCGGCTGGAACACCAACCAAGAATCCCGCCACGATCGTCGAAAAATCCGGCGTGCGAAATCTTTTGTGCACCCGGCTGAAAACTCTGGGCAGCAATCCGTCGCGCGACATCGCGAACCAAACGCGCGCCTGCCCCAGCTGAAATACCAGCAGCGAAGAAATCATTCCGGTTAGCGCGCCCAGCAACACGATCAGCTGAATATTCCTGAAGCCCAACTTCTTCAGCGTGTTCACTACCGGCGCCGCGTCGTCCAACAGCGTCTCCCAGCGCACCAGGCCCGTCAGCACCACCACCACCGCGATATACAAAAGCGTGCATACCACCAGCGTTGCGATAATCCCGATTGGCAAATCGCGCTTAGGCTGCTTGCATTCTTCCGCTGCGGTCGAAACCGAATCAAATCCGATATACGTGAAGAAAATAATCGAGCCGCCCGTGAGAATCCCCGGCCACCCGTTCGGCGCAAAGGGATGCCAGTTTGCCGGATGCACGTAGCGCGACGCAAAAATCACGAACACCATGATCGCCGCGATTTTCAGCAGCACCATAATATTATTGGCGTTGGCCGATTCGCGGATGCCGCGCACCAGAATCACGGTGAGCAACATCACAATAATGAAAGCCGGCCAATTAAATCCAAAATGCCAGCCCGGATCGTAAAGAGTGTTTCCCTGCAGATCCGCCAGCCCGGCTGGCAAATATGCTGGCGTAATCCACCTTAAACTCGGATGCACTCCAAACCAATCCAGCAAATTCACCACGTGCGCGGAAAATCCCACGCTTACCGCCATATTCGAAACGGCGTATTCCAGAATTAAATCCCAGCCAATTATCCACGCGATCAGCTCGCCCATCGTCGCGTATGTATAGGTGTACGCGCTGCCCGCGATTGGAATCATCGCCGCCAGCTCCGCGTAACACAGTGCCGCGAAAGCGCACACCACTCCCACCAGCACGAACGACAGCGCTATGGCAGGTCCCGCGCCCGGCCGCCCGAACGACGCCGAGTGATAGATCAGATATTCCAGCAGGGGAGCGTTCAGCACGGATTTGAATTGCAGTTTTTGCCCTGCGATGGCCGTGCCGATAATTGTGAAAATCCCCGACCCGATTACCGCGCCAATTCCCAGCGACGTCAGGCTCAACCACCCCAGCGATTTCTTCAGCCGCTTTTCGGGATCTTCCGAATCGGAAATCAGCCGGTCAATGTCCTTCGTCCGGAAAAGCTGTGCGCCCAATCGTCACCTTCCCTGTGAAAGAGCGAGAAACTTTACCCTGCGAATGGTCGTGGTGCAACCCTGCGCGCCGGCACCCCCGCCAATACTCCATCGCGCCAGCGACATCATCCTACAGCACACTGCATTCGTCCTAGAAGTCATCTCACAAAACGGAAGGTCGCGAACGCCATCAAGCACGCAAACAAAAGGCCCCTAGAATCTGCCACAGTACTCGAGTATCTCTGGTGCCGTGTCTAGCCACTTGTCACTCATCACTCGCGACTGCCTTTTTCGCGCTTCACACCAGCTGCAAATTGGCATAGCGCTCAATAAGTTTCTTCGCCCCGTGATCCTGAAAGCTCACAGTCAACTTCCGATCTTCACCTTCGCCTTCTACCTCGATGATCGTCCCCACGCCGTATTTCGCATGCCGCACCCGCTTCCCAATCAACGGATCTTTCGACGCGCGTCGCGCCGCGCTGCGCGATGCGGCACCGTAAGGCGTGCGCGTCTTCTGGCGGTAAGCATAATTCTCTGAATAATCCGGATCCGGCTCGTACCGCCGCGTTTCCCCTGGCTCCGATTGCGAACCCAGCGCTGCTTCAATCAAATCTCCTGGAATTTCCGCCAGAAAACGCGAAGGCAACGCCGCGCGCAAACGCTCTTCGCCGTATGTGCGGCGATAAACCGCGCGCGACAGCACCAAAGACTGCTTCGCCCGCGTCATCCCCACATAAAATAGCCGCCGCTCCTCTTCCACTTCGGCATTGCTCCCCAACGAGCGCCCGTGCGGCAAAAGCCCTTCCTCAAGTCCCGCGAGAAATACCGCGTCAAATTCCAATCCCTTCGCGCTGTGCAAAGTCATCAGCGAAACTGGAATCGTGTCGTCATACTGATCCGAATCGCTCGCCAGCGCCGCCTGGTCGAGCACGTCTTCCAACGTCTGCCCCTGTTCGGTGGCCTCCGCCATCGCATTCGCCAGCTCGCGCAGATTTTCCGCGCGCGACGTGTGCTCCAGGTTGTCCTGCTGCTCCACCCAGTCCAAATACCCGGTACTGCCCAGCACGCGCTCGATCAACTGCGTCGGCTGCATCTCCTGGCAAACCTTCCGCAAGTCCTCAATTATTTTGCAGAATGAGCGCAGCGCCCCGCTGAATTTTTTGCCTGTGAGAAACTCGCCGCTCGAAATCACCGCCCAAAGCGATTTAGAAGTTTCCTTCGCGCGTGCTTCCAGTGCAGCCACAGTCACAGCGCCAATCCCACGCGGCGGCACGTTCAACACCCGCAGCAAGGCCACATCGTCTTCCGGATGAAAAATCAAGCGCACGTACGCCAGCGCGTTGCGCACCTCCGCGCGCTCGTAAAAACTGAAGCCGCCCACCACGCGATAGCGAATCCCCAGCCGCCGCAGCACTTCTTCGAACGACCGCGATTGCGCGCCCGTGCGATACAGCACCGCGATCCGCGCATCCGAATCGTTCCGCACCAGCCCCGCGAGCACGCCGCAGATAAACTCAGCCTCAGCCGAAGAATCCGGCGCTTCAAAAAATTTCAGTCGCGCGCCCGCACCCAAAGTCGCCTGCAAATTCTTCCCCAGCCGGTCGGAATTGTTTTTCACGACCGCCGCGGCCGCGTCCAGGATCGTCTGCGTCGAGCGGTAATTTTCTTCCAGCCGTATCAGCTTCGCGTCCGGAAAATCCGAGGTGAAGCGTTTCAAATTTCCCGCGCGCGCCCCACGCCATGCATAAATGGACTGGTCCTCATCCCCCACCACGCAAACGTTCTTGCGCGTCCCCGCCAGCAGCCGCACCAATTCTTCCTGCGAGCGGTTGGTGTCCTGAAATTCATCCACCATCAGGTAGTGAAAACGCGCATTCCACGCCGCGCGCACATCCGTATGTTCGCGCAGCAATTCCACCGCCCGCAGCAGCAAATCGTCAAAATCCAGCGCCGCCGCCTTGCGCAGAATTTCGTTGTAAACGCGGAACACTTCCGCCGCTTTCTGGCGCACATCGTCACGCGCTTCAGCGGCCGAAGCGGCCATCTCTTCCACTGTGAGCCCGTGATTCTTCGCGTAGCTGATCTGCGCGCGCATGCTGCGCGGCGGGTAGTCGTCGGTGGAAAGTTCCAGCTGCGCCAGCGCGCGTTTCACTGCCGCAGTCTGGTCGTCATCATCGTAAATCGCGAAATCACGCGGCAGCCCCAGGTGCTGCGATTCGCGCCGTATCAACCGCGCGCAAAAAGAATGAAACGTCGAAACCCATACGTCCGAAGCATCGCGCCCTGTCGAACGCAACAGCTCGCCGATGCGTTCTTTCATGACCGCCGCGGCTTTGTTGGTGAAAGTTACAGCGAGGATCGCGCCGCCCGGCACGCCCATCTCAATCAGGTGCGCCACGCGATAAGTGATCACTCGCGTCTTGCCCGTGCCCGCTCCGGCAAGGACCAGCAGGGGACCTTCGGTCGTCAGCACAGCCTCGCGCTGCCGCTCATTCAATTTCTCTAGCAAAGTGGAAGATGAAGTGGAATTGTTCAAGCGCAAATTCTAACCGACCGCACCAGATAGAGCAATTTTCGCTAGGAATGCTGGATTGCAGAAGAGCTTTCGATTGCGCGCCTAACTTCGCACAGCGCTTGCGGCACTTCGGACGATTAAAATCAAAGCAATGTCGATTGGGATAAAAATGATTAGGAACAAACTCGACGGTGAAACCTGTTGCAAGAATCTGGTCCCCGCGAACCAAATGTAGATGGCAACCCCTGCCGGCAAAGCCAGCAGCGCCGCCCAGCGCGCACCGATCGGACGACTGGCCTCCCTCATCGAGACGAGCTGGAACAGCAGCGAGGACACCGCAAAAAGCAGAACTGCAACTACCATTAGAGGCTTGCGCGTGAGGTCACGACCGCAAACGAAAGAAATCGCTATCGCAGCCGCGAGCGGTGTGAAAATTCCGACCCTGCGCCAGTCTAGTGTTTGAGCCACTGCCATAGGCCTAGTACGGGTTCAGCGCCGAAATCTTATCATGGCGGCTGGTCCGTGGCCCCGCGCCTCTAAAACTAACGTCCGACAAGTGTATGAGTCTCCGAAATGGGTTTCGCTGGGTTTCCGCGACCTAGCCAAGCGTGCGAAGAAACTCTGTTACAATCGTGTGAATTTTCAGGAGCAGTTCTCAAACATGGGCCGCCGAAAAATATTTTTGTGGCTGCAAGGCCTGGTCATGGCCTTCGGCGGCGGCGGCCTCTTTGTCGTCACGTTCTTTGATTCGTCGCTGCTCTCGTTCCCATTTTTCCCGGACGCGGTCCTGATCGAACTCTGCATCTCCAGGCCCGTGCTCATGCCCTACTACGCGACCATGGCCGCGCTGGGCTCGCTCTTCGGCTGCCTGGTCCTCTATTTCATCGCGGAAAAAGCCGGCGAGGCCTTTTTTCACAAGCACGCGGGAGGCAAGGCACAGAAAATAAAAGAATGGGTGGACAACAACGGCTTCCTCAGCGCTTTCATTCCGGCGATTCTGCCGCCACCATTCCCGTTCAAGCCATTTATTCTCGCGGAAGGAGTCTTTCAGGTCCCCGCGAAAACATTCATTCTCGCAATTCTCCTGGGCCGCGGCCTGCGCTACGGTACCGAAGGAATTCTCGCCGTCCGCTACGGCGACGCCGCCCTTGGCTACTTAAAATCCCACGGCGGCACTTTCGCTCTAGCCGTGCTGGCCGTGATGGTTGTGCTCTACGTCCTCAGCCACTTCGTATTCCGCCATTCGCCTGCGAAACCGTAATTTCCGTTTACTCTGCGACGTGTGCGCAAACCCGTGTTCAACGCTCGGCGGAATTAGCGTGGCGAAACTCCTCGCGCATCACGCGCAAGTCCGCGCCCAGTTCCACGCGCACGATAATGTTATCCTTGGCGCCATCGCCATCCGCAAAACGCAAATCGCGCAACGTGAACCGGTAACCCAAATCGCCCCGCTCCAAACTAGCCAGCGGAAACCGCGCATAACCCAAGAATGTTTTGGCCGCCGCCGTATTTTCCGCCGCGATAAGCGCCGCAGAATCCTCCGGCTTGAAGTGCCGCAGAGCACGCTCCGGATCGAATCCAACTCCCGGCGCCAGCAACACTTCGATCACCTCAATGTCGTTGTCAGTTGAAACCACCCCGCGCCAAGCAAGGGGCGAAATCGAGGAAGGGAAGGCTCCAGCAGAAAGTGCCGGCGCCCCGTGATATTCCCGCGCATTCAATTCGCCCACAGCGCGACTACGCAACCCGGCCCGCGCGCCAAAATAAAGCAGCAGCAACAACAGAGTCACAATCGCCGCAACATGCCCACGCGGCCCCCGGTTCCGCTCCCCAATCTCCTCGCTCACTAATCGCAAAACTTCCGGCAACGCCAGACCCAAAACCAGAACCACCAAAATCCAAGGATCAAGCGCACTAACCAAATCCCACCCAGTCCACTTCTCACGAAATGGCCAAAGCAATCGCACGCCAATTCCGCTAGCCAGGTCAAACAGCACATGCACCAGGACGCCCACACCACAGACCGCAAGCGCCGCCACAAAACTCAGACGAGGCGAGCTAGAAGCAGAATGTTTCGCAGCCGCCCGCCGCGCCATAGCCCAGAAAACCAAAGCCAGCACGCACACCAACACAACAGACCCAAGAACGGAATGTAAAACCCCACGATGAAATCGCAAATACGCGGAAGGTCCGCCAAAATAGCTCAGAAAATCCAGATCAGCCGCGACTCCGGAAACAACCAGCATCGCGGCGCCGTAACGCGGCAACAATTTCTGCCCAGCGCGCGCCAGCGTCAGCGCGAGCAGCGCATGAGTGAGAGTCTCCACGATAGTGTTTTCAGCAAACTTCTAATGCGACAATCCCATCGCGCCCAAATCCAACGCGCGGCAATCCAGCGCAACTCCGCTACTTCAAATGAGCCGGGGTAACCAGCGAAAGCGCGTCCGGCACAATCCGAAACGCCAGCGGCAGACGCCCAATCGGTTCGCCATCCACCTGCGCAAAAACCTCAGCCCCATTTGCCGATTCGCAAACCACCTCGGTGTTCTTCCAAGTCGCGATTCCGTCCATGCCGCGCAGTTTCCCCAGCCACAAAGCGGGCAAACAAGCAAGGTACCGCAACCTGCTGCGCGAAGAATTCGTCAAAAACTCAAACGAATCCTCGAACAGATTCGCGCCAGTAGTAATCTTGAACGGCCCGCCATAATTCACGGTCCGCCCAATCACAATGATAGACGCCAAATGCTCCTGCCCATCCGACCGAACCCGCATCTCCGGAAAATCGTATTGCACCAGCTGCCGCGCGCCCTCCGCCCAATAAGCCAAAACTCCCGCGCGTTTTTTCAATTCGCCATTCACGGCATTCACGATCGCGCCATCCGGCCCCGCTCCACCCACGCTAAGAAAATAGCGCCCGCCCGCAGGCATGTCAGCCGAGTGCGCGCCGTTCAGCGAGGTAGCCAGCCCCAAAGCCACGCGCCGTATCACGCCGCCATGAATCAATCGCGCCGCCTGCGGAATATCCCAGGGAATCCGCAGCTCCTTCGCCAGAATATTCGCTGTCCCAGCAGGCAGCAGCGCCATCGGCACTGCGCTCCCCGCCAATCCATTAATGATTTCATTGATCGTGCCGTCGCCGCCGCAAGCAATCACCATCCCGCGCCGGTGCTCCACGGCCTGCCGCGCGATCCCTTGCGCCGATCCCGCCGCCGTTGTCGCGGCGATCTCCGTCGTGATTCCAAAATCCTTCAGAATCCGCACGGCCTGCTCAATTTCCATAAAACGACGCTGCCGCCGCCCCCCGCTCGTCGGGTTGTAGATCAGCAGCGCGTCTTGAATTGCGTCAGGCATAGGTTTGCGTTCATCCTGTGAAACTAAACGGCCATTGTATAATACCCGCCGCCATCCACCGATGGCATTGGCACGGAGTGTTCATGGCTAAGAACAGCGCGGCAGCAAAAGAAATCGCACGTTTGCGCGAAAAAATCCGGCATCACGAATATTTGTACTACGTGAACGACGATCCCGAAATTTCCGACGCGCAATTCGACAAGCTGATGAACCAGCTGAAAAAGCTGGAAGCCGAAAATCCCAAGCTCGCCACTCCCGATTCACCCACCCAGCGCGTCGGCGGCGTCGCCCGCGAAGGTTTTCAGCAAGTCCGCCACAAAACTCCGATGGTCAGTCTCGACAACGCCTTCTCCTTCGACGAGCTCGCCAATTTCGATCGCCGCGTCCGCGAACTTACCGGCCGCGAAAAAGTCGAATACGTTACCGAACATAAATTCGACGGCCTCAGCATGTCCCTCATATATGAAAAAGGCGCGCTGGTCCGCGCCGTCACCCGCGGCGACGGCACCACAGGCGAAGACGTCTCTCCCAACGTACGCACCATTCGCTCCATACCTCTTTGGATCGACGCTGCCCAACTCAAGAAAGCTGGAATCCCGGCCAGCTTTGAAGTCCGCGGTGAAGCCATCATGACCCGCGCCGCTTTCGAAGCCATGAACGAGCAGCAAAACGCCAAAGGCGAAAAGCGCTACGCCAATCCGCGCAACGCCGCCGCCGGCTCCGTCCGCGTGCTCGATTCCAGCATCACCGCATCGCGCCGCCTGGGCTTTTTCGCGTACTACTTATTGGCGGATGGCCGCATTCCCAAAAAACGCCACTCCGAAATCCTCGAAGCGCTCGACGAACTCCGCTTCAAAGTTAGCGCCGACTGGGCCCTTTGCCACGGCATCACCGAAGTCGAAGACTACATCACCAGGTGGGACACCAAGCGCGAAAAGCTAGGTTACGAAATTGACGGTATCGTAGTAAAAGTAAACGAAGTCGGCCTGCAGAACGAACTGGGTTTCACCTCCAAAGCTCCCCGCTGGGCCATCGCCTACAAATATCAAGCCCACCAGGAAACCACGCTCCTAAAACAAATTGAAGTCAGCGTTGGCCGCACCGGCGTCCTCACTCCCTTCGCGGTTTTCGAACCCGTGCAAATCGGCGGCGTCACGGTAACCAAATCCACCCTGCACAATATGGACGAAGTCCAGCGCCTCGGCGTCCACGCCGGCGACACAGTCTTGGTCGAACGCGCCGGCGAAGTAATCCCGCACGTCCTGAAAGTTGTGAAGCACGGGAAAGAAGAAAAAGAATTCAAGATGCCGGAAAAGTGTCCGGTCTGCGGCATGAAGGTCCATCACACCGAAGGAGAAGTCGCCTACCGTTGCGTGAACGTTTCCTGCCCCGCGCGCAAAAGGGAATCGCTGCTGCACTTCGCCGGCCGCCACGCCATGAACATAGACGGCCTAGGCGAAAAAATCGTGGACCAGCTCCTCGAAAAGAATGAAGTGAAAGATTTCGCCGACCTCTACAAGCTCGACCTGAAAACGCTCGAAAACCTCGATCGCATGGGCGAAAAATCCGCGCAAAATCTCATAGACGAAATCGCGGGCAGCAAAAAAGCCACCCTAGCCCGCCTGATCTACGCCATCGGCATGCCCTTCGTAGGCGAACGCACCGCGCAACTCCTAGCCGAACATTTCGGTTCGATGGCCAAGCTAGCCGAAGCCAGCCTCGAAGAACTGATGGAAGTCCCCGAAGTAGGTCCGAAGGTTGCCGAAGGCGTCCGCGAATTTTTCTCCGAATCCGCCAATCGTAAACTAATCGAGCATCTCCGCGCCGTCGGCGTAAACATGAAAGAAGAACGCCAGGCCCCGGTATCTGCACGCTTCGCCGGCATGACCTTCGTCTTCACCGGCACCCTGGCCAAACGCAGTCGCGAAGAAGCCGAAGCCCTGGTAGTCTCCCACGGCGGCAAACCCGCCAACTCCGTAAGCAAAAAAACCACCTACGTCGTAGTAGGCGAAGACGCCGGCTCCAAGCTCGACAAAGCCAAAGCCCTAGGCGTAACAATCCTCACCGAACCCCAATTCGATAAACTACTTTCCGCAAAATAGGTTTGCGGTTATACGATGGGGTGCCCGGGTTGTCTACTTGAATGAAAGTTGCGCCAATGCGAAGAATCCTTCCCGCCTTGTTATTGGTCTTGCCGTTAGCGCTGACGCCCCCGCAGACCACGCGGAATCCGAACCTCTATCCCAACGAATTGCCGCGCTTCAAATTGTACGTAAAATATTTGGCTCGATTGCGTCCCTATATTTCGGATTTGCCGCTAGTGGTCAGGGTCTTCGGTTCAGACGAGGGGATCGCACTAGCCGATTGGCGGATCACTCCTTCCTTCGTTGGTCAGAAAAACACGGTCAACGGTCATCCGTGGGCAATTGATGTGAGCGGCCATTTGGCAGAAATCGACGTGCGACCGAACAAACCAGTCTCGCTGTTGGGGGGTGAAATTTCCCGAAGAGTTTACCCAGAGTTCGGCCAGCGTTTCTGAAATCAACGTACCGTGTGATGTGTACAGCGACAGATTCGGCTTGCAGTATTGGCTCTATGCAGAGGATTCCATGGTCGCAAAGAGAGGCGATCTCATGAAAATCGTGTACGGGCCCAGCAAACGCGTCGAGCGCGAGATCGTTGGACCGTCCTGACTGCGGGTTATGAATGAACTCATTACCCTCAACATGAATGAGCGTCCTGATCGGTCTGTGATGCCGTATAATAAAAACAGCGGGTGAGTCGGATGATCGCCGGTTCGCGTCTCGCAAGAAACGCAGACGGGAGGAAAGTCCGGACTCCCATAGTCCTCAGCTCGCAAGAGTGTCGGACTGCAGGGCGACGCGCCTGGTAACGCCAGGGGGTTGTCGCGAGGTGCCCTTGGAAGCTGCCACTGGCAGCTTCACAGGATCTTGCGACGGCTACGGAAAGTGCCACAGAAAATTAAACCGCCGGTGATGCTATCGCCTCGGCGGCAGGCCTGCGGGAGACCACGGGCCTGCCTGTTTCGGCGCAGTGCATTTGGCAAGGGTGAAAAGGTGGGGTAAGAGCCCACCGCTCGGATGGCAACATCCGGGGCACGGAAAACCCCGCGTGGAGCAAGGCCAAATAGGAGGGGAGGGCTGGCCCGGCCCGTATGCAACGCGCTCGAAGGAGCAAGTTGCTGCGACCCTCGGGTAGGCTGCTGGAGTCCCGGAGCGATCCGGGACCTAGAGGAATGATCATCGCGCCGCGCCGTCGAAAATTCCGACGCAGATCGGGACCATGACGTCGCAGCGACAGAATCCGGCTTACAGACTCACCCGCTTCTTTTCTATAAGTTACGGACAAGTTTTCAAAAACATGTCAGAAAACATGACAGTCTGCCGCTCGATGTTCCGGCGCTGAGTCGAATTCAGTTGAAATTTTGGTGCCGTTATGGTACTATTACTTATACCTGAATCGTCCGACCACTATGGACGAGCGGCAACCGACGCAAGTTCGCTGACTGTAGTCGGGACTAGGAACTGCCGTTGTGACAGCGAATAGGGTCTTGCAGCCTGCCTGACCGTGCGAAGGCACTCTCGGGAAAGAACGGACAGACCGCAAGAATGCAATAAGAGCGGCAACACTAGACACCGCACCCCCACCGCAAAACGTGGGTGGAATCCGATACAGGACGGATTCCATCTATGTTTCCACAAGATTCACTATCCATCGCCGAGTTCGCTTCGCTTTTTGGTTTTCCCGCTGACGCAATAGTTGCGGCTGTTGAAGCACAGCGTCAACGCCGCTCGGGACGCCAACCGTATTTCTCTATTCGCCAGCTCGCTGACCGATGGGTGTGCTCGGTTCCGCAGGTCTACAAAATTCTCCAATCCTCCGCTGCCAAAATCGTGAATGTCGGAGAAGGCTCGAAGCGAAAGAAGGTGCTCGTGCCTGCCGACGTGGTTGAACGGCTGGAACGTGCTCGGGCGGAGAAGATGTCATGACCACCAATGCGGGAGTAGTTCAACTGGCAGAACAAGGGACCAACCAGTCTCAAGATGGCGGTTCGACTCCGACCCTCCCGCTCCATAATTCGTGGAACCGAAAAATTGTGATTGAAGGTATCGCCGCTCTTGTTGCTCACCCTCTCAGCGTAAAAGTTTATGGCGAGCCGACCGCCAATGAAGAGTTGCTGGCATCGGTGGAGAAACTAGGCGTGCTCACGCCGGTCACCATTGACCATGCGAACCGAATTTTGTCTGGCACTTCCCGTCACTACGCCGCCAGTGTCATGCATCAAAAGTTTCCTGACCGGGGATTTAATCAGATTCCCACCGTGTTTTTCACCGGCACGGAACTGGAAGGTGACCCGCGAGTAGCGCCGACCCCGAGACGGGTTCCAGTCGTTTCCAATCCGACGACGACATCAACGAAGACCTGTCGCACGACATCAGCTACCGCGAAATTCTTCAATGTTGTCGGCACGACTACGAGCGTCAAGACGTGGCCAAACCGAAGCCCGAACCGATGGCTGAAATTGGTTGGACGACTGCTGATGTCATGTGCAGGGCGTCGGACATGGCCTTCGCTCTCAAAGCCCATCGTCGCGGAATGTGTTTAGTCGGGGCGAAGAATATTTTGGCTGGCAGACATACCAGTGGCAAGAAAAAGCACAAGCGCCAAAAGCGCAAAAGGAAAATAGAACATGGAACCGAATAGAATTTCAGTCGAAGAACGAAATCGCATCACCGACGCCGCAGCAAATTTATTTAAGGTTAGGAACCCCCAGTGGTTCCCCTGTCTCGCGAATAGTGACAAATTGTGCGGCCACCTCGAAAACCAGTTAGGTTTTGCGATTGTGGACTATCCATACCCAATTACCGTCGAAATGTTTCAGGTCGCGCACGACCAGATTTTGCAAATGGGCGGATGGTTCTACCCCCGACCAATCGAGGAAGAAGTTGAAGACCCGGCTGTCGTAAAAGAGCGAGCTGCGCAACAGCGTGTTCGTGACCAGTACGATGCGCAACAAGCTGCGGCGAAGATGCAACGTGACCGAAATATGCCGCTGCAAGATTTGGGTAAGTTGGTATCGGTTCAGAACGCCGATTTGAGGGAGCAGCGCGACCAAAACATACTGCCCGGTCGCCCAGTGGGGCAGTCGTCACGGCCAGTATCCAATGTCACGATGGGCCTGAGAGCGACTGCCAGAGCGAATGCCGCGCTGGCCAATCCGTCGTTGCCCCGCGATGGTGCCGAATTTTCCAAGAAATATGCCGAGGAACTTCGCAGATTGCGAAGCGAGTAGTTATCTGCGGTGACCCCGCACACAGGAGATTTACCAATGTCAGGATTTGATAATCGTAAAAATATTTCATACATCGCAGACGCGCCATCATTCTGCGCAGTCATCACGCCCGGGACCGCAGTGCAAACTGCGTCACTCACTTATAAGGCTGGGTGGAAGCCCGGTCCTCCGTCGGTGACCACCAGCACGATGGACCAACTCATGGCGCAGCTTTTGAAGTTGGATTCGGCGTGCAAATTTTATAAGCGCGGCGCAGAAGCTGGCACCCTGAGCGCCGCCGACGCAAAAGCGCTCGAAGCCATGCGGCTGGATGTCGCCCGCACAAGTGACGCGCAATATCGGTCAGCGTGCCGTGCTTTCGGCCAGAAACCTCAGCCGCGCCCTGCGGGTAACAGTGTCACGGTGGCCAACGCCGCGAATAGACCACAGGGTATTCCCGCGCTCCGCGCATCTTCCGAGGCTTGGATGGCTTTCGAGCAAGCGCACGCAGAGTTATTTCAACTGCCTTATGGCCTCTTGAACCTGAACGTGATTGAAAACTGGTTTGCCGATGAGAAGGTTCAATGGACGGCAGACACGCTGGCGCAATGTTTCGCCGAGCTGAAGGCTGCAAACTGTTTCAGAACTGCCGCCACGCTGACACGCGGAATCAATGGGTCACTTCAAATTGTGCAGCCCTATTCGCATGAGCGGATTTTGCAATTGCGCAATCGGCAAGTCGTGGCACAACAGAATGCCGCGCCAGCAAACCTGAGCGACGTAGACCGCGCAGCTTGGGATGCGGTACGCGCGAAATATCCGCAGTTGCCCGTCAACTCTGCTGGATTCAAGAAGTGTTGTGCCGATACGCTCGTCCTTTGGGCACGTACGCACGCAATTGAAACCAATCCTGCGCACGAACCGCGCGACACAAGAGGTGACAGCGCGGCACTTCGTCAGGCAACTGACCGTATTTTGATGCAGTGGGCACGCCAATCTAATTCCAACATCGGTCAACCCAACTCAAAAGCCCAAACGAAAATTTGGCTTGGATGAGACAAAAGGTTTTCTCAACCCGTCGAAAGCAGCCCTTTATTGAGGTCGAGTACTAGGACGGGACTTGTCCGGTAACGCGGGTGGTCTCAATAGGTCGACGCAACACTTTCTTGAAGTTTACTCGCAGGAGTCTGAAAACCTAAAGTTTCTCGTGGGCGTTGATT
>Ga0209221_1000125_pt1 | contig 43182 bp, 45 predicted proteins | sample BlaSpr_A8_Ref_O2_FD_187989 | JGI IMG/M metagenome (GOLD analysis project Ga0209221, IMG submission 187989) | Forest soil microbial communities from Thunder Bay, Ontario, Canada - Black Spruce, Ontario site 2_A8_Ref_O2 (SPAdes) (version 2) | ecosystem: Environmental > Terrestrial > Soil > Boreal...
AAATGAAACTCCTGGTCCGCGAGCACATGGAAAAGGCTCACGCGCTGAGCGTCCCGTTGCAGGTAGATATGGGCGTCGGGCAAAACTGGAGAGATTTGGATAGTTAATGTGGCGCGGGCGCCCCGCCCGTGTCCCGCCGCAGCAATCCCCGTGTAGGGACAGCCGCCCCCGGCTCTCTGCAAATATTCCAACTTGCACTCTGCAAGTAACATTGATACCCTGCCGAAAACAGGTAAGGAGCACTGCATGTCGCAAGTCCGCCTGCTGGTCGGCACCCGCAAAGGCGCATTCATCCTCACTTCTGACGGCAAGCGCAACAACTGGCAAGTCAGCGGACCGCATTTCGCCGGATGGGAAATCTATCATCTCAAAGGCTCGCCCGCCGACCCCAACCGCCTCTATGCCTCGCAAAGCACGTCATGGTTTGGCCAGCTCATCCAGCGCTCCAACGACGGCGGCAAAACCTGGGAAGCCGTCGGCAACAAATTCGCCTACGATGGCGTCCCCGGCACCCACCAGTGGTATGACGGCACTCCCCATCCCTGGGAGTTCAAGCGCGTCTGGCATCTCGAGCCCTCGCTGACCGATCCCGACTGCGTCTACGCCGGAATCGAGGACGCCGCCCTGTTCCAATCCAACGACGGCGGCCACAACTGGCAGGAACTCTCCGGCCTTCGCGGTCACGGCACCGGACCCCAGTGGCAGCCCGGCGCCGGCGGCCTGTGCCTGCACACCATCATTCTCGACCCCGCCAATCCCAACCGAATCTTTATCGCCATCTCCGCCGCCGGCGCCTTCCGCACTGACGATGCCGGTAAGACCTGGCGTCCCATCAATCAAGGCCTCTACTCCAAATACATTCCCAATCCCACCGCCGAGGTCGGCCACTGCGTGCACCACGTGGCCATGAACCCACAGCGCCCCGGCGTCCTCTTCATGCAAAAACATTGGGACGTCATGCGCAGCGACAACGCCGGAGATTCCTGGCAGGAAGTCAGCGGCAACCTGCCCACCGATTTCGGTTTTGTCATCGACGTCCACGCCCACGAGCCCGAAACCGTTTACGTCGTCCCCATCAAAAGCGATTCCGAACATTACCCTCCCGATGGCAAGCTTCGCGTCTTCCGCAGCCGCACCGGTGGCAACGAATGGGAGCCGCTCACCAACGGCCTGCCGCAGGAAAATTGTTACGTGAACGTCCTGCGCGACGCCATGTCCGTCGATTCCCTCGACCAATGCGGCATCTACTTCGGCACCACCGGCGGCCAGGTCTACGCCTCCTCCGACGCGGGAGATAGTTGGAAGCCGGTAGTGAGAGATTTGCCGGCCGTGCTTTCGGTGGAAGTGCAGACGCTGAACTAACTGTTTCGGAAGGAATTTTGTGAAACAGGGTTTTCGGACAGCCACGACTTTAGAGAGCGGAGTCTGAACGTTGACGCTGGAATATGCGATCTGCCTGTTTTTGGGTGGCGCAGCGGTTTACCGCTGCGATAAATGCTTGTCTTTTAGTGTGGGGCTTTACCCCTGAGGGACCGTCTCCCTTGCAACTTACTACTCATGCCAACGATCCGCCTCATGCTTCCGCAACATCTCCGCACCCTGGCCCACGTCGGCGCAGAACTCACCTTGGAAGTCCCGCCCCCCATCACCCAGCGCTCCGTCCTCGACGCCCTCGAATCCCGCTACCCCATGCTGCGCGGCACCATCCGTGACCAAGTCACCCGCCAGCGGCGCCCCTTCCTGCGCATCTTCGCCTGCGAAGAAGATCTCTCGTTTGAATCCCCCGACGCCCCACTCCCCGCCGCAGTCTCGAACGGCACCGAACCCCTGATCATCATCGGCGCCATCGCCGGCGGCTAAAACCCTCGTCTGGAGACAGCCGCGCTCGGCTGTCCGCCGAGCGAAGCGCGACTGCTCGCACTGTGACTTATCCCCGCGCAACCCAGCCCACAAGCCCCGCACCCAAAATCAGCCAAGCCGAATTGATCTTGAACCGAAACACCACGATTGTGCTCACCAAGAGAATCGAAACGGTGAGCCAGTCCGTTACGGATGCTCTTCCTAATTCCCACGCAACCACGGCCATCAATGCCAGCGATCCTACGACCACTCCGTCCAAGACCGCGCCCGCTGCCGCACACCGCCGAATCTTCGGAAGCAACGGCCCACTCAATGCCACAAACAAAAATCCCGGCAGAAAAATTCCCAGAGTCGCAACCGCCGCTCCCGGAACTCCGGCAACCAAATAGCCAATAAATGTTGCGGTCGTAAACACCGGCCCCGGCGTGAACTGCCCCACCGCGACCGCGTCTATCAATTGTTTTTCCGAGAGCCAGTTAAGGTGAGTGACAAACTCCGACCGCAAGAATGCCAGCAATACATATCCACTACCAAAAACGACGGCGCCGATTTTCAAGAAGGAAAGGAATAACCGTCCCAGCCGAACCGGAACTTCGGCGACGGTTGCGAGCGCAACCAGACTGACAGGAGAAATTATTGTGACACCGAAGTTGCACAGCACGGTGGCACTCCGCCTACTTCCCCACAAGTAAACCGATCCGGAGCCAGCCCCGGCAAATGCCAAAACCAGCAGCGGACTCGCTCCCCACAGGTTCAGCAGAATTGAAGCAATACCGATAGCCACCAGGGCCGAAGTCTTCGCGGCAGTTCGTCCCAGCTTCCAAACCGCCTGCAGAATGATCGCAATCACCGCAGGTTTGATCGCTTGCAGGATTCCTTCCACCCGCGGCAGCGATCCGAACCGCACGTAGGCCGCAGCGATCACCGTAACCAAAACAGCGGCTGGAATAATGAAGCAACCCCCCGCGACCACAAGGCCAACAGTCCCGCGCAGCGAACGCCCAACAAAAATTCCAACTTCCGTCGAACTCGGCCCCGGAATCAAGCTGGCAGCCGCCACTCGATCCAGAAAATCCTCTTCCGTGATCAGGTGCCGCTTACGGACGAACTCATCCTCCATCATCGCGATGTGCGCCGCCGGTCCTCCAAACGCAATCGTGCCCAACTTCAAAAAAATCAGAGCCAGCTCGAACAGGCGCACCGGATCTTTGGCAGAAGAGTCGCTCCCGGTTTTCATGGTCACGCATCATGAATACAGATCAAGAAATTCCCAGCGCCCGCTGGATTTCCTCCGCGATCCCCGCCGTGATCGCCTTCATCTTCTCTTCTGATTCCGCTTCCACCATCACCCGCGCCAGCGCTTCGGTCCCGGAATAGCGCACCACCACGCGGCCGTTCCCATCCAAGTCACGCTCCGCGGCGTTAATTGCACGCTGCACTTCGGGCACCTGCGCAAAGGGAGTCTTTTCCCGCACCCGCACGTTCTGAATTTTCTGGGGAAACACTTTCAGATCGCTCACCAACTCTGCCAATGACTTCCCCGAACGCACAATCACATCCATCACCCGCAGCGCCGTCAGCAATCCGTCCCCGGTCGTTGCCTCGCCATCGCGAAAAATAATATGTCCCGATTGCTCGCCGCCGAGAGTCGCCTCCATCTTCAACATTTCTTCCAGAACATATTTGTCGCCTACATTCGCCCGCACCATCCGAATCCCGGACTTCTTCAACGCAATCTCGACTCCCATATTCGACATTGTCGTTGCCACCACCGTATCTCCCGCCAACTTGCCGTGCGCCTTCAAATCCCGCGCCGTCAGGAGCAACACGCCATCCCCATTCACCACGCGACCCGCGCTGTCGCAAAACAGAGCCCGGTCTGCATCGCCGTCAAAGGTCACACCTAAATCGAACTTCCCGCCGGACTCCGCCACCATCTTTCCCAGAGTCTCGGGATGCAGCGCTCCGCACCCATCATTAATATTTCTCCCGTCCGGCGTCACGTGTATAAATGTCGCCTGCACCCGCAAGCTGCGAAACAGCTCCGGAGCCTCCGCCGTCGCCGCGCCATTCGCGCAATCCACCAGCATTCGCAGCCCGCTCAAATCCGCCGTCACACTACCAGCCAGCGATTCGATATAAGCCTTGCGCAGCCCTGCTTCTCCCGGCAAAGAAGGCTTCGCGATCTTCAGCGCCGTATCGTCGGCTGCTCCCGGCCGCTCCAGCAGCGCAAAAATTTCTTTTTCAATCGCCAATTCCCGAGCATCCGGCAGCTTGAACCCATCGCCGGAGAAAACTTTGATTCCGTTATCCGTCCACGGATTATGCGACGCTGAAATCACCACCCCCGCCGCCATCCCGCGCGACCGAGCCAAATACGCCACTCCTGGCGTTGTGATCACGCCCGCACTGTGAACCTCCACTCCGACCGCCGCTAATCCCGACGCCACGCGGTCGGCAATCCAGCCGCTCGATTCGCGCGTGTCCTGTCCCATCACTGCTTGCGCCTTGGGAGTTCCGCGCAACAAATCATGTCCCAGCGCGCGCCCAATCAGAAAAGTACTCTCCGCCGTCAGCGGAAACGCTCCCGCCACGCCACGTATTCCGTCCGTTCCAAATAATTGTCTGCTCTGATTGCTCATAAATGATTGCAGTACGACTGAAACGTCAATTAGTTCTGGATTGAGATTAGGGTGTGCCTCCAGGCATACCGTAATGCGCGCGGGAATACATCATGCCTTTAGGCACTGACAGTAACTCCAATGCTGCTTCCTTCAATGCCCACTCCCTACCGCCGGAGTCTTCTCCATCACGACAATCACCCGCACCGGCTCGGGCCGCACCACTTGAATCAGCGGATCCGAGACATATGCATTTGTCACAAAAGTCCCCTGGGTCGTCGTCCCGGAAACATCGATCGGATCGGTGGTCGCCGCATCCATCCCTTCCACGTGCTGTTTCGGACCCACAATCGTGATTCTTTCGGGATCGACCAGCACTTTGGCGATCTGTTCGCCAGTCACAAAATTTCCCACCACTCGCGGACGCACCACGACCTCTCGCGTCATCCGCGTGTCGAAACTCAGGTGCACCTGTCCCGGCACCACCTGCACGACCTGCAGATCCCTCGGACGCAGAATCTGCTGCGCGGTCAAATCAAACGTTCTTTCGCCAGCCTGCACAGCCGCTAAATCCAATTCGGCATGAATATCGGTTGCCCGCAGATCGTGAATCAGCCGCTCCGGTCCGCGCACCCGGATTTGCGCCTCCGGAATTGCCGTCGAGCTGATCTCCAGTGTCCACGGCACATGCTCGAATTCAATCGGCACGCGCACCGCCACTTCCGCCGGCTGTTGATTCGGGGCAATCGTCATCCACAGTCCGGTCGCAATCAGCAGCGATAAAATCTTCAGCCAGAAATTGTGCAGCACCCAGCGCCGAAATAATTCCATCACAGCGGACGCTCCGTTTCCGACTCCGACTCCCGCTCCGCGCTCATCGCTGCTCCCGCGCGAAACGGCGACTCCATTCCTATCTCCGATTCGTCCTCTTGTTCGGCCACGGTCGGCAATCCCACAGGGGACATATACCGCCGCAACTCATTTCCCAAGGCTTCGCGCAACTGCTCCACCGTCAAATCCCGCTCAATTTTCCCTCCTACCGCCATGCTGATCGCGCCGGATTCTTCCGAGACAATGACCGCGATCGCATCCGTCTCCTCGGTAATACCAATTCCCGCGCGGTGCCGCGTCCCCATCTGCGTGGAAAGCACCGGATTCATGGATAAGGGCAAAAAGCACGCCGCGGCCGCCAGCCGGTCCTTCTGGATAATCACCGCGCCATCATGCAACGGCGCGCTGGGCCGGAAAATCGTCGCCAGCAGATCGTAGGAAAGCTTCGCATCCATGGCCACGCCGCTCTCGATATACGTCCGCAACCCAATCTCGCGCTCAATCACCATCAAGGCGCCGGTCTGATGTTGCGAAAACAAATTCGCCGCCAGCACGATGTCGTCGTAGGCATCGCCTTCCTGGGCGTTCCCTCGCAAAAAACTTACCCGCCGTCCCACATCGGACAACACGTGCCGAATCTCCGACTGGAACACGACAATCAGCGCAAAGACCACGTAAGGCAGCAAGTGGCTCACCAGCCAGTTCAGCGTGACCAGTTCGCCAATCCGCGCCAGATAAAACGCTGCCGCCACCGCCGCAAGTCCAGCCAGCATCGGCGCAGCCCGCGTCCCGCGGATCATCACGAGGACTTCATAAATAATCAACGCCACGAGCAGAATGTCGATCACAGTAAACGACACTCTCATCCATGGCGTGATCATCCGCGTACCCTCAAATCCCCGCAGAATTTATTTCCTCGGAACATTTCATTCTAATGCACGCTTGAAGAAGATCGGCTCTTCCGCGCAATATAAACACGTCATTAGGCGGATATTTGCAGGCGCTATCGCTGGCATTGGCGCGAACCAAGGTCCCTCGCTTTGCTCCGGATGACAACGGGTTCGAGGCTTGTCGGAAGGTGACCCCGAACAGCTCCCGGTACGATTACTGTAGAACGCGCACCTCTATTTCTTATTTCTTATTTCTTATCTTTTTCTTATTTCTTATCTTTCCGCTTGGGCGCCCCATCACCTTCTGTCGTCCCCTTCACTACCGCCCGAATCTCGCCCTTCGCCACCTTGGCCGAAATCTCTTCCCCACTCCTTACCTGTTCCACATCCCTCACCAGCTTCCCTTCCGCATCAAACACCAGCGCATAGCCGCGGTCCAAAATCGCCAGCGGAGAAAGCATCTCCAGCGCTCTGCCCATGCGCTCCGCGCGCACTCGGTACTGCAACAATAAATTCCTGACCGCACCGCTCAGCGCGGAAGTCTGTGTCTCCAGTTCCCGGCGCACGCCCGCCAGCACCCGGCGCGCGTCATAATGCCGTACCGCGGCTGAAGCCATCTCCCACCGCCGCCGCATTTGCTCCAGCCTCAGCCGCTCCCCGCGCTCCAACCGGAAAGTCAGATCATCCAGCCTTTGCTGACGTTGCCGGATGAAATCCATCATGCGGGCGAATGCCCCATGCTGCGTGCGCACCATCAATTCATTGCGAGCTTCGAGCAAAATCCTCTCCATCGCCCGCACCAGCCGCTCCCGCACTGCCGCCGCCTGATTCTCAATCTCCACCCGCGACCGTATTACCAATTCCGCCGCTGCCGAAGGCGTAGGCGCGCGTAAATCCGCCACAAAATCGCAGATCGTAAAATCCGTCTCGTGGCCTACCGCCGAAATCACTGGAATCTCCGAAGCGGCTACTGCCCGCGCCAGCCCCTCATCGTTAAACGCCGCTAAATCCTCCGCTGACCCTCCCCCGCGACCCACAATAATCACTTCGACACTTTTAGTTTTATTAAAGTATCGAATTCCGCTTACCACTTCCGCGGCCGCCAAATCCCCCTGCACCTGCGCCGGATAAATTACCGCATTCGCCGAATGATGCCTTCTCCGCAGAATGTTCAGAATATCCCGCAGGGCCGCGGCCTGCGGCGAGGTCACAATCCCAATCCGCCCCGGCAACGTCGGAATTGCTTTCTTCCGCTCGGCAGCAAACAATCCCTCCGCCTCCAGCTTCGTCTTGAGTTGCTCGAACGCAACCTGCAACCCGCCCGCGCCTTTGGGCTCAATGTATTCCGCCGCAATCTGCAACTCGCCGCGGTCTTCATAAATCGTCACCCGCCCCCGCATCACGACTTGCATACCGTCCGCCGGACGAAACCGCAGCAGCCGCGCCTTCGAACTGAACATCACGACTCTAATTTGCGCATTCCCGTCCTTCAGGGTGAAATACAAATGCCCGGAATCCGGCGCGCGAAAATTTGAAATCTCCCCCTCCACCCAGGCATCCGCATATTCCCGTTCCACATGCGCGCGTACCGCGGCGACGAGCGCCCGCACGGTCCAAACCCTCCGCTCCGGCGCGGCAAATTTAAATCCGAGTTGTTCCCTAGTTCCCATCCAGGTAAGAGAAGTCTAGAACAGATTTGCCCGATTGAGATTTTATGCGGCCGTTGGGAGGCGCGAAAAGTTACAGGGCAAGCTTATGGCGTGCCGACTCGATAAATCCGCGAAACTTCTTATCTTGCGTAAGGAGCGGAACGCCGCTTTCGACACGGGTTTGGCGATCAGGGCATCAGCCAACTGGGCCCTACGGCGCTTCGGCGACGATTGCCGGTCGGCATCTTCCAGGAAAAGACAAACTTAGCTGCCGCCGTCCTTATTCGGAGACTTGCCGCGTGTCCGCGGGATCCGCTTCCACGGTCACGTCCACCTCGGCTCCCAGCCTGAGGCGCACCTTATGCCCGTCCTCGTCGATCAGGGTATTGTCGATACGAATCTCCCGGTAGAGATCATCGGCCCCTTGCACGGCGATCTGCGCCTTCTCCGGAATCCGCGGATCGGCAGAGTGGATAACTTTTTCAACAGTTCCGGGCAAGGTAACACTCGGCTTGTCCGTCATGACAGTTCCCTTTCAGGCAGATGAATTAACAAGAGCCACCCTAAGACTACGCAAATTGCCCTAAGGTTGTTTCTCCCCAGACGGTCGAGACAATGCTTTCAACACCTCTAGATAATCCGCGGAGACCTCGCGGATGCGCTGCAAGCGCTTCCTTTCCAGGTTCAATTCTTCCGGAGTGATCCCCAAGTAGGTCCTATTAGCGAGACTCTCCACCTGTTCCCGCATGAGGCGCGCGAGTTCTTCGTGGATTTTCTTGGGGGTAGGGCCGTGCATTATTTACCTTCCGCGGTCGGGGAACGCCCTCTCCCAGACTCGTCTCAATCGACAAGGCTGCTCAAGGACTATAAAAAGCTAGGTGGTATGACCCTGCCAAACAATACCGCGAACGCCCTAGGTAAGGATTTCAAAAAGCCTGGGCTCAACTCTGCGCTGCCCCTTTAGCGGGACGGCTGAAGCCGTACCCTGATCTTGTCTTGCGAATCTGGTCTTCCGCTCTTGGTTTCATAGCGCCGATAAAATGAACCCGGATATATTCGTATTCATGGCCCCATTCGGCAAACTCCTGATCGTTCTGGGCGCGATCCTCGCGGGCATCGGCGTAATCGTAATTCTCCTCTCCCGCACAAACCTTCCTCTCGGACGCCTGCCCGGTGACTTCCTTTATCGCAGTAAACACACCACTGTCTACTTTCCTCTGGCCACCTCTTTACTCTTGAGCGTGGTCCTCTCCCTCGTCGTATATCTGATCAATCACTTCCGGCGATAAATAAGGTACGGCTGGGGCGAGAGAGAAAGCAGGAGCTGCTGGAGAGGAAACCATGATCCCTCACGGCCCGAGGGATGACAGGGCATGATGTCCGCTACATCCCCCCGAAATCCGTGAATTGGTGCGCGAGTCGCCCGCGCTCTCCCTGGCGCTACAATCAGAATTCATGCACTCTGCCCGCATCGCTGAACTTCTGGCCCCCTATTTAAATCCGGCTGTTCTCTCCCCCGCTCAATTAAAAGATATATCGACGTATATCGATCTACTAACTCACTGGAATGCCCGCATCAATTTAACCGCGATCCGCAGCGAAGAAGAAATGGTTACCCGCCACTTCGGCGAATCTGTCTTCGCCGCCCGCCACCTATTCCCTGCTTCTCCGGTGAATCAAGATTTGGACTTTGATTCTGACCCCTCCTTGCCGGCACAATCCGATCCCACTCGACACTCGGTACTCCGCACGCGCAGCTCCCTGCTCGCGGCCGACCTCGGTTCCGGCGCCGGATTTCCCGGAATCCCGATCAAACTCTGGGCCCCGGAAATCCATATGACCCTGATCGAATCCAACCACAAGAAATCCGCGTTCCTGCGCGAAGTTGTCCGCTCCCTTACATTGACGAACATCGATATACAAACCGCCCGCGCCGAATCCCTTTCCCAAACCTACGATGTAGTTACCCTCCGCGCTGTTGAACGATTTCCTTTGATCCTTTCCATAGCGGCGCGCCTTACCAAGCCATCTGGCTGCCTCGCTCTTCTGATTGCGGCGTCCCAGATCGACCAAGCGCGAGCCATTCTCCCCAGCTTCACTTGGCACGACCCAATTTCGGTGCCTGATTCCCGTTCTCGGCTGCTCGCGATAGCTTCCCGAGAACCAGAACAGTAATCGGTGGAAGGGAAACATTAAAATAGCCCAATGCAAGCCGATAAATATGGCTTAGAAAACATAAATGTGGGTTATCTCATATTGATACGAAATTTATAGACCTCAAAATCTGTGCAATCCAACCAGCTCCCCTCAATGTTCCGTGCGGAACATTAGATCGAGTGTTCCGGCTGGAACCTGAGCACTCGAACGCAAAGAAAGTTCGTAGTCCGCCCGATGTTCCAGCCGGAACACTTAGCAGCTTCTTTTGCACAGCTTTCTCTCGCGATGCACAGGCTTAGCTGCTTGTTTCGAAGGTGGAATCGCATTATGCTTTCCGAGGCTCTGGCTTTCCAAAAAAGTTTATGGGACGTGTCATCGCGGTTGCCAATCAGAAGGGCGGCGTAGGAAAGACTACGACTGCCATCAACTTGGCCGCGTCGTTTGCGGCTGCTGAAGTGAACACACTCCTTGTCGATTGCGACCCGCAATCGAATGCGTCAAGTGGTCTCGGGCTGGTAAAGGATCCGGAACGCTTTTCTTCCTATCACCTACTGATGGGCGATGCCACTGGCGAAGAAGCTCTGGCCACGACCGAACTCGAGCAGCTATGGATCATTCCTGCGCACAAGAATCTGATCGGCGCAAATATTGAACTGGTGGAGGCGGAGCGGCGCGAGTACAGACTCAAGGATGCGATCGCGCCTTTGCGGGATCGTTTCCACTACATCGTGTTGGATTGTCCGCCCGCGCTCGATCTGCTTACGCTTAACGCGCTGGTCGCGGCTGATTCGGTTTTGATTCCGATGCAGGCGGAATACTTTGCGCTGGAAGGCATCAGTGAGCTTCTGGATACAGTCGAGCGCATTCGCGCGGAGTTGAACCCGGGGCTGGAGATTGAAGGGGTGGTGCTCACGATGCTGGATGAGCGCACTAACCTGGCGCAGCAGGTGATTGCGGAGCTGAAGAAGTTTTTTGGCGAGAAGTTGTGTGCGACGACTATACCCAGAAACATTCGCCTGGCAGAGGCGCCGAGCCACGGCAAAGCGGCGCTGGTATACGATCCGCGGTCAAAGGGAGCGGAGAGTTACATTCGGCTGGCGAAGGAGATTTTGGGGCGGCAGCTGTCGGCTGCCGATTCCAGGCCATCCGAAGGGGCAGAGATGGACAGGACGGCTTAGCTTATATCGATGTATATCGATCTTTATATCTACCTATATCGATATACATTCAGGGCAACAGAGGAAGCATGGTCCTTGCGCCTTCGGCCCCGGTTCGCAATGACGGGGATTTTATTGGGGGATGATTGATGACGACGAACGTTGTGGAAAAAGTTGCGGATAAGAAGGACGAGAAACTGGAGAAGCGGAAAGCTCTGGGACGGGGGTTGGCGTCGCTGTTGCCGGGACCGCGGGTGGTGACACCGAGCGTGGCGCGGGAGAGCAGTGGCGGTGCGGTTGAGGAAACCAGGGTCCCTCGCTTGGCGAGGGATGACAAGGCAGATCGAGATGATAAAGGGGATCGGGCAAGTGTCCCAACATCAGCCGCGGCTGCCCCGGCAACTGCCGAGAGCACGGTGGAGCAGATTGAGCTCGATGCGATTGAGCGCAATCCTTATCAGACGCGGGCCGTGTTTGATGAAGAGTTGCTGAAAGAGCTGGCGGAATCGGTTAAGGCAAACGGGGTGGTGCAGCCGATTGTGCTAAGGCCGGCGGAGAAAGAAGGACGCTACGTCCTGGTGCTGGGCGAGCGGAGATTAAGAGCATCGCGACTGGCAGGGAAGCAGACGGTGCCGGCGCTGGTGAAGCGGCTTTCGCTGCAACAGGCCGCGGAGATGACGGTGCTCGAGAACATCCAGCGGCAGGACTTGAATGCGATGGAGCAGGCGGAGGCGTTCCGGGTATTGAGCACGGAGTTCCAATTGACGCAATCGCAGATTGCGGCGCGGATTGGAGTCTCGCGCGAGACGGTCTCGAATTACATGCGGTTGCTGCGGCTGCCGGAAGACGTGATGCAGTATCTGTTGGAAGGAAAACTCAGTTTCAGCGAGGCCCGGGAAATGCTGGCGCTGGATACGCTGGAGAAAATCTCGCAGGTAGCGAAAGAGGCGGTGGAAAAACACTGGAAGCTGGAACAGATTGAAGCGCGGGTACGGGAGATGAATGGATTTGGCTCGCCGACGGACAATAGCGAGCAGAAAACCTCGCGCGGGGCACGCTGGATGGATCCGAATGTGCGAGCGGCCCAGACGGAGATGGAGCGGACGCTGGGGATGCGGGTGAGGATCAGCGATCGAAACGGCAAGGGAAAGATTGTGATCGAGTACGCGACCGTGGATGATTATCAGCGGGTAACGGAGATGCTTAGGGGAAAGAAGTGATCGGTGGGCGGCGGCCATTGACATGGCGATGCCTACTCGGTTCCATCACCGGCAGCGGATCAGGGGTGTGCACCTGCGGCACAGGGGACGAGTCGGGGAAAGCGCTCCGTTCATAGGCCTCAGCTTTCGGTCCTCGGTACCCGGTTTTAAGAGGATGCGCTCGGCGCGGCTCTTAACTCTTTACTCTTTTCCGAACTCTTACTCTTTTCCGAACTCTTCGACTCTTTTCCGAAAATGAATTCCCTAGTGAGATTGGCTTAGTCAGCTTGGGGAATTGTGGGCGCATATAGGATGAGAGAAACGCCCTAAAAGCTCAACAAAGTCCCTCCCCCGCTTTAACGGCGTGTCGTTAACCCCACGAACGAAGGAGGAACATAATGAGCCCAACCCCAAGACTAATTGCATGCACGCTGGCACTCACCCTGTGTACGGGGTATGCGCTGGCTCAAACCGCTCTCGCGCCGGACACTCTGAAGGTGGATTATTTTTCCAACGCCCACAGTAGCGATCCGGATGGGACGGTACGAATCACAAACGCGGGCACGTCTGGTGGCAACCTGTGCGCGGCCATCTTCGTGTATGACGCGCTCCAGGAGCTAACCGAATGCTGCAGCTGCGCGGTCACGCCGAATGGGCTGCAGACACTCTCGGTAGATAAGAATCTGCTGGATAATCCGCTGAACGGAATCTCTCCGACCACGGGCTCGATTCGTATCGTTTCAACGACGCCGGTTGGCGGAGTTTGCCCTCTTCCAGTAACCGGAAAGATCACTCCAACTGCGGGACTCCGGGCGTGGGCAACCCACATCCAGAGTTCCTCCCGCATAACTGAGACGGCCTCGCAAGATGCGACTCTCAGCTCTGCGGAACTAGGTTTGCTGGAAGCCGATTGCCGCGCCGTGGCATTGGTCGGCAGCAAACAGGGTATTTGCACCTGCGGAACCGGAGACTAAGGTCTAAGTTCTGATTCGGATTCCCGCGCTGGCCGGAGTTTAGGGCTGGCGCGGGATTTTTTTTGCAAACATTTTTTCGGTTTCGGCTTTCGGCTGTGTTTCATTATTCGGTTTCGCCGACGACAAAAATCTGCGGTTCATTGGATGGCGCACCGTGGGAATCCAATTAGTAACTGGGTGGACTTCCTAACGGATATTTCCAAATGATTCGCGAGTTGAGGGCGGGTATTAATGGGGAAGTGGAACGAGGCTCTTGACAACGGGACGGGTGGTGATCCAGTTTGAGCAAAATTTCATTTTGTTATTCCGAACCAGAGAGCCTTGCCGGCGAGGAATCTCTTTGGCCAGGCAAAAGCAGATTCCACTTTTTCTCTGCAGCGCACCCGGCGGCTATTATTCCGGTCCTATTTGAAGGTCTTTCTCCCACGCATTAACTTTCAAGATTCTTGCGAAACCAGGTTCGATTGCGCTTGCTGTGCCAATTCCAGCCTTGCGCAAGAACGCCAGAGAACCAAACTCAGAACTGGCGGTAAATTCGAACTCGTTTCCGCACTGGCGTAAGATACGCGCTAAGTATTACTTTTTCCCGGAGGAAGATATTGTGAAAACCAATTGGATGTTTGCATGGATCATCGGTGCGGTTTTGGTCGCGGGAACGATCGTCAGTGTCACGACCGCCTCCGGTCAGAAGACCGCCAGCAAACCATCAGCGAAGCTAACACTGACCGCCATCGACACTGATCATGATGGGACAGTCTCCAAGGCAGAATTCATGACCTATATAGAGGCACAGTTCGACAAAGTAGATACTGATCATGACGGGACTCTTGACGCAAAAGAATTTGAGCAACTGCGAAAAAATCTGGCGGCTGCAACCACGCGCTAAGGCTGGGGTTCCTTAGCTCTTCTCGTGCGCAGTCTGTTCACCGACGTGAATGCGCCCACGGACACACCTGGAACCTTCGTCCGTGCCTACATCCTCTTCTGCTTTAGTTTTCAGCATCAAGGCGCATAGCGAGTAAAGACAAGGTCGGTCGCTTTGGTCTTCTCGTGGCACGGGAAGCAGCTTTTCATGAATGCCGCATCGCCGGGTTTGCCATCTGCGAAGTGACCGAAGCCCCAGCCGCCGGTTGCGGCGTACTTGGTCGAGTCCTTCACCATAAACTGAATGTTCGTCGGGGCCCCGGGAACAAAAGATTGAGCCTGGCCAAAGACTTTGTTGTTTTCGTCGGACGGAACGTTGCGGTAATGCAACGCAGCAATGATGGTGCCGTCCGGGAATGGAAGCTTTCCATCGCGGAAGGCGCTGAACGCTACATCATTGCCCAGGACAGCACCTAAACTGTTGAGCTTGCCCGCTTCATGGGCGGAGGAGATCCACCTCCAGTCGCGGTACCCCTGAGGGATTTCGGTAACGAAGACCGGGGCGGGGTTCCCGTCCGCTTGGCCTGGTGTGGGAGCAACCAGGGCGACAACTCCGGCCACGGTTGCGAGTCCAACCAGGAAGAACGCGAAGTGTTTCATAAGGATTCCTCCATCAAGGATATCGCGATTTTACAACAACCTTCTTGAGGCACTCGGCAACTTTACACTTTTATTCACTGGCATTTTACTCGCGAGCCCGAGCGTATATAGAGATATATACTGGATGCAGGCAAGTGGGAAATCGCGACTTATGATGTATCGCCGATTGCTGAAATCATCGGTGCTCTTCTCAGTGACGGTACTGGGCCTCGCGCAAGTCTCTTCGGCACAGAATACCTCCAGCGATCAGTCCTGGACCGCCAGCAGCCGACAGGAAGACCCGAACGGGGGGATGAATCCCACCCGCACCAGTAAAACGCATACGGTAGTTGACGGTCGAGTCGTTGATAAGACATTGGTCGAGACCTTGGGCCCCGACGGGCAGTACGTGCTCTACTCAGAGACGGAAAAGGAGTCGGTGCACGTCAACGATACGACTGTGCGGAACGTCGAGCGATCGTTCGGCCGAGGCTCGGATGGCGAGCGGACTCTGATTCAGGAAAAGCAAGAAGAGTCGCGCAACCTTCCGGGCGGTGAAGAGAAAGTAGTTCGCAGCATTTCGAATCCTGACGCCAACGGCGCATTGCAGGTAGTGCAGCGCGAATTGGAGGATTCGAAGCAGCTCAGTCGTGGCACGCGGGAGACGACCACCACGGTGCTTACTCTTGACGTGAACGGCGGTCTTACTCCAGCGGCACAGATCGTGGAACGAGAGACGCAAAGCGGCGACGGCACAATCGATTTCAAGAAAACTACTCAACTCTCCGATGGGACCGGGCGCTGGCAGCTCAGCGAAGTCAGAGAAGGCACCAGCAAACAAGAAAACGGCCAGACAAGTAAAGATGAACGCGTGCTCCGGCCCGATTCGAACGGAAATCTCGCGGTCGTCGAACGCACCGTCAGCAAACAGACGGACACCAGTCCGGCAGAGAAGCGCGACACAATCGACAAGTACTCTACGAACGTTCCGGGGCAAGCCGGCGACGATAGCCTGCAACTTGTCCGACGCGAGATCACGGTGCAGCAGAATACTGCCGCAGGCGGGCATAGCACCACCCGGCAAATCGAGCAGGCGAATCCCGGCGATCCCAACAACGGTCTTCGTGTGACCGAGGAAACAATCAATATCGTGAAACCGGGCGGGAGCGGCACGGCCGACGAGAAGCGCACGATCCTCACTACAGATTCCGATGGCCGGCTCGGTGAAGTTTGGGTTGACATAGGCAAAACCAGCAACCCTTCGGTCGTTCAGGTGGACACCCGCTCCGCAAAACCTCAGTAGGTCGAGCACCATACCGAACGCCTCCTGGCGCGCGAAGTTTTTCTACGACCACGAAGCTTGATCGGGGGGTTCCATTTACTCATCATCATTTTTTTGTCTTGCTCGAATCGAAGCTCATGGGTGGCTCATCGAGTGTTCAAAGAAAACTTTGCCGGCGGATAACTAAAATAAGTGAGCGATCATCCATTTGCAGGTGGCATTTGGAGGCGGGTTGTAAAGGCGCGCCCGCCGGGCGGCGGATGCGATTGACGCGATGCGCGATATGCCCCGGAAATCCAACATGAGAGGAATGCACCATGGCGAAGGAATCCCATTCTCTGGAAACGGTTAACGGGGATCGATCCCAGATTGAACCGACCTCGTGGCGATTTATCGCGGTAGCGGCCATCGGAATGGGAATCGTAGCCTTCGCTGCGACTGAACTCATGCACTACATTTTGGTGCCGGATATAGGACGATCCGATGAAAGACTGCTCGCCGAAGGGTTATCGGCTCTGGTGGTGAGTTGCCTGACGGCGAGGTTGGTTTACATGAGCCGGGAGCGACAACGTCTCATGATGGCGAGGATGCAGGTGATTGCGGAGATGAATCATCACATCCGGAATGCACTGAGTCCGGTCTCGCTTTCGCTGGATAGCACGGAAGATTTGCAGCTGCATTGCATAATCTCGGAAGCGGTGGACCGAATCGATTGGGCCCTGCGAGAAATACTGCCTCGCGAAATCCCGCTAGAAAAAGGGCAGCAGCATGAGCTGGGATATTTTCAACGATAAACGAATTCCGGTTAAGAACGCGCTGACTCGGTCCGACTCGATTCGGATCTCGCGGGCAGCGCTCTGAGCGGGGCGCTGGAAAACCGAATGGGCGGCACGACCGAAAAGGTCTTTGGCCGACAAGCAAGTTGCAGAGGTCCTTCACGCGAAAGGCGCGCTCAGGATGACAAGGGGTTTGGATTCAGGCTGCAGCTACTTTCCAGCAGCTGCAGTGGCGGTCATCATGCCGGCGATCTTCATGCTTTGAATGCGTTCGAGAACGTTCTCGATGCTGGCGCCGGTGTCGGTGCAGGCGTCGACGTAGGGGTGGCGGCTTCCGTCGGCGTGCATCACGAGCACGGCGGCGGCGACTTGGGACTTCTTGACCATGTAGGGCAAGTGATGGCGGTCGTTGCGGGTGAGGCTGGGACCGAGAATTACCAGGTCGAACGCACTTTTATCCAGCGCCTCGACGACAGCTTTACGGCCAAGAGCGTTGTGTACGGAGTGGCCGGCCTTTTCAAAGGCGGCGGCCGGAGCCGATTGGGCTTGCGCGTCACCTTCGCCGTAGAGAATTCTTATTTTTCCTGTTTTCGCCATTTGCTCCCATCCTGCTCAGTACGCTGGTTGGTAGAAATAAGAAATGCGCGGTACTGGCCACAGACACGGTAGCAATGGGGCGAGTCGGGGAGTACGTCACCGAAGACCAGCGACGAAAGGACGAGGCGGGGCGGTTTGTCTTGCCCGAGGACAATAGTCGAGCTTCGCTCGACCGGACAACCCTTTCGACTTCGCTCAGGCCGGCCAAGGCGCGGTCGTTCCCACAAAAATCAATTTGCCAAACGGCCCTTGTAACGAATGAAATATTCTTCCACTCGGCGCAATTCAGCGATACACTTTTTGGCCAGAGGAAATCCGAAATGTTCCGGTCGCGCTCCGTCGTGTCGATGTTCCTGGTCCCCGCATTTTTGGTCCAAGTCTTTTTGCTTTTTGCCGGCGTCTGTTCTGCCCAGTCATCCGAGTCCGCTTCCACCGAGTCCACGGCCACTTGTTATCTGGACGATGGGAGGCAGGTTTATATTCGCTACAACCCAGTAACCGCAAAGTCGGAGAAGCTATCCAATGGAAAACCGTTTCTTCCCGGCGGCACGGCCATGACGCTGTTCACCGACGCTCCTCTGACTTTTGGCGGATCGACGATACCTCTGGGGGCGTACTCCGTTTATCCGATTCCCGCGAGGGACAAGTGGAGCCTGGCAATTAACAAGAATGTTACGCACGGGGCCGCCTACGATGAGAAGCAGGACGTGGCGCGCTCGACGATTGAAACCGACCCGGTGCCAGCGGCTGCCGATCAACTCGAGGTCGCGTTCGCGCATGTGGGACAGAAATGCACGCTGCGCATTTACTTCGGGAAAGTGGCGACGTTTGCCGAGTTCGTGGCGAAATAAGTCACGTTCGATTAGAGATTTTGGACGATGGACCTCAATCTTCAACCCGCGTCACCCGCGAATGTCTGAGACAATGCGGGGCATGCGCTTTCTGCTGATTGTGCTTTTGATCAGTGCCGCCTTTGGCCAGACTGTGCGGCAGACTCAATCTTCCAACACTACGGAAAATCTGCGCGGGGCGAGCGTGGTCTCGGAGCAAGTGGCGTGGGCCTCGGGCTCCCATGGGACGTACCTGCGTACGATGGATGGCGGGCACACGTGGAACGTTGCGCAGGTGCCGAGCGCGGCTACGCTTGATTTTCGTGGCGTCGTTGCGTTCTCGGCGGAAGAAGCTTTTCTCATGTCTTCCGGGCCGGGGGAGCAGTCGCGCATTTATCACACATCGGACGGCGGGCAGCACTGGCAGATGCAATTCACCGGCAGCAATCCAAAAACTTTTTTTGATTCGATCGCGTTTTGGGATTCGCAGCACGGTGTCGTTCTTGGCGATCCCGTGCCGGACCAGAGTGGACAGCTAAAATTTCAACTGCTGGTCACCAGCGACGGACAGACGTGGACTCCGATTGCTTCATCGCAAATGCCGGCGGCGGCTGAAGGCGAGGGAGCGTTTGCGGCGAGTAATTCCTGCATCGCTATTCTTCCGGACCATATTCTTGGGGATCAAATTCCTGGAAATCAACGGAGCGGCGCCGCGGCGGTCGGCAAGGCGGAGGAAAGAGCAGGGGTGAAAACAAAAGATGGGGCCGCATCTCCGGGGAGCAATATTTGGTTTGCTACCGGCGGGAAGGTCGCGCGTGTGTTTCATTCGGCTGACCGGGGGCTGAGCTGGGAAGTTTTCCCGACTCCGATTGTGCATGGGGCGGATTCGGCGGGCATTTTCTCGATCGCATTTCGAGACGCGAATCACGGTGTAATCGCCGGAGGTGATTATAAGCATCCCGATTGGGATGGGCCCAATCTGGCCTTTACCAATGATGGCGGTAAGTCGTGGTCGCTTTCGCAAATTTACCCGCAATCTTATTATTCTGCCGTGACTTACGACCGTGGGGCGGCGGCGCATGCGGCGGCGGGGCTGGAGGACAGCCGGGCCCAGGTGCGCCTTTTTCTGGTAGCGCCCAAGTTTATCTTTGATTTTCGGCCGCCGAGAGACCCTACGCGGATCAGCCCGCCGAAAAAGTCGGGGATTGGATTCAATGCTGTCAGCACTTTGCCGGGCGGCGGGGCCTTCTTTGTGGGGCCTAAGGGGTCGATTGCCACCATTCCTTGATCTCTCTGCTAATGGGTGGTGCAGGCGACTTTCTCGGAGCCGGCGGGTCTGTTCTAACATCCAAGCTTTAGCGCGTGTACCATTGGGCAAAGATAGGGTTCTGCCGGATGGACGATTTGGGATACACTCGCTATAACGTTTCAAAGAGTATGTTCACTCCGCACCCAAACCTTTCCGATGACGTTAACCGCGTCATCGTTCAGTCGGAAATTGAAGGCGGAGTTTTTTTACACGATTTGCCGCCCTCGACCATCCTCGAAATTCAGACTCTCAATCATTGCTATAAGGCTGTGCTTCTGGGCGGGAGCGATGCGCTGATCTCCGGGCATCCTGAGTTTTGCCCGAATCCGGTGCAGGTAGCGATTGCGGGATCTTCGTTTGGAGGATCCATGCTGAAGCTGCGCTATGTGGGGCGGGGCATGCACCTTGAATTCCGGCATCCCGAATACGCAACGCCGATTATTACTTCTCCGATTCAGGAAATACGGGATTATACAGCGGCGTAGTTTTGGCGCTCCGTGGGCGGAGTTCCGTGATGAGTTGGAGTTCCGCTAGTTGATCGTCGGTCGAGCTTCGCTCGTCTGGACAGCCGAGGGCGGCTGTCCCTACATAAGTACCGGCATTGACGAACTGCACCAACCCCACTAACATTCCTCCCGGAAGCGCCCAAGCCGGATTATGACCATCACCACTCGCGAAGTCAGCCACGTCACCATTGTCGATCTGCACGGGCGCATTACGCTGGGCGAGGAAACCGGTAAAGTTCGCGAGGCCATCCGCGGGCTGATCGCGGCAGGCAAGAAGAAGATCGTGCTCAATCTGGCACATGTGGATTACCTCGACTCTTCCGGGGTGGGCGAGCTGGTGAGCAGCTACACTGCCGTGCGCAACTCCGGCGGGGAACTCAAACTCTTCGGCCTGACCAAGAAGGTTCGTGACATTCTTTACGTCACCAAGCTCTACACCGTATTCGATATCAAGGACGACGAATTCACGGCCGTGAAGTCGTTTGACTACTTTTTTGCCCAGTGAATTCAGGGCAGAGCCCTCACAATGCAGGACAACCAGCCTAGGAAAGACAGCCTCGCCAGTGCGAAAATAACGATTCTTTCCTGGATTGCGGGTCCGTTTGAGCAAGAAGGCAAAATCCAGCCAGGAGGTCCCTCGGTCCGCTGGTGAAAACGCGGACCTTAGGGACGACTCCAAGTCGAGGTTCCGAGTGTGGAAACCGAAACTGACCCCTACGCTTTCCTCTTTCCCGCTGATTGGGAATGCGGTATGCTAACTACCTCCCCTTTTGTATCCCCATACGAAACCGCAATGAGAGAGAAAGAAAAACCATTAGGATCAGTCGGCTCCGCTAGCCTCTCCGCGGAAATTATTATCGTAGGAGGCGGCCTGGCTGGGACAGCGCTGGCTGTTGTATTAGGACGCCAGGGTCGTCGCGTGATCGTGGTGGATCTCCACGCCAGCTGCCCGCCGCTATTCAGAGCTGAAAAAATCGAGAAGGAACAGGTACGGCTGCTGCGCAAGCTCGGTTTGCTCGAGCATCTGCTTCCGTATGCCGGGCAGGTCAGAGAGGTCTGGGGAGGTTTTGACGGCCGCGTTTTCAAGACCAGCCCGATCGAACAATATGGACTGAAATACGCAAAGATGGTAAATGCTCTACGCGCGCAAATGCCTGCAACGGTGGTGAACCGTGTGGGGCGCGTGGAAGCCATCTCTAATAGCGACCAGGTGCAACGGGTTAAGCTGGGAGGCGGCGAAGAACTAACGTCGCAACTCGTGGTGTTGGCATGTGGCAGCCGCGCAGATTTCCTGGCCGACCTGGGAATGCGCCGCCGGGTGGTGCAGAAAGACCAGTCCCTCGGCATCGGATTCGATTTCGTTGCCGAATCGCAGCCCTTTCGTTTTGACGCGCTTACTTACTACTCCATGAGCCCGTCGACCTGTATTGACTACCTGACGCTGTTCAAATTTCGCGATGTGATGCGAGCCAATCTTTTTATTTTTCGCTCGGCGAGCGATCCGTGGGTACGTGAGTTCATGCAGCAACCAGAGGCGATGCTCAGGCGCCACCTGCCAAAGCTGAACCGGATTACGGGTGAGTATCGCGTGACCGGCACTGTGGAATCCAGTCGAGTGGATCTCTATAAAACTGAGTTCGATCCGGTCCCGGGAGTGGTGATGATCGGCGACGCAGCCCAGAGCGCTTGCCCAGCCACGGGCCGGGGCCTGGACAAGGTGATGACGGACGTGGATGTGCTCTCAGAGTGCGTCCCAGGCTGGTTGGCGACTCCGGGCATGAGCGCCGGCAAAATGGCGGATTACTATCAGCATCCCCGCAAGCTGGCCATGGATTCGAGCGCCCTGCAGAGTTCCCAGGACCACAGGCGCCTCGCTATCGACACGTCGCTGCGCTACCGGATTCACCGCTTTCTGTTGCACTCCAAATGGCGGCTATCAGCTTCTTCCAAGAAGATGCAGCAGGCGCGGCGGACGTTTGGCTCGAGAACAGGATTACTGTGGGGAACGGGCGACCATAGTTAAAACCCCGGATGGTCGGGTCAATGCGTGTGATGGAGATTTTTCTACGGCTTTTTCGGCCACTCACAAACTACTCGCGGTTCGTTGACGTGCATTTCTAATCCCTTAAAACTGAGCAACGACCGGCCCGACGATCTCGTTCTGCCATGTCCTTAGCTATAGGCATCGTCAGCCAGTCCGAATCCGTGATAGCTCGCCGACAATTGGATCGAGCCACAATCATCGCGCATCGAAAGCTGGGTCGCCACAATCCAATTTAAAGATTACCTTTGAATAGCGCGTAAGCAGCGGGGGGTGTCATGGTTACGTCGGAGATCGCATTCCTGAACAATCAACTGCTGGAGCGCAAACACCGCCTGGAAAAGGCGATTGCTTTTGCGCCGCAAAAGGCGGTTCTAGCTGGTCTTTTGCAGGAAGTGGATTCGGCGCTGGAGCGCATGGATAAAGGCAGCTATGGGCTGTGCGAAACATGCCATGACACGGTGGAAGCGGATCGACTGCTGGCCGATCCGCTGGTGCGCTACTGCCTTGACCATCTGACTCTACCGCAGCGCGATGCGCTGCAGCGGGACCTTGACCTGGCCTCGCAGCTGCAGCGCAACCTTTTGCCGCAAATCGGGCTCCGGGCCGGCGGCTGGGAGACGAGCTACCATTACGAGCCGGTTGGTCCGGTGAGCGGCGACTATTGCGACTTGATCCCGTCCGATGGGCAGCTCTTCTTCGTGCTGGGCGATGTCTCAGGCAAGGGCGTGGCCGCTTCCATGCTGATGGCGCAACTCCATGCCCTGTTCCGCAGCCTGACTAAAATGGCTCTGCCCCTGGAGCAGATGGTCTCGCAAGCTAATCGCGTCTTCTGTGAAAGCGCGTTAGCTGGACAATACGCCACGGTTGTGTGCGGCCATGCGAAGGCTACCGGCGAGGTCGAGCTTCATAATGCCGGACACTTACCCGTGATCGTGGTTGGAAAAAGCGGAGTGCTGCGCATCGAATCCACGGGTTTGCCGCTGGGCATGTTTTATGAGCTGGAGTTCTCCGTCACCCGCCTGCACATGGAAGCCGGCGACACAATGTTTCTCTATACCGACGGCCTGTCGGAAGCCAGCGATGCGAAAAACGAATACGGCGTGGACCGCGTGATGCAACTCGTGCGCCAGCAATCGGTGAGGCCTCCAGCGGAGCTCATTGCTTGCTGCCTGGAGGACCTGCGCTCCTTCGAAAACCGCGGAGCGCGTTTCGACGATTTAACGCTGCTGGCGATTCAGCGGTTTGGCGAGCCGGCGATTCATGTTGTGTGAAACTCTTGAGGATTGGATAATTAGCATGCGCACGAATTATGGCGAACTCGGCACCTCGTTCCTTTCCTCGTGCGCAGTCTTCCCGGCCGATCCGGGTAATGCTCCTGGATCTCACCATCGCAATATTGGGCCTCGCCTTCCTGGCCTGCCTGCTGTTTGGCATCGTCACTTTCATGAACGCGCATATTGCTTTCAAACGCGTGCAGGGACAGCCCTATCACGCCACCACCTTTCATGTGATTCGTTCTTACTATCAGAATAGCGCTGGCATGCATGGGCCCGACATCTCGGTTTATGCGAGTGGGATGGTGGAAGGCGAGAAAGAATGGATGGATTTGGTTCCCTACCTCAAGCGTAGGCCGGGCGGTCAAGCGGAACTCAACGATTCAGTCCCTGCGGGCACAGTGATTCCGGTTTACCTGTTTCCCAATCTCAAAGGGCAATCCCGAATCCAGGTGATCGACATTCTGCCGCCAGGCGAAGCCAGCAGAAGAACGGAGACGCGGGTACTGCGGCGTGCGCCCGCGATTCTCGCCCTTCTGGGTGCTCTGATCCTTCTCTTGGTGCGATTGCGGCGCTTTTAGCCGCCCAGTTTAGGCGACCTTCCCCAGCACGGGCTGGGTGCAGTACATGCAGCGGCGAGCGGCAATGGGGATTTCGCTGAGGCATTCTGGACACTTCTTAGTGGTGGGGTCGGGCGGCTTCTCGCCTTTGTGCATGCGGGCGATGAGGGCGTTGACCGGCAGGACTACAAAAAAATAGACAGCGGCAGCGATCAGAAAAAACGAAATGCAGGCATTGATGAAATTGTCCAGAGGGAACGCGACATTGTGGATCGTGAACTGCAACGTCGAAAACTTTTCGCCACCGCCTGATGCCAGCTTGATCAGAGGATTGAGAAAGGCCGAGGTGAGCCCGCCGACCACGCCCGCGAAGGCTGCGCCGATGACCACGCCGACCGCCATATCAACGACGTTGCCGCGCAGGATGAATTTTTTGAAGCCGTCTAGCATGGGAATCTCCTTCAAAAACCAGGATGGGCCAATTTATGACAGGCGGGGGCTGAGGTCAAGCGGCGGGTGAAGGGACAAGTGCAGAGATGCTTCGGCGACCAAAGCCGTCGCCTCAGGATGACAGGCAAACAACCAGGATGGGTCAATTTATGACAGGTGCGAGGTCAAGCGCGGAAGGGCCAACCCCTGGAATCTTTCCGGCTTAACGGTTGTGCTAGCCGCGTGACGGCCCACTTCTCGCAAAGGACGCGAGAAATGGGGCACCCAGGTTTTTCCATTTCACTTCAGATCCGCATGGGCATGACGATGTAGCGGTATTTGTAGTCGTCACCTTCAGCGGGGCGGAGTTGGCCGGCGGATTGGGAGTCTTTCAGTTCGAGGCGGACTTCGTCGGTACCAGAGGCTTTGAGGAAGTCGACGAGGTATTGCGCGTTGAAGCCGATGGTGAGAGTTTCACCGTCGTAGGGGGCTTCGATGGAATCTTCGGACTCGCCGGCTTCCGTGGAAGACGCGGAAAGTTTGACTTCGCCTTTTTCAAGTTTCATGCGGACGGCGCGGGAGCGTTCGTCGGCGAACTGGGCGACGCGCAGGATGGCGGCATTGAGATCGTCGCTGTTGAGGGCGATGCTTTTGTTATTGTCCTTTGGTAGAACAGCTTCGAAGTTGGGAAACTGGCCGGTGAGTTGGCGCGAGGTAAGCAGGCGCGAGCCGATGCGGAAGAAAAGCGTGGAATCGTCTTTGGCGAACTCGATGGTGTCGGCGTCAGTGGAGTCGAGCAGGGATTTGAGCTCGTCCATGGCTTTTTTGGGAACGAGGGTTTTCATTTCGCCGGAAACGCCCTCGAATTTTTCTCCGCTGCGCTCGCAGTGGGCCAGGCGATGGCCGTCAGTGGCGACCATAGTGATGGATTCGGGCTTGAGCAGCATAAGCGCGCCGTTCAGCGTGTAGCGCGACTCCTCACTGGAGATGGCGAAGCCGGTGCGGGCGATCAAGCCGCGCAGAACCTGGCCGGGAATTTTTATTACGCCGGCGGTGGGGAATGCGGGCAGACTAGGAAAATTCGATTTCGCCATGCCCACCATTTTTGTATTCGACCGGCCGCAGCGAATGCTGACCCAGTGATTGTCTAAAAGTTTGATGGTGATGTCGGCATCGGGCAGGAGTTTTACGTAGTCGTAAAGCTTTCGCGCAGGGATGGTGCAGGAGCCTTCTTTTTTAACTTTGGCGTTGCAGGAGGTGCGCAGGCTGAGGTCGAGGTCGGTGGCAGTGAGCGAGAGTTTGCCATCGGAGGCCTCGAATAAATAATTCGACAAAATGGGGATGGTAGTTTTGCGTTCGACCACGCCTTGCGTGGCGGTGAGTTCGCGCAGCAACTCCGACTTGCTGACGGTAATTTCCATAGTTCCTACCGACGTTCCGACTGCTACGGGCGCTTCCACCGGCATAATTATCTCCCGCAATCCTCAGGGGCTAAAGCCCAAATCTTTAGAGCGGCCTATTGGCACGGCTTCAGCCGTACCCTTCTCAAAATTCTTGCTCTCCAAAAACCCTTTCGATCCTTCCGTCCACCTGCTACTTTTATTACTTCCCTTATATCAAATATAAAACCTATAAAACCAGCAGTAACAGTAGGCGGTTCGGAGAAGTGGAAAACTTTGGCAACCGGCCTATTGTCACCGCTTTGGGGACCAGCCCTTCGTGTGAGAAATCGGTCCCGAAGTTGGCGGAGACCCTACAAGAAGATTGCCACACTTCTGATTTCGACCGGGGCTTGCACAGTTTCCACATGACATTCACAGACTTGAAAAAGGAAGACTGCGCTGCACCGTGCAAAAGTCAGAAATCGCCACACCTACCCGCCTAATTGCTCAGTCAATTTATTCAGCAGCCTGTTTAAATCTTTGTCGTTCTTGCGAACCTCTTCGATTTTTTCGACGGAGTGCAGAACGGTGGTGTGATGCTTGCCGCCAAACTGGCGGCCTATTTCGGGCAGCGACGCTTCCGTCATATGCTTGGCAAGATACATGGCGATCTGGCGCGGGTAGACGATGGCGCGGGAATTGTCTTTGGCTTTGATTTCAACCAGGCGCAGGCCGAATTGTTCGGCGACCATTTTCTGAATGGACTCGATGGTAATCTTCCGGGCCTGCGAGTCGATAAAATTTTTCAGGACCTGCTGCGCGTAGGGAAGCGTGATCTCGGCACCGATCAGGGAGGAGTGAGCCACCAAACGAATGAGCGCGCCTTCGAGCTCGCGGACATTCGAGCGGATATTCTGCGCCACATACATCGCCACATCACTGGGCAGGGTTACTTTTTCCTGCTCGGCTTTCTTTTGCAGAATGGCGACTTTGGTTTCAAGATCCGGCGGTTGAATATCGGCGATCAGGCCCCACTCGAAACGGCTGCGCAAGCGGTCTTCGATCTCAGCGAGCTCTTTGGGAGAGCGATCGCTGGCGATGACGATCTGCTTCATGGTGTCGTGCAGGGCATTGAAGGTATGGAAGAATTCTTCCTGGGTACGCTCTTTGCCGGCAAGGAACTGGATATCATCGACAAGAAGAACATCTACGCCGCGGAATTTATCGCGGAAGCTGGTCATCTTGTCGTAGCGCAGCGAGTTGATCATGTCATTGGTGAACTTCTCGCTGGAGACGTAGCAGATGGCGGCCTGGGGCTGGCGACGCTTCACCTCATGTCCGATGGCCTGCATCAGGTGGGTTTTTCCCATTCCGACACCACCGTACAAAAATAGCGGGTTGTAGGCTTTGGACGGGCGTTCGGCGACGGCCTGGCAGGCGGCGTGGGCGAATTGATTGCCGGAGCCAATCACAAAGGCATCGAACGTATAGCGCGGGTTGAGCTGTGCGGCGCCATCCCAATCGAAGCGGGCCTGCGCGGGCGCGGAAGAAACCGGCGGCGCCGAGAGGCCGCCGTTGTGGCGGACGGCGGTGGCAGCGGGATCGTCCTCGGGGGTGACGAACTTTACGTCGTTGAAATCGAGGCCGAGGTTATCGATGGCTTCCTGGATGAGGTCGGCGTACTTGTCGCCGGCGTGGCGGAATTCGACAGTGGGAACGCGGACGAATAGAACTCCACCGCTGGAGTGGCTGTAACGCGTGGGCTTGAGCCAGGTATCGTAAGAGTGCCGGTTGATCTTTTTTTCGAGCGCATCGAGGATGCGCATCCATGGATTAGGACCAGGATTCGGGGAAAGAGTTGTGCCTGTCACTGACATAGTTTATGAAATACCCGCCGTGGCGTCCCGGCGGCTGGCTGAGGGCGCCTGTTAATAAGTGCGTTTAACGACTTGCCAATTGAGCTTTAAGTTTACTGCGGATTGCGCCGAATGTGCGGTGCGCGGTTGCCATGGTGAACAAGAATTTTTTAAACCCGAACAGTGCCGAATGGTAGCACGAAAAAATTTTCGTCGCACGGAAATCTTCATCGAAAATTTTTATCGCTCGCTGATTCAAACGCCGAACGTTGGGCGTGTCAAGTGCCTTCGATATAACTGTCGCGGCGGCGGTGCAGCAGGATGATGCAGCGAGAAGATTGTGCCGCAAACCGCCGCTCGTTTTTCCACGTCCGCTCGCTCATTTCTCCATGTCCACCGCTCATTTTTCCATGTCCACAAACAGAGCCACCCAGTCGCTCTCGCCAAGAACGCGGAATGTATGGCCTTTGCCAGTCAAGTCTTCTGCCAGCACGACTTGACCCGGCCGGGCAATAAGTTTCTGCCCACCCGCGACCTCGATTTCGGAGCGTCCACTGATCGTGATCACGTACCGTCGTACATCCGCGTTATGCCACCCTTCAAAGAAGCCCGGAGCAATGCGCACCACGTAAGACTTTTTCATGAGGACTGGCTCTGACTCCTCCAAGGTATTCGGCGCGCCCGGGACCGCAGAAAATTTCACGCTTTCTTGCTTGAGATGACTCAGGCCATCTTCCCCGGTGTAAAGTCGAGTAACTTTCACCGTCGCATGCACCGTCGCATGCACTGGCGCAGGCTGCTGTGCCAAGGCTACTTTTCCTATGCACGAAAATAGAAAAGCAAGAGTCAACAACAGCTTTGTGCTGCGCATGGGATTACCTCCCGCCGGAGTATAGCTGGGGTCGGAGTGTGTGTGTCAGGGCGTCATGACCGCTGAACCCATCAGAGCCCATTGGGGCAGGGGCTCGACAGGCCTTTCCTTAGTAGCCGGTGATATCCCTTGCGCGGGCCTGCAACGGCGCGGGAACGGGCAGCGGCCGGGATCAAAGTCAGAACGGAGCTTTTTGGCAGGGGGTGGGAACTTTCACAGCCTCCATATCTATCCTCGATCTGGCTTTGCCGGGATGGCGCTTCGTCATTTATACTCATCGTTTGCCTTTACACCGTTGACGGAGTCAGGAGTCAGTATCTTTCATGCCCAAGCGAACGTTCCAACCTAACCGGCGCAAGCGAGTCAAGAAACACGGATTTCGTACGCGCATGAAGACCCAGGGCGGCCAGAAGGTGATATCGCGCCGCCGCGCCAAGGGGCGGAAGCGGGTTTCCGTAAAGCCCGGATTCCGCGAGTAGCTTTTTCCAGTGCCGCTCACATTAATAGCGGAGACACCCAGCGATCTGTTTCAGCCGAATGGCTTGATGGCGGAGGCCGCGCTGCGGACGGGGCCGGATTCCATGCCAGCGAAGAAGGCAGCACGATTTCCGCGCGAGGCCCGGCTGTTGCGCCATGCGGATTTTGAGCGTGTATACAAACAGGGGCGACGGCATTTTTCCGCCACCATGACTGTTTTTTATTGGGCGCGGGTGGAGGCTGCGACGACGGATTTGCTAGCTTCCGAAAAGAAGCGGGCGGGGGCGCCCGCTCCACACCCGCCTGCGCCACACGGGCTGAGAATTGGGTTTACCGTGGGACGAGCGCTGGGTGGGGCGGTGCAGCGGAACCGGATGAAGCGGAGATTGCGGGAAGCAGTGCGGATGACTCGCCCGGTGAACGGGGTCTCGGCGGATGTGGTGATTAATCCGAAGAAGACGATTTTGAGCACCGAGTTTGAGGATGTGGTGAGGGAAGTTAGACGAGCGTTTGAAGTAATTGAGCAGAAGTTGAGTGCGAACGGTGTTATTTCCAAAGGCTCGCGGGCGGGGGCGCCCGCGCCACACGAGGCATGATGGAGTGCGCTAAATTCGCGGTGCTGCGATTGCTAAGGGCTTATAAGTGGGCGATCTCGCCCCTGTTGCCGCCCGCGTGCCGCTATGTGCCGACCTGTTCGGAATACGCAATGGAAGCGGTGGAGCGGTATGGCGCGGTGCGGGGCGGGCTCAAGGCGATAGGGCGCGTGCTGCGATGTCATCCGTTTGTGCGCGGGGGATACGATCCGGTGGTGCAGCCGGAAATGGTGCGGCGGGAGATGCAGCCGTAGAGAAGTGCGGAGCGAACGCGACCGAGATTAACGCGATCAGAAATTGAGGCATTAAGGAAACTTTGGCCGACTATAAAAATCCGCAGCAGCAAGAACCTGGGTCCGAGCGGCGGCTCATGCTGGTTTTTCTGCTGACGTTTGTCGTGCTGATGGTTTTTCAACCGCTGTTGAAGAAATACATGCCGACGCCGGCGGCACCGAAGAAAGCCGAAACAACGGAGCAAACCGCGCCGCGTTCCGCGGCAATTTTGCCGCCCTCAGTCAGCGCTCCAGCTACGAGTGCGAGATCGTCACATGCCGGTTCTTCCGCATTTTCTTCCAGTTCAGGCAAAATCGCCACGGCCGCTAATAAGCAGGCTGCTTCCGAATCCGAGACGGTGATCGAGAGCGATCTTTATAAAGTCACGTTCACCAACCGCGGCGCGCAGGTGAAATCGTGGATCCTGAAGAAATTTAATAACGATGCGCAGAATGGTCCGCTCGATCTGGTGAATTCGCAGGCCGCGCAAAAGTACGGGTATCCGCTATCGCTGTGGACCTATGACGAGGCGCTGCGCAATAAATTGAATTCGGTTTTGTATGTGGTCTCGAGCGAGGGCCAGCAAACCGCTCCGGCACAAATCACGTTTGAATACGCCGATCAGGATTTGGAAGTCCGCAAGACGCTGCATTTCGATCAGAGCTACGCTTTGCAGATTGAGACGTCGGTCACTTACAAGGGCGCGGAAGTTTTTACCGCGCCGGCGTGGCCTGCGGGATTTGGAGATGAGCAGACTCCGGCTTCCTATGCCGCCTCGCGCGTTGACTACCACAACGACTCCTCGACCGACCGCAGCATGTTTATCTTCCCCAAATATACGCAGCGGCTGCTGGTGAAGAGCGTGATCGGGGGAAATACGCTGACCGGGCAGTTCGAGTGGGCCGCGGTAGGGGATCAATACTTCACGGCGGTATTTATTCCGGAAGATCCCACGGGAGTTGCGCTGATCACGCTGCGGAATTCCCAGGAGGTTCCGCAGAAGCCGGGGGCGAGTGAACTGACAAGAGTAGATGTGCTGGGCGCGGCAATGGGCGAACTGCATGGGCCGACCGCGGAGCGCATGTATGTTGGGCCGAAGGAATTGGCATCACTGGACGCGGTTCCGGTGCCGACCATCCGGAATGGAGAGCCGAATCTTGGCGAGATCGTCGATTTCGGGCGGCTGGAAATTCTGGCCAAACCACTTTTCCTGTGGCTGAAGTGGACTTACAAGCACGTTGTGCCTAACTGGGGATGGGCGATCGTGATCCAGACTTTGATCATCACGGTTGCGCTGCTGCCGCTGCGGATTACGCAGATGAAGTCGATGCTGAAGATGCAGCGCGTGGCGCCGCAGATCAAATCGATCCAGGAGAAATATAAGAAGTACAGTTTGCGCGATCCTCGCAAGGCGGCGATGAACGAGGAGATCAGCGCGATTTACAAGAAAGAAGGGGTGAATCCGGCGGGCGGGTGTTTGCCGATGATCATCCAACTGCCTTTCTTGTGGGCGTATTACAGCATGCTACGGGATGCGCTGGATCTGCGGCACGCGCATTGGCTGTGGGTACACGATCTATCGGCGCGCGATCCTTATTTTATTTTGCCGATTGTGATGGTGGTGAGCATGGTTGCCATGCAGCGGATGACGCCACAGGCGGGCATGGATCCCTCGCAGCAGAAGATGATGACGGTGATGATGCCGCTGATGATGGGCTTCATCTTTTTCAATCTGGCCGCCGGCTTGAACCTTTATTATGCCGAGACGAATTTGATTTCGATGGTACAGCAGGCGGTGATGAACCGGACCAGCCTGGGCCGCGAGATGAGAGAGATGATGGAGAAGCGGGCGAGGAAGAGAGAAAAATAAGGTTTCAGATTTTAGGCGGTAGGTCTTACTTTGAGGCTTGGAGCAAAAATGAATGCTGCGAGCGAATGAAATTTGGCTAGCCTAGCCCGTAAGAGCTAACACCTTTTATTTAAGAGTTTTCACTATGGATAAAGTTGCCGCCGCAAACCGTATTAACGAATTCTTGCAGGCCGTCGTGAATCAGGGTGGCCTTCACATTAAGTATCGAATCGTCGTCGATCCGCCGGCGATTAGCGAATGGGAGAAGCCAGAGATCTTCGTCGACTTGTCGGGGCCGGATTCTTCGCTGCTGCTGGATCGCGGCGGGGAATTGCTGCGCGCGCTGGAGTTGCTGGCGTTTGAGATTTTGCGGCTGCCGCCGGGCGAGCATGAGAAGTTGGCGTTCGATTGCAAGAATCAGCGGACCCTCAGGTTCCAGGAGCTGCGAACGTCGGCCAGCGTTGCGGCGGAGAAAGTCCGGCGGACCGGGACGCCGTTTTATTTTGCGCCCATGTCATCCCGCGAGCGGCGGATGGTGCACCTGGCGCTGCGCGATGAAGCCGATCTTCGTACGGAGAGCGACGGCGAGGGGCGCGACCGTTGCGTGGTGCTGTATCCTGCGGATCATAAGGGCGGTGCTGGACGGCGCGCGAGCGGCGAATAATTGTTTTGATCGATGATGGACGATGCAATAGCCGACCAGGGTAAGCATCCATCGATTACCTTCCTGTAACATTGAAGGGATGCGTATTCGTTCCAGCTTCCTGATTTTTTCTTTCCTCAGTTTCGCATTGGTAATTGCTGCAGCCGGCCTAGCTTCCGGGCAATCGACATCTTCTAGTTCTTCATCCTCGTCGGCAAAACATCCTACGAAACCCGCGGCTGCGGCGGATTCGCGGCTGGATACCGGAGCGGTGAAGAACGGAATTTATCGCAATGCGGAATTTGGATTCACCTGCAAAATTCCCGCGGGGTGGGTATTACGAACCGATGAGATGAATTCTCAGCAAGATGATGCAGGGGACGAGAGCGGAGAAAAATCCAAGGCCGCCGGAACCGGGCATGTGCTGCTGGCGACGTTTTCGAGACCGCCGGAGGCGCGGGGCGAGGACGTGAATTCTTCCGTTGTGATTGCGGTGGAAAATGTGTCGGCTTATCCGGGTCTGAAAGAGGCGGCGCAATATTTTGGTCCGGTGACCGAGATTGCCGAGGACCGAGGGTTTGACATCGCAAACGAGCCGTACGAATTTGCGATTGGTACCAAGAACTTAGTGCGCGGGGATTTTCAGGAAGACATAGGCAAGCGAGTGCTGATGCAGTCGACGCTGGCGATGCTGGCGCGGGGGTATGTGGTGTCGTTCACCTTTATTGGCGGGACCGAAGATGAGATCGAGGAATTAATTGGCGGATTGAATTTTGCAGGGGGGCCGAAAGCGTCGGCGCACTAAACGAAATTGGTCAGCGAAATACGATCAGCAGAAATACTACCAGCGAAATACGAGAGAGGCAATTGAGCGGAATGAAGTTAAAAATTCCTGAAGGAAAGTTTACAGCGTATTTATTCGACTGCGACGGTACCATTGCCGACTCGATGCCGCTGCATTACAAGGCGTGGAAAAAGGCGCTGGCCGAATGGAATTGCGAGTTCGAGGAAAAGTTGTTTTACGAGTGGGGCGGGATGCCGGTGGTCGAGATTATTTCTACGCTCAACCAAAGACAAGGATTGAGTATGCCGCCTGATGTGGTTGCTCGGCGGAAAGAGAATCTTTATTTCGATTTGCTGCCGGAGCTTACGGCTGTGCCGGAAGTTTTGGAGCACATTGAAGCCGCGCGTGGGAGGATTCCGTCTGCGGTAGTGTCGGGCAGCACGCGCGAGTCGGTAACGGAGTCTTTGGCAACGCTGAAGTTGAGCGATCGATTCAATACGCTGGTCTGCGCAGGGGATTACGAAAAGAGCAAGCCCGACCCGGAAGCCTTTCTGCTGGCGGCTTCGCGGTTGGGAGTGGCGCCTGAAGCGTGTCTGGTGTTTGAAGATACCGAAATGGGGATTCAGGCGGCGAAGGCGGCGGGGATGGCTTGGGTGAAGGTGCCGGCGCCGTGGGAGCGGGGCGCGGGAGGGTGATTCGGCGCTGCGCGATTCGGCGAGCTCGCGTGGGACGAGGGAGCAGCGGTCAGGAGGTCCTTCGCTTCGCTCAGAATGACAATACACTCTTGATGCAGAGTTGCTTGAAAGCTGATTAATCCAGCGGTTCGGGTTCGAGGGCGATGTTGGTTTCGCCGGCGGCTTTTTTGGCGGCGTATTTTTTCATCCAGGCTTCCCAGCTTTTTCCGGCGGCGGTGTCGCGGCCGGTGAAGGCCAGCGCGGCGATCTCGGCGTAGGGAACTGAGATTTTTTCGTTCGCGTTCTTGGGGTAGAGGCGGACGATGGAATCTTTCAGCGTGGCGCCGGTGCGGCGGTCGAAAATGTAGCCTTCGATTTTGGAGCCGTCTTTGCGAGTGAGGGTGACGTCGCCCCGGTAGTCAAAGGCTTTTTCCAGGGCCACGCGAATTTCTTCGTCGGTGGCGAGTTGCGGAATCCAGCCTTCTAGTTTCTCGTGGACGGTGCCGGGAGCGAGTTCGAGCGCGTCGGGATTGGCGTGAGGGACAGATTCAGCGGATTCGTGATCGATGTGGCCGGATTCTTTGCCTGTCATTTTCTTAAGGCCGACTCAAAATCAAAGTCAAAATCTTAACCACAGAGGTGTCACAGAGTGACACGGAGACTATGCTCGGGTTTCGTGCATGGGTGTGGACGGCGTCGCGATCTGCACCAGCGGGTGAATTGGCGCGGGCGGTTCGTCCAGCATGCGCAATGCTTCTTTGTCGCGATAGCTTGTGAACAGCGTGCCTTTTACTGTGGCTAGAAATCCTGACAGCGAGCTGAAGGTGGCGTTGACCGCGGAAGCTTCGTAGCCGCTGTGGACCATGCAATTGGCGCAGGCCGGGTTGCCGGATTCGGTGCCATAGTTGCTCCAGTTGGTGGTCGCGAGCAGCTCGGCAAAGGTTTCGGCGTAACCGTCCTGGAGCAGGTAGCAGGGTTTCTGCCATCCGAAAATATTGTAGGTGGGCATGCCCCACGGAGTGCAGGGGTAGGTTTTCTTGCCCATGAGGAATTCCAAAAACAGCGGCGATAGATTGAAGCGCCAGCTCTTTTTGCGATTCGACAAGATCGCGCGAAACATCCGGCGGGTGCGGGCGCGACCGAGGAAATGCTTTTGGTCGGGAGCTTTGTCGTAGGAATATCCCGGCGAAAGCATCATGCCTTCGAGGCCGAGGTCCATCATTTCGTCGAAGAAGGCGCGGACGGATTTGGGATCGGCGCCGTCGAAGAGCGTGGTGTTGGTAGTAACTCGGAAGCCACGGGCAAGGGCTTCTTTGATGGCGTCGAGCGCAATATCGTATCCGCCTTCGCGGCAGACGGCTAGGTCGTGCTCTTCGCGCTGGCCGTCGAGGTGAACGCTGAAGGTTAAATACTTGCTGGGCTGGAAAAGATGAATCTTTTCTTTCAGCAGCAGAGCGTTGGTGCAGAGATAGATATATTTCTTGCGTGCGACCAGGCCATCAACAATCTTATCGATCTCGGGGTGCATGAGCGGCTCGCCGCCGGGGATGGAGACCATCGGTGCTCCGCATTCGTCGACGGCTCGGAAGCACTCTTCCGGAGAGAGATCTTTTTTCAGGATGTGGGCGGGGTATTGAATCTTGCCGCATCCAGCGCAGGCCAAGTTGCAGCGGAAGAGAGGCTCGAGCATGAGCACAAGGGGATACTGCTTGCGGCCGGCGAGCTTTTGTTTGAGGACATAGCTCGAAACGGTCCACATCTGGGATACGGGAACGGCCATTTTAAGTCGGTATCTCCTTGCCGATATTTTAACAGGGCTCCGAGGTTAGATGGCGAGGGAGCGTCGTGAGGTGCCGGAAATCGAACTGATTAAAACCGCGAAGCCGGAACCGATTTGGTCCTCTGGAATGCTTTTGGAAATACCTGGTTTATAGAGGAGATTCGCGGGTTTTACGACTCATGAAAGCCAGATTTCATGGTATAATTTGTTAGTCGTAAAACGAGCCTAAGTACAAGAAATTTCAATCACTTGAAGTCAGTTCGTCCGATCGAATCCAGAGCCGCTCACGAGCGGGTTGAGGGAGTGGATAACGGGTAGGATTGACTGAAGTTTCGCGTCAGAAATCGGGCACGCTCCACGGAGCTTCATGGCCACTAAAGAGATCAATACAGAGATCGCAGAAAGCAAAACAAAAACCCCAGTCACGCCGATAGCCGGAGGTAACGGCAACAGCGGCGGAGGCAAGAGCGACTATAACGCCGATTCGATAAAGGTGCTCGGCGGAATGGAAGCGGTGCGCAAACGTCCCGCGATGTACATCGGATCGACGGGAGATCTGGGGCTACATCATCTGGTGTATGAAGTCGTCGACAATTCCGTGGATGAGGCGCTGGCGGGATTTGCCACCAAGATTGAAGTCACGATTCACCTCGATAACTCAATCACGGTGATCGACGACGGGCGCGGCATTCCTGTGGATGACATGGTGATTGATGGCGAGAAGATTTCCGCGGCGCAGGTGGTGATGACCACACTGCATGCCGGGGGGAAATTTGATTCGTCCACATATAAGGTTTCGGGCGGATTGCACGGCGTCGGAGTCTCGTGCGTGAATGCGCTCAGCGAAGAGCTTGAGCTGGAAATCTGGCGCGAGGGCGCGACCTGGGAGCAGACCTATTCGAAGGGCGAGCCCACCAGCAAGATGAAGAAGGCGGGCGCGGCCAAACGGCGCGGGACGAAAGTTCATTTTCTGCCGGATCGAAGTATTTTCACCGCGACGGAGTACAACTACGACACTCTGGCGCAGCGGTTGCGCGAGTTGGCATTCCTCAATAAAGGGCTGTTGATCACGCTGACCGATGAGCGCGCCACCGACGCGAAGACGGGTGAGCCGAAGCATACCGAGTTCAAGTACAACGGCGGCATCGCGGAATTCATCAAGCATTTGAACCGCGGCAAGCAGGTGCTGCACGACAAGCCGATCTACATGGAAGCCGAGCGCAATGGCGTGGTCATGGAGATTGGGCTGCAATATAACGACGCATATTCGGAGTCGGTGTTCAGCTTTGCCAATAACATCAATACGGTCGACGGAGGCACGCATCTTTCCGGCTTCCGCATGGCGTTGACGCGGACCATTAACTATGCCGGGCAACAGATGGGGCTGTTCAAAGATGTGAAGGAAAATCTGACCGGGGACGATGTGCGCGAGGGTTTGGTCGCCGTAATCAGCGTGAAGCTCCCGCAGCCTCAGTTTGAAGGGCAGACCAAGGGCAAGCTGAATTCGGATATTGCCGGGGTAGTGCAGGCGTTTGTGAACGAGCGGTTGGGCGCGTTCTTCGAACAGAACTCGACGGTCGCGAAAAAGATTATCAACAAAGCCGTGGACGCTGCGCGGGCACGCGAGGCAGCGCGCAAGGCTAGAGACTTAACGCGGCGCAAGGGAGCGCTGGATTCCGGCGGACTGCCGGGGAAGTTGGCGGATTGTTCGGAACGCGATCCGAACCGGTGCGAATTGTTTTTGGTGGAAGGTGAATCGGCGGGCGGGACAGCCAAGCAGGGGCGCGACCGGCGATTCCAGGCGATTCTGCCACTCAAAGGAAAAATTCTTAACGTTGAAAAAGCGCGCTACGACAAGATGCTGGCGCATGAGGAAATTCGCGCCATGATCACGGCGCTGGGCACGGGCATTGCGAAAGACGATTTCGATCCCACCAAGGTGCGGTACGGGAAGATCATTCTGATGACCGACGCCGACGTGGACGGGTCGCACATCCGCACGCTATTACTGACTTTTTTCTTCCGCCATATGCAGGAGCTGATCAAACGCGGAAACGTGTTCATTGCGCAGCCACCGTTGTACTCGATCAAGAAGGGCAAGTCGATGCAGTACATCAAGGACGATGACGCCTTCGACAAAGTGATGCTCAAGCGCGCGGCCGATGGGCTGGTCGTGCGTTATGGCGAAGGCGCGGCCAAGATCGACGGCGCGAACCTGACGAAGTTCATGAGCGTGCTGAAGGAGTATCTGAACTTCTTCGACAAGGTCAACAAAAGGCTGCGCGATGAGGCGATTACCGAGTTGCTGCCGCGGCTTGATCTCTCGAAGCATGCGGATTTTGAGGGCGACAAGAAAAATCCGTCGAAGAAGATTGAGAAGCTGGAAAAGGAACTGAACCGGCTGCAGAAAGAACGGAAGACCACGGGTGTGGCGAGCCGTATGGATGGAGACCGCAATGCGCGCCAGCCGCTCAAGGAAATTGAGAGCCGCTTTGACGAAGACCACAATCTGTGGGAAGTGCGCTACGTGGATTCGCAGGGGGCAGAGCACGTCATTAACTGGGAACTGGTATCGACCGCGGAATGCCGGCAGCTCACGGCCAAGTTCAAGCTGATCGAACAGTATTTGGAGCCTCCATATATTGTGGAGGTCAAGCAGCAGGCGAAAAAAGGCGCGGGCGAAGCGGCGGCCGATGAAGATGAAGAGCCGGGCTCTAATGAAGAGGGTTCGAAGATTTTGCTGAATGACGGCAAGAATTCTTTCGACAATGCCTCTTTGCGGGAGCTCTTCGACTACGTTCTCGAGCAGGGGAAGAAGGGTTACATCATTCAGCGCTACAAAGGTCTGGGCGAGATGACGGCTCCGCAGTTGTGGGAGACGACCATGGATCCGGAGCGGCGGACGTTGCTTTCGGTGAAGCTGGAAGATATTGCGGAGTGCGAGACCATCTTCACCACGCTGATGGGTGAGGATGTGGAGGCGCGGCGCAAATTTATTGAAGAGAATGCGCTGGACGTGAAGAATTTGGATATTTAGCGCGACGCATGGCATATCCGCCGGGCGGCGGATGCCGTTCGCTCCTCGCGCGACCTATATCGCAGCGGTTAAACCGCTGCTCAACCCAAACTCAACATCGGGTTTCCCCGGCGGTTATCTTCGCGCGCTCACAATCGGCAGATTGACAGTTACCACGTTCGAAGGATCATCCCGGAGTCTGAGGTAGATGGATTTGCCGTCGGGCTGGGGGATGGTCAGGGTCGACTCGACGAAGCCGTCGGGGACGGTGATGGAGTTGGTGAAGGCGGGGTCGGTGCTGACGGCGTCGATGAGAAAAAGTTTGTCGCCATCGAGCGTGCATTGTTTTTCGGCGGTCTTTATTTCGGCGCTCTTCTCTTCGCCGATCTTTGCTTCGGCGGTCTTTACTTCAGCGGTCTTCACGCAGTGAATTCCTTCGAGCATCGGAATGCGCACTAGCGTGACCAGGGGCTGCCAGTCTCCGGCGGTTCCGTCGGCGGCAATGGGACGAAACTTGAGCGGGCCGAAGGCGGAGGGGCCGAGCAGCTTGACCGGATCGAGCACGCCGAAGATGGTCTTCGAATCCTGCAGGGTTAAGTTGCCGTCTTTCTCGCTGAGCTGGACGTGGAAGGAATCGTCGGCGGTCGAGACTTCGATTTTTTCGGCGGGAGGAAAATTCTCCGGGACTTGCGTCTTGAGAAAGAAATTGAGGCGCGCATCCTGGGGGAGTTCGTTCTGATTCTCCAGAGAGATGGAAGACGGAGAATCCGAGGGATCGAGTTGCACGCTCTTGCTGAGCACGGTGACGCGGGGGCGCGTCTCTTCGACGGAGCTTTGCAGATCCAAATGACGGCCGTCTTTTAGCGTGACGTGAATTGCGAGCGCGGTTCCGGGCTGCAATTTCTGGCTTACGGATGCATCGTGGCAAATTACTTTTAATTCGTCCTGCTGGTTCACGCGAGACAGGCCCTCGGGAGTGAACTGCAAACCGGCGACTTCCATTGAAGTAATTTGGTCGAGGCGGGTGCCTTTGAGCACGCCTTCGGCATCGCCCGAGTGGATGTTGAAGGCGTCGAGGCGTCCGGCTTCGGCGTAAGTGTGCAGCGGGACCTCATCGGGCTGCGAAATGCCGAGCTGATGGATCAACAGCGTTAGCGTTCCGGCGGTAGCCTTCTGCAAGGGAACTTTTACTTCCAGGTCTTCAGCGTTGGTTTTTGCGAGCTCCGGTTTTGCGGCTTCGGGTTTTGCGACCTTCCATACAACGTCACTGACTTTGTTTTTTTCATCGCGCACGCTCACCGACTTCACACAGCAGGCGGCGGGCGATTCAAGATGCAGCGTATCTTCACGGCCAACGATCAGAGCGCTGGCATCTTTCGAAGCCACGATCCACTGTTGCGGGCTGGAGGCGCGCAGAGTGAAATGCGGGCCCTCGAAGGAACGGAAACCCCAGATGCCGCGCAGTGTACCGGTAATCTCGCCTTGGAGCTGGAGCGACTGCACGGATTTGGTATCGATTACGAAGCCGCCGCGGGCGGGATCGGGAACGGCGGGAAGATCGATGCCCGCGGGAGACTTGATGGGCATGTGCAGAACGAAATCGTGCGCGAGTTGTGTGCCGAAGACCAAGGGAGCGCCTTCGGCGGGCAGGACCAGCGCGGGATTATTCAGACAGAAGACTTGCGCGGCGTCGACCGGGCGCAGCGGAGGGTTGGCAGACGGAGCGATGAGCGGAAGAGCAATCACGATGACTGACTTTGGATTGCGAAACGAAGGCGGAGTGTTCAGCCGAAGATTGAGGTCGTCTTTTTTCGGCAGGGCGAGTGCGGGGATGTACTGGAATAGAGCGGTGTGGGCGGAGCCGAGAATTTTAACCACGTCGACCACTGCGCCGACATAGGCGCTGTAATACCCGGCGCCGGCGGTGGGCGTGGCGCTGGCCTGGACCAGCAAATCGCTGGAAGGTCCGCCAGTAAGGGTGGCGACCAGGGTTTCGCTGTGGGTGTCATCGAGCACGAGCTGATCTGGGTTTTGGGTGAGGCAGGGAACCTGCTGCGCAGTGGGCTTATCGAAGCACTGCTGGTCGACTTTCATGTTCAGGCTGCGAGCGAGAAGAGTGGTGCGCTGCTTGTTCTGCTCAGGATCGGCGAGAGGCTCGCGAACGGAATCGAGATATTTCTCCAGGCGCTGGCGATCATAGCTGGCCTGTTCAAGGTCCTGCGCGGCGCGCACGAAGGCTCCGGGCTTGCCGCGCACGGCGCTGCGCACCGTGCTGAACGCGCCGCCGGTTTCCGGAGCGAGGAATACCATGACCTGCTGGGCTCCTTCGGGAACGTTAACGTAAACGCCTTCGTCGCTGGCGGGCTTCGTCCAGGTTTCCACGCGGGTGAACCATGAATCTGGAGGAGGATTGGTCGATCCGCGAAGGAACGAAATGATCATCAAATAGTGAACCGATTGAGAATCGGGCAGATCGGAATGAACCCAGAGGCGGTCTCCCGATTGAAGGTTCGGAACTTCGGCGATAGGGAGAGTATGGCCTTCGCGCTGAACCCGAACCTGCACTTTGGGACCGGTGAGATCGAAGGCCGCGCCATCGGCCCAGAGCGAGGATGGGCTGGCGAGAAATAGCGAAGATACAGAAATGACGGTAAGAAAAAGAATTTGAAAACGGGAGCCCAAATCAGTCAAAAGAACGTCTCCTGTTTAGAGTGAAGGGTAACGCAACACGTACGGTTAGTTAGATGCTGGAAAAAAGAGACCGCACAAGCTGGAGAGCGGCGGAATCCATTGTCGGATACTTAATGCTACTGCGGCGGGCGGCGGGTGAGCAACGGCTTCCGAGAATCGATGGTGCAACCTAGGGTGGTGCAACCTACCGTGTACTTCTGGGAGCGGCGCGATTGAGTTCGGTGCAAATGTAAATGCGGCGGATGCCCGCTAGTGAAGCGAGTCCGCCGCCAATCTTTTTGAAAATCTCCCGCTCTTTGAAAATCGGAGGAGATTTCTTCCCAACTCAGACTTCGACGAAGCTACGCTCGCGCGCCGATCGCCGCCGGCTCGGAAACGGAAGCGTTTTCCTCTTTGCCATTTGGCTTTTGCGCGCTGCTCTGGCCACCTTTGCGGATATCAATTCCGCCCTTGAAGAATGCGCCGTCTTCGATGGAGATGCGGGCCGCGACAACATCACCGGTGAGGGAACCATCGCTGCGGATATCGACGCGATCGCTGGCGGTAAGATTGCCGCGCACTTTGCCGAGGACCACGATTTCACGCGCGTTGATGTTGGCCGAGACTACACCATTGCGGCCGATGGTGACGCGATTGCCGGCCAGGCTGATGGAGCCTTCGACGCGGCCATCGATGTAGAGCGACTCCGATCCAGTCACCTCGCCCTTGATCACCAGCGACTTGCCGATGGTAGCCTGGTCCGCGGTAGTGGTGGTAGTGGGGGTCGCCGGACGCGGCGCAGCGGCAGGCTCGTTCGCCATCATTGCAGGCGCGCTCGGGGTATGAACAATAGGACGCTGCTCCGGCTCAGCGGGACGTCCGGGGGTCTGAGGTTGATTCGTCGGCTTCCACATGGGTTACATAGTTCCTTTCCTTGTTGGGATTAGGGATCACGTGCCGCACTTGCGTGACCAAACCGAATTGTACTCCGTCGTCTCATAATGAGCGCTGTGGAAAAGCTTTATTTTCAACAATGTTTCCTAGCGTGGTACGCGCTTTGGTGCGGAGAAACGTGCTGGGATAAAGGTTCTCATAATCCCCTTTTGTCTCAACATCGTGTAAGGTTTCCCGAAATGAAACGGCCTGGATGCACTTTCCACAGCACATGGGAGTATGCTCTGGACTCCGCGAAAGGCTTCCCAGGCCGAATTGAACGATGGAATAACCTAAGGAGGGGTACCGTGCTGCAACCAGCCGAGACGTTAACGCCAGCATTTTTAGTTGCGCGTCCACAACCCGATGAGTACGCGCCGTATTACGAACGCTATATTTCTCTTGTGCCGGGCGAGGATATTCTGGGCGCGCTCGACCAGCAGCGGCGGCAGACCATGATGCTACTGTGCAGCCGCGATGAGGCGGACGGCGACTACCGCTACGCGCCGGGGAAATGGAGCGCAAAAGAAGTGCTGGGGCATGTGTGCGACTCGGAGAGAATTTTCGCTTATCGTGCCTTGCGCATCGCGAGGGCAGACGCGACGCCGCTGGCAAGTTTCGAGCAGGATGATTACGTGAAAAACGGTCCTTATGCGCAGTGCAAGTTTACTGACGTAGTAGAGGATTTTATCGCGGTACGCCGGGCGACGATTTCTATGCTTCGGTATCTGGATGAAGCAGCATGGGTGCGCCGCGGAGTTGCGAGCGGGAAGGAAGTCACCGTGCGCGCGCTGGCTTACATGATCGCGGGACATGAGTTGCATCATCGGAGAATTTTGGAGGAGAAGTATTTTGTGGGCAGATCTTAGGTCACGGAGTTACAGTCAGGTCGATTGCGTTAGAAGCCACAAACGGTCCGGATGGTTTTGCCCA
>Ga0209221_1000126_pt1 | contig 42940 bp, 42 predicted proteins | sample BlaSpr_A8_Ref_O2_FD_187989 | JGI IMG/M metagenome (GOLD analysis project Ga0209221, IMG submission 187989) | Forest soil microbial communities from Thunder Bay, Ontario, Canada - Black Spruce, Ontario site 2_A8_Ref_O2 (SPAdes) (version 2) | ecosystem: Environmental > Terrestrial > Soil > Boreal...
GCGCCGATGAAGGCATTCTCCAGTGCTTCGAGAGTTCCGATGAATGGAGCCAGGGTGTCAAAGGTTCCAGCCGGAAAATAGAAGGTCTGAACCGGATCATTTGCCGAACTGGAAATTCCGAGCAAGCCGCGGAAAAGATTGGCATGCGTGGTTTCTTCAAACAGAGCGGCACGCAAATAGTTAACATTGTCCTGGTCGCCGTGCGGAGCATGAGTCACTGTTCCTCCGGGGCCAGCCAGGGCGGGATCCTGGAGTACTGCGCCTGCAAGTCCATTGTAGTAAAACGTGGTCGCGAGATCTTCGGCAATCAGTGCCGCGGTGAAGATCTCCGCCGGAGTGTCTTTGGTGATGGGGTCTTGGACACCGTCCGAGTTAGCCGTCGGCGCTACATTCTGGGCCAACACTGTGGTAGCGCTGCCGGCAAGCAGCGTGGTTGCGGCCACGCCCACCCCTGCCATGCCTGAGGCCTGCAGGAACCTACGACGGTCGAAGTTCTTTTTGACGATTTCCAATACGTTTTCGATTTCCATGGGAGTCTCCTCGAGAAAAATTTTAGAACTGGATCATCCAGGGCGTTGGATGCCCTGGAACCATTTGGACCCAGCCACTGTTGGTAGTACGCAGACACCATGGAAACGGATTGCTTCCCTCTGCAATTGAGCGAGAAGGCGACCGTGGCGTATTGGTCGTTTCGAGCGTCGGACTCTCAGCAGAGTGCGGCAGCCTAAAGACCCTCCATGTTAGATTCCAATATGCGCTCCATTCTCCAAAAACGTTCGCTGCGATTCGTGTTTGCGGCGAACCTAGTCTCCATGCTCGGCAGTGGAATGAATTCCGCCGCGGTGGCTTGGACGATCTTGCAGCGCACGCATTCTGAAATGGCGCTCGGAACCTTTGCCGCTTTGCAAACCATTCCCGCGATGCTCATGCTTCCCTTCACCGGCGTCCTCATTGATCGCGAAGACCGGCGGCGGCTGGTGATGTGGCTGGATGCTTCCCGCGCGATCGTTATTCTTGCGGTCACAGTGCTCGCGTTTCTTCATCGCGTGCGGGTGTGGGAACTCTACCTGATGAACACGCTCGTCGCCGCCGGCTTCTGGATGTTCTGGCCGACGATCACCGCGCTGATTCAGGAACTGACTCCCGAAGGCGAATTTGTGCAGTCGAATACTCTTTTGCTGGCTGGCATTCAAGGCGGCTGGCTGATTGCCGGCGCGATCGTCGGATTCGTCTATGAACACATCGGCCTCGGCGGCGTGCTGCTGATCGACGTGAGTACGTACATTGTTTCTTTTTCGTGCTATTTCGCAGTGCGTCAAGGACGCCACGTGCTCCCGCGATCCGCCGAGCTCAAGCATGATTTCGAAGCGGCGGAAACTGCGCTCGCACGCTTCCTGCGCGAAATGCGTGAAGGCTTGGTCTTTCTGCGCGGGCATCGCAGCGTAGTCTTCCTGGGGACGAGCTGGGCGCTATTTCTAGGCGCCATGATGACCGGAGTGGTGGTCACCGCGCCCCTCAGCGATCGCGTCTTCCACGCCGGAGCCACAGGCTACGGATGGTTGAATGGCGGCTGGGCCATAGGGGCGTTCCTGAGCGCTCTTTATTCTCCAGCGCTGATTGCCTGGCTGGGCGCGCGCTGGGCAATTGCGCTCTCCATGCTGCTGCTGACTTTCACCATGGCGTTCTCGCCGTTTTCGCCATGGCTGGCGATGGCCGTATTACTTTATGGCTTGATGGGGTCGGCGCGCGGCGTCAGCGGCGTGGCCATGAATACCAGCCTAATGGAACAAGTTCCCAAGCATTTCATGGGAAGAGTGCAGAATACTTTTTATTTCTTCGGCACATTCCTACAGGTGACGCTCGGCCTAACCGTAGGTTGGATCGCCTCCCGAATCAGTCTAACCGCAGGCTTTGGCGTGATCGCCGCAGTCTACGCAGTAGCATTTGGCAGCGCTTGCTGGCCGATCGGGGCTCAGAAGGCAGTCGCTGCGTCCGCGGATTAGATGCGTGTGGCGGAGGTCTCGTCCGCCGCCCGCGAAGTTGTCTCCGTTCTTGATTCTGAAGGTCTTGATTCTGGGAGATTAGGATCGCAGACAAGCGTATCCGCCGCGTAGCAGCAGAGTTGCTGTTATTCTTTTTCTTTTCCAAGGGAGCATCCACGAAATGTTTGAAGAGTTAAAAGGTCGCACAGCGGTCGTCTTCGGAGTAGCCAACAAGCGCTCGATCGCCTGGGCAATTGCCCAGGGGCTGCACGCGGCCGGAGCCAACCTCGCCATCACCTACCAGAATGAGCGCATGGAGATGGAGGCGAAAGATCTGATTCTCTCGCTTCCCGGCGCCGAAGCTTTCATGTGCGATGTCTCGAAGGACGAAGAAATCACGCAACTCTTCGACAAACTGAAGGCTCGCTACGGCAAGTTGCACGCGCTGGTGCACAGCGTGGCATTCGCTCCCGCCGAGGAATTGAAGGGGGACTTTGTGAATACCACCCGCGAGGGCTTTCGCGTGGCGCACGACGTCAGCGTTTACTCCCTGATCGCCGTGTGCCGAGCCGCTGCCCCGCTCATGGAAGACGGCGGCAGCGTCATCACCATGACTTACTACGGAGCGGAGAAAGTTGTGCCCCACTATAACGTCATGGGCGTGGCGAAAGCCGCGCTCGAATGCACCGTCCGGTATCTAGCCCAGGACTTGGGCCGAAAACAAATCCGCGTCAACGCCATCTCGGCGGGACCAATCAAGACGCTGGCCGCCCGCGGCATCTCAGGTCTCGGCGACATGCTGCGTTCCCACGCCGAGCGCGCTCCGCTGCAACGCAATGTCGACGTCGCCGAGGTAGGCAGTACGGGAGTATTCCTCGCCTCCGATGCCAGCTCCGGCATCACGGGCGAGATTATCCACGTAGATTGCGGATACAACATCATGGGGTTCTAGTTAGGGGAGGTCAGAGGTGAGAGGTCAGATTGCAGAGGTAAAAGCTGCAGCTCGGCGGGTTTGGCCTTCATCTTCGCAATTCTGAACTCTCACCTCTGACCTCCCCAGACTGGTTACTCCCGTTACTGCTGTTGACAACTTTTTGACAAAGAGACTTGCATCACTGGGCGTACCCTTGATGTATGAAGCATCGACACATTCTTTCTCTATGTGCATGGGTGACGTTGTCGCTGACCCCGTGTTTCGCACACCACATGGCGGTTGTGGTCAACAAGGACAATGCGGTTCAGAATGTCACATCGATGCATTTGGCCAAGATTTTTAAAGGTGAAGTCAAGAAGTGGTCCGACGGCAAGAATGTGGTCCTCGTGCTGCATAACTCTTCTCCGGGTGAGATGGCGACACTGCAGCACCTGAGCAAAATGAGCGAAGCGGATGTGAAGGCCCTGCTCGCCTCGCACAAAGATGAAATCCGGGCAGTGCAGTCAGACGCGGATGTGATCGATGCGGTAGCCTCCACCCCGGGGGCAATCGGCTTCGTCGAAGAACATTCCATCACCGATCGGGTGGCTGTCGTCAGAGTCGACGGTAAGCTGCCGATGGAAGCCGGCTATCTGCCTCATTAACCCCTGCCCGACTAGAATCTGCAGTATTAGAATCTAACTATAGCGACTTCCCTGGGGCGGCTACGTACCAGCCTTCCGCCAAAAACTGCTCGATGGATCGCTCCTGAACGCCTTCCTGTACACGCAGCTCATCATTCAGAAAATGGTAAGAGAGTGTTCGGGTGCTGTCTGTGTTAATGCGGTCGATACGAATGCGATTGCCGTCGCGATCGGCGCAGATCAAGCCTACTTCCAGATCTGGCTGGGTCGCCTTCCTTACGTTTGCTTCCGTTCTTGGTGCCATTCTTAGATTGGATGAGTCGCTGCTGCCGAAAGAAGCGAACTGCCACACTTGCCAGCGTCATGCCTTACACGGCATGATGTCAACAGTATGCGCTCTCGAACCCCGGTGTTTTCCGACATCGCTCAAGCAAGATCGTTATTGGCAAGATCAGTATTTTCCGCGAAATACCGCCTGATTGATGTCTGGCCAGAACTCCTTTAATACGTTGAATACGCCGTCCAAGCCCACCTGCGTTCCCCAACGTTGGTACGTTTTCACCCAGGGATTGGATTCTGCCGGGTAGTACGCATTGCCGATGCCCGCAGCCGCTCCGGCTCCCACGATCTCCGACAAATTGAAGGTGCTCTTTCCCGAGTTGGTCTTGGTGATAAAGAGCCGGCTAACCGCGTAGCCGGTCCGCTTAATGAAACCGCCTTTGCCCAGGGTGTAATATCTCGGGTCTTCTCTCGTCACTCCTGGCACGATCGCTTCCGTCATGTAGTTTTCTATGCTGCCGTCGACAAAGAGGTGCCAGTAGTACTTGCCGTAGCCTTCAGCGCCCTGCCCAAAAGACGGCTGCGATTTGCTGGCCATCTCAATTCCCGCTAGCCCCCCCACGAAAATGAAATCGGAGTAGTCGAATGTATCCTGGGTCGCGAGCCAGAGCTCTTCCTTGAAACTCAGCGGGGGCAGCTGAGTGTTGGCGCTGACGGCACGGTAATTGGGGATCACCCACAGGATTCTCTTGGGTTGCTTACCAAACTGGTTGTTTGGATTGGAATTGGAGCTGGAATTGGGATGATTTGGATCTGCGGGGCTGGCCTGGGGGGACGGCGCGTCGGGCGGGGAGGATTGTCCATCCGTGGTTGCGCTGGGCTGCTGCGGGTCCGACGGGAACAGCGAAGAATCGCTCCACTCCGCCAGTTCCATTCTTCCGCCCGTTACTTCCTGGGCTGGTTCCGACGCGCCGATTAGCTCCTGAGCTTGAGCCGACGAAATTCCCAGCGTCCCCGCCATCACAACCGCCATGCAAAACGACCGAATCGCTCTCAAATCTCCTCCCACATCCGTATCTTCCCTTTTTGGGGTTCATCCGCTCTGCTCTTCACACGACTTCTGCTACTTCAAGCTTGGATTGTTCAACCCGGCGTTTGGATGCATGCAGGCAAGTCGTTTATTTAAAGATGGCGGGTCCGCATGGGGAAGTAGTAGCGGCTCGGTTTAGGACGTGGTTGAACAGTTTGCTGAAAAAACTCGGATTCGATGTCCAGTCCCTGAGGGGGTGTCTGATTTCGATCGACGTACGGTATCGCTAAAGCGATACCCCGATACGAAGCGCGGGTTTTTATGCAAACTGTGAAGCCGCGCCCATTGAAAATAAATTCAAACTGACCCACAACGCGGAGGTCAATTATTTGTCCTCTGCCGCTGCTTTCGTCTGCTGTTTCTGCTCGTGGCGGTTGTGTCTGTTCTGCAAGTAATTGTGCACGTCGGGCCAAAACTCCTTCAACTCATTTCCGAAGGCGTCGATGCCCATCTGCACTCCCCAGTTGGTGGCACTCGCGGAAAAACTACGATCCGCAGCGGGATAATAAACGTTGGAAATGGCAATAGCGGTTGCATTGCCCGCAAACTCAGGAACATTGAACATGCTGCCGCCGGAATCTTTTCGGGCGACAAAAACGCGGCTGATGGCATAGGCAAAGCGGTGCGCCATCCGGCCCTCTCCCAATCGAAAATAGCGAGGATCTGTTTTTAAGATCGAAGGGTAAAGGCCGCCCACCATGATGTTGCCATCGACCTGATCGGCAAAAGCCGCTCCATAGCGTTTCGCGTATCCCTCGGCGCCCTGCCCGAACGCCGGATAGGAATTTTCCGCCTGGCGAATACCCGCCACCACACCCACGATCGCGAATTCATAGGGGTCGAAGGTACCTTTTGCTGTGATCGCAAACTTCTCTTTCCATGAGATCGGTTTTACTTGCGATTGACCATTCACGGTCAAGTAATTCGGCATCACGTAAAACATCCGGTCGTCTTTCTTCTTTGTATCTTCTTTATTTTTATTTGTATCTTCTTGGGTCGAATCTTTCTGAGTTGAATCCTTCTTGACCGGGCCGCTTTGATCCTGAGAATTACTTTGGGCAGGCGATTGGTCTACGGGTTGGTTTTGCGGCGGAGGACTGGTCGCGGGGGGTTGGGTGGATTGGGTAGGGTCCGATGTTTGAGCCGGGGCACTTTGACCTGCGCAAAAAATCGCAAGAGAGAAGATCGACGCGGTCAGCAGGCCTATAAGTATCGAATCGCTTAATTTCAAATTGATTCCGACTCCAAATTTAGTTGAGTGAGATGCGCGCCAAGGCTAAAACTTCCGCAAAACGACGGAATTCAACGCGTGGTCACCTGGATTCTGCGTTCAGTTTCCCCCGCTCGATCTTCTTTTACTTGTTCCAGAGTGACTTCCACGTTCTGCTCGCGCTGCAAGCGACGGAACTTCTCTCCCCACTCTATCAGTAAGATGCAGTTGGGGGCGAGCAGGTCATCGAGACCGAGCGTTTCCAGTTCGCGATCGGTATCGATGCGGTAAAGATCGATATGGTAGAGAGTGGCCCGTGGTCCGCGGTATTCATGGATGAGAGTGAAGGTCGGGCTGGTCACGTCCTCGGCCCGAGCAGCCTCGAAGCCTTCTGCGATCCCCTTAACCAGGGTCGTCTTGCCCGCCCCAAGGTCACCACGCAGCAGCACCATGAGCGGAGAAACGATAATCGGCGGGAACAGTTCGGCAGCGAGCCTTCGCCCGTACGCGATCGTCTCCTCAGTAGAATGGGTGATGGTCTTGGTCGTCATGCCGACGACCTCAGTATAGGCGAAGCAGCCAAGAACCGGAGTCAGTGGATATTTTACGGATCACTGATCGCCGATCCTAATCGCCGACCACCGCTTTTAGAATCCGGGCGGCGTCTGCAGTTGCTCTGAAACCGGGTCCAGGAAACTGCGGTCGAGCGCGGAATCGAGTGCCATTCGCAGCTTGCGGTGGTCATCGTCGCCCAGAGCGATGAACCGAAACGGCTGTAGACACGCGCTCTGGAACTTGCGCGTAGGCTGCAGCATTTCAGCCATGCCGCAAATCGCCCCGGATCGGGTGTGGAAGGCGATTTCGACGAAGTCTCCGGCGGAAAGCTGGTGTTGCAATTGCAGCAATCCGCCAGTAATGGAGATGGATTGTAGTTTTGCGCGTGCCCGCTGACCGCCCTCGGTCATAACCGCGGCGGCAACTGAACCATTGAGTCTTACTCGGGGGGAACGCCCATTGACATTGCTTTGGGGGAAGTGAGTCATAGCCGACTCAAACTATGCCATGTCAGAGGCCCGATGGGGCAGATTACCAAAGCGCGTGTACACGGGCGTATGCTTGAGGCGTGGCCAAGGGTGTTTCTGCTAGTTGGTCAAGTTTGCGATAATAACGGCAGTAACTTTTCCGGCCTGCGCTCGAGAGAGTACCTTTGTGCAGTAGAGCGTTAATAAGACTCATGTTTGTGCCATGCGAGGCGTCCAGAGCTATGGGTATTGGTAAAAGGTCAAGGTTCTTGTGTGAAGTCGCGGCCGTTTGCGTGCTGGGAGCTTGGCTGACGGGCTGCTCGGGAGATCCGAACGTAGTCAAGCAGAAATACCTGGAAAGCGGCCAGCGCTACTTCGACAAAGGCCAGTACCGCGAAGCCGAGATTCAGTTCGAGCGGGCCATCCAGGTTGATTCTCGTTTCGCCGATGCGCATTACAAACTGGCGCTCACCGCCATGAAATTGCAAGATGGCGATACCGCCGTCCAGGAACTGACGAAAACCGTCCAAATCCAGCCGGATTATTATGCGGCGCACCTGGACTTAGCGAACCTGTTCATCCTGGTTCAGCATTTCAGTGAAGCCAAAGAGCATCTGGATCTGCTGACGCAAAGGCAACCTAACAATCCCGACGTCTATATCGCCCTGGCTAACTACCATGCCGGCACAAAAGACATCTCATCCGCGCTGGCGGATATGCAGAAGGCGCTGCAACTCGATCCCAATCGTTCCGAATCTTATCTGAACTTGGCCGTATTGGAGATGCGCGGGCAACAATGGGACGCGGCAGAGATCAACTTCCGGAAAGCGGTCGAACTGAGTCCCAAGTCTGCGAATGCGCTGGTCTCGCTGGGCAATTTCTACCAGTCCCGTGGCCGATTTCCCGAGGCAGAGCAGTGGTTCCGGAAGGCAGCCGGGTCGGCGCCCGACGATCCCAACCTCAGGCTCTCGCTTGCCGGCTTGTACATGGCTGAAAACAAACCGGGACTGGCCGAGGCGTATCTCCGCGAATCGAAAAAAGACTTCCCCAATAACTCCGATGGCTACCGGATGCTGGGAAATTTCTACTACGGCAATAACCAGTTCGACAAAGCCACCACGGAGTACGCATCGCTCTATCAAGATCATCCGAAGGATATGGTGGTCAAGAAAAACTACATTCAGCTGCTCATCCTGACGAACAAGATCGACCAAGCCCGCAAGCTGAACGACGAGGTCGTGAAGGCCAAGCCAGATGACTCGGACGCCCAGATTTACAAAGGTGAAATCGAGATTCGCGATGGCAAGCCGAGCGATGCTTCCAATACTTTGCAAGCGGTGTTGAAGATCGATCCTAATAACGCCGTGGCGCACTATCAGCTCGGCTTGGCGTTCGCCGAAACCGGCAACGGGAATCGGGCAGAATCGGAATGGCGTGATGCGGTTCGACTGCGTCCCGAGCTTGTCGAAGCGCACCGGGCGTTGGCGGGCGTTGCCATTCAGCGGCGCGATCCCGGGAGTCTCGCGCAGGAGGCGACCGAGATCATCTCGATTCAGCCATCCGCCCCCGATGGATATCTTTTGCACGCGGTAGCCGACATCGATCGCAAGCAGTTCGCCGCGGCGGATGAATACCTCAAGCATTCCCTGGAGAAGGAGCCCAATAATCCCGCCGCCTATGTGCAAATGGGCAACATGTACATGGCGGAAAACCAGCTTGCCGATGCGCAACGAGCCTATCAGCAAGGCCTTGATCAGGATCCGAATTCAACCGAAGCGTTGGGCGGCGTGCTTAACGTGGATTTGTTGCAGAAGCAGGCTGATCGCGCCATCGCGACCACCAAGGCACAATTGGCCAAGTATCCTAAGAACACCGGCTTTCATATCATTCTCGGCCAACTCTTAATGGAACAGAAAAAAGATTTAGCCGGAGCCGAAGCGGAGTTCAGGCAAGCTTCTGCCTTGGACAACAAGAACATTGAGGCCCGGGCCAAGATCGGCTTTGTGCAGAGCCAGCGCGGTGCCACCGATGAGGCGCTCCAAACCTATCTCGATGGCTCCAAGATCGCTCCCAAAGAGATTGCCTTCTATCTGCTCGCCGGCGGCATTTATGAGAATAGGCGGGATTGGGAGCATGCCAAGCAGCAATACCAGAAGGTATTGGAGATTCAGCCGGATAATCCGCTGGCTTCGAACAATCTGGCATACGTAATGCTTCAGCAAGGTGGCAACTTGGATGTTGCTTTCGCTATGGCGCAGACCGCCCGGCAAAAACTACCGGATAATCCGAATGCGGCCGATACTTTAGGCTGGGCTTTCTACCACAAGCAGGTCTACACGTCCGCCATTAACCTCTTCAAAGAAGCTGTGAAAAAAGACCCCGATAATGCGCTCTTCAACTACCACCTCGGACTGGCGTACGCGAAAAGTGGCCAAGCCGCGCTGGCCAGGCAACAACTGGACCGCGTAGTAAAAATCAAGCCAAACTTCCCCGACGTTGACGAACTCCGGCGAGCCGTGGACGAGATCAAAGGATAAAACTAGGAAATCTCTGACTAAGCCTAAATGCTCCCATTGTCTTGAGCGGAGCGAAGGACCGATCGAGTCCGCCCGCGCCACCAGCGGCATTGCCGGGAGCTTCTACTACGAACGTCGATGCGTTCTACATTCTATTTTTTATCTCTACACCGGCAATTCTTCCTGCATCCAGCCGCCAGTCGCTTCGAGCTTGGGCTCGGTGACCAGATCAAGAATCAATTTCTCGAGAACCAGCCGCTTGCCCGGAGGATTCGAACGGAGCGCCAGATCGGCTTTCGCGACCAGCCGAATGGCCCGTGTCAGCTCCCGCTTCGATTTGTAGCGCCGCGCCTGCCGGATGATATCGTCGGCCGCAAACGGCGGCACGCGAAAGCCCTGCCACAATGCCGCCCACAGCATGCGCTGGTCGCGTACATTACGTTCCAAGATCACGAGCATCTGGCGAAAGGTTTTGGCCAGCATGAAGAGATGGCCGATCGCCGCTTCCTCGCCTTCGCCCGTCGAAAGCATGGCGTCGAGCATTTCAAGCGCGCGCACTGCGTTCTTCGACGAAACCGCATCGGTCAATTGGTATAAAGACCGCTGCTTGGCAGCAAGCACCATGGTCTCGACATCGCCCAGCGTGATTTTCCGCCTGTCGCCAACGTAAAGAATCAGCTTCTCCAGTTCGTTCGATACCATCATCATGTCGCCACCAAGCGCATCCACCAATTCGCGGGCGCCATCAGCATCCATCTTGACGGCGCGTGTGGCGCAATATTCGCCAATCCAGCGAACCGCCTCGCCCTCTTCGACACGTGACAGCTCTACAATGCCGCAGAACGGCCCCAAATCTTCGCGGATCTTTTGATAACGGTCCTTGTCCGTCATCTCCATGCGACGGACGTCGGCAGGAATGCTGATATGATCAGCAACAAAAACTACGAGCGCATCGGGATTTGGATTCTTGCAATACGCTTCGATGGCCCCAATTTTTTCTTCATTCGAGCTTGAGCTGCGGCCAAACAAAGTCTTGACTCCACGGACAAAAAACACCTGAAAGGGCGCCATCAGGGAGGGCGTGCGGGCGCGATCCAGTATTTCATTGAGCGAGATCTCGCTGAGATCAAACTCAAACAATCCGAAGTCTCTCGAATCGGGCACGACCAGATGCTCAAGAATGGCATCGCGGCAGCGTTTACGGAAGAACGCTTCATCGCCCACCAGCACATAGGCCGGCTTGAGTTTGCGCGACGCAAGTTCCGAAAAGAAGCGGTCCGCTTGGTTGAAGGCGCGCATTTAATAGGCCTCCAGAATATTGGCTACCAGAGTATGCGCGAAATCACGCGACAGACGATCGATAGCCGGAGAATCTTCCTGAAAAAAACTGGGCAAATCGCTCGATATTTCGTACTGATCGTGAAAAAGATAAGCAGGATTTTCGAACAGCACCTTGCCTTGTCGATCGGTAAGCCTCACCTGCACACTCACCGTGACCAAAGCGCTGACTGCGCGGCCAGTTTGCGAATCATAAACCAAAGGACTCGCCGACGCCGATAAAACTGTCGCCTTCAGCACCGCATCCGCGCCGGCATGCTCGTCATGGATCACATGGTACTGCGTGCGAGCATCGAATTCGCGCACGACCGCATCGGTTAGCAACTGCTCAACGCGAAAAGTCTGGCTGTGGCTGACAAACCCGGGAATCGCGATCGTGTGGATATTCTGCGGCAGTTCGGACGCGCTGCCGACCGTATGGTAGCCGCAACCGGTGCCCAACAAGCCAACGACGAGCGCCACTGCACCCGCCCATCGGCCCGCCGCTGTTCGGATCACAGCTCTTCGAACGAAAGGCCTTGGAATGAAAGGTCTTGGAATGAAAGGCCTTAGAATGAAAGCTCTTAGAATCACAGCCCAGCGGATCACTGAATCTGACCTCTCGGCCGCGACGTGGTCATAATCTCGGCACATTCGACCGCCGTCAAAGCAGCGACGCGCAGATTATCGGTTGTCACCCAGAGCCAGATTCCGTTCTTGTGGTTCGCATCCAGCGTGGGCGAAACCAAAATGTCGCCTTGGCCGGCGGCGCTAACGCTCGTGGGTGTATCTTCCGGACTGCCGCTCACCACCACATGCTCTCCCGCCAAAGCCTGGGACAAATCTGCGATGGCGATGGGCTTTTCCATCTCCAGATAAATCGAAAAACCATGCCCGTGGAAAACCGGCGCCTGCAGCACCTGCAAGGCAGGCTCAGCCGCACCCTCCGCAATCTTCTTGTAGTGCTTTCGGATTCGTTGCGACACCGCCTCCAGTGCTAATTCAGATCTTTGTCCATAGCGCGCTGCCATATTGAACGCCACCTGGATGTCGAACACTTCTTTGGGCAGTTCCTGAAACGAGAGAAGATTAACCGTCTGCTCGTGCAATTCATCCATTCCCTTCTGGCCATTCTCTGACGCCGGTTCAAACACGGTCGCAACCATGCGTTGTATCTTGCCCGCCTTTTCGCTACGCAACCCGAGCATGGCTAGAACCGTAGCCGCCGGATGCGCCACCACGACCGGCCCCGGTTGCAATTCCGGAGCGATCGGTTTGCCAGTCTGGCGCTCGATCCAGGGCGAACGCACCGATGCTCCCGGTTCTTCTTCAAGCGCATACGAGAGATCCAGGATCGTGTCGCCCTGGTCGCGCGCCGTCTTCCAGTGATTGCGTGTAGAACCCGGGTCGGAGGCGAAGAAGGCAAAATCCACCCGCTCGAATTGTTCCGAACGAATGCTCCGGATAAAATTCATCTCATCGCCGACGGCTTCCAGCCGTCCAAGCGATTCGTCGTCATCGAGCAACCGGACGTCCACCGCGGGAAAATTCCGTTCGCGCAGAATTTCAGCGATTTCTTTTCCCTTCAGTGTCGCGGCACCGACAATCGCCACGCGATAAAGATTTGTGCCCCGGAGATCGGCCGGCGTGCCCGCGGACTTCGAGACTGGAAACTTAGAAACATTACTCATGGAGTATGCGATGCCTCCCGATACCCCGGAGGTGCAGGTGGAGTCTTGCGGCGGAAAATCCACTGCAGCCGCCACAGAACGCCGGAAGCCATGTACAAAATTGCGATGGCGAAGAGCGCCGGCCCGGAAAAAAACCAGATCGACGCGCCGACGATACCAAACAGCACAATCAGGCGGAACGGACGGCGCGATCGAAAATCAATATCCTTGAAGCTGTAGAAGCGCCACGTGCTCACCATCAGATAACCGATGACCACCACCATCAGCATCCAGCTCATTGCCGTCCACCAGGAAGTCACGGGAACCCCGGCGGAGTAGTGAACGACAGCCGCAATCACTCCCGCGCCCGCCGGAATCGGCATGCCCACAAAATATTTCTTCCCCGGACGTCCCGGATTCGAAGGCTCCGGATTCTTCGCAATATTAAAGCGCGCCAGCCGGCTCGCACCCGCCATGAGGAAAGCGAAGCAGGCGATCGATCCCAGCTGCGTAATCTTCAGATGCAAGTCCGGAGCGATCGTCACCGGCAGCAAATGAAATCCCCACATCCAGGCAAGCAGCGCCGGAGCCACGCCGAAGGTGATCACGTCAGCCAGGGAATCGAGCTCCCTGCCGAAGTCGCTGTCGGTGTGGGTCATGCGCGCAATGCGGCCGTCCAAACCGTCGAACAGGACGGCAAAGCCGATGGCGTCCGCGGCGAAGTCCATGTGCCAAGCCTCGCCGGAGACCCCATGCACCGTCTGCAAAATGGCATAGAAGCCAGCCGCGATATTCGCCGTCGTGAACAACGAGGGCAGAATGTACATGCCCTTGCGCAATTTTCCGCGCGGACGGTCGGATTCACGACGACGCTGTGTTGGCTCTTCCATATCTAAATCGAACCAGCCTCTCGTTCCCCGGCGGCGCTCGCGGAAACCGGGTGGGTTACCGGCAACAGAGCAATCACCGTGGCTCCTCCCTTGACGCGATCTCCGAGCTTCACCTGGATCGCGGCGTCAGAATCGAACAGAACATCCACGCGAGAGCCGAACTTGATCAGTCCCACCCGTTCGCCGCACGCCACCTGATCTCCCACTTTAAAATTGAAAACAATACGGCGCGCGATCAAGCCGGCAATCTGCTTGAAGATCACAGTGCGACCTTCGCCCTCCACAGTAATAATATTCTGCTCATTTTCCTCCGCCGAATGCGCACTCATGGCATTGAGAAACTTCCCGCGCTGGTAACGCACCTCGCGGATCACCCCAGAAATCGGCGAACGATTCACATGCACATCGAATACGCTTAAGAAGATGCTGATGCGATGACGCGAAGTGCCGCCAGCGCCCACGATCGAAACATCGGTCACCTTGCCATCTCCGGGAGAAACGACGGCCCCAACGAGGGTAGGAACCTGCCGCTCAGGGTCCCGGAAAAACCAAAGAAAAAAAGCGCACAGCAACAACAGCGGAACAGCATAAGCCCAAGCCGCCAGCCACACGATCACGCCAGCCGCCAGCAGACAGCCACCGCCGTAGAAGTATCCGTCACGAACCATGGAATTGAATCGAGTCAATTATATGGTGTAAGTCGTTGGTTATTCCCCGTGGGCCCGAAAGCGACCCAAATTTCACCTGGGACCAGTCAAAACAGCGGCGTAGCGGTCGATCCAGCGGCGTTGCTCGGCCGTCTCTGGGACCGGGTTTCCGCGTGCGCCACTTAGGCTCTTGACCGCAGCCTCTGAGGTCAGGCCTTTCGAGACCAGCAGCCACGCCGGCACCAGGCCAGTGCTGGCCAATTCCTTGCCGGCAATGGATGACAACATTGTTTCCCGCCGCCAGATCGGCGTCGAGCCGATCCAGTACGTCCGATACTTCCGACTCAGAGTTTGGTACTTGACGATCCGGGATCGGCAGCGAGCCGAATTTTATCCCTTTTGCTTTCGCCTCTTGGGCCTCTCGCCTGAGATCGAGATCCTGCTCCTCTTCAGAAGTCAGCAAGGAAAGCACGGTGTCAATTCCAGCCCGCCGCCAGCTTGCCATTTCATCTTCCAGCCAATCGCCGCCACGGGGACGAGCAGCCAGGGCCAGCTTTCCGGGCCAAAGGCCGTCGATCCAATAGAGTTCGGTCCACATCCTTTAATAATCCCTCTTCTCTCGCGCAAGGCCGTCGACCTCGATTCCTCGGTTGCGAAGAACAGATTCCATGATGTCCGTCGAGTATAGTTCCGTCGCTTGTGCGACGTGCCATTTTATTCAATTTTGTAGGATTGAGCGAAGCAGCCCGATAAACCGGGTTTCGCGGCGGGTTCGAGCGCGGGTCGACATCCTGTCGGCGCCAGCCCAAGCCTGACCATTCCAGCGCTGCGCCTGCAACCAGATTTCCACCTAAAGCTAAATAAAAAAAGGCGCTTAGAAGCGCCGGTTGTAGGGAGACAGTACTGCCCAGCTGTGGCTCACAATCATAAGATTGAGCCCGATCAGCCGGGCCTGTGCTTGTCCATCTTCAGTCTGCAGACTACGCAGAGTGCCGATGAACCTGCATTTCCAGACTCTGCATCTGGTCTTTCAAGCGCAGCTTCAGTTTCTTCAGCCGCACTTCTTCCAGTTTTTCATCGTCGGTGAGATATCGCTTTTGGGTGAGGGATTCCAGCCGTTGGGAGTATTGCGAGTGCTCCTGAACCAGTCGCTGGAATTGATCTTGACCGGTCGGGAGTTGCTCTCTCGGAGTCAGCATCCTTGCTAGACCTCCTGCCATTTTTATTACTGCACGGTTAAAAAGTAGCACAGGGATCGGTGGGGGTTCAATGAGATTTCATAGAAGATTTCCACTGCCAGCAGGAGGCCCCAGCAATGGCAATTGGTCGAAAAATTGAACAGAAAATGGTGCAAAATCTGTCTTTCTTATGCCCAGATCAGCCTTATGCCCAGATCAGCGGTCGAGGCCTCAGCCGTCGAGTCGAAGCGCAAAAACAATCGCATCCTCCGGGGGATCCCTGTAGTACATCGGCCGCCGCCGCACCGCGAGGAATCCGTGTTTTTCGTACAGCCGACGAGCCGGAAGATTTGATTCGCGGACTTCCAGCAGAATTGCCGACGCCGCCTCGCTTTCCGCGCGTCGAATCAACCATTGCAACAACTCGTGAGCCACACCGCGGCGGAGGAACTGCGGCCCCACCACCACATTCTCGATCTCCCACTCTCCTGCAACGGACCTGGCACAAATGAATCCGCTGATTTGGTCTGCTTCTTCGGACACCAGAACAACACCGTCGCCCAGCAGTTCGGCATATTGCTCGGAGCTCCAGTGGGCGGCGCTCGGTGCGCTCCGCTCAATCGCAAGAATCGCCGGCACGTCGTTCAGGACAGCGGATCGAACGGCAAAGGGCATGAATGATTAGCATGAATCATGGGCATTAATAACTAAAGTGCCTCACGGTGCCGGCTTTGAGAAAATCTCAGCATCAGTACGGCGAATGTAATTGGCTTCCAATTCTTCAGGACCAACCGTCTCGCCCCGCTGCAGAGGCGCCCACCCCAGTCGGGCAATCGAACCGGCACTCGGACACTCAATCAGCTCAACCTCGATCCCTGCCCTCCGAAATATCTCCGCCAGCGCAGCATCGGGCGTAATAACGGTCTTTCCCTTACTTTCAGCACCAATTTCAATAGTATCGACTTCGGCAATAAACTCTTCCCTGCTCAGCAGACGTTCACCGTGCATACGAACCTGCCCGCGATCTTGCGGATCGATTTCGTACTCCCCGACATATACATCACCTCGGCCCGCATCGAGCGCCGCAAGGACTCGACCACGTGCCGTGCCACTGCATGCAATCGCCTGCAGCAACGAAATCGCAACGATCGGCTTCCGCAGCGCCTCGGAGAGAGCTTTAACAGCAGCCAAACCGACGCGCAATCCCGTAAATGATCCTGGACCGGAAGCAACCGCAAACGCCCCAAGATCACGCTGGTTGTATCCGTACTTTTCGAGCAGCGCCGCAATCTGAGGTACCAGTTGCGCCGAAAATGCGCCGCCCTCCAGGGCCACGACTTCCAGCACATCGATGTCGCTCTCATCCGGCCTGGCGCGAGCCAGCGCCAGACTGCCTTTCTTCCCCGAAGTATCAAGCGCAAGCAAAAGCCGGGACATTTCTAAGCGGTCATTTATAGTTTGCAATTTTGAAAGCGTCGTAGATTTAAATTACCAACTACAGCTTCAGTGCCCGCCCTCAACCAATTCCAGTAACACCCCCGCCGTGCTTTGCGGATGCACAAACACATACCGATGCCCGCCCGCACCCGTCTTGATCTCATTCGATACCATGCGTACGCCCTCGCTCCTCAATTTTTCGACGGCCGCCGCCAGATTCGGAACGCGCATGCAAATATGATGAAGCCCCTCGCCGTGCTTGACGATGAATCGTGCAATGGTCGAATCGTCCGAAGTGGCCTCCAGCAGCTCGAGCCGGCTCTCACCGACCGGCACCATCACCAGTCGAACTTTCTCGTGCTCGACAGTTTCTTCCGGAGACACGACCAACCCGAGCTTCTCGTAAACCGACTTCGCCGTCGCCAGCGACTTCACCGCGATCCCGAGGTGATCAATGCTGAATTCCATAGTCGCCTATTCGCATCGACCAAGTCTGCCGGTGGCGCGCCGAACGCCGGCAAAACGGCCGAGCCCGCTCGTCTCTCCATAAAATCTACGTCGGATCGACACCACGCACAATCTCCTCCACCAACGAATACGGATCGCGCTTATGCTCAGCGATCTCACCCGCGTAACGCTCAAGCCTGTCGCCATCCATCTGCGCGCGCGCTTTTTCCAGCATAGCATCGCGCAGCATCTCGACCAGTCGCTCCTGCCAGTTCTCGACGTTCTTCTTGAACACCAGGTTCTCTTTCTTCAGATAGGTCTCGTAGTCGACGATCGCACCCGCCAACTCTTCAGTCCCTACGCCCTGGCTGGCCACGGTCTTCACGATTGGCGGTGTCCAGCGATCGTGACGCGCAGCCAGAGATTGCATCGCCCGAATCTCACGCTCTACACGTTCAGCTCCTTCGTAGTCACTTTTATTGATCACGAAGATGTCGGCAATCTCCATGATCCCGGCTTTAATCGTCTGCACATCGTCGCCCATCCCAGGCACAAGAATCACAACCGTGACATCCGCCAACCGCACAATATCGACTTCGTCCTGCCCCACGCCGACCGTTTCAATCATCACCAGGTCGCGTCCGGAGGCATCGAGCACAGCGACAGCATCCGCGGTAGCCCGCGCCAGCCCACCGAGCGACCCCCGCGTAGCCATACTGCGAATGTAAATCCCCGGATCGCCATAGTGGTCCTGCATACGTATGCGGTCGCCCAAAATCGCTCCGCCCGTGTAAGGACTGGTCGGATCGACCGCGATGATCCCGACACTCCGATTTTGTTTGCGATAATATTTCGCAAGCTGGTCGACCAGTGTGCTCTTGCCCGCTCCCGGCGCGCCCGTCAATCCGATGACCCGCGCCTTGCCTGTATAGGGAAAGATCGCCTTGAGCAGCTCCGACCAACCATCCGCCCGGTTTTCTACCGTGGAGATAGCGCGAGCCAGCGCACGAGCATCACCGGAGCGGAGACGTGCAATCTGCGATTGGGTATCCTGTGTCAACGGTTTAGTGTAAAGCAGTCTCATCGGTCGGAACGCATAGATTGGACAGAAAAGATTGGACAGAAAAGATTGCGAAGAAAACGTTCGACCTAGACATTTGAGGAAACACTTAGGGAAACTCTGATGAAATGCCCAGTCGTGCCCCGTGACCCCCTGTGTCCTCTGCGGTTCAAGCTTTTCTTTCGACATTGAATCAGCGTTTCATGAGGTAGAGTTGCAGGCAGCTATGCCAGAAGACGCTCATCATCTCTCGGCTCTGTTCGTCGAACTGGGGTTAATGATCGTAGGTCTCGCCATTCTGGCCAGGCTGGCCCAGCGTGTCGGAATCTCCGCCATCCCCTTCTATCTCATTGCCGGTCTCGCCTTTGGAAAAGGCGGACTCGCGCCCCTAAGCGTGACCGAAGAGTTCACCCGGACCGGATCCGAAATTGGCGTTCTGCTCCTGCTGTTCATTCTCGGCTTGGAATATACCGGCGAGGAACTCGGCCGTAACCTCAAAGCAGGATCCCTCTCTGGAGTCATCGACTTCGTCCTGAACTTTACTCCTGGACTGATCGCCGGTCTCTTGCTCGGATGGCGCCTTTTTTCCGCGACCCTGCTCGGCGGCGTCACTTACATCTCTTCGTCCGGAATCATCGCAAAGGTTCTGGGCGAACTGAAACGCCTCGGCAATCCCGAAACACCCGCGATGCTCTCCGTACTGGTACTCGAGGATCTAGCCATGGCCATCTACCTTCCCGTGATGGCGGTCCTGCTCTCAGGAGGAAGTCCGTTGCGCATGGCTACGTCGGTGTTAATTGCCTTGGTCACCGTCGGCGTAGTCCTGTTTGTAGCCATCCGTCATGGCCACACGGTGAGCGCGATCGTAGCCCACGAATCGGACGAGATCGTTCTCCTGACAATCTTCGGAGCCGTATTGCTGGTTGCCGGCCTGGCTGAGCGGCTCAATGTTTCTTCGGCCATCGGAGCTTTTTTGGTTGGCATCGCCATCTCTGGTCAAATCGCCCACCAGGCAACGCGTCTGCTAACTCCCCTTCGCGATCTCTTCGCGGCGACCTTTTTCTTTTTCTTTGGCTTGGAGGTGGACCCGGCGACGCTGCTTCCCGTGCTGCCAGTCGCGCTAACGCTTGCCCTAGTTACGGCAGGAACCAAAATCTTGACCGGTTATTGGACGGCTCGGCGAGCAGGATGCGACAAACATTCAGCCTTGCGCGCCGGCTTCACTCTGATAGCACGCGGCGAGTTCTCGATCGTAATCGCAGGTCTAGGAGTCGCGGTCGAACCACGCCTGGGCCCGCTATCCGCGGCCTATGTCTTACTCCTCGCGATAGCCGGTCCGATTCTGGCGAGAGTAGTGCGCTAGTCAGGGGAACATCCACCGCAGGAAATCTGAAACATTCACGAGAAAAAATGCGCGCCGCCCCAGGTGGTCACTCAGTTGCCGTTTTACGAGCGACAAAAGATCCGTTAACTTTTGATCGCAGTCGGCTGCTTGGCTGATCGAGCCCGATCTCCTGCCACCCGGGGGCTCTCGGGTTCGGGCTAATCCTTCAGCAACTGGCGAGCTATCACCAGCCGCTGAATCTCACTTGTCCCTTCGCCAATCGTGCACAGTTTCACGTCGCGATAAAACTTCTCTGCCGGATAGTCCTTGATAAACCCGTACCCGCCATGGATCTGTACGCCTTCGTTGGCGCACTTCACCGCCACCTCGCTGGCATAGAGCTTAGCCATCGACGACTCGAGTGTCGTCTTCATTCCGGCATCCTTCATGGCGGCGGCTCGCAGCGTCAGAAGTTTCGCCGCTTCGATTTCGGTGGCCATGTCGGCCAGCTTCCACTGGATCGCCTGAAACTCAGAGATCGCTTTTCCAAATTGCTTGCGCTCTTTCGAATACTTCAATGCCGCTCCGTAGGCGCCTTCGGCCATGCCGAGCGAGAGCGCGGCAATCGAGATGCGCCCGCCATCGAGGATGCGCATGGCATCTCGAAATCCGTTCCCTTCTCCACCCAGCAGATTTTCCGCCGGCACAAAACAGTCTTCGAAGATCAGCTCCGCCGTATCGCTGGCACGCAGTCCTAGCTTGTTTTCTTTTTTCCCCGGACGAAATCCCTTCGCATCCTTTTCCACGACGAACGCCGAAAGCCCGTGCGTTCGCGCCGTGCGATCGGTCACGGCCAGCGCCACCACCACGTCCGCATAGTGGCCGTTGGTGATAAACGTCTTGGTCCCGTTAAGCACCCATCCGCCCTTTGCCCGTGTCGCAGTCATGCGCGCGCTGCCCGCATCCGAACCCGCCGAAGGCTCAGTTAACCCCCATGCGCCGATGAACTCGCCCGTAGCCAGCTTCGACACGTACTTTTTCTTTTGCGTCTCGTTTCCTGCCACATAGATGTGGTTCGAACAAAGAGACGAATGCGCCGCCACAATAATCCCCACCGAGCCATCCACGCGCGAGAGTTCCGCAACCGCAGTGACATACTCCACGTAGCCCATGCCCGCGCCACCATATTCTGGTGGGAAAATGATGCCGAGCAATCCGAGTTTGCCCAGTTCCTTGACCGTCGCCAGCGGGAATTCGCCCGCTTCATCCCACTTCATTACGTTCGGAGCAATCTCGCGCTCGGCAAACTCCCGCACTGTCTTCTTGAGGTGCAGTTGTTCTTCGTTTAACTGGAAGTCCAAAAATCCTCCATCAGATCCCCCGGCTCCGCTTAAGACTTGTTGTCCTAAGATTCATCATCCGAACCGAGCAACAGATCCGCAGTTAGCTCTGAAATTGTGATTGGGATGCCGCGCTGATATGGCGCAAAACCTGGCGCCCAACTTTTCATTTAAGCACGGCCGACGGGAATCGCGGGTACCGACCGGTTGGTACAATCGCCGCACTCTCAGCCATCATGCTTGTCTCGTTACATAGAAGCACTGCGCGAGGCCGAGGAAAAGTTCCGTAGGTAATGTAGAGAACAATGGCAAGGTCGGCCAGATGGAATGGCAAGACCGGAAGATCGGCTCACATCGGTCGCGTGAATCCATCGTGCCTTAAACAATGCGCTGTCGCTATTGAGAAACGTCTTTACGCGGGAACGCTTAGACCTGCTTTTTCTCGGCCCCAAACATCTTCCGAGCCATCCACAGCGGCGCCACAAACACATGCGCAGGATTGGTCAGAAATGCCGGCTTATTGCCCTCGACCAGATGCCCGACCCAAGCCATCGCAAAGGCCGTAGGGATGAGCAGCAGTGCAATGACCCAGTGCCACCACACCACAATCACCGACGAAAAACCCACGGGGATCGCAATCATATGCAAAGCGCGGTTGACGGGATGGTTGTGTGCGCCGTCGTAGTGCGAGTACAGTCCCATAACCCACCCCCCTGAGAGAAATGCGGGTCCCGCCATTATATCTTCGGTTCGCCCCTTGTGAAACGATCCGGTCCCAAGAAGCACTATCTTTCGGGGCCTTCCTGCTTTGTCCAGAACCATTTCCGGGTTATACTCGGGGGGCATATCGGAGTGCTGGGTTCTCGAATTCCCCTCGACAACCTGAGGCGATCGTTGCCTTTGTCGTGGACCGAGGCGCGCTCCCCCGCTGGCTCTCCGAATTTGGTCAATCCTAATGGATGAGCGCGACCGCAGGGGTAAAGATTCCGATAGCCCGACGATGCCGGGTGTCCGTTTGCCCGATGACGCCATCGGCTCTGCCGCTCTAACGCCTCCGCCGCTTTCCAACCCACCGCTCTCCGACGTCCCCACTTTGCCGCACGGAACACCGATACCCGGCGCGACCCAGGCGATGCCCTACATCCGACAGGGGTCTCCCTCGACGCCCCATTCGACCGGCAACATTTCTGCGTTTCAGGGACTGCAACCGGGAGTGCTATTCGGAGGGCGCTATGAGATCCTCAGTGTCCTCGGGCAAGGCGGCATGGGTGCCGTCTACAAAGCTCGCGACCGCGAACTCGACCGCCTGATCGCATTGAAAGTCATCCGCCCTGAACTGGCCACCGATCCCGCAATTCTGCTGCGCTTTAAACAAGAGCTCATTCTTTCCCGCAATATCACGCACAAGAACGTAGTCCGCATTTACGACCTGGGTGAGGCCGAAGGCATTCGCTTCATCAGCATGGAATATGTTGACGGCGAAGACCTGCGCACGATATTGCGCCGCCAGGGAAAGTTCCAACCAAAAGACGCCATCTCTGTCGTCGAGCAGGTTTGCCGCGCTCTCGATTCCGCCCACTCCGAGGGCGTAATCCATCGCGATCTCAAGCCCCAGAACATCATGCGCGATAAGCACGGGCGCATCGTGGTGATGGACTTCGGCCTGGCGCGCTCGCTCGGCGATTCCGGCATGACCCAGACGGGCGCCATCGTCGGCACACTCGAATACATGTCACCCGAGCAAGCTCTCGGCAGCACGCTCGACCAGCGTTCCGATATTTTCAGCGTCGGCCTGATCTTCTACGAACTGCTCACCGGAAAGGCTCCCTACGGGGCCGACACGGCCATCGCCAGCCTGATGAAGCGGACCCGTGAAGAAGCTCGGGCCGCTTCCGATGTCGACGCCTCCGTCCCCCGATCTCTCAGCGCGATCGTCAGCCGGTGCCTGGAGCGCGAGCCTGCCAACCGCTATCACTCCGCCGTTGAACTATTGCAGCAGTTGACGACCTGGGAAGCCAATCCCAACATCAGCGCCGAGTCGTTATCGAAAATGATCGCGCATCCCGTCGTGCGTCGATCGCGTTTCAGTCTCGATCTCCCCGGAAAAAGCTGGATGTGGATCGTTGGCGCCGTGCTCGTTATCGTGTTGGCGACCTTCGCTGGGCGCACCTGGTTGAACCGCACTCCTGCGTCATCCGTCGAAGTGGTGCACGGTATCCCGCCGTTGAAGCAGGGCAAATATGTGGCGTTGCTGCCGCTAAAACTGGTCGGCGATCAGAAATCTCTTGGCTATTTGGCCGATGGCATTCAGGAGGCTCTTGCTGCCAAGCTGTTTCAGTTGCAGGAAGTTCACCTGGCGTCCTCGGACGCGGTTGAGAAAGCGGCCGCCAAGGATCTGCCTTTATCCAAGCTCGCTCACGAACTGGGCGTCAACCTGGTCCTGCAAGGCAGTGTGCAGGGCAGCAGCGACAAGTTCCGCGTAACGCTCGCTCTCGACGACGCCACCACCGGCAAGCGTGTCTGGAGCAATGAGTTTTCGGGAGCCTCCGGCGATGTGCTCGCTCTCGAAGACCAGATCTATGGCACTGTCGCCACTGCCCTCGCCCTCAAACCCACCGACGAAGAGCAAGCTCGCCTGGGCGCTCAGCCCACCACCGACGTCAAAGCGTATGACCTCTATCTGCAAGGTCGAAACGTTCTGCGCAACGCTCACAGTCAGGACGACTATCGCAAATCCGTAGGATTGTTTGAACAGGCCGTCGAGAAAGACCCCAACTTCGCGCTGGCCTATACCGGACTCGCCGACTCCAGCCTGCGGATGTATACAGAGAGCAAGGACGGCATCTGGGCCCAAAAGGCCACTCTAGCCGCACAGCATGCTGAGCAGCTCTCTAACAACCTTCCCGAAGTTCATCTCTCGCTCGGTAGCGTCTATACCAACACGGGGAAGAGCACTCAGGCGGTTACTGAGCTGAAACGGGCGCTGGAATTGGCGCCGAACTCGGACGAAGCCTACCGCAACCTGGGCGAAGCTTACAATCTCGCTGGTCAAAGCGAAGAAGCGATCGCCGCATATCAAAAAGCGGTCGCTGCCAACTCCTATTATTGGCTGAATCACAATTCCCTCGGCAACGCCTATTTTATGCAAGGTGACAATGCGAAGGCGCTTCCGGAATATCAGAAGGTCATCGAGATCGCCCCCGACAGCCCCATGGGCTACGAAGGCATCGGAATGGTCTACCTGCGGGACGGTAAGTGGGGTGAGGCCATTCCACAATTTCAAAAGGCGCTCGCGCTCGCTCCCGATTCACCGACTTACTCCAACCTTGGCACGGCCTACTTCTTCATGAAGAATTACGACCAATCCACGAAGATGTACGAGAAGGCCGTCGAGATGACGCCAAACGACGAAATACTCCTCGGCAATCTAGGCGATTCCTATCGCTGGTCCGGCCACTCCGACCAGGCTGCCACCGCCTACAGCAAAGCCATCTCACTTGCCTTCCAGGAGCTTCAGGTAAACCCACGCTCAGCCGATATCATGAGTGATCTTGGGCTTCTCTACGCCAAGAAAGGCGACGCGACAAATGCGCTGCAATACACCAATCAAGCGCGCGCCATCCGTCCCGACGATGTGCAGTTGATGTATTCCGGGGCCCAGGTGCAGACGATGATCGGAAAGCCGGAAGATGCCTTGAAATCGCTGCGATTGGCGTTCGAGAAGGGGTATTCTGCGCAGGAGGCCTGGAACGATCCTGAACTTCAGAAGCTCCAGGCCCTGCCGCAGTTTCTAAAACTGGTGAACGAGTTTACGAAGAAGAAATAAGAACTCTCAAGAGTTCCAGCGGTTCTTCCACATCTTGCGGCGCGAGAACATCACTCCGAATCCCGTTACCATCAGCGCGATCGTGCCCGGCTCCGGAACCGTACCCGCATGTGGGTTGGCATGCGCAGTGAAGGTCAGACCGCCCGGCCAGCAACTCTTGTTGACACAGGAGAAAGTGATGGAGAAACTTTGTCCGTTTTGGATTCCTATCTCCTGGTTGAGTGCGCCGCTCTTGACGCCCGCCAGTAAGATCTCCACCTCACCATTCTTTAGAGTCTTGGTTGTACAGCTCGCAAACAAATACGAGCTGCATTTAATGTCGGCGGCTGGTTCGCCTTTCTCGACGAGCGCCAGCGAAGTCCAGTTCTCTCCACTCTCGTTTGTGAAAAATAGCGTACCCGACCCGCCCTTAGGGACGCCGAAGCTAAAATTCATGCCTACACCTACGCAGTTCGCGCAGTTCACCAGAGCGTTGCCGCCAGCAACGCCGTGAACAACGATTCTAGGATCGTTAATTCCGTCCGCGAAAGCCATCATCGACCCCACCGCCAGCAGCAAAACCACTGCAAATACCTGAGTAATTTTCATTGAGATTTCCTGTTCACCAAAGGAATCGCGCTGGGTAACTGTCTCCCAGCTATCGGGGGAATGCGGCGAGGTTAGCTCGTTAGAATGCGCGGGTCAAGCGGAAACAAACATCTGCTTGAGAAATATTCAGATCGCATGCAAACTCTTGCGCATATCGGTCCCGATGTATGCAACCTATTGCATGTTCTCCACTTACGGAGTGCATCGCACTGCGCAACGGACCACAAAAAAAGCCGGAACCCGAAGGCTCCGGCTGTCCAGTTGGTTGTGTGCCCGGATGAAAATCTGTGTCAGCAACTCGCTAAGCGCTCCGGCGCGGCCGGACCGTTAAGTCTCGCACCTGCGCCAGAATGCTCGACATCTGCATTCCGCTCAGTTGCGACAAATACGGCATGACCTCGGCCACGAACTGATCCTCCATCAACTCGCGTACTTCCTCCTGCCGATTCCGTTCTCCACCCGAGAGCAGATCCGGCACGCTGACCTCGAGCGCCCTCGCCAGTCTCTCCAGCGAGGACAAGGTCGGAGTCGCCTTCTCGTTTTCGATTTTCGAGACATACGTACGCGGCACTGACATGCGCAAGGCCAGCTGTCGCTGACTCAAACCACTGCGTAATCGCAAGGATCGAATCGAGTGCGCCAACTTCAAGTGCCCGCGCCCATTGGAAGTAATGTTCACCGGCATTGCTTCCGGTGACGGAGTCATAGCTGCAATGTCTACCTCGTCCTCATCCAATGACAGATGGCAACGGCGGCAAAGACTATTTGATGTGCGGAATTGCACCAAGAAACAACGATCGCATCGTACAACTTCCCGTGAGTCCACGGGAGTAAGTGTGGTGGCCATTCAGGTTTTGCGAGTGCCAGAGCGGGGGCTACTCTCAAAGCCGACTACAGCGTAATCTGCTGGATGCACCCTGTGGATGTCAAGGCAAAAATAGGAAAATCAGTGCGTTACACGGCAAATCAAATACTCAATCAGCTGAAAATCGAGAGAAAACAGCTAGAAAACGATGAATCAGCGAGACACCACGTGGTGTTTACTAACTGTGTTCGTGACGATATGTGAACAGGCAAGTCACCGATTTTATTGCTGCTATTTATTGGTGCGGTTGTTGCTCATCTTTCGGGTTGGAAGCACAAAATCGCGCAAAATTCTCCCCGGCATTCTAAAGCGTCACCTCGAATACAGTCCCCATTGTCAATGATTTTCGCCGTGTTCCATTGGCGACTTGCTTTTTCCATGTGGCCGTCACTGGCGAGTTGAGCCGGTCCTGCTTACTCACCTCCGCGCTGTCGCTCCGCCTCTCCCAACCGATACACGTAACACGACTCGTGCACCGGCTTGCCTTCCGCGTTCGTTTTGACCTCTTCGAGAGTGACGGGTAGAAGACACTCAACGCAGTAGATTAACTCGGATGGGATCGGATCGAACATGATGCACCTAGCGTCCAGAGAAGCGTCCGGCGGCAAACAATTCTATTTTCAAACAACCTTTAGCAGAGTGATCCGCTTGACCGGAATACAGGAATCACTGTATTCCGCCTCCCCGACTCACCACACAATAATTGCTCTATCACTCGGGCCGGGGAGGGATAGGGTATAGGTGTGTGTACAATCTAGAACTTGTTCGCCAGCTCTGTAGGGAAATAAACAACGCGAAGGGAGATACGCAGAGGGAAGAGGAACTTCTGTCTCTGTTGCAAGCGGTTGTCAGAGAAGATCACGAGGAAGTGCGAATTAGAATGTCTTTCCTGCGCAAGAAATACGGCCACGCCATTAGCGATGCAAAGGCGGCGGACTAACGGTCGTGTTCGCGCTCGTTTCTTCCACGGCGCACTAACCAGCGTATCTGGACGGTCTTGCCGTCCCTTGACCCACTTCGATAGTGGCGCTCCGTTGTCACGCTTCTGTGCCCTAGCAGCTCTGACATGTGCTCGAGGGACACGCGCTTTTGCAGAAAGTCCACGGCGAACGGAGCCGGAGGCTGATCATGTGCCCCGCGTTCCGCACCCCGGCCTCACCAACAATGGCACGAATCTAATTGTCTATGGAAATCAATAGGTCAGATGAGCACTGGAGATTGCTGACTGAGTTCACTCAATCGGAAAGTCTTCGCAAACATGCCCTTGCAGTCGAGGCTTGCATGCGCGCTTACGCCCGCAAAGGCGGAGCTGACGAAGAATTATGGGGCATGGTCGGACTTCTCCACGATTTTGACTACGAGAAATATCCAAGCGCCGAAGAACATCCCTACAAAGGCTCCGAGATTCTCAAAAAACGAGGCTACTCCGAAGAAGTGCGCCGCGCCATCATGTCGCACGCCCAATACAGCGGCGTGGCACGTCTCTCACCGATGGAAAAAACTCTCTTTGCCTGCGACGAACTCGCAGGCTTCATCACGGCATGTGCGCTTGTAAAACCCGGGAAATCACTCCCCGAGGTCGAGGCGCCGTCGGTCCGGAAAAAAATGAAGGACAAGGCCTTCGCCCGCAGCGTTCACCGGGAAGACATCATCGATGGCGCCGCTGAGCTCGGCATTGAACTTGAAGCGCACATCGCGTTTTGCATCGAAGCCATGAGGACGATTGCCCACGAGTTGGATCTTGCAGGTGGCAAGTAGAGCCCAACTCCGAAAGGAAAACACCCTGCCGTCCGGAAAGACGGCAGAATAGCTCTTAAGTACCTCCGCGCGGTTATTGTGCGTAGAAGAAATCGGCGAACGCCTGCGCGTTCGGCGTTCCGACACCTATCACATCATCCCATCCCGTAGCTGTTTTCAGACTGGAATCGGTGCCGACGAAACGACGGGCGCCGTGTCTCCGAAAGAGTAGTAGTCCCAGATAGCGCTGACAAATTCAACTTTCGCATCTCCCGCTAAATCCTTGGCGCTATATTTGGTCGCCAGGAAAGCGATTGCGCCCAATCTTCCCGAACATTCCTGAGACAAATCTTTATCTCAGCACCGCCGCGATCTTCCCGCTGGCAATCAACTCCGCAATGCGCACGAAATCCTGATACATCACCCGATCCTTCTCCATCGTCGCGCACACCGACCGGATCGCCGCGTGCGCCTGCTGCAGCGGCTTGGAAGTCTTCAGTGGAGCGAGAAAATCGATCGCCTGCGCTGCCGCCATGGCTTCAATGGCGAGCGTGTTGCGCGTATTCTCCACCACCTTCTTCAGCTTGTTCGCCGCAGTCATGCCCATCGAAACAAAGTCTTCTTTATTGCCTGAAGTGGTAATCGAATCGACCGATGCAGGGTGGGCTAACACTTTATTCTCACTTACAAGTGCCGCGGCAGTCACCTGCGGCATCATGAAGCCCGAGTTCATGCCCGCGCCTGGCGCCAGAAATGGAGGCAATCCCTCGCTGAGCGCGGGGTTGACCATGCGCTCCAACCGTCGTTCGCTGATGCCAGCCAACGCACTCAAAGCAATCGCCAAAAAGTCGAGCGCGAAGGCAAGCGGCTCGCCATGAAAGTTTCCGCCAGAGAGCACGTCGCCATCGCCGTCCATCGCCTTCGGATTCTTAACAAACACCAACGGATTATCGACGGCCGAGTTCGTCTCGGTCTCAAAAACAACGCGACAATGGGCAAGCGTGTCGCGCACCGCACCGTGCACCTGCGGAATACAGCGTAATGAATAGGCATCCTGCACGCGGCCGCAGTCCCGATGCGATTCGCGGATCTCGCTTTGTTCGAGCAGACGCCGCAAATTCGCCGCGGTCTTCATTTGTCCGGCGTGCGGGCGGGCCTTCTGAATGCGCTCGTCGAAAGCAACGTTGGTTCCCTTGAGCGCATCGCACGCCATCGCTCCAATGACATCGGCGGTGTCAACGAGAGTCTCCGCGGCCAGAAGCATCAGCGTCCCAATCGCCAGCATCGCTTGCGTACCATTGATGAGCGAGACTGCTTCCTTCGCTTCAAGTACCAGCGGCTTGATCTGCGCAAACTTCAGCGCCTCGGCGCTCGCCATGCGAGTGCCCTTTTCATCAAAGCATTCGCCCTCACCGATCAAAGCCAGCGCCAAATGCGCCAGAGGCGCAAGATCGCCGCTTGCTCCCACGCTTCCCTGCGAAGGGACCATCGGAGTCACGCCCCGACTCAGCATCGCGCAGACAGTATCGATGACGATTGCACGCACACCCGAATTGCCTTTCGCCAGCGAGTTGGCCCGCAAAAGCATCATGGCGCGCGTGTCCGAGATCGCAAGCGGTTCGCCCACGCCGACCGCGTGCGATCGCACAAGATTGACCTGTAGCTCGCGAACCTGGTCGCCGACGATGTGTACATCGCTTAATTTCCCAACCCCAGTAGTGATCGCGTAAGAAATCCGACCTTGCGCGACCAGCGCATCAACGACGGCGCGGGCACGGTTGACGGCCTCGCGGGCGTCGGGAGCAAGCAGGACGGGACGACGAATATCGGTTTGCGCCACTTCGCGCACGGCTTCGAGCGTGAGATCGTTTCCGTTGATGTGCAGGGCTTGCAAGGCAGTTCTCAATTCTCGGTTCTTATTCTTGATTGATATTCCGCCCTCAAAACTCGCGGGCTTCATATCTGGGCATCTCTTAACCATGCCGCGAGACTCGAGGTCGGATTCGCCTCTAGGGGCGGCTCACCGCGGCCCGAAACACCCTCATATATTTTGCCGGCAGCGCGCGAGGTTTCATTGTTGAATCGGCCACAATGTGCGTGGTCTCGCCTTCGGCCAACAACGCGCCACTCTCCGCTTTTCGCAATTCGTATGCAAAGCGGATCACTTTTTCCCGAACATGCTTCAAATAAGTGCGAACGACGACCTCGTCATCATAATGTACTGGGGCCTTATAGCGGCACTGGGCGTCAACTACGGCGATGAAGCAGTCGTCTTCTCGCTCCATGTCTTTATAGCTGAAACCGCACTGGCGAAAAAATTCCACACGTCCCACTTCAAACCAGATGAAATGATTGGCGTGATAGACCACGCCCATCTGATCTGTTTCCGCATAACGGACGCGGATGCGAGTCTCGTTTATATTTGCGGACGGCTTGTTATTTAGATTTGCAGGCGCCGATGTATTTGATTTACTCATCGGCCCGTCCACTTAGGTTTGCGTTTTTCGAGGAACGACTCGATACCTTCGCGGAAGTCCGCGCTCTCACGAATGCCGGCATTTTCCCGAATGGCTGCTTCGATTTGCGCATCGAGTTCCGCACGCGCGTGATCAGTCAGCAGGCGTTTCGTCTGGAGAAGCGACAGTGGACTGTTTTCCGCCAATTGTTCCGCAAGCTCGCGAGCACGGTCGAATAATTTTTCGGGAGCAACGATTTCGTTGATCAGCCCCATCTTCAGAGCCTCCGCAGCGTCAAAGATCCGGCCCGTAAGCAAAAGATCGCGGGCAATCTTTTCCCCAACCTGGCGCAAGAGAAAAGTCGAAACGATTGCGGGCACGAATCCTATCCGGACTTCGGTATAGCCAAACTTAGCCTCCGGCACGGCGAGCGTGAAGTCGCACAACAGCGCCAGTCCCGTGCCGCCGGCGATCGCTGCGCCATTGACCGCGGCAATGGTTATTTTCGGAAACTCATAGAGCGAGCGAAACAGACCGACCATGGTTCGCGAGTCTTCGAGATTTTGGTCACGCGTGCGACCGATCAGGGCTTTGAGGTTGTCAAGGTCCATGCCGGAGCAGAAGGCCTTCCCTGCCCCAGTCAATATCAGGATGCGAGCGGAAGAATTTCTGACCTCTTCCAAAGCGCGAATCAAATCCGCAATCAGCTCATAACTCACCGCATTCCGCTTGTCGGGACGGTTGAGAGTGACAGTAGCCATGGCGGAGTCGAAGACGAGTTGGAGCGTTTTGTAACTCATAGCGAATTCTCGGGGCCCTGTCATTCCGCGTTCGTTGAAAACTCGTACCGCTTAGCCATTTCGGCCGTCGCTCTCAGCAATGCGTCCAAGGGCTTCAGCGGCGGCAATTGCGCGCCGTGTGTACGCAACGTTTCGATGACTATTTCCGTGGGAATATTTCCCACCAAGTCATCTTGCGCAAAGGGACATCCGCCAAGGCCGCCGATGGCGGAATCGAAACGGCGACAGCCAGACTCATACGCCGCGGTGATTTTCGCGGCGGCTTGATCCGGTCGACTGTGTAAATGGACTCCAATTTCGAGGTAGCGATACTCGGCCATCACCGCGGCAACAACTTCCTTAATTTTCTCGGGCGATGCCAGGCCCACGGTATCCGCAAGGGAAATCATGCGAATCTCTTGGATCTCGAGCAGCCCAACCGCAGCAACGACTTCGTCGACGCTCCAGTCGTCGCCATAAGGATTCCCGAAGGCCATCGAAATATATACGACGGTGTTCAGTCCGGCCTCATCGGCTTTCTTCTCGATCTTTTCCAGCTCTTCAATGGCATCTTCGAGCGTCTGCCGCTGATTGTTCTGCAGAAATGTTGGCGAGATCGAGTAAGGGAAACCCAGTGTACGCACGGCCTCCGTCGCAATGGCCCGCTGCGCGCCTTTTTCGTTAACCACGATTCCAATGATTTCGACATCATCGGGCGGGTCAAGCTCTTTTAGAACTTCTTCGGAGTCGGCCAACTGCGGAACCGCGTTCGGCGAGACGAAACTGACCGCGTCAATGTGTTTGAAGCCAGCAGAGATCAGAGCCTGGAGATAGTTCGTCTTGAGCTCGGTAGGGATCTGCCCTTTGAGGCCTTGCCAGGCATCGCGTGGACATTCGACGAGTTTGACGGAATCGCTCATAGATCCGACCCTAAGTTTGCAGCACCCCCACCTTAAACTCCGCCACCTCCGGATTCAGCGACGCCGCTTCCAGCCCCTGGGTAATGGCCTGCCGCGTTTCCATCGGATCGATGATCTTATCGATCCATAAGCGCGCCGCGCCATACCGCGGATCCGTTTGCTCTTCATACGTTCTTTTCGTAGAGTCGAACAGCTCTTTCCGCTCTTCTTCGCTCAACTTCTTGCCGCTGCGCTCCAGTTGCTTCACTTTGATTTCCACCAGCGTGCCAGCCGCAGCATCGCCGCTCATCACCGCATATTTCGCCGTCGGCCACGCAAAGACAAAGCGTGGATCGAAAGCCTTGCCGCACATCGCATAGTGTCCGGCGCCGAAAGAACCCCCGACAATCACAACAATTTTCGGCACTACAGAATTCGATACCGCGTTCACCATTTTCGCTCCCGCTTTAATAATGCCGCTCCACTCGGCATCGCGGCCAACCATGAAGCCGTTGACATCATGAAAAAAAACGAGCGGGATCAGATTCTGGTTGCAGTCCATGATGAAGCGAGCAGCCTTTTCAGCCGACTCGGTATAGATGACGCCACCGAACTCAATACGCTTGTGGCCTTCATGGTCAGTCTGCTGCGCGTGTAGTTTCTGATTCGCAACAATACCGACCGCGAAGCCTCCAATTCGCGCGTAGCCGCAGATCAGCGTCGCGCCGTACTCCGGCTTGTATTCGTCGAAGCGACTTTCATCCACGATGCGCGCCAGAATCTCTTTCATGTCGTAGGGACGCGCAGGCGACGCATCGTAGGCCCCATAGATCTCTTCCGCCGGCATCGCCGGGTCCACCGGCTTTTTACGATCCCAAAGGGACTGCCGCCGGTATCCCCACTTTTCGATAAGGGAGCGGATGCGATTGATACAAGCTTCATCGTTAGGCTCGCGGAAATCGACGGTGCCGCTGATGGCAGAGTGCATGGCCGCGCCACCTAATTCTTCAGCCGAAATTTTCTGCCCGATAGCGGCCTGCACGAGCGCCGGGCCAGCAAGAAACAGGCCACTGCCATCAGTCATAAGAACGTGATCACACATCACCGGAAGATATCCGCCACCAGCCACACACATGCCCATGATCGCAGCGATCTGTGGAATGCCCATGGCGGACATCACCGCGTTGTTGCGGAAGACGCGGCCAAAATCGTCGGTATCAGGGAAAACATCTTCCTGCAGCGGCAAAAACACTCCGGCGGAATCGACGAGGTAGATAGTCGGAATGCGATTTTCAATGGCGATGTTCTGTGCGCGAATCACTTTCTTCGCGGTCATGGGGAAAAACGCGCCAGCCTTGACGGTGGCGTCGTTCACGATAAGCATAACCATGCGGGTCTGGACGCGAGCAAGTCCCGTAACAACACCCGCAGCCGGCGCGCCTCCCCATTCTTCGTACATCTTGTGCGCCGCATAGAGGCCCAACTCGAAGAACGAGCCGGGATCGGCGAGAAGATTAATGCGTTCGCGCGCGGTGAGCCGTGATTTGCCATGCTGGCTGTCGATCGCCTTGGCGCCTCCGCCCTCGCGGATTTTCTCCTCTTCATTGCGAACCTGCGCGACGAGGTCGGCAAGCGCGCGCATATTGGATTCGAAACGCAGAGAGCTCGGGTCAAGCTTGGTGGGCAGGACATTGTTGATGGTGACAACGGTCGACTCGGTGCGTTCGCGCATGAGGGCAGACTTCGAAACTGATTATGAAACTACTTACTATACCAGCGGCACAAATGCCGGGCGCTACAATCTAGCAATGCTACGGAGGCTTGCATCTCGTCCAAACTGGCAAATCGCAATGGCGATGACTGCGGCGCTGCGCGTGTTTTATACGGCGCTGGTTGCGGCGGCCGTGCCATTTCTGCATCCTGATCCAGCGTTGATTCGCAGCAACGAACTCACCGAGCATTTGCCCGCGCCCCATGGTTTGTATTATGCGTTGCTTGGAGTTTGGGAACGCTTTGACACGCTCTGGTTCTTGCATATCGCCAAACAGGGTTATGACCGCCCCTTGGCCGTGATTTTTTATCCGCTGTATCCCATGTCGATTCGGCTGATAGGGCGATTGATGCCAGCGGTGGTGGCTGCGCTTCTGCTATCGACCGTGGCGGCGTTCTTTTTCTTCTGGGGGCTGATGCGACTGGCGGGAGGATTATCAGGGGTGGGAAAACTCCGCATGTTACTGCTGATCTCGGTATGGCCAACAAGTTTTGTACTGTTTGCGGGCTACGCGGAATCCCTGACTCTGGCGCTGGTGGTGTGGGCTGTGATTCTTGGACGCGAAGCTCGATGGCCCGCAGCGACCATTTGTGGACTCCTTGCGGGAATGGCGCGGCCTTCGGGTGTGTTGGTTTGCATCCCGCTCACCGTAATGGCGCTGCGCAGCCGCCAAGCCCGATCGATACTGGTGGCGCTGACCCCTCTTGGATGGCTCGGATATTGGGCCTGGTTGCGATGGTCGGGACGGGTTTCTGTGGTCGAGGCGTACCGGCGTTATCAAGGCATGAACCTAGTTTCACCCTGGAAGGGTCTAGCGGAAACTCTGCGATTGATCGTGACCAAGCACGACTCTCTGCTGGCGATCAAGCTGTGCTTGGTAGTCGGGGTGACCGTGGTCAGCCTGCGACGCCAAGCGCCGGCGCAGATGCAGCCTCAATTGCGCATCGAGGACAAAGTATTCGCACTGGCGGTAATTTTGCAGATGCTCATGTACACGGGTCGTCCGCTGCTGGGAGCGGCTCGATATCTGCTTATGGTGTATCCAGCGTTTCTGGCCTGGGGAGCCTGTACGGAGCATTGGAAAGGCATGCGCCTCGGCTTCAATCTTGCGGCACTCGGTGTTCTTAACCTGGCCTGGATGTGGGCATTTCTGAACTGGTCGCTGGTTTTGTAGCCTCCCATCGAAGTATTTGTTGAAGCCCTTCTCTGACAGGGTCGTCAGCGATTGCGCTCACTAATCCGATTTCGAGTGCTCGAGCCGCAGAGATCTTTTCCGCAACGACGAAAACCTCCATCGCTTTGTCCTTCCCGATCAAGCGCGGCAAGCGCTGCGTTCCGCCCCATCCGGTCATGAGGCCGAGAGCAGCGCCGCGATGCCCAAAAACCACGTGGGGCGCGGCAATCCTGCGGTGACAGACCAGTGCAAGATCAAGACCTCCGCCCATGCAATGTCCTTCAATAGCGGCGATGACGGGCGCTGGATAGCTGGCGATCTTGTTCATCAGCGCTTGGCCCATGGTGGAGAACTCGAAGGCCTCGGACCCCTTGAGCGCGGTGATTTCATTCAGATCAGCGCCAACCGAAAAAAATTGCCGATTGCCCGCAATGATCAGTGGACGAATTTGTTCTTTCAGTTCGTCAACCGCGACGCTCAGTGCGAGAACGCAGCCACGGGTAAGACAATTGATACAGTCGCCTGAAGTAAGACGTAAGATGCGCGCCGGACCGTCGGATTCGATTCGGAAAAAGCGATGAGGCAACATCTTACGCTAGGCTAGACCGCGGGCACACCGTGCGGTTTCACGTGCTCACGGATGAACTGAACGATGTCGTCCATGGGAGTGCCCGGCTGAAAGATGCCTGCGACGCCTATTTTCTTCAGGCCTTCTATATCCTGATCGGGGATGATGCCTCCGACCAGCACCAGCACGTCGTCCATTTTATTCTGCTTCAACAAGTCCATCACCCGCGGAACGATGGCGTTGTGAGCACCCGAAAGAATCGAGAGCCCAATCACCTGCACGTCTTCCTGAAGCGAGGCGCTAACGACCATCTCCGGCGTCTGGCGTAGGCCCGTATAAATAACTTCCATGCCGGCGTCGCGAAGGGCGCGAGCAATGACTTTAGCGCCGCGATCATGGCCATCAAGGCCCGGTTTCGCGACCAGTACGCGGATTTTCCGCTCAGTGGCCACCGCCATCATTTAACCACACTGCGCACGTGGATCACAGGGCACGGAAGATGCCCGTCGCTCCATGTGAGTGGCACTATCTATCACTACGGCTTCACGCCCAACTGCCAGAACAGAAACGAGTACATATCGGTTCCTTCTTCGATCTGCTTGGTGATGGGTTTGCCCTGTCCATGTCCGGCCTTGCTTTCAATGCGCAACAGAATCGGCTTGTCCTTGCTGTCGCCATTTTTCGCGTCGGCTTGCATAAGCGCAGCCATTTTTTTGGCGTGCATGGGATCGACGCGCGTATCCGTATCGCCCGTCATAAAGAGCACCGCGGGATATTCAACGCCCGGCTTCACGTGGTGATAGGGCGAATAAGCGTAGAGCCAGTCGAACTGTTTCGCGTCTTCGGCCGAACCGTATTCCGGAATCCAGAGTTTTGCAATCTGGAAGTTCTGGTAGCGCAACATATCTAGAAGCGGAACCTGGCACACTACCGCGCGGAAAAGATCGGGACGCTGGGTGATCATCGCGCCCATCAGGAGACCGCCATTCGATCCTCCTTGAATCGCCAGGTGATCCTTGTCGGTATATTTCTGTGCGATCAGATATTCGCCGGCGGCTATGAAATCGTCAAAAACGTTTTGCTTTTTGTCGAGCATCCCCGCGCGATGCCAGTCTTCGCCGAACTCCGCACCACCCCGCAGATTAGCGACCGCGTAAATGCCACCGTGCTCCATCCAGAGATACATGCTGCGGTTGAAAATCGGCGTCAGCGAGATATTGAAACCGCCGTACCCGGTCAGCAGCGTGGGGTTCTTGCCATTCTTCTCGATTCCCTTCTTGCCAACAACAAACATCGGAACTTTCGTGCCGTCTTTCGAGTTGTACCAAACCTGTTGCACGTCATAGGCAGAACCATCAATGGAAGGCGCGTCAACTTTGGCCCAAAGCGCGCTCTTCACATCGCTTAAATCGACGCGATAGATTGACGGTGGCACGGTGAAGGACTGGAATCCAAAGAAGATTTCGTTTCGGTCGTACCTGCCTGAGGCGCTGAAAATGTTTCCGATAGCCGGCAGTGGAACGTCCGCAAGCTTTTTGCCGTCGAGTCCGAACAGCTTCAGCTCAGATGTCGCATTGTGCTCGTATTGCACCAGCAGCTTGCCGCCGGTCACGCTAGCGTTCTGCAACACGGCATCCGACTGCGGAATGATTTCTTTCCAGTTTTCGCGCTTCGGATTCTCCGCATCGGCCACAAAGACACGATAGTGCGGCGCGTCTTCGTTGGTAGTGATGTAGAGTTTGCCTTCAAAGAAATCGACGCCATAAAGAAAATTTTTGCCCGTAGTGATTTCGAGTGGAGGATTTTTCGACTGAAGATCCTGCAGATACATCTCCGACTTTGTCCAGCCTTCGCTCACATCAATCAGCAACCAGCGATTGTCTTCGGAGAGCGCAAGGTTCGGAATGTCCTGCGGATTCCGGCCTTCGCCGAAGACGAGCAAATCTTTGGTGGGATCGCTGCCGATCTCGTGGTAGAAGACTTTGACGTGATAGACCTCTTCTCCATCCGGCACTTCGCCCTTTCTCGGATGGCGAGTGTAGTAGAAAGCGGAGCTGTCCTTCATCCACGCTAGGCTGGCGAAGCGGGTACGATCGATCGTATCCGGCAACATTTTCCCGGTCGCGCTCTCCACAATGTGGAGCGTGCTCTCTTCCGATCCGCTCTGTGAAGTCCCGTAGGCAACGTACCTCCCGTCGTCAGCCGCAAACCACCAGTCCAGCGCAACCGTGCCATCGCTGGACATTTTATTAACGTCAACGAGTACACGGTCGGCATCCTTCAGTCCCTCGCGCATATACAATACCGGCTGGTTCTGATTGCCTTCACGGCGGGTGTGAAAATAAAACTTGCCGCCCATCTGTGGGGCGCCCACGGTGCCGATCTCGAGTAATTGCGAAAGCCGCGCATTGATCGTGCGACGTCCCGGGAGCGGGTCAAGAATGGAACGGGTGTAACTGAGCTCTTGCTCGACGTATAGCTTAGTGTCGGGATCGTTCGGATTTTCCAGATAGCGATAGCGATCGACAATCTTGTGACCCTGCACGGTATCTTCGACCGGCTCAACTCTAGCTTTCGGAGGACCAACCAGGATCGAAGGCGAGGAGGAATCCCCAGCCCACGATCCTTCGGCGTAGACCATGGCGAACACACCCACAACAAGAATCAGAAAAAAAGTCAGCAAACGCGAACCTCCCAACATAATCACCTCACTTCTTTGTGGACGAAGCGCCGAAGCTTAGGTTAGCAGAACCATGCCCTGCTGGAGACGTTCAGTCGCGACGACGACTTCTTATTTCAATCCCAATCCGCTGAGAGTTAATGCGATCGAGTGAGTGTCGACTAATGATAAGTTGATTTGCTCGCGTCGCACTTGGTCGCGCGAATTTCCAATCAGTAGCAGTGTCTGATATGATTTTCGAGAAGCTCAAGCACAGCAATTGTGCTCTCACTCCTCAGTAGCTCAATGGCAGAGCATCCGGCTGTTAACCGGAGGGTTGTAGGTTCGAGTCCTACCTGAGGAGCCATTCTTTTCAACCATTTGGAACTACCCCGCAATCGAACTTGGAACCGTTTGGAACCGTTGTGTTCCGAGGTTTGAGAGAATTGGGCCTCCTCTGGAGGAAACCGGCTTCTCTCCTACGGAGCGAACGTCACCAGCTGGTACGGTTCACCCTTGTGGTGACGGCTGACCTCGATCGTCACTTTCCGGTCAAGACGTTTCAGGAAATCGAGCAGCTTATCCGTCGTGAAGCGGCTGAAATGCCCGTTCATCAAGTGCGACACGTCGGGCTGTGCAATGCCAAGAACATCGGCGATTTCGCGCTGCTTCAGATCTTTGTCTTCGAGGATCTTGAAAACGTGGTATCCAATTTGCGCGCGCGCCAAAAGTTGGTCCGCATCCTTCATGCCCAGATCCGCAAAGACGTTTCCGGAACTCTCTTCGAACTTAATTGGTCTTCGTCTTTTCGTACTCATGTGCCAACTCCTGTGCCTCCGCATATCGCTTCTTGATTAGGTCGATATCCCGCTTCGGAGTTTCAATGCCTTTCTTTGATTTCTTCTGAAAAGCATGCAAAACATAAATCCGCCTGCCGATTTGTAGAGCCAGCACGACACGGTAAGCGTCCGACGCATATCGTAGGGCAAGCTCAAGAACGCCGCTGCCCAGACCCTTGAAAGGCTTGGCATCCTTCGGCATACCGCCAAACTGGATGAGCTGAAGTTCGTCCCCTAACAGCTTTTGTGCGCCATCCGGGAAATCCCGAAGGTTCTTTTTCGAGTTTCCGAGCCGTACGACGGGCCTCAGCACCGGAGGTTTAAGCCTGTCCAAACCACACCTCATCAATATATAGTAATTTTACTATAATGTCAAAACCGTCCGAGTCAAGAGTGCCGGACCCGCAATCCGGTGCCTGGTTCGCATTGAGCATCAGAGGCTTTAAATACATTGGAATCACCGCACCATACGAACGGTTCTCCGCGACCAAACTTGGAACCGTTTTTGGAACCGTCTATCGCCGAAAGCACTCCAAAAACACTGGAGTGCTCCGTCTAAGTCATTGAAAGTACGCGCACTCCGTCAGCCAGGGCGTCAATGGCGCGACGGCGCTATGCCTCGATGGAACCTACAGCTTTAGCAGGGACATTAGTACCGCATGCTCAAACCATGGCGGTGTTGCCAAGTGGTTATGGGGGAATCAACCCTCTGCATCTGCGAACGCCCTTCGGAGCGTCACCCACGTAACTCCGGGGCGCCATGAAATCGCAATTTCCGAACATTCCGATTTTGAAACCAACCGTCGGGGACCCAATGGCCGATGTCTGTGGCCTAATTCAGAACGAAGGTCAGCAACGCGGGGACTCAGCGGGAGATGCGATCTCGTTCGGCGAGGAAGTCGTCCTGGCATTTTTTGGAGGCGGCAAGCAACTGGTTGAACTCGGACGTCGAGCGCAAAGATGAGAACAGCGGGTCTTTCTGCATTCCCTGGTAGGAACAGTAGCGGCCCTCGATCGCACTCCTGAGAAGGCGCAGCGACGCTTCTTTCTGGCCGCAAAAGGCCAGGTCGGTCGCGGAATTGTAGCGATTCTCGGGATCGGGATTGGCAAGCATTTCCGGTTCGATTTCTCGCGCAACGCGATTCAGCTCCTCGGATGGCGACTGCGTGGGCGAAGGGAGCGCCGAGCAAACTTGCAGGAACTTCACGCGTTTGACGTCCGCGGGTAGCTTTTGGAAGGCCTCATGCGCTTCGGAAAGCTTGCCCTCGCTTAACAGGAATCTTCCGATGTTGCGGTTGTACCAGTCCGAGCCCGCGTCGAGGCGGAGAAAATCAACGGCGCGGTCGCCTTTTCCAACGGCGGCAAAAGCGAGCGAGCAGGAACGGAGACCAAAGTTGCCGGGGTCGAGCGAGAGGGCGGCTTCGCATTGGCGCGTGGATTCGTCAAACAAACCGGCATAGCGCAGCACATAGGAGAGTGCGAAGTGGGAGAAAGCGGAGCGCGGCTGGTGTTTGGTCAGATCTTCGGCAGCGATGTAAGCCCCGACGAGATCGCCTCGCTCGACGCGATTGGCGATGGTCTGAACGGCGGCGGTGATCAAATTGGGATCGAGAGCGAGGGCCCGCGCGAGAGCGACGTTGGATTTCTGAAACGCGGCCTCGCCGCCATCCGAATACTGAGAATCCCAATAGTAGTGCAGGCCGAGTTGGCTCCAAGCGGGCGCGTAGGTGGGATCGAGGCCGACGGCGCGCTCGAGCATGGAGATCGCTTCTTTATTAGGACCCGGATACCGCGGCAGCGCGAGGCTCCGCAGGTACAGGTCGTAGGCCTCTTCGTTATTGGGATGAGTGCCAGTCTCCGCAGAGTCTATGGTGACACCCAGAGCGGGAATCAGACCGTCACGAACCTTGGAAGTGATTTGGCCGCGCATGGCGATCAGGTCGGGGGCGCCGACATTCAGGGTATCGCGCCAGAGGGTGCGGTTGTTCTCTACATCGACGGCTTCGAGAGTGATTTGCAGTTGGTTTCCTTCTTTGATGTAGTGACCGGTGACGATATCGGTGACGCGCATTTCGCGGCCAGCCTGCTGAAGGTCGACTCCGGCGGCGGTGTATTTGCTGGTCGTGGCAAAGGGACGAATAGATAAGGCGCGGATATAACTGAGGTCGGTGGCAATTTCGTCGGGCAGGGCGAGGCGAAGATAATCGACGTCCTTATCGGCGCCCATGTTTTGAAAAGGGAGAACGGCGAGGGTGATGGGGTTGGCGAAACTGTTGGCTGGAGCGGCGCGGTGTCTGGATTGCCAGTAAAAGGTGCCGATTCCGACGACGATGAGGCCAGCAATCAGGGCGGCGATGTTGCCGATGGGCAGGCTCCGTTTGGGTGGCGCGATTGGTGAGACCGCGCTGGAGGCGGTGGCGAGATCACGCATGCGGGAACTCGGCGGCTCGGTGGCCGTTAGAGACCCGCTGATCGTTCTCGCGCCGGTCGTTGTTGCGCCAAACGGGGCCTCGCTGACGCTGGAAACGGGCGGCGATACTCGCCCGGAGTCGGTATCGCGCTTCAGGCGCTGCAGATCGGAGCGCATTTCAGAAGCATGCTGGTAGCGGAGGTTGCGATCTTTCTCGAGCGCTTTATTGATGATGTCTTCGAGTTTGGGAGGGATATCGTGATTCAGCCGCAGAGGTGGAATGGGCGCGCGATTCATGATGGCTTCGCAGATGACGGCGGAGCTTTCACCGCGGAAGGGAACGTCGCCGGTTGCCATTTCGTAGAGAACGGCTCCGAAGGAGAACAGATCGGTGCGGGCATCGAGTTCGCGGGCTCGAACCTGCTCGGGTGACATGTAAGCGACGGTGCCGACCATAGTGCCGGGGCTGGTGAGATGGGCCTCGTCGAGAGTTTGGGTCGCTTCGAGGCCACGGTTGGAGGAGGCGCGAGCATCGACCTTGGCTAAGCCGAAGTCGAGAATTTTGGCGTGTCCGCGCTTGGTGACGAAGATATTAGCGGGCTTGATATCACGGTGAACGATGCCTTCGGAATGCGCGGCATCGAGCGCGTCGGCAATTTCGATGGCCAGACCGAACAGGACCTCGTTATCGAGCGGGCGGCCCAGGACCAGATGCTTGAGCGTGGAGCCGTCGAGGTACTCCATCGCGATGAAGCGCTTGCCTTCGTGCTCGCCGATTTCGTAGATAGTACAGATGTTGGGATGGTTCAGGGCTGAAGCAGCGCGCGCCTCGCGGCGAAAGCGTTCGAGCGCCTGAGGGTCGCGGGAGACGTCATCGGGGAGAAATTTGAGCGCAACGAAGCGGCCGAGGGAAGTGTCTTCGGCCTTGTAGACGACGCCCATTCCGCCGCCGCCGAGTTTCTCGACGATTTGGTAATGGGAGATGGTCTCGCCAATCATGCAGTGCGGTCATGGTAGGCGGGATGCGGAAGAGAGTCAATGAAGGGTCGGAGCTAATGTTTTTCTAATGTTTCCCTCGATTCTCGCAAATTCGTGGTGAAACTTACCTGGGAGCTTCCACCTTCTGCATCTTGCGAAGCGCCTGCACTGCCCACTGGACTAGATCGTCGGTGGAGTACATGCGACGTTGTGGAGGAAAAGACGGCGCTGTGAATTACGAAGATGGAGACGATGTGCAGGAATCGGCGCGGGAGAGCAGGAGGTCGCGTTCGCGCGTGTTTTGAGTCAGGGCGGCGGCGCGTTCAAATTCGGCGCGGGCTTCGCTAACGCGGCCTAGCTTGCGCAGCAGGTCGCCGCGAACGCTCGAGAGCAAGTGGTAAGACTTGAGCGCGGGATCGTCGGCG
>Ga0209221_1000128_pt1 | contig 42646 bp, 40 predicted proteins | sample BlaSpr_A8_Ref_O2_FD_187989 | JGI IMG/M metagenome (GOLD analysis project Ga0209221, IMG submission 187989) | Forest soil microbial communities from Thunder Bay, Ontario, Canada - Black Spruce, Ontario site 2_A8_Ref_O2 (SPAdes) (version 2) | ecosystem: Environmental > Terrestrial > Soil > Boreal...
CGCCGCGCGGTTGGCCAACTGAGGATATCCCTCGGAAGCCACCAGCATCGCGCCATTCCTCACCAGATCCAGCCCGTAGGTCAGCGCAATCATCACATCTTGAGAGCTCACTTCGTCCGTTGTTGACCTGGGATAGGAACCAGCGGCAAAAGTGCTGCTCGAATAGACCTTCAGAGGTTCAGCACTGGAAGGAGATTCGCTTTTAGTTGCATTGTCTCGGGTATTTTCCATCGAATTCAAATCTGCGGCTCCCGAAGTCCCGCTACGGCTGATTAGGAAATGTTTGGATTTATGCTGGCCATTTTTCCAGCCCCAGCTTGTGTCTTTAGACTCACAAACTTTAGTGGAGCGAGTATCGTCGAAGCCTGTTACTGAAAGATGACACTTATGTTAGGGAAATGTGAATTTCGGGCCAAAAACGGCGATTCTGTGGAAATGCACCGTAAAGCGAATCCTTCCCCGCGGCCAAGCGGTACTTCAAGACCACTGGCTATTACCTCATCGGCGAGATCGTCCTCCAATCTCCGGCAAGGCGTGAAAGAAAAGGAAGCAGAAGTAGACTTTCTTGCGGAGCGGGTTGTCGATGGTTGGGCAGGAACTTGGCAGGAGCATGTCCTTGATGCAGGAGTAAGTCCTTATATAGTGACCATTTGCGATTTGCGTAAACCCTGCCATGGTCGAATGCAACCAAAGTAGTAGGTCACAGTAAATCCAGCAGTAGCGTGGCAACACGCTCTGCATTATTGAGGGGAACTAATATGGCAGGCGACATGGATAGGAACAAGCAGCAGGGCAGCCAGGACCAACAGGGTCAAGGCAACGAGTTCCAGAAGAGCGGACAGACCGGCCAGTCCGGACAAACGGGCCAGAGCGGTCAATCCGGACAGAAGGGCAACGTTGACCCGAACAAGAAGCCGACCCATGACCAGCAACATGACCAGCAAGAAGAGCGGGACCGCCAGCGTCGCGCTTCATAAGAGCAAGAGATTGACAGTAAGGAACGAGGAGCTCCGGCCCATGGGCTGGAGCTCTTTTTGTTGGAACCGGATTGAGGTCGGTGGACTGAGTTGTGCACGCGCCGTACTGGAGGTAGTGGAAGAAGATTCAAAATACGGTGGTGAAACCGTTAACCGGCAAAGGTCTGGAAGAAGTATCGCGAAGGAAATCGGTCCGAGTGCAGCCTTTCTTCGTGTAGCTTCGTGGACTTGGTGGTTAACGGTTTTGGAGACTGCCCCCACTGAACTGGATAATCGCTACGGGGATGCGGTGCATTGTTTACAATAGGAGATTCGACTAGTTGCGTGGGAGAATCCTGTAATCAGTCGAACATACCTTGGAACAGTCTAATCACAAACCCGGCGCGTCAGCTCGCGTTGCGCCCACCGTTTTCTGGCGTGTGGAGGGGAGTCTTCTCGACCTGACCGTGGTGCAGCCGGTGGCGTTCTTTACCTGGAACGCGCAATCGTTCTCAGAGCGATTCCGGCGTCGAGGATTGATTTTCCTGATGGCGGTGCTGCGTCCGTTTCTGTACTCGACCAACCGGAAATTTGCCACGCGGGTGGTGCATACGGTTTTGCGGGGGGTGACCCGTGACCGGCTGGATCTTTTGGGTGAAGAATACTTCCAATACAAGTTGAAGCCGAAATTGAAGGCGCACGGCGTGGAGCGGGTGCGGGAGCTGGTTTGCTCGGGCGCGGATGTGGTGCTGGTGAGTCAGGGGCTGGAGCACGTAATGAAGCCGCTGGCGCTGCATCTGGGAGTGAATCGGATTGTGGCCAACCGGCTGGAGTTTCGCGATGGAGTGGCCACGGGACGGCTGCTGGAACCGGTGATCCGGCCCCGGGGAGCGTTCGCCCCGATTCGCGATCAGAGTCCGGACGGACGACGGGCGCCAAAGACGCTGGCGCGGCAGTTGGATATTTCCGTGGAACAGTTACGTGCGGCAGTGATTGGAGCGAAACGAGAGCTCCCGGCCAAAGAACCTCCGATCGTACATTTTGAGGGGAAACGGCAAGAGGCCGGACTTTCGGTGCGGCGTGCCCTGGCCGGGAAACATGTGATGCTGATCGGTGTCACCGGATTTATCGGCAAGGTGTGGCTGGCCAATACGCTGGTGGAGTTGCCGAAGATCGGGCGGATTTATTTGTTGGTGCGGCGGCAAAAATCGAACCCAGCGCTGCGGCGTTTTGAAAAGATTGTGGAAGAGTCGCCGGTCTTCGATCCTTTGTTTGAAAAGTACGGAGTGGGGCTTGGCGATTATCTGCGGGAAAAAGTGGAAGTGGTCGAGGGAGATGTTACCCGCGCTGGTTTAGGGCTTGAGGCTGAGGTTGGGCGACGGTTGCAGAAGAATCTGGATCTGATCGTGAACAGTTCCGGATTGACTGACTTCAATCCCGATCTGCGGGATGCATTGTCCACCAATACGGATGCGGCGATGAACATCCTGGAGTTTTTGCGGGGATCGGATCATGCCGGGCTGTTACACCTGTCAACCTGTTACGTGGCGGGCGAGCGGGATGGGCGAGTCCCGGAGAGGCTGATTCCGAATTACACGCCACATCGCGTTCCTGATTTTGATGCCGAGAAAGAGTTGCGCTCGCTGCATGAGTTGATTGCCAAGGCAGAGGCCCAGGCCGAGGGCGAAGAAGTGACGGCCGGGCTGAGGTCGCAGTCCTTGGCAAAGGAACATGCCGCCAAGGGATTGCAGGGTGCGGCGCTGGAAAATCAGATTCGCAAGAACAGGATCCGCTGGCTCAAAACTTATTTGACTGAGGAAGGCACGCGGCGGGCGAAGGAACTGGGCTGGCCAAATACTTATACTCTGACGAAGAGCCTGGCGGAATCGCTGATCGTGAAATACGGACGCGGCTTGCCCATTGCGGTAGTGCGTCCCGCGATCGTGGAAACTTCGGTGGCGAAACCTTTTCTGGGGTGGAACGAAGGCATCAATACGTCGGCATCGCTCTCCTATTTGTTGGGGACTTATTTCCGGCAACTGCCGTCGAATGAACGCAAGCGGCTGGATATTATTCCCGTGGATGCGGTTTGCGCGGGGATGACGCTGATCTCTGCGGCCATTGTGGAGCGGCGGCATGATGAGTTGTACCAACTCGCGACTTCGGCGACGAATCCGTGCGACATGGGAAGATCGATTGAGCTGACTTCGCTGGCACATCGCAAACATTATCGCGCGCAGGAGGGACTGGAATCCTGGCTGCGATTGAGGTTCGATGCCATTCCGGTATCGAAGACGCGCTATCAGAGAATGTCAGCGCCGGCGCAGAAGGCCATTGTGAAGTCGATTCAGAAGATCATGTCGCCGCTGCCCCTGAAGAAAACGCCGTTGGTGAAGGCCGAGAGGAATTTAGAGCGGCTAGAAAAACTGATTGAATTGTTCGAGCCGTTCATTCTATTAAATGAGCACGATTTTGCGGCGGATAATGTGGAGAAGCTTTCACAGGCGTTAGTTGAAGATGAGAAAGAAGAGTTCGGCTACAAAGCAGCCATACTGGACTGGTGGGATTATTGGATCAACGTTCATATTCCGGCGCTGCGGAAGTGGACTTATCCGTTGATCGAAGGCAGGCCGCTGGAGGCGCGTCCGCCGCGGAGTCTGCAAAGTGGTGAAACGGTGAAAACGGGAACGAATGGGAACTGGTGAATGGCGATTTTTCTGACAGGATCGACGGGATATATTGGCGCGCATGTGGCGGCGAATCTGTTGCGCGACGGCGCCGGCCTGAACGTATTGGTGCGCGCGCGGGATGCGGCGGAAGCCGAAGGCCGATTGTGGCAGGCAATGCAGTTGCATCTGGATTTCCCGCAGTTTTATGAATATTTGCAAACCCGGATAAGGGTGTTTCGCGGCGATTTGACCGACTCGGGTTTTGGATTGGGACGCGATGAATACGATCGCCTGGTGCATACCACCGATTCGGTGATTCATTGCGCGGCATCGCTGAACCGGAAATCCGAGAAAAGCTGTTTGAATGTGAACCTGCGCGGGACTTTAGAAGTACTGACGCTGGCGCGGCATGCGGAGCATTATCACGGGTTGCGGCGCTTCAGTCAGGTGAGCACGGTGGCGGTTGCAGGCAAGCGGCAGAATGAAGTCGTGGCCGAGGACCGGTCGATTGATTGGGAGCGGTCGGATTACGATCCCTACGCGCGTACGAAGAAATTCTGCGAGCACATGATGCGGGTTTTGCTGCCGGAGACGCCGAAAACTATTTTTCGCCCGAGCATCGTTCTCGGCGACAGCCGCTTTCCGGAGACCACGCAGTTCGATATGGTGAAGGCGTTTGTTTTTCTGGCAGGCCTGCCGGTGTTGCCATTTCGTCCCACCGACAAGATCGACATCGTGAACGTGGACTTTGTGGCCGATGCGATTTCGACGCTGCATCAGAAAGAAAATCCACAGTACGATACGTATCACCTCTCGTCCGGAACCGGTTCGCAGACATTTCGCGAGATCACGAAGGCATTGTCCGCGGCCCAGAATAAACGCGCGCCGGTGTTTGTGCCGGTAGCGGAGCGTCCATTTGCGGGTTCGGTGAATTTTCTGGCAAACCGAAAGGGCGCGGTGGGCAAGGGCGCGTCGTTGATGAAAGTCTTCATGCCTTATCTGGTGTGGAATACGGTTTTCGACAACCGACGCGTGACCGCGGAACTGGGAAAGAAGCCTGTGCCGTTCTCGGAGTATTGCTATCCGCTCTACAAATTCAGCAGCGAAAATAATTTTACCTACCGGTATCGGCCGTGGCCGGCAGCGGCGGGAGGAACAGCCGCATGATGGATTTTATTCTGGAAGCCTGGGTGAGCAGTTCGATTGAGCGCGCTAAGGCCGGCTGGATGCTGGGCGCGGGCAAGCGCTGGCAGCCAGGCGAGAAGCTGAAGTTGTTGTTTGCCGGCTATAACGGCACGCGGAATATGGGATCGGACGTACGCGTGGAGGAGATGCTGCGGCAGATTCGTCACATCCTCGGAGCGGAACGTGTGGATTTCAGCGTGATGAGCCAGAATTTCGACTTCTCGCGGGGATATTTTGAAGGCACGAAACAAGTGCATCTGCCGGATATTTTCCCGCCGTTCCTGGCGAATGAAGTGCCGCGGCACGATGGCGTGGTGGCCTGCGAAGGATCGATGTTTAAGAGCAAATTCGCTAATGCGCTAACCACGATGATGATCGGGTCGCTGGGCATCGCGGCGGCGCAGAACAAGCTTTCCGTGGGTTATGGCGCGGAAGCGGGGCACATGGATCCACTGGTGGCGAAGATGTGCGGGAGATACTGCAAGAGTTCCTTTGTGATCACCCGAAATGAAGAATCCCGCGGAGTGCTTCGCGAGTTGGGCGTACCGACTGAATTGGGCACGGACACAGCCTGGACGTTTGAGCCGAAGCCCCCGGAATATGGGCAGAAGGTTCTCCGAAAAGTTGGATGGGATGGAAAGACTCCGGTGCTGGTGGTGTGTCCGATCAATCCTTTTGAATGGCCGGTGAAAGCTTCGGTGGCAAAATATGCGATCCGTAGCTTGACCGGCGCTTATAAAGACAGCCATTACCGCACAGTTTATTTTCACAATTCGGGACCGGCGGCGGATCGGGCTTACCAGAAGTATTGGACGTCGATTGCGAATGCGGTGGATGCGTTCCGCAAGAAGAAAAATGTTTTTGTGATTCTGGCAGCGACGGAACGATTGGACGCGCGTCCTGCCAGGCGCATTTCCGAGAAATTGGGTGGAGTGCCGGTTCTGACTTCGGACGAATACAACATGTATGAATTGGTGAGCGTGTTGCGGTCGTGCCACATGATGGCGTCGTCGCGGTACCACGGGATTGTGACCTCGATGCCGGGATTGGTGCCCTCGGCGGGGATCACGATGGATGAGCGCATTCGCAACTTGATGCGGGAGCGGGGACATCAGGATCTGTTGATGACGGTGGATGATCCGGAACTCGAGGGCAAGCTGCTGGTTGCCTTGGAGAAACTAAGCAGTGACGGCGAAGCGATTGCGGATGGAATTGCGAAGACGGTCGTCAAGAACTTGAAAGTGATGGCTCGGATGGGCGTTTATTTTGAAGAGGAAGTGCAAAGGCGGTATCCCGAGTTCGAAACGCGCCGCGGCGAATGGAGTTGGGAGGACTATTTGCCGCCGATGAACCAAGGGCTGCGCGAGTTGGTGACGGCTTACAACTGAATTATGCGAAGCTTCTGCGGTTAGTTTCAGTATTTCGATTTTGACTGATCCCATCCCATTCATCGGAGATATTTTCGCGCAGCTTCAGGCGGCTGCGGATGTCCGCATTCTCGCCGAAATTCGTGACGGCGAAATTACCGGTGTGACCGGGCGCGAACTCCTGGAATTAATTTGCCGGGCGCGAACCTTTATCGCCTCGAAGAAGCTGAAGAAGGGCGACCGCTGCGGCTTGCTGGCGGCGAACAGCATTCGCTGGGTGGCGACGGATTTGGCGCTTATGGCTGAGGGATTGATTGTGGTGCCGCTCTACTCGCGGCAATCACCGGCTGAGTTGACCGCGATGATGAAGGATTCCACGCCCGCATTGTTATGCTGTGGCGACGCTACGCTGCGCGATGAGATTGCGCGCGAGTGGGCGGAAGCGCCGCCGCAATATTTATTCGATGAGATTTTCGCCGGAATCGAGCGCGTGCAACTGGACCGGCCACAGGTAGAAAAAGATGATGCGGTAACCATCATCTATACCTCGGGAACATCGGGCGAAGCCAAGGGCGTCGTGTTGACGGTGGCGAATGTGAGTTTCATGCTCGGGCGGACCGCGGAGCGGTTAGAGCAGTTGATGTCCGGTTCTGCTTCAGAGCCTGCGCCCGAACCGGCAAGGAAAGATTTGGCGGGGCAATATCTTGCGCGTCAGGATCGTATCTTTCATTATTTACCCTTTACCTTTGCCGCGTCGTGGATTGCGCTGCTGACGTTTTTGAAGCGGGGAAGCCTGGTCACCATCAATATGGATCTCGCGAAGATCGCGAGCGATATGCGGACGGTGGCTCCGGATTATTTTCTGAATGTGCCGCAACTGCTCGAACGCATGCGCCGGGCGGTGGACGAGCAGCTGTGGCAAACCGGTGGCGTGGCGCAAGCGATTTATTCCCGCGCCAAGGGCGCCTGGGCGCGCCGACAGGAGAAGCAGTCCAAGAGCGGCGACGCGATGTGGCTGGGTCTGGCGAACCGCCTAATCTTCCCCGCGATTCGGAAGAAGATGATTGGGAAAAATCTGAAAGCGCTGATTTGCGGTTCGGCGCCGCTGAGCCTGGAGACGCAGCTCTATTTCCTGATGCTGGGAATCCGAGTCTTGCAGGTGTATGGACTGACGGAGACGACGGCGATCTGCACTATGGATGATCCGGATCGCGTTGAATTGGGTTACGTTGGCCCGGCGATTCCAGGGATGGACATGAGGCTCGCTGAGAACGATGAAATCGTGGTGCGTGGGCCGAATGTTTTTCGCGGATATTGGAATCGTCCGGAGCAGACCATGGAAGTGCTGCGCGATGGATGGTTCCGTACGGGAGATCAAGGCGAAAAAAGTGCGGCGGGGAATTGGCGCATTACCGGGCGTATTAAGAATTTGATTGTGTTGGGCTCCGGGCACAAGATTTCGCCGGAGCCGCTCGAGAGTGCGATTGCGAAACTATTGCCGGAGGCGCAGCAGGTTGTCGTAGTTGGAAATGGTCGAGGATATTTATCGGCATTAGTGACTGGGAAGGTGGCCTCTGAGAAAGTGCAGGCGATATTGGATGCGGTGAATCCAGAGCTGCCCCACTATAAACAGGTACGAGCGTTCCGCATAGTGGAAGAGGCGTTTTCAATTGAAAATGGTTTGTTGACGGTGAATGGAAAATTGAAGCGCGATGCCATTGCAGCGCGCATGAAGAATGAGATTGAAGCTTTGTATGGCGTAAAACAGGCGGCCAGTTGAGGGAAGAATTTTGATTCCTGCCAACGATACAAACGTGGGTGCTAAAGAATCTGGGACAGGGTCGCCGAGCGCGTGCGCCAAAAACACTTTAGCTTGGACCCTGAATGACGGGGTGGTCGAACTGGCTCTGCATCGCTCACCTTGCAACGAGTTGGGGTCTGCCTCGCTGGAGGAGTTGGAGGAATTTGTAACGGCATTGGCGCGGATGCAGGATGCGGCGCACGCCCTCATTATTTATAGCGAGATGAAGCCGGGGTTTTGCGCGGGGGCAGACTTGCGCGAACTCTATCTTCGCTCCCAGGCGATGGAAAGGTCCGAAGCGGCGAGAGGGGTGCGGGATTTTCTGGAACGCATTCATCGCGTATTCAATATGATAGATGCCGCGCCGCTGACCACGATCGCGGCCGTGCATGGAGTAACTTTTGGCGGAGGCTTCGAGCTGGCGCTGACTTGTGATTTGATCATCGCGGACAAGATGGCGCGATTTTGTTTTCCGGAACTGCGGCTGGGATTGATTCCAGGATTTGGCGGGATCCCGCGACTGAAGCGAGACTTGGGAAATGCGGTGGTGCGGGATTTGTTGCTCACCGGGCGAAGCTTTAATGCGAACAAGGCCCAGCAGGTCGGTTTGGTGAGCCAGGTCGTGGGAGAAGGAGAGGCATTGCGCGCGGCGCGAGCAACGGCGGCCCAGCTGAAGAAATTCGATCGTGCTACCGCGGTCGCGGCCAAGAGATTCATCAAGCCGATTCCGCATGAGGAGTTGCGGCAGGAGATCGAGTTGTTCTGCGAATTGTTTGCCAGTCCTGCGGTGGAAGCGGGTTTGCGGAGATTCGTGGAGAGTACGGATGCGCAACCTTATCTGCCGTAGCGGACTGGCAAGGGCTGAGTAGCAAGTACCGAGTACCGAGGGAAAGCAGGTTCCTCACGGGGCTGGCGCCCGTTTCGGAATGGCAAAGTTTTATCGGAATGGTTTTGAGAGGAGAGATGGCGAACGCTGAACAGACGCTGGATGAAATATTGCAACTTGCGGCGGCGCATTTTAAGGTGGCGCGCGAGAAACTTTCTCCGGATGACGATTTTTTCAAAACCCTGGGGATCGATAGTTTACAGACGCTCGACTTGCTGACGAAGCTGGAAAACCACTTTCATGTGGAACTACCCGATTACGAGTTGCAGGGCGTGTCCGACTTCCGCACGCTTGCGGGGAAAATACAGGCAAGGTTATAAAGAAATAAAGAATTCGAAGAGTGAATTGCCGAATGGAGTAAGGACGGGCATAATGCACTCTTCCAGGAATCAGTACTCGCAGTCTAGAGCATGAACTACAGCAACAACCGTCAACTTTCTTTGAATGCTCGATCTCCAAAAATATAGCTGCCTGGGTGCGGCCTTACGCGATGCGTTGGACCGGTTTTCCGGTGAGACCTGCCTGATTGAAGCGGATCGCGACCGTGAGAAGACCCGGCTTACCTACTCAGACTTCAAAGAAATCAGTTTGCCTTTGACGCGGGCGCTGGAGGACGCCGAGTTCGATGCCGGTGATCGCGCGGCCATTCTAATGACGAATCAGTCGAAGTGGCTGATCTCCGCCTATGCGATTTTCTATTGCGGCGGCGTGCTGGTTCCGTTGGATTACAAACTGACCGCGAATGAGCAGTTGGCCTTGCTGGGGCATTCGAAAGCCAAAGTGCTGGTCGTGGAATATCACCTTTGGCGGGCGATTATGCAGTTGCCGGAATTTTCCAAACTCAAGACCAGGCTGGTGCTGGTGACCGAGGCGCCGCTGAAGAGTGATCTTGGCGGAGGATTTCGCTGGGAAGATTTTAAGCGCAAGGGCGCGCCGGATTTTGTCATGCGAAAGCGCGACGATGTCGCTTGCATCGTCTACTCCTCGGGCACGGGCGGACGGCCCAAGGGATGCGTGCTGACACACGAGAATTATCTGGAGCAGTGCCGGGCGCTGACCGCGTGGTATCCCTTTTGGCCGGGAGTACGGTATCTCAGCATTCTTCCCACGAATCATGCGATTGATTTCATGGTGGGGTTTATTGGCCCATTTGTGTGCGGAGCCTGTGTCGTGCACCTGCGAACCTTGCGCCCGGAGTTTGTGCGGGATGCTTTTGTGCGTTACCGGATCACCTACGTCGCGCTTGTACCAATGATCGTGAAGAATCTAGAGCGCGGGTTGCGGGCCAAGTTCGACGAATTGCCGGCCTGGAAGCGGACGATTTTGAACCAGATGATCGGACTGAACAAGTTGCTCACGCGGGACAGACCGCGAGTGCGGTTGAGCCGATGGTTATTGCCGCAGGTACACCGGGCGTTTGGCGGAGATTTGCATGCGCTGATCACAGGTGGTGCGTTCATGGAACCCTCGACCATGCAATTCTTCTACGACTTGGGCATTCCGGTAGTGAATGGATATGGACTCACGGAAGCTGGGACGGCGCTGACCTTGAACGATCTGAAACCGTTTCGTGCGGATACGGTGGGTAAGCCGCTGCCGGGGGTGGAATTGAGAGTGTTGAGTCCGAACGACGAAGGGGTCGGCGAGATTGCAGCGCGCAGCAAGACCGTCATGTCAAATTATCTGGACGATGCCGAACTGACGCTGGAAACGATTGTCGACGGCTGGCTGCTGACCGGTGATTTGGGGCGCTTTGATAGGACCGGACATTTACAGCTCTTCGGCCGAAAGAAAAATATGATCGTGACCGAAGGCGGTAAGAATATTTATCCCGAGGATATTGAAACCATTTTCGATGGGCTGCCGGTGAAGGAATATTGCGTGTTCGCGGCCAACTATGTTTGGCCGCAAGGGAAGTTGGGCACGGAGATGCTGTTCGTGGCGCTGCGATTGGAACAGAATCAACGCTTCGACAGCGTTTTGCTACAGGAGATCGTGAGTCGCAACCGGAGGCTGCCGGATTTTAAACGGATTGGCGGATACCTGATCTGGGAAAAAGACTTTCCGCGCACGGCGTCAATGAAGATTAAGCGCCAACTGCTGGGTGAAGAGATCGGAAAAAATCTGGAGCGGGGAGCGGTGGTGGGGCTGTGAACCAGCGCCAGCCTTATCTCGGCGTGGTGAATCCGGCGGCGGGGGGCGGGCGAACCCGGAAGATGCTGGGCCCGGCGTTGGAGCGGCTGAAGGCTGGCGGAGTTGCGGTCGAGATAGTGGAGACGCGCGGTGCCGGCGATGCCACCCGGATTGCACAGGAAGCTTTCCGGGCGGGAAAAAGAAAATTTATCGCCGTGGGCGGCGACGGGACTTCTTACGAGTTGATCAACGGACTTTTCCCGCAGGCAGAAGGCGAAGACCCTCCCACGCTTGGGTTTCTGCCTTTAGGGACGGGCAATTCTTTTCTGCGCGATTTCAGCGATCAGGGAGTGGAATACGCGATTGAGTCGCTGATTGCGGGCCGAAGCCGAAGCTGCGATGTGCTGCGTTTGCACCATCGCGCCGGAGTGATTCATTACATCAATTTGCTGAGCGTGGGATTTCCCGCCGATGTGGCGAATCTGAGAGCGCGGCGATTCAGCGGTCAGGGAGAATTGGGATACGTGATCTCTATCTTCCTGGGGCTGGCCCGTTTGCAAAGACGGCCATTTCCAGTGCGGGTGGATGGGGCAAATGACTTTGACCGGCGACGCTGTTTGTTTCTCACTTTTAACAACAGCAAGTTTACCGGCGGAACAATGATGATCGCTCCTAAGGCTGAAGTGAACAGTGGGCGCATCGAGTATGTTCGCTGGGGTCCGATTGGGAGAATGGGGCTGGTGCGTAATCTGCCGCGACTTTACGATGGCACACACATTCAGCATCCAATGGCGGAGAGAAAAGCGGTGCGGCGGGTCGAATTCGATCTGGAAAATCCAGTCGATGTAATGGTGGATGGAGAGGTGCTTACGCTGCATTGCGAGTCGATCGATATATTGCCCGGAGCGTTGAACGTAATCGCTTGATGGCGTGATATAAAAAGTTGAACGAGCGGGAAGGGAATCATGTCCGAACAGCGGCGGCAGCAGCAGAAAATGCGAGTGCAGGAACCGGAGAAGTTTGTTCCGTCCCGGAAGATGCTGATTTGGGGCGGGGTCATCGTGCTGTTCGCTCTTGCCTATGCGGGGGGATGGTACTACAGAAATCATAAGTACGATGACTTTGCGAAATGTCTGGCCTCGAAACAGACGAAGATGTATGGGCTGTATTGGTGCCCGCATTGCGCGGAGCAAAAAGAAATGTTTGGCAGGGCATTTCAGTACGTGCCCTACGTGGAATGCGCGATCCGGGGATCGAAGGCACTCAACCCGCAATGCTCGGCGGCGGGCATAAAATTGTTTCCCAGTTGGCAGTTTGGCACGAATCCTCCTAAAGAAGGCGTGTTTCCCTTGGAGGAGCTCTCCGATAAAACCGGGTGCAGTCTGCCGTGAGCACAGCCTCGGAACAATCTGAGAGCACTGCTCGCGAGAATAACGATCGCATTTTGTTTGTGGCGATCGCTATTCTTGCCCTCGCCGGCCTTCTAGTTTCCGCGGTATCTTTGCAACGTCACTATGCGAAGTCGGCCACTGCTTTTTGTGACATTGGAGAGAAGTTCAATTGCGACATCGTGAACCGGAGCGAGTACTCGAGCATCATGGGAATTCCGGTGGCTGGAATCGGAGTAGTGGGATATGGCTTGCTCCTGGCGCTAGCTACAGGTTACCGGTCGCACCGAGAAACGCCTTTACGCTTATTGCTCGCGGCCGCAGCGGGGCTCGCCTTCGCGCTTTATCTTACCTATGTGGAAGGCCGCATTCTCGATACATGGTGCGTCCTTTGTTTGAGCTCGCTGGCGATTATTGTGATGATCGCCGTGCTTGCGTCCGCGATTAAAGTGCGCGGTCGATTCAACGCCTGAAATTCTCTCCGATGGCAAGAACCCAGAAAATTAAAAATAATATAGTCGCTGCGCAGCCAATTCGCGCCGAAGGAGCGGTAGGGGATCTGCGGCTGCATGAGTTTCGCAGCCGTATTTTTCGCAATACTCGCTATCTGCGGGTGTGGCTGCCTCCGGGGTATGACGATGCGCAGAACGCGAGCCGCACCTATCCGGTTTTCTATCTCAACGACGGGCAGAATCTTTTTGAGGCTATTTCCGCATTCGGCGGAGTCGAATGGGGCGTGGACGAAACCGCGGACCGGCTGATTCGCCAGGGCGCGGTGCCGCCGATGATTGTTGTAGGCATTGATAATACGGGCAAAGATCGGCTGCGCGAATATGTGCCGTATCGCTCGTTCCATCCGAAGATGCTGCGCGTGCAAGGGCGTCACTATCCGGATTTTTTGATGAAGGAAGTGATGCCCTTTGTGGAATCGACTTATCGAATAGCGCCTGGGCCGGAAAATACTGGACTAGGCGGTTCTTCGCTGGGAGCGCTGATTGCGCTCTATACTGCGATTGCGCGGCCGGGAGTGATCGGCAAACTGCTGCTCGAAAGTCCGTCGCTATGGGTGGCGAGCCGGCAGGCGATCAAAGACAGTCGAGTGGTGCGGATCTGGCCGGAGAGAATATTCCTTGCGGCGGGAACGGCGGAAGCCAGCACTCCGGAACGCAGCCGCAGCGTAGTCGACGACGTGCGGGAACTCGCCGCGATCCTGCGTCGTGCAGTGTTAAGCGAAAAACGACTGCGCATGGTGATCAAGGATGGAGCCAGCCACACGGAAGCAGCCTGGGCGGAACGATTTCCGGAGGCGCTGCAGTTTTTGTTTGGGGAGTAGTTTCGCGATGAAATTCATGCTGCGTAGAATCGCTATAGAAGACGCTTCTACCGGGCAATTCTTTCACAGACCGATGTGGATTTTTGTCACCGCGTTTCCTTTTGAGGACGGCGGTGATGGCTACATTTTTCGCCCATAGTCAATTCACTTGGGGCGTGAACGAGTCAGCAGGGATCGCTCGTTCGATTGTCGAAGGGCACGGTTTTTCGTCCGCGTTTCACGATGCGGATGGGCCAACCGCATGGCTTGCCCCTGTGTATCCCGGTCTGATCGCGGCAATATTTCGCTTTCTGGGAATAGAGAGCGTGGCTTCCGCAGGCGTAGCTGTCTTGTTCAATGTGATTTTTTCCTCGCTGACAGCGGCCGGAGGCATATTTTAAAAATGTCGGTTTCTCTTTACATCCTACCGGCGGCGCAATGCTCTATCAAAAGGAAGGGGAAATTGCATTTTCGCGGGATCTGAAGAAACGTACTTTAAACTTCGTCCGTTCTAATCCTCGCGAATTTACTCGACTCGTCGGACATCGCATAGCGGCTTTCTGGGGGCGATCTTCGGCCTTGCAGCCCTGTCCAGTCGTGGTCCTCGGGCTCAGTCTTGGGGGAATCGCAATGGCATGGTGGCAAAGAAAAAGATGGCTGGCCTTCGCCTCTGTGCTGGCGGTCTACCCAGTCGTTTACTACGTGACTTATGTGTTCGCACGCTATCGCTACCCGATCGAACCTCTTATGTATGGGTTGTCTGCATACCTTGTGGTTGCTCTATTTTCTGGGCTTCACAAGTGTGATGCCGAGCAAAGCTTAAGAACTTAGCGTCGCTCACAAATCTGCGGGCGCTAGCTTTGCGAGGGCGTTGCGCCGTTTTGTCATGTTGAGCAGAAGCAGGAATAGCGGGAAGAAGGATACCAGCAATGAAGCAAAGAAAGGCAGTCGGCCACGAGATTGCAATCGAGACGGAAGAATGAGAAGCGCCAAGTCTGTGATCCAGGTCCAACTTATCACGGCTATGAAAATGAAGCGGGAGAATCGCGACAGCGCTTTCCAATCCCGCAGAACGAGCATGCTGGGCAGAATCAGCATCACCTGATTGAACGGTATTAGAAGGGGGAAAACGAGAATTGCGCCCATGAGAAACACGGCAAACAGGAAAGTGAACTCAGGCGAACCCGATGGCGCTTTTCGATTTCTCCATGCGAAGAGCAGGAGGGCTAGAAACAATATCGCTGCCGTGATTCCTCCGAGTGCGTCCCCGAGGACGATGCGCAGCAGAGAAGATGTGTGGGCGTATTTCCGGTAGGCAGATAGACCATCGACGAAATACCGGATCCAACCATGAAGGAGAATTTCACCACCTGCGATTAAGGCGGCTAAGGTGGCCACGAATGCGGCGGCGATCCGCCATCGCTTCCTCCATTTGCCAGCCGTCCAGATTGCGAACCAACACAGAGGCATAACGGACATTTGCGGCTTTATGGTAGTGAGTGCGAGCAGGACTCCAGCGGCTATGAGGTAATTTTTCTGCGCACACCAGGCAGACGCTACCAACAAAAAGCCCACTACCAATGCCAATTGCTCGAGGCGCAGGCCTTGTATCAATTGCGGACTGCTGAGAATGAATAAGATTAGCGCGATGGTCACGGTTCGCGTTACATGCCAATGCAAGATATCGAGACAGAGAAGCACGCTGATCGCGGTGAAGCCTGCAAGTAGGAGTCGGGCCCACTGGCGTACCTCCAAAAAATCTGCATTGATAGCGGGTGCCAGCAAAAATACCACATAGACGGGATAAGCGAATCGTTGTTCGTTGATTAAAGACTTTGCGGGTGCGTCGTAAGCTTGATGGATGGTATGGCCATAGAAGGCAGTCTGAATTTGTTCACTTACCTCTGGGCCGTAAGGATTGCGGTGGTGGAGGAGGAGTTCGCGGGCGCCCACCCACGGCGAATATAAATCGCCCATTTGTACCTTGACGGCCGCTGAGTAACTCCACGCGTCAGGAGTATTGCGCACGGAAAGAAATGTGATTCCGGCGCTCAAAACACTCAGCACGAGCCAGACTAGAGATTTCATCTAATTGGAGCCCGCATAGGGCCTAATGCTGGGCCGAGGCTCATCTCCGTTCAGGGTCCACGCCATTCTGTTGCGAAAGTAATTTAACAACTCCTGATTCGAAGAATTTCCTAAATCGCGGGCCCAGACTACCTTCGAGCCGTCAATATCCGCGCCGTTATACACCCATTCATCATGCACATCGTGATCGGGTCCGTACTTGACAATCACCAATTGTTCGCCAGGTAACCGCTCAAGCTGACTCACGATTCTGGCCCTATCCAGATTACCGGGCGGCCATGCCTGCTCAATCTGTACGTGTGCCGCCGCTGCGCTTATTCTTAAAACGACCATGGCGGCAGCTACGATCACGGTTGACCGCATGAACTCTTTCCCAATGAGGTTGGGTTTCCGTTGCCAGATTTCCCGAATGCACTCCGTTAACAAAATATAGAGCGCGCCTGTGGCGGGTGAAAAATAATGGGGAAGGGTCCACGTTTGTACGGAAAAGCCGACGATGATTGCCGCGCAAACAGCAAGTGGCAGCAGCATGACCTTTCGGCGTACTACTTGTGGGAGCGCCAACAATGGAAGTGTCAGCAACGGTCCCAAATAAAACTGCCACCATGCGTCAGCTTTGAATAGGCCTCGCTGTAGATAGCCCTTCAGGGTGACATTTTTCTCGAACCCTTGTAACTCCCACCTGTAGAAATCTCGCATGGCTTCGTTATGGTAAGTCGGCTCGGAACGGGATTGCTGCCAAAGGAAATATGGTGCCATCGCGTAAGTCTCACGGTCGACTTGATAGGTCATGCGGAGCGGACTGCCGGTAACTCGCCAGTAATAATAGCCAGTAGCTAGAGCGCCAAAGATTAAGAGTGCCAGTAGTGGAAACACAACTCTAGACAGCGAGAGCTTGAGTGAAGGACGTCGCTTGCCCGTCAGCCACCAAAGCATTGCCGCAGCCACTGGCAGACTCACAACGAAACCTTCATAGGGACGACTGTTGGCGAGTATCACCAAGCCCAAGCCCATCAGCAAGGAGTCGCGTACCCGCGGATGTTTTCGCAGCCGGGGCCACGCTCCAAGAACGAGTGCGCCACCCAATGCGGCTACTGACGCGCACCAGTAGCTGTTCATCCAATAGCTTAGAAGTCCCAGACGCAAAACCGCTAGCGCGGCGCCCAGCAAGGCCCACGAAGGCGGCAACCAGCCTTGCAGCATCCAGCACAAAGCCGAGCACATGAGCGCTGTGATTAGAAGTTGCCCAATCCACGGATTGCCGAGCAGTTCGCCCGCAGCCAAAACGATGCCCTCCGCCGGCGGATACATGGACATATATGTCGGCTTCTGAATAATGTGGAAGCTCTCAAAATGAATCCACATGGGATGTGTGGGATTCGTGAGCCGGCCGTGGGCGAAGGTATCCCCAGCGAGCAGATAGCTGAACTCGTCGTGAAAGCGCGGCTGGGGAATGCCGAGTACAGGAATGAGGGCGACTCGGACGGCGATTACACTAAAGCCCACCAGGAACACGGCCAGCCCTTTGCGCCTTCCCAGACGTGCAAACGCAAGTTCGATCCGCCGGAAACTCTGAGTTTTACTCGCGGGAAGATCATCCTTCGAGTGCAGTAGGATCAGCGTTCCGGCACCCATCATCAGCAACAGCTCAATTAGCGCGATCAGGTGCGGAGCCAGTTCCCGATATAGATTCTGCATCGTGACCAAGGCTAGCTTTTCGCGGCTGTTCGATCAGACTGCTTGTTTTTCCGCAGTCTTCTCGAATAGTCCGTCGACGATCTGGATCATTTCGTCATCCACGACCCGGTTACGCGAAATTGCTTCCTGCAAGGTAATGGAAACGATCTTATTCGAGCGCAGGGCGGCCATGCGTCCGAACTCGCCCCGGTGCACCATGTCAATGGCGCCCAGGCCGTAACGCGTGGCCAGCACGCGGTCAAAGGCGCTGGGAGATCCGCCGCGCTGGATGTGGCCGAGAACTACGGCGCGGGTTTCATAGTTGGTGCGTTTTTCGATTTCGCGGGCGAGAGTATTGGCGATGCCGCCGAGCTTGGCGTGCCCGAACTCGTCCTTGCCCATATCCTGAATGACGGGAGCGCCTTGTGCCGGTTCGGCGGAGGAAAATTTTGCGCCCTCGGCTACGACCACGATGGAAAAATAGAGGCCGCGCTCGTGCCGTTGCCGGATCGATTCCGCGACTTTGTCGACGTCGAAAGGCCGCTCGGGAATCAGGATTACGTCAGCGCCTCCAGCGATGCCGCTGTAAAGGGCGATCCAGCCGGCATCGCGGCCCATGACCTCGACGACCATTACACGGTTGTGCGCTTCGGCCGTGGTGTGCACGCGGTCCAGCGCTTCGCACACGATGTTGCAGGCCGTGTCGAAACCGAAGGTGTAGTCGGTGCCCCCTAGATCGTTATCAATGGTTTTTGGTACGCCTACTACTTTTGCGCCGCGCTCGTGCAATTTCTGGGCAACGGAAAGCGTGTCGTCGCCGCCAATCGCAACCAGGGCGTCGATTTTGTTTCTCTCCAGCGTGGCCAGGCAGCGGTCCAATCCGTCGGGACGCTTGGAAGGATTGGTACGCGAGGTGCGAAGAATTGTGCCGCCGCGAGGTAGAATGCCACTGACGGCTTCGAGGTCGAGCACAGTGCTCTTATCCTCTACCAGTCCCCGCCAGCCTTCCAGAAAACCTACGAATTCATCGCCATAAGTGAAGGTGCCTTTGCGCACAACCGCGCGGATTACGGCATTCAGCCCAGGACAATCGCCACCACCGGTTAACATCCCGATCTTCATGTTCCAATTCCCTCGATCAGTTCAGAATAAAGGTTTTCCTGATGGTGTCCGGAATGCGGGTCAATGGCAACTCCCGCCGGACGGGCGATTCCGCAATCGCCAGGAAGAAATAGATTATCACTAAAGCGGATTGGGTTCGATGGATTACCGCTCGCCCATCAGCCGACGCTGATCATTAATCGGGCAAAAAGCAGGAGCGACAGGCCAATGGCGAGGAAACTATTAGCGCGCAATCCTCTGTAGGTCGCCGGCCAGGGGAACATCAGGGTTTCAAAGATTGGCATAAACTTTTCTGGCCACAATAATCCGGCCACGCCGCCGGCAAGGCACAGTTGGACGATCACGCAAAGTCCCAGGGCATTCATACGATTGCGATCCGAAGAGAATAGAAATTTTATTCATTAAACCCGATCCGGGGCTGAGGAAAAAAGTGACGGAGGTCACATCGGGGAAAAATTGCGGGAAATATTGTTGAGGATTGGCGCGTTGCTGAACAGGTTCTAGTTGCGCAAGCCAATAGCGACTGCTTCCAGCTGTTCGTGAACTTCCGCCGCTCGGCGCAGGGCCGATTGCACATTGTCGCAGATGTTTTGCGCACCCACTACTTCTTCGAACTCTGCTTGATGAATCAGACCGGCTGGTTGCTCACGCGCCCCGCACAGAATCAAAACTCGACCGCTGGCCTGCAGTTGTTTGGCAACCTCCTCAATCGCGAATAGTCCGGTCGCGTCCAAGGCAGTCATGTTGCGCAAACGCAGGATCACCACCGGAGGCAGCGTGTGCAGGTCTTCCGTGACGGCAGTGATTTTATCGGTGGCGCCAAACAGAAATGGCCCGTGGATGCGGAAGATGGTGGCATAGTAAGGGATATCTTTGTCCTGAAGAATATGGACGCGGCCGTCTTCCACGTATTCGTCGGTGACTTGCAAGACGGTTGTAGTGGAAGCGATACGCCCGATGAAGAGCAGTGCGGCGAGGATCATGCCAGCCTCGACGGCGACGGTGAGATCGGCGAAGACGGTTAGGGCGAACGTAACGATCCAAACGCTGATGTCCGTTTTCGTGAGCTTCAGCAGTTGCGGAATCTCGCGCCACTCTCCCATGTTGTAGGCGACCACTATCAAAATTCCGGCGAGCACGGCCAGTGGGACGTGGCTGACCCATGGTGCCGCGAAGAGCAGGATGCAGAGCAGGGTAAGCGCATGAATCATGCCCGCGACGGGTGTCTGCGCGCCAGAGCGAATGTTGGTGGCAGTGCGGGCGATTGCGCCTGTGGCGGGGAGTCCGCCAAACATTGGGGAAATGATGTTGGCCACGCCCTGGCCGAAGAGTTCGACGTTGGGATTGTGGTGATCGTTGCTCATGCGATCGGAGACAACGGCGGACATGAGTGATTCGATTGCGCCGAGCATCGCGACTGTAAGAGCGGGTCCGAGCAGGCCATGAATCAAATCCGCACGAAAGCGCGGAATCGCGAAGTGCGGCAAACCAGCCGGAATTCCGCCGAAGCGCGAACCGATGGTTTCTACCGGCAGTTTGAAAACGATCACCGCCGCCGTTCCTAGGAGAAAAGCGACGATTGCGCCGGGGATGCGATTCGACAAAGTACGGCAGAGAATCATGACCAGCACTGTGCCCGCCGCCAAGGCAGTTGCGGTAAAGGAAAGCGTGTGAAAGCTTCCGGCTAGGGCTTCCGCACGCTGCCAGAAGATGCCGGGAACTTTGGCCAACTGCAGGCCAAAGAAATCCTTGACCTGCGTGCTGGCGATTAATATGGCGATACCGTTGGTGAAGCCGATGACTACGGGTCGAGGGATAAACTTGACTGCCGTGCCCATGCCGGCGATGCCCATGATGACGAGCAAGACTCCGGCCATTACGGTGCACATGAAGAGGCCGTCGACGCCGTGCAGGGCGACAATCCCAGAGATGACCACGACAAAGGCGCCGGTTGGGCCACCGATTTGTGTCTTCGAACCGCCGAGCGCGGAGATCAGAAATCCGGTGACGATGGCGCAGTAGATTCCGGCTTGGGGCGTTAGGCCTGACGCGATGGAAAACGCCATGGCGAGCGGCAGCGCCACCAGGCCCACCGTGACGCCGGCGATGAGATCGCGAACCAACTTGTTGGCGTTGTACTCCCGAAGGCAGAGGACAGACTTCGGCAGCCAGCGATCCTCGACGAAGCTACGGCCCATGCTCTGATTATCAGGTAAATGTTGATGGAAGACTATGATTTCAACGCGAACGAGAACAAACGAAGGAACATGGCCGTTGCGAAACTGGCATGCGACATAGCTATTGCTTCGCTGCCTGGCATTCGGCACAATGCTTGGCTGTGGGAGTGATGGATTCAAGGCGAATCAGACGATGAGGAAATTGCTTTGGGGTGCAGTCGCGATCCTGGGGGCCCTGGCGCTTGGTACGATTGCGCTGCATCGCGGGGAACCGATCAATGCTTTGTGGCTGGTGACGGCGGCGGTTTGCTGTTATTCGCTGGGATATCGCTTCTACAGCAAGTTCATCGCGGTAAAAATCCTGGCTCTCGATGGCCTGCGCGCCACTCCGGCAGAACGGCTGGAGAATGGCCGCGACTTTCTCGTCACCAATAAGTGGGTGGTGTTTGGTCACCACTTCGCCGCCATTGCCGGGCCGGGTCCTTTAGTCGGGCCGGTGCTGGCAGCGCAGTTCGGCTATCTCCCGGGGACGATGTGGGTGCTGGCAGGGGCCGTGTTTGCGGGATGCGTGCAGGATTTCGTCATTCTGCTGTTTTCGGTGCGGCGCGACGGAAAATCGCTCACGGAGATGGCTCGAGAGGAAATCGGGCGAGTGGGCGGATTCGTAGCTTATGTCGCGGTCATCGCCATTCTTGTCATTTTGCTGGGCGTAGCGGCGCTGATTGTGGTCAACGCGCTCAAGGCAAGTCCATGGGGAACGTTCACCATTGCCATGACAATGCCGATTGCCGTATTGATGGGCGTCTATCTTCGGCGCATTCGTCCGGGAAAAGTTTTGGAAGTGTCAGCGCTGGGATTTGTGCTGGTAATGGCCGCGATCTGGGGTGGGCAATATGTTTCACAGAACGCCGCCTGGGCGAGGCTGTTTACCTTCACTGCGCCCACGCTGGCAATTCTGATCATGGTGTATGGCTTTGCGGCGTCCGCGCTGCCGGTGTGGCTGCTGCTGGCGCCGCGCGATTATCTCAGCACCTTCGTTAAGTTGGGCACCATCGCCCTGTTGGGGATCGGAATCATCGCGTTGCATCCCACGCTGCATATGCCGGCTTTGACCCGGTTTGTGGATGGCACCGGCCCGGTTTTCGCGGGGAAAATTTTTCCTTTTGCTTTCATTACCATCGCCTGCGGAGCGATCAGCGGATTTCATGCTCTGATTTCGAGCGGCACCACTCCGAAAATGATTGCGCGCGAGACTCAGACTCGCATGGTGGGTTACGGCGCCATGATGGCGGAATCCGCGGTCGCGGTGATGGCGATTATTGCCGCTTGCGTGATGCAGCCCGGGGTTTACTTCGCGATTAACAGTCCAGCGGGAGTGGTTGGCCAGGCTCCCGCGACTGCGGCAGCCACTATTTCGAGCTGGGGATTTCCGGTGACTGCGGCTGACATGCAGGCCCTGGCCCATGCGGTCGGCGAACAGACTCTTTTCAACCGCACCGGGGGCGCGCCCGCGTTTGCGGTGGGCATGGCGCACATCTTTTCCAGCAGCCTGGGCGGCGAGACGCTGATGGCGTTGTGGTATCACTTCGCCATCATGTTCGAGGCGCTGTTCATCTTGACCATTCTCGATGCCGGTACGCGAGTCGCGCGATTCATGGTGCAGGATGCGCTGGGGCATGTATACAAACCGATGGGGCGGACGAGTTGGTATCCCTCGATTCTGACGACAAGCGGGCTGATTGTCGCGGCCTGGGGTTATTTTTTATGGCAGGGGGTGAAGGATCCGCTGGGTGGAATTAATTCCTTGTGGCCGCTCTTCGGGATTTCGAATCAACTGCTCGCGACGGTAGCCTTGTGCGTGGCGACAACGATCATCATCAAGATGCATCGCGCGAAATATGCGGTGGTAACTCTGGCTCCGCTGGCTTGGTTGGTTGCGGTGACGTTTACCGCGTCATGGGAGAAGATGTTCAGCCCGGATCCGCGGGTTGGATTTCTGGCGCAAGCGCGAGTGCTGGCGGCAGCGCCGCAGACCGGTGCGACCTCCCGGCTGATTTTTAACAACCGTCTGGACGCGGCAGTGACTGGAATCTTGGTGTTGATGGTCACGCTGGTTCTGCTGGAATCCGGGCGGCAATGGCTGGGGATTTTGCGCGGAACCAGAGAAGCACGCACCAAAGAATCGCCGTTTGTGAGGACGCGGCTGGTGGAGGAGCGGGGATGAATCGGGCGAAGACGATTTTCCTGAACGTCGCGGCAACTGGGATTGAAATGCTGCGCGAAATATTCGATGAAGCGGCTTACGCGCGATTTTTGAATCGCGCTGGAACTGTTTCCTCCAGCGAATCGTATGCTGCATTCCGGCGAGAGTTCGAAGAGGCCAAGACGCGCCGGCCGAAATGCTGTTAGGCAGAAGTAAACGTCTTTAAGCCGTACTGAGCGTTACTGCTGAAGTTCGAAGACTCCCAGGGTTAGCTGGTTCTGATCGTTCTCGATTGCCACCGACTTCGTGGGATTCACCAGATAGAAGGTGAACTTGTCGGAAGGCACCGGGTGGGAGGCGATGCCGCTGATATTGCCGGTAAAGACTCCATTCGTGGAAGTAGTCGCGAAAGTTGCCGTGACGGCCACGTCCGGGGTCGGGGTCAATGCAGTGGAAAGTACGCCGCTGAGGTCGAGATATCCGGAGAAAGCGCCGACTCCATCGGCCACGACGATTCCTGCACCATCGCACTCGAATCCCTCGGCACCATCCTGCTGATCGATATTTAGAGCATAACTCCCCAGCAATGAAGCGGCGTTGAATGTGCCAGTTTGCCGAAAACCCACGCCGCTAAGGCCGTTGGGGCCATTCGGGCCCTGGCCACCGTCCTTCGTAGAGGACGACGTCATGGATACCACGAAGGCGTTGCCATTGCCATCCACGTACAGTTCGAGGTTGTAGGCAAATGTCGGAGTCGTCGCACTATCAGTCACATTGGTGATGGTGACCCTGCCCGTGTTATCGACTATGTAGCAGGCAGTGGCTGCCGACCCTGAAGAGCACGGAGTCGAGGTTATTTCAACGGCGAGAGCAGTACCACCTTGCGGACTCTGATTCGCGGTGTCATTGAAACTCAAATTTCCACTCACGCTTCCGTCCGAATTGAAAGTCAGTATCCCCGCTATAGTGTTAGTGCCAACATTATCGGCGCCGATGAGACTGAGCACATAGCTCGATCCGGAGATCGAACTGGTGCTGAAAGTTCCAACGCCTGTTTGCAGCAAAGCATTTCCGCCCGTGGTGCCTCGAAGGTGATCGACGTTCGTGTTCTCGACGATTTGAATGTGGGAGTTGTCTATCATATAGCCGGCCAGCGTGATTCCGGGCGTGTTGGCGACAAAGCTGGAGTTCAAATTGAAGGTAACCAGGCCGTAGGCGTCAGGACTGGAAACCGAGCCAGCTGTGAAAGTATTTGCCGGAGTTGAGGTCTCGAAGTCATTGATATCGAAGATGCTGCCCGCGCCAGAGATACCGCCGGTTCCACCGGAATTGTCCACGTTGATCACGCCTCCAAGGGCCAGCGCGTTTTGCACTTTATCAATCCCGGTAAGGTAGAACGCATAGCTGCCGGAAGGCGTGGCGATGGAGGAGGATTGCAGATCGAGAGTTCCGCTCGCACTGGCCCAGGTGTCGAACTCGGTAAGCTGCGCATGCGAATTCGAGATCAAAGCGGCGTTGAGGATCTCCTGCCCGGAGCCGCCGGTGCAGTTGTCAGTCGCTCCCGGTCCAATGCAGGGATCTCCCGTTTGCAGCGTGATGGTTAGATTCTGATCGCCGTGGCTGGTGCTGGCCGCGATGGTGCCGCTGGAGATGGTGTCATGAACTTCGTTGTAATAGTCGGAAAAATCCTGCTCGCCGCCTGTGATAGTCATCGTCGAGCCACTGGTGGAAATAGTAATGACTCCAGCCACGAAGTAGGGGCTCTTGTGCGGATCGTATCCGGAAAGAAAAAAAACATAGTTGCCGCTGGCCAGGGTTCCTGAAGCGGCCGTGGTGAGGGTGACATTGGCGCTGGCGCTCACGGCAGTGTTCGCAACCGAGGTCGCGGTAAGAATGACGTTGCCCGTGGAAGACGGAGCGGTATAGGTGACAGCCGTGTCGCTGGGCACCGCTTTGGTACCTGAACTAAACGAGCCGCAGGAGTTTGCCGGAGCGCAGCTCCAGGTGACGCCGGCGGATGTGGAATCGTTGGTGACCGTCGCGGTCAGGCTGGTTGTAGCTCCGGGCGATAGGGATGCTGCGGGCGCCTCACTGATAGCAACTTTGATCGGGGCGGTAGAACCGCCGCCGCCGGAACTCTTTGAGTTGCCGCCACAGGCCACGAAGGCTGCGATCATACTCAGCGTGATAAGAAGAGGAGTGGTTCGCCCCCCCGCAAGCGATCTTAAGAATTCTGTACTGCGATTAGATTTCATGCTGATTCCTGACATTCCCATCATGCGGCGCGAGCGAAATAGGCGTAGCTATCTACTGTAAATCGGCTGGCCAATGTTCGCGGCATGGAAGGTGGTTACCAAGGTGACTCTGGTAATCAGTCGGCAATGAGGAAGAAGCACTCAGGTGAGGGTAGATGCGGGTAGCGGGAGAGGTTCGGTGCGTTCGCTTCCGTCCGGGTTCCGCGATAAACTGCTCTGAACATGCGCGTGCTGGGAATCGATTGCGGCGGGCACTACACCGGGTACGGGGTGGTCGAAATGTTTGCTGGCGGCAGACTCGCTTGCCTGGCGTGCGGCGCGATCAAGCTCTCACCACGGGAATCGCTGGCGCGGCGGTTGTCGCGAATCTATGAAGATCTCGGTGCGCTGATAGCAGATCATCGTCCGGACGAAGTGGCGATTGAAGGAATTTTCTATGCGCTGAATGTGCGGTCGGCCTTGCAGTTGGGGCAAGTGCGGGGAGTGGCAATGCTGGCGGCGGCGGCGGCTGGGTTGGAGGTTGCGGAGTATTCACCGCTGAGCATTAAATCATCGGTAGTCGGATATGGGCGCGCGGAGAAGCAGCAGGTGCAACATATGGTGACGCGTTTGTTGGGATTGGCCGAGGCTCCCAAGCCGATGGACGCATCCGACGCGCTGGCGATCGCAATCTGCCATCTGCACACCGCAGGGACGTTGCAGCGGCAGAGGGTCACGGCGGCGCGCGTATGAGGCCGGGGTCACTGCGCAAACGATCTAGCTTTCTCGAATTTACCGGTCTGTTCGCCAGTCGATCTCAATCTTTATTTCGATTGCGATTCCGATTGCGCGAGGCGCCGTTTCGCTCAAAAAACTTCTGCCGCTTCACGCTGGTTGCGTTGACAGCGCTAGCTGGCCTTTCGGGAGTGCTGTTGGCGCAGGTCACAACCAACGATGTGGCGTCGGTTACATTCACGTTGGACTTCCCTGACTCCGATCCTTCGCACTATTCGATCGCGGTAGACACGGCAGGCCATGCAAAGTTTGAATCCGCGGAGAAGACTGACCCGAAGGGTCAAGATCAGAATTACGAATCTGATTTCGAGGTATCGCCGGGGAACCGCGATCGCATTTTTGAATGGGCGAAACAGGCCCGATACTTTGAAGGCAAGATTGACGCGGGAAACAGCAAGCTGGCCTTTACCGGAGAAAAGACGCTGAGCTATCAGGACGGGCAGCGATCCTTCACGGCGCGTTATAACTATTCAAACTTGGAACCGGTGCGCGAGCTCACCACATTATTTCAAAACATTGAAGGAACGCTCGACTACGGCCGGAGGCTGGCGTACCTGCACAAGTATCAAAAGCTGGCCCTGGACGACGAGTTGAAGCGCATGGTGGCGCAGGCCCGGCAGAACGAATTGAGTGAAGTGCAGGGAGTAACGCCCGTCTTGCAGGCAATCGTCGACGACCCTTCCGTGATGAATATGGCGCGTGCCCGAGCCAAAGAACTGATTCAAATGGGAAGCTCGGCCCGACCGGCGAATTAGACGCGTCCCACCCCTTCCTTATTGCATCCGACAAATTGTTGACAACCGGCAGGGCAAAATCGTGTTCTAATGGGCGCAGAAGCGATCCAGCGGTTGGGGAGGCTCCTCCGATGTACAAGCCTAAAAATTATGCCGTAGCATTCGCGGTCATTGCCTGCACGCTTATGGCGCTGCCGGCGGCGGCCGATTCGCAGGCCCGCATCGTTCGCTTGAGCGATGTACAGGGCAAAGTACAGATCAACAAGAATTCAGGACTGGGATTTGAAAATGCGTTCCTCAATCTTCCGGTTACACAAGGGACGCAGTTGAGGACGCGTGACAATGGCCGCGCCGAGATTGAGTTTGAAGATGGCAGCACGCTGCGCCTTACTCCTAACACGACAGTTGAGTTCAGCACACTGGGTTTGAATGACGGCGGGAAACGACTATCCGCCGTGCATCTGGTGGATGGACTGGCCTATGTGAATTGGCTGGGGAAGAGCGGAGATACGTTTACCCTTAATTTTTCGCGCGAGAAGATCGAACTCACGCAGCCGTCGCATTTTCGCGTGGCGATCTCCTCGCGCAACGCTGAAGTCGCGAACTTCAGGAATGAAATTGACGTGATGAATCCCGACGGCTCCACCGTCAAGGTTGAAAAGAAGAAGATGGTGGCGTTCGAAGCGGACAGCGATCAGCCGGCTGTGGCTAAGAACGTGAATCATCTTCCGGCCGACGAATGGGATTCCGACTCCACCACGTACCACGATCAATATGCCAAGAACAATTCCACCCCGCTGGGTTACGGGGTGAGCGATCTCAATTATTACGGCAGCTATAACAACGTCGCCGGGTTTGGAACGTTGTGGCAACCCTACTTTACGGGGGTTGGCTGGAATCCATTCATGGATGGAGCCTGGTCGTATTACCCAGGGATGGGATTCATGTGGGCGTCGGCATATCCGTGGGGCTGGATGCCTTACTACTACGGGAATTGGCTCTACGCGCCTGGTTTCGGCTGGGGTTGGCAGCCGGGTGGATTCAATAGCTGGAATGGCGGAGTTCACTATCTGGGAACGGTAGCGGGTTTTCAGGCTCCGGTGGCGCCGAAAGGCTCCGTGAATGCGGTGGTAGTAGGAAGAAACGCCTCAGTTTTCGCGGACGCCCAGGCAAATATGATTGTGAAAAAAGGGTCGGCTGGTCTGGGAGTTCCGCGCGGAGGTCTCAGCGACATGCACTATTTGAACTCGCAGGTCGCGAAGAGCGGGTTTGTGCGAGTTTCAGCGGTGCAGCAATTCTCCGCTACGTCGCCACGTTTTGTCGGCTTTGGCTTTGGAGAGGAGCGTTCTCCGGATGGCCGGCCTGACGCTGGCCGGTTTGGCGCCGCACGCGCTGCTGCTGCCCCCAGCGCAGGACAATCCTCGGCTGCTGCTGGTGGTGGGGGACACCACTAGCGGGCTAGCCACCGGAATTATTAACACAGGTTTCACATAGGACTTAACTAGGCGGCCGCAAGGCCGCCTAAATTTTTGGCCCCGCTTAACTGGTGGATCATGGGCCTTCAAATACAGAATCTACCGGATACGGCGGGAGCAGCCTGCGTCGATAAAGTTACCCTGTGCAAGCGATTGTGCAGGAGGACTGAGATGCAAGTGGAAGACCTGGTTTCGGTACGACATGAAATGATGGAACTGCTTCGTCAGCAGATGGAAGTTCTGAACTCCTCGCCGGACTTGTCGGACAGCCAATTGATGGAATGCTACGATCGGCAATCTCGCGTGCAGGATTTGCGCGAGCTGTTGCAAGCCGCTTCATGCGCCGAGTTTGAGAGCAGCCCGATGGCGGTTCCTGATTCCCCGGAGTCGAACGTAATCCCCATTGATTCCGGTAATGTCGAATCGTTCAACGCTGCAGCTTAGTCGACATACGAATTAACTGATCGTGACTCCTGCGTAGCCCACCACCATATTTCTGTCTCCGGAAATGTCCCCCGAAGTTGCATATTTGACCAGCTCGGCAGAGCTCGCGCCGAGATGCTTTGTTGCAGTGAGCATCGTGACTGCCGGCCCCAGGCCGCACATGCTGATATGTTGCAGAGCGGCAGTTTCATACAAGCCGCGCGGGTTGAGCGCGAGCATCTGTTCAATTGCGCTTTGATCCTTAACCCGCGTGATCTCATCAGATTCGTAATGGTTCATATCGCTCGACGCGACGATCAGGGCGGGCCCGTGGTAGGCGGCGATCGCATCGGCTAGCGCAATGCCAAGTTGATGGAGCGTTTCGAAATGCCTCGTCCCCAGCGCGATTGGAACGAATTTTATTCCGGGGCGCAGGGTTTGCAGGAATGGGAGTTCGACTTCAATAGCATGTTCCGCCCGGTGGGCGGCCGAATCCTCTTCCAAGGCAGGGAGCCGCTGCTTGAGATTTGCGGCGAAGTTCTCATCAATGGAGACCGAGCCAAGCGGCGTTTCCCAAATCCCTTCGCTCATGATCGCAAGCGGACGGCCCATGCCGGTGTGGTTCGGGCAGAGAATAATGCAGAGTTCAGGAATCTCCAGTTTCGCAAAAACTGCGCCCGCAACGTGGCCCGAATATACGTATCCAGCGTGGGGAACGATACATCCCAGAGCGCAGATTTGTTTGGACGAGCGGCCCTGCGACAGCAAGGTTCTAACTTCCTCTTTTAGAGTCGCAGGATCGATTGGATAGAAGCGGCCGGCAACAGCGGGAGATCGAATTGCGATCGCGGTCATTAATCTTTCTCCGCGAATAGGACCTGAATCGAAACAAATCTGTGCCTATCCTACGAGTCGTCCCGGTTCTGGCGCAAGGCGTGATACAGCGCGGCACTCTCTTCCAGGCTTAGAGTTTCTGCGCGAGCGGCAGGTTTCACTCGGGCTTTCGAAAGAGCGTCACGCAGAGCAGATTCGGAATATGACGATTTCAAATTGTTCCACAGCGTTTTTCTCTTTTGACCAAATGAAAGTTTAAGAAAATCGATGAAGCCGGCTTGTACCAGACTGTTGCCATCCAGCCCAAGCTCTTTTTGCCTGGGCGCCATGGTGAGGCGAAGCACGGTGGAGTGCACCTTTGGCGGGGGCGCAAACGCGTCGGGAGGAAGCGTAAAGAGTTTTTCCACGCTCGCGTAAAGTTGCGCGGTAGCGGAGAGCAGGCCGTAATCGCTGCTGCCGGGTTCGGCCGCGATGCGGTCGGCGACTTCGCGCTGCACCAGGATGACCAGCGTTTCAAAATACTTTGAGTATTCGAAAAGCCGCAGCAGAATATCCGACGTGATGTAGTAAGGAAGATTCCCAATCACCTTCGCGGGAGACGGCTTGAACTCGATTCCGGGACGGCGCAGGCCAGGCTTGGGGCCGAAGAGCGAATCGATGTCCACGGATAAAATGTCGGCTTCGATTACCTCGACATTGGGGAACATGCCGAAGCGCAGACGAAGCTGCGCAGCCAGCACGCGGTCGAGTTCCACGGCGATCAGACGGCGGGTGCGCTTGGCCAGCAGCGAAGTAAGTACGCCGCGTCCAGGGCCGATTTCCAGCACGGTGTGTTGCGAGACATCTCCCAGGGCGTCGACAATCTGCAAAGCAAAACTGTCGCTGGCAAGAAAATGCTGGCCGAGCTTGGGCTTCAGCTGGGGGCGTCGCGTGGAGACAGCTTTGGGCAAAAGTTTGACCCTCTTTTCATCGGGCATATAAACTGAAAACTCAGCCCGCATCTGATGCGGGAGATTAGGCCCGCAATAAATTAATCCATCATAACGTGCGCCAGTAAAAAACGGGCTTAGTCCGAGGGGTCCTCCATGCATATTGCGTTCGCGGCGTCGGAAGGTGTTCCATTTTCGAAAACTGGAGGGCTGGCCGATGTTGTGGGCGCATTGCCACGGGCGCTGGCGACGCTGGGGCACCAGGTAAGCGTCTATCTTCCCCGCTACCGGCAAACCAAGCTGGCGGATCCGGCAACTGTGGTGCGTAGCATTACGATTCCTTTTGATGATAAGTACCGCTTCGCCTCGATTGTGAGCGGCGGAAGCCAGGGCGGAGTCCGATTTTATTTTGTGGAATGTCCTGAGTACTTCGATCGCGAGGCGCTCTACGGAACGGCTGCGGGAGATTATCCCGATAACGCGGAGCGCTATGCGTTATTTTCGCGCGCTGTGATCGAGGGTTCGAAAATTCTGGGCGTACCGCATGTTTTTCATTGTCATGACTGGCAATCGGCTTTGGTTCCCGTTTTGCTGCGGACTATTTATGCGGAAGACCCGGCGTTCCGCGATGTGGGGACGGTATTTACCATCCACAATATGGGCTATCAAGGGCTGTTTCCCCCGGAAACTTTGCCCCTGCTGATGCTGCCGTGGGATCTGTTCACCATGACGAAGATGGAATTTTTCGGACAGGTGAATTTTCTCAAAGGCGCGCTGACTTATGCCGACTACGTAACCACGGTCAGCCGAAAATATAGTCAGGAAATTCAAACCGCGGAATATGGGTTTGGATTGGAAGGCGTCTTGCGTGACCGCGCCGCGACCGTGACGGGAATCCTGAATGGCGTGGATTACGAAGAGTGGAGCCCGCAGACCGATAAGTTGATTGCGGCAAAATATTCCCCTCAGGATTTGGCCGGAAAGGCTCAGTGCAAGAAAGATTTGCTGGAAGCTTTCGCAGTGAAAAATGCCGATCCGAAACTGCCGGTTATTGGGATCGTTTCCCGGTTTGCTGCGCAGAAGGGGTTCGACCTGATCGCGCAGATCATGGACCGGCTGGCGCGCGAGGATATGGTCGTGATTGCCCTGGGCACGGGCGATAAACCGTATGAAGACATGTTCGTCCGCTTGAATAAACAATTTCCCAACAAGATCGCGGTAAAAGTGGCTTACGACAATACCATTGCGCACAAGATCGAGGCTGGGGCAGATGTGTTCCTGATGCCCTCGCGCTACGAGCCTTGCGGATTGAACCAGATCTACAGCCTGAAGTACGGTACGGTGCCGGTGGTTCGTGCCACCGGCGGGCTCGACGACACGATCGAACCGTGGGATGCGCGTACCGGAAAAGGTACAGGATTTAAGTTCACGGAATACAACGGCGAGTCGTTGCTTCTTACCATCAAGCACGCGCTCCAGGCGTTTCGCGATCAGACCTCATGGCAGGTGCTGATGCGCAATGGCATGAATAAGGATTTTTCCTGGAACGCTTCGGCGCGGGAGTATGGGAAGGTTTATGAACGGGTGAGGCAGATGCGGGGATTAGCGTCGGGACAGGAGAAGGTGCCAGTGTGATAAGCCTGTCATCCTTAAAATAAATCTGTCATCCCGAGCGAAGCCAGGGACCTTGGTTTTTGCTTGCGATGCTGGTGCTCTCGAAATAAGCAAAAAAGGTTCCTCGCTGCGTTCGGGAGGACGATCCCTTACTGGCATCACTTTGCGATAACCAACGTCGCAGGCAGGAATCGATCGTCCTGCTACAATTCTGCCCAGGATGTCCGCAGCACCCCACCCGCCGGTTTTCTCCCGAACCATCTTCCACGTCGATATGGACGCATTCTTCGTCTCAGTGGAGGAGTTGTTTGATCCATCGCTGAAAGGTAAGCCCGTGGTGGTCGGCGGGCAGCGGCATGAGCGCGGCGTGGTTTCGGCGGCTTCGTATGAAGCGAGGAAATTTGGCGTGCATTCGGCGCTTCCGTTGCGAACGGCGGCGAAGCTGTGTCCGCAGGCGATTTTTGTCGATGGGCATCCGGAGCGCTACCGGGAGTGTTCGGAAAAAGTGTTCAAAGTGTTGACGGCATTCTCGCCGCAAGTAGAGATGGCTTCGATCGACGAAGCTTACCTCGATATGACCGGTACGGCGCGGCTGCATGGGCCGCCGCTGAAGGCGGCGCACAAACTGCACTTGAGGATGAAAGAACAGACGCAGCTGAATTGTTCGATCGGCATTGGATCGTCGCGGTTGATTGCAAAAGTTTCATCGGCGCAGGCCAAGCCGAATGGCGTGCTGTGGATTGTTTCCGGCGAAGAGGCGAAATTCCTCGCGCCGCTCGATGTGCGCGAGATTCCGGGCGTAGGCAAGGTGATGGAGAGCCATCTGCATGCGCTGGGCATAAAAAAAGTTGGAGACCTGGCGCGGCTCGAAGAATCCGAACTCGAAGGCCGGTTCGGCAAGTGGGGGCTGGCGCTGGCGGGCAAAGCTCGCGGAGAAGATGCCGGCGGATGGTTCGATGCAGAAGTGGGCGCGCATGAGGCAGCGAAATCCATCAGCCACGAGCATACCTACAACGAAGATACCGCGGATCAAAACCAACTCGAGGCTACGTTGATGCGGCTCTCGGAGATGGTGGCGCGGCGATTGCGCGAGGCGGACTTCCACGCGCGCACCATTCAACTCAAGCTGCGCTATAAAGATTTCACCACCATGACGCGGGCTCATTCTTTGCCCGTAGCTACGCAGCTCGATGGCGAAATCTTTGCGCAGGCCCGCGGATTGTTCCGCAAGAACTGGAAGCCGGGCAAAGAAGTGCGGCTGCTGGGAGTGCAGGCCTCTTCTTTCGAGGCCAAGGCAGAGCAGATTGATTTGCTCGAAGGTGGCCGGCAACAACGCTGGAAAGACGCGCTGGCTGCCGCGGACCGTTTGCGCGACAAGTTTGGCGAGTCCAGCGTGAAGCTGGCTGCCGGCATGCGTGGGAATTTCCGGGAACGGACGCACGAGAATCCGGCGGGGCTTCCAGGGAAGGGCAAGACCAAGTAAGCAGGCAGCTACAGCGCTAATCCTTCGGCATGGCCACCGCTGGACAGCTGGGCGGCTGTCCCTACATGGGCTGTGCGTAGATAAGTAGTTTGGTTTTGAGGAGCCAGAACGAAGGCCGGGCGTTCCGGAAAATCATTCCGGAATCCCGGCCTTGTCTTTATTGCAACTTGTTTTAGATCTAATTCGTGGATGGTGAGTTAGCTGCCGTAGTCGCTCCGTTGGTCGAGTTCGTTGAGCCGTACCGAGCCAACCGGGGATAGAACGGGGTCACTTCAAAAGGCATCTTATCGCGCGCGGAGGTGAGTGCGACTGGAGCCGCTTTCACCATCTCCGCCGTGTCATTCCAGGGATTGATTTTTACGCGCCCGCCCAGGGGCAACGCCGCTACCTGGTCCAGCTTTGCGTTGTCCAGTGCCGGACCCTGCTTGGTCAGGACTTCCAGCCGCAAGAGATTTCCATCCTTGAACAGCGGATTGCCCAGGTGTGTGGTCAGGAGCGCGTTCAGTTCGGGCGCGCGGGCCTGAAGAGCTTTCAAGAACAGGCTGACGTTATCGAGCTTCGCGGCATAGGGCGAGTTCTTCAGCAGTTCGAGCGCCTTGTTTTCGGCGTCGGCTTCTTCCTGCGGAATGTGCTTGAATCCCAGGTTGGCGTAGGTGGAATCGTCGGTAAACAGCATGCGGTCGTTGAACGCGTATTTGCTGCCCAGATTATGGCCGAGGACAATGTGAGCTAATTCGTGCGAAAGTATGGCCGCCAGGCTGGCTTCGTCGGGAAGTACGTCAACCAATCCGCGGCTGATCACGATGGTATTGCCCACGCTAAAGGTTTCAAGCGGGGAAGTGAGCAGTACGCGAGCCCGCACCGGACGAGCTAAGTCGATGTTATTGGTGACCACAATATTGTTGATCACGGTCTGGAGGACGTGATCGACATCACCCTCGGGCGCAAGCAGACCGGCCGTGGTCAGGCGGTCTAAAACATTGTCTTCCGCCTGCTGCTGCCACTCACGCTCGGCTTGCAGCGGAGAAGCGTCCTGCGTGGAGGCGGTTTCGTCCTTCACGCTATCCACGCGAATCTGCGTGAGTTCGTCGTCCTTGCCTTCTTTTTTCAGGTCATATCCCCAGATGCGAGTCTGAGCTTTAAAGGCGAGCGCACTCTTTGCGCCGGCGCTGAAGTCGCCTTCCTCGCTGTAGATGTACGCGGGAACCCAGTATCCGGGAATGAGGTTGAGGCGCCAGCTATCCATGTGGAAGAAATAAGTATTGTGGGGCGCGGAAGTGTAAGTGCCATTCAGGCGAACGATGTTGAAATCCTGATCTTCAATCCAGAGCCGTCCCAAAAAGCGTCCCCGGCCGGAATCTTTTTTCGGGGTCACGTCGAATACCAGGCAGCGGATGTCGCCGAGAAACTCACGTCGCACATAGTGGAATTCGTAATGCGCGCGATCGAAATCAGTGCGATCCACGTATACCATCCAGGAGAAGCCCAAAGGCTGATACTGCATTTTGAAAAGCTTGTTGAAGCCGCCCATCAGGCGTGCTTCCATGCTCTTATCTTGTTGTTTCAGATAATCCGTGCGATCGACGGTGGCGCCCATATCCATTCGCCCCAGAAAATAATGATCCTGGCTGGGGACGGCGCCGAGCTGCGAATCTGCTTTTAAATTCTGCAAATAAGTTTCGACCACCGGGGTTCGCGTGGAGAGTGCATTCATCAGGCCATGTTCGCGCTCGATAAAGCGATCCACCACCTGATCCATGGTAGTGGGCTGAGCCAGGGCCACAGGAGTTGGCAACTGCGCGGGGCTGGCTCCGGAGCTGGATGCTTGTGAAGATGCTTGAGATTGTGATGGAGATGGTGGCAGAGAAGCTGATACCGGCGCAACCTGCGTGGTTTGTTGTGCTGTGGCCGCAGCCGAAACCAGCAGTGCGGCCGTGAATATCGACTTCCAACTGCGCATGACTTTTTCTCTCCGAGGTATTGGTTCAGACCGCTGGTTTTCTATCTCGCTCTGTTTTCCAGAAATATCTTTTGCAAAATGCTCTTAGTACGCCATCTGAAACACCACGTGCACAACTGCGGTGGAATCCACCGCCTGACCCATGCGCAGCGCGGGCTTGAATCGCATTTTGTTGGCAGCGGCGATGGCCGCATCGTCCAAACCATGACCTAAGCCGCGAACTACGCGGTTGACTTGCAGCGTTCCATTTGCGCTGAACAGCACTTCCAGCAGAACTTCGCCTTCTAATTTCAGGTTGCGCGCTTCATCGGTATAGACCGGCTGTGGTTTGGAGATAATTTCAACGGGAGTCGTCGCTGGTCCGGCATCGAGCTGCGCCAGCTTGTTTCCGTGAACCACTTGTTCGCTGCCGAATCCGCCGGTCGATACAGCTCCGTGGTTGGCGGTACCAGCGGTGGCAACGCCGCCGCCGAAATCAGCGCTGGCGACTGTGCCTTTTATGCCCTTTGCGCCGCCCGATCCGTTGCCTTGTCCCGCGCCCACGGGCATGTCGAAGCCGCCCGGCTGCGCGGCATAGAGCTTGGCGGCTTGCTTGCCTGTACCTTGCAACCCGTTGGGATCGCCAAAACCTCCGGTCTGGACTTTCTGTACCGCCACGGTCACCGTGGGTGCGACCGAGCTTCCCGCGAAATCTCCGGTATGCAAAAGCTTGGGGACGGCTACACTCGCCATCTTGATCTGAGGAGCGGCGGCCTGGTTGATCACAACCTGCGGAGCTTCAACCGGTACGGGTTTGGGTGCGCGGACAACTTGCTGGGGCGCGACTAATTTTGGTTCGGCAAAAATGGGAGGCGGCGGAGTCAGCTTCACCTTCATTACTGGCGGCGGCTGGATTGGAACTGGTTCCGGTTCAGGCCGCAATGCGGGGACCGGAATCAATTCGGTCACGCGAAATTGCGTGAGCTGGAGCCGGTCGGGGAAGACCATCCCAAGATTCACGAGTAGAAGAGTGGCCACGGCAATGAATGCGTAGCTGGCAGCCAGCGCGCGCTTATCAATCTGCCGCTCGGGCAATATGCCGAGCTCAAAACCTCTTCCCGATAGTTCTGGTTTCGACAAAGCTTGTCCCGCCATCGCCATAAAGTGCACTCCAAAGGGGATCCGGGCCAAGGCAGAGGACCGGAATTGGAGTCTTCAACTTAAAGGAGAAGGGACAGTGGGGAAACGTGTCTACGGCTCTTGACCAAACGTAACGAAAGAAAAGACTCGCGAAGGGGAATGACGTACCAACTTAGTTACGTCGTCGCTATCTTAAATGGCGCTCCTCTAATGGCGCTCCTCTTAACGCGGCGCTGATGGCTCGCTGGGTATTCCATCTGCGTTGTAAGCGATCACGCGATACTTCGTAGTAAAGATTCCAGCGGGCTTAGGATCCGGCCAGGGAGAATCAGCGTCGGTGGCGCACTTGTCACAAATCGTCTCCCACGGAGCGGAGTCGCTGACCTGGCGCTGCACGCTGTAGGCGATGGCTCCGGCGGAGCCGCGCCAGCCGATGAAGCCGATGCCCTTGGTGGTGATCACTGGAGCGGGAGGCACCCGGTGCGCCGGGACGGGCTCGCCAGCCATCGCGTAGGCATGATTCCTTAATTGCTGCGCGCGCGCCCGCATGTCTTCGCTGGTGTTCACCATGGTAGTCAGCCCGCCGTAGTAAAGAGCCCACCATTGGCCGCTTTCACCGTGCCTAGCGTAATCCGGATTGCTGACGTTGGCGGGAATGGCTTGCCAGCCAAACTCATTGGCGTGAGCCTGCAAGGCCCAGTAGTCGTCCCCGGAAATGTTTCGATCCGTTTCCAGTGTGTGCAGCACGGTTTGAAAATCCTCGCGCGTGGCCCAGTCGGTCACATCCCAGCCAAATTCGTTCACGATGTAAGCTTTGCCATGCGCGGTGATCGCCGCCGCATCCTGCGAAAAAGTTGCAGCCGTGGTTTTCTGGCCGGGCAGAAACACATCCCAGTGCGGATAGTATTCCCAGGTGATGAGATCGGGAGTTTTCGAGTCGAGCGCGTTTTTGTCGTAACGGAAAAATCCAGTGGTATCGAGATAGAGATGGCGCGAGTCGATGGCCTTGATAAAGTTTCCGATGGTATCGATCCAGGGCAGAAACGGCGAATAGTCTTTCGACGGCGAAGTCCAGACCGCGCCCAGGGCGCACATGTTGCAGTTCTCCCACGCAAGAATCGTGGGGTCGTCTTTATAAGCAACTCCAGTCAGCGCGTTCTGGTGGTTGAGCAGAGCGGCGATGTGCTTCTCGAATGCGGCGATGACGGCAGGGTCGGTGAAAAAAGCCTTCAGGTCGCGCTGGCCATTCCACTCCAGATATTCTCCGGGGCCGCTGAGATCGCAATAGGCGCAGTCCCCGGCGAGGGTAATGATCAGGCGAAGGCCGCGGTCGTGCGCGGCTTTGATGGCGTAGTCGATAGCCTTGAACGCTTCCGGATTGAAAACTCCCATGCGGGGCTCGATGCACAGATCGCAACCCACGCTATCGCCCAGGGTCTGCGAGCGAATCACGCGCGCGCCCATTTCCTTGGCGGTATCCATGGCATCGTCGACTTCAAAGTGCGTGGGATAGCGCGGCCCTTGCGGATCGTGCGGGCCGTAAGCCTCAAGCCCCAGCCACTCGATGTTAGGACCGCTATAGCGAAACGGCTTGCCCGAGAGTTGGAGCGAGGTCCCGGCCCGGGTGACGAATTCTGACCGCTCGTCTGGCTGGGAGGGTTGCTGCGCGAAGAGCGTTGGGATTGCGGTCGCGGAAAAGATGGCAAATATGATGAACACCTTCGACAGCTTCATGGGAAGCGGTTCCTCCAGAGACGACCTCTTAGGGTAAAGGATTAACGATTACTCGTGGGGAAAATTTACTTCGGCGCGGAGTTGGAAGCTTTCAGGTCGCGGCAAACTCAAATTTTCAGCGCTCGATGAGTGAACTCGTCATCTTTGATACCTCCGTCCTCGTGGACGAGGCGCACACGGGCCGTCCCCGCAAGCGGATCGAGTTGGTGGAGGGCTCGGTTCGGACGTCGTCTGGGGTCCTCGCGGAGTTGTTGCGCGGCGTCAGTCGACCGGCGGAACACAAATTCCTGCGCGCTCTGGCGAGAAACCACCCGATTTTAACTCCGGCGGAAGAGAATTAGCCGCAGTCTGGCGAGATATTGGCCAAAATCCGCGCGGATCGAGGCTTCGAGCCGCATAAACTCCGTGACCTGCACTCCGATGTTCTCATCGCCCTCACCGCCCGCTCCCACGGCGCCCGCCTCATCACGACCAACCGCACCGACTCCGAGCTGATCAATCGCTACCGCCAGATGAAGCTTGAGGTTTGGTGAGCTGACGGGTTTCAGGGTAACGGGAGCGGGAGCATCTTGCGCTCGGCACGGCGGGAGCCACGAAGCGCTTACGCCTTCCGGCTCCGGACGATAGCCTCCCTGGCTTCCTTATCCGCCGTCCGCCTGCGGTCCGTCTCCCGCTTATCCCACAACTGCTTGCCCTTGGCCAGGGCCAACTCAACCTTTACTCTGCCATTCTTGAAATACATCCGCACCGGGATCAGCGTCAGGCCCTTTTGTTGGGTTTTGCCGATCAGTTTACGGATTTCCTCCTTATGCATCAGCAACTTGCGGGTGCGCAGGGGCGCGTGGTTGAAGATATTACCGTGCTCGTAGGGGCCGATGTGGGCGTTGAGCAGCCAGAGTTCGCCGTCTTTGACCAGCCCGTAAGAATCCTTGAGGTTGGCGAGCCCGCCGCGGACCGATTTGACCTCAGTTCCAGTGAGGGCAAGGCCGCATTCAAATTTTTCCAGCAAGAAGTAGTTATGTGAAGCGATCCTATTAACGGCAGCATCCCGCTGGCCGGCCGCGGTGGGGTCGCGGCGGGGAGATTTTTCCGGGCTGGGCTTCGTCTGGTGTGCGGACTGGCGGGGCATAAGCTCGGATTCAATCTTAACAGCGATCTGAATAGGATGATCTATTTAGGAGATCTTGTCAGGACGATCTTGTCTGGATGAACTTTGCGACGCAGGAGCGGCAATAGTCCTCCCGGCATGCGGCTGGTGACCGCATGCCGAGCCGCTCCCTGCTCCGCAGAATCCGCTTGCATAGGTTCCACCCACATTGGGACTACGACCAAAGAGTGTAACTCTAGTGCGAGGAACGCGATGAGGAGCCCGGAAAGCCGATGCTATAATCGCTGCAAAAGTCTTCATTTTTATATGGGCCGGGCAGGTCTCGCGTTTGCGATCCGCAGCGCGCAGTCGATGCTGAACCTATGAAGACTTCCGCCCCAGAATTCAAAGGAATTTAGTAGATGAGGGACACCGAATGAGACGTCTGATGCCTGCGGCCGTAGCGCTGCTGGTTATGGTTTTCATGGTATCTGCCATCGCCGGAGACAAGGCCAAGGCCGCTTACGCCAAGGGTGAGGACGCCGAGGCGCGGGAGAACTACGAAGCTGCCTATAACTTTTATAAGCAGGCTTTCGATCTGAAACCAAAAGATCTGCGCTACAAATCGGCCTTCGACCGGCTGCGATTCAAGGCGGCGGCGACTATCGTCCACCAGGGAGAGCTTTTGCTTGACCAGGGCAAATTGCAGGAGGCGCTCGCCGATTTCCAGAGGGCCGCGGCGATCGATCCTTCTTTATTTATCGCGCAGCAGGAGATGAAGCGCGCCCTGCAGATGATGAACGATAAGGAGAATCCGCCGCCGCAAGCGGCGGGACCGCCTAGCTCGATAGAAAAGATGGTCAGGAATGCGGGCGGGCCCGTCGAACTGGCTACCATTTCGAATGTTCCCATCACCGTAAAACTCACCGAAGATTCCAAGGTTATTTATCAGACGATCGGGCAATTGGCCGGCATCAACGTGCTGTTCGATCCGGATTACACTTCCCGCCGGATCAAGGTCGAACTGAATGGAGTAACGTTGGAAGAAGCGCTGCAGATTACGGCGTTGGAGTCGAAAACTTTCTGGCGTCCGGTGACCAGCAATACGATCTTCGTGGCGCAGGATAATCCCGCCAAGCGCAAGGAATTGGAACAGAGCGTTCTGAAGACGTTCTACCTGCAGAATCTTTCCCAACCCACGGAATTGCAGGATGTTGTGAATGCCATCCGCGCCGTATTGGACGTGCAGCGCGTGCAGCAGTTGCTATCGCAAAACGCCCTGGTGGTGCGTGGAACGCCGGATCAGATTGCCCTGGCGGAAAAGCTGGTCGAGGATCTGGATAAAGCGCGGCCCGAGGTAGTGGTCGATATCGCCGTGCTCCAGATCAGCAAAGATAAATCGCGGACCTTGGGCCTGCTTCCGCCCAGTAGCGCGACCGTTCAGTTGCAGAGCAACATCAACACCACTCCAACGACCAGCACGACTGGAACAACTACGACGAGCACTTCCACGAGCGGCACGGGGCTCGAGTTGAATACTCTGGGCAATTTGAACGCAACCGATTTTCAAGTGACGATCGGCACCGCCAATTTGTCAGCGGTGATGGGCGATAGCGACACTAAGATGTTGCAAAACCCTCAGGTTCGCGCGCTGGATAATCAGAAAGCGACATTGAAGATCGGCGAACGCGTGCCGGTGGCTACCGGATCGTTCCAGCCCGGCATCGGCGGTGTGGGTATTAACCCGCTGGTGAATACGCAGTTTCAGTATCTGGACGTCGGCGTGAACATCGACGTCACTCCTCACGTGCACGGGGATCGCGAAGTGACGTTGAAGATCACCATGGAAATTTCTTCCGTGGTGGGGCAGTCGAGCATTGGTGGCATCAGCCAGCCCATTATCGGCCAGAAAAAAGTCGAGCACGAAATCAGGCTGGCGGATGGGGAATCGAGTTTGATCGGTGGAATTTTCGATGATTCCCAGACTAAATCCCTGGCTGGCATCCCTGGTTTGGCCCAGATTCCGATCCTCAGATATCTTTTTGGCCAGGTGACGCAGGATCATTCCTCAGACGAGACCGTCTTTGTCATTACTCCGCACGTGATTCGCGGTGCCAGCGTCACCGATTTGAATCAGCGGGCGATTGATATTGGGACCGCGAACTCCATCCAGTTGCGGCCCATGAGCCATTCCGTATTAGCACCGTCACCTGCGCCAGGGCAAAGTTCGAGTAATGCGGCCCCCCAGTCGGCGGCGCCAGCTACGAATCAGCAGGCGGTGACTCAACCTGCCGCAGGTCAGAGTGCTACGCCGGGCCTGCAGGGCAGCCCTAACTTCCTGTTCGATCCCGGACAGATTACCGCCAAGAAAGGCGATACGTTTGTAGTGAATTTGATTATGTCGGGCGCGCAGAACGTATATTCGGTGCCCGTGCAGATTAATTACGATCCCTCCAAGTTGCAGTTGGTGAATGTTTCGAACGGTGGCTTTCTCTCGCAGGATGGCCAGGCTGTGGCGTTGGTGAAGCGCGAGGATCCGGCAGGTACCTTGCAGATTACAGCGTCGCGCCCGCCAGGAGCGGGTGGCGTTTCCGGGCAGGGCGCGATCGTGACCTTGACCTTCCAGGCCAAGGACAGCGGCCAGACTCCTTTGACGATTACTCGTGGCGGAGCCCGCGATCCTGGCTTGCAGCCGATTACTGTCAATGGCGCGCAGGCTTCGGTGACGGTGCAGTAATGGGATGGAAATGGAAAAAGAAGTAGACGACGATGTTACCTAGAGTGTTACGGAGATTGCATGCGGGACGGAGTGAGCGTGCCGAACATGGGTTCACCCTCCTTGAACTGATTATCGCCACCACCATCCTGCTCGTTTTGACCACCATGGCGGTGCCGTTGGCGCGGCTGACCATAAAACGCGCTAAAGAGAAAGAACTGCGAACCGATCTATGGGAGATGCGGGACGCCATTGACCGCTACAAAATTGACGCCGATCGAAACGCTTTTCAGATCAAAGTCGACAGCCAAGGCTATCCTCCCGATATGGATACGCTGGTCAAGGGCGTGGATGTGCAGGGCAAGAAAGTTCGCTACTTAAGGAAAGTTCCCGTTGATCCGATGACTGGAAATACGGATTGGGGATTCCGCTCCATGCAGGACGATCCTGATTCGGATTCATGGGGTGGACAAAGCATATTCGACGTTTACAGCAAGTCGACCGACGAGGCGCTGGACGGTACGAAGTATAAGGATTGGTAAATA